>Ga0180223_1000471_pt1 | contig 50671 bp, 50 predicted proteins | sample eDN5th30CKraftOP_FD_151337 | JGI IMG/M metagenome (GOLD analysis project Ga0180223, IMG submission 151337) | Enriched Organic Plus compost microbial communities from Emeryville, California, USA - eDNA 5th pass 30_C Kraft OP (version 2) (version 2) ... | reverse complement strand
ACGATCAGCGGGATCGAGATGACGAGGCCGGCCACCAGCAGCCCCAGCGAGTCGCGCGCCACGCCGGCGATGGCCAGGACGTTGTCGAGGCTCATGATGATGTCGGCGATGGCGACCGTCTGCACGGCCTTCCAGAGCTTGCTGCTGGCGGCGATCGAATCCTCGTCCTGCTCGCCATCCTCGACCAGCAGCTTCACCGCGATCCAGATCAGCAGCCCGGCCCCGACGATGCGCAGGAACGGCATGCTGAGCAGCGAGGCGATGATCACGGTGAAGGCGACGCGCAGCACCACGGCCACGGCCGCGCCGAGCGCGATGCCCTTGGTGCGCTGCTCGGGCGCGAGCGCCCGGCAGGCCAGCGCGATCACCACCGCATTGTCGCCCGAGAGGACGACGTTCAGCAGGATGATCTCGAAGAGCTTGCCCCAGAGCAGCGGGTCGCCCAGAGAGAACGATGTCAGGTCCATGGTTGGCGACGTCCTCGCCGGCCCGTGCCGGCTCCCTTTCCTGCGGCCGGCGCGGCCGGAGCCGCGCCGGCCCTTGTCTCAGATCAGCCCAGCGCCTGCTCGACCGCCTTGCCGGCCGCTTCGGTGCCGAGCGCGCCACCGAGGTCGCGCGTGCGGGTACGGGCATCGCCCAGCGCCCGCTCGATCGCGGCCTCGATGCCCTTGGCGGCGTCATGCTCGCCGAGATGGTCCAGCATCATCGCGCCGGACCAGATCATGCCGACCGGATTGGCGATGCCCTGCCCGGCGATATCCGGCGCCGAGCCATGAACCGGCTCGAACAGCGAGGGATGATCCCCGGTCGGGTTGATGTTGCCCGAAGGCGCGATGCCGATCGTGCCGGTGCAGGCCGGGCCGAGATCGGAGAGGATATCGCCGAAGAGGTTGGAGGCGACGACCACGTCGAAGCGGTCCGGGTTCAGCACGAAATGCGCGGTCAGGATGTCGATATGGTACTGGTCGACCGCGACGTCGGGATAGGCCTTCGCCATCTCCTTCACCCGCTCGTCCCAATAGGGCATGGTGATCGAGATGCCGTTCGACTTGGTGGCCGAGGTCAGCTTCCGGCGCGGCCGACGCTGAGCCAGCTCGAAGGCGTATTTCAGCACGCGGTCGACGCCGACGCGGCTCATCACCGTCTCCTGGATGACGATCTCGCGCTCGGTGCCGGCATACATGCGTCCGCCGACCGAGGAATATTCGCCCTCGGTGTTCTCGCGCACGACGAAGAAGTCGATGTCGCCCGGCTTGCGGCCGGCGAGAGGACCGGGCACGCCCGGCATCAGCCGGACCGGGCGCAGGTTGACGTACTGGTCGAATTCGCGCCGGAACAGCAGCAGCGAGCCCCAGAGCGAGACATGGTCCGGTACCTGGGCGGGCATGCCGACGGCGCCGAAATAGATCGCGTCATGGCCGCCGATCGTCTCCTTCCAGTCATCCGGAAGCATCTTGCCGTGCTTGGCGTAATAGTCGCAGGAGGAGAAGTCGAACTGGTCGAGACGCAGTTCGAAGCCGTATGTCTTCGCGGCGGCCTCGAGCACGCGCAGGCCCTCGGGCATGACCTCCTTGCCGATGCCGTCGCCGGGAATGACGGCGATCCGATAGACGCGGTTGGTCCCGCTGGTGGTAGTCCCGCTCATGCGGCTTCTCCGAAGAAAGACGTGAATTCCGCGGCGACGAGGTCCGGGACCTCCTCCGCGAGGTAGTGGCCGCCCGGCAGGGCATGGCCGCGCACATCCTGCGCACGCGCGCGCCACAAGGCCAGAGGGTCGAAGCATTTGCCGATGATGCCGTCGGCGCCCCAGAGCGCGAGCAGCGGCTGCGCCAGCTTGCGCCCGCCATCCGCGTCGTCATGGCGGATGTCGATGGTCGCGGCGGCGCGATAGTCCTCGCAGGAGCCGTGGATCGTGCCCGGATCGGCGAAGCAGCGCAGATAATGCGCGAGCGCTTCCGGCGCGAAAGGCGTCATCCCGGCCGAGCCGGAGCCGCATTTCTTGCGCCAATAGGCCTCCGGGTCGGCACCGATCATCCTCTCCGGGAAGGGGGCCGGCTGGATCAGGAAGAACCAGTGCCAATAGGCGCGGGCGAAGGCGTCGGTGGTGTTGGCGTACATCTCCCGCGTCGGCGCGATGTCGAGCGTGGCGAGGCGGTCGACGCGCCCGGGATGGTCGAGCGCGAGGCGATGCGCCACGCGTGCGCCGCGGTCATGCGCGCCGACGCAGAAGCGCTCATGGCCGAGCGCGGTCATCACCTGCGCCATGTCCTGCGCCATGGCGCGCTTGGAATAGGGCTGATGCGCGGAATCGGTCGCTGGCTTCTCGCTGTCGCCATAGCCGCGCAGATCGGCGCAGACGAGGGTGAAGCGGTCCCTCAGCCGCGCCGCGACCTTGTGCCAGAGCGCATGGGTCTGCGGATAGCCGTGCAGCAGCAGGAGCGGCGGCCCCTCGCCGCCGACGCGCACGCGGATGCGCGCGCCCGGCGTTTGAACGTCGAGCAGGCGGAAACCGGGGAACAGATTGTCGGAGACGGGAAGCTCGGTGAGACTCATCAGGCCGGAATTCTGCAACAATGGGCCTGCCGATACCCCGAAAGCGCCGGGGTTTCTGCCGCGGATTATTACATAATCCTGATCAATGGTGAGAATCTCGCCGTCATTGCGAGCGCGGCTCGCAATGACGGAAGAAGGCTCAGCCTCGGAGCGTCGCGCCGTAGCGCTTGCCCATCTCGGCGACGATCTTCGTGCCGACGGCCTCGATCTCCGCCTCGGTCAGGGTCTTCTCGACCGGCTGCAGCGTGACGGCGAGCGCGACCGACTTCTTGCCGGCCTCGACGCCTTGGCCCTCATAGAGGTCGAAGACGCCGACACTGGCGATCAGCGCGCGGTCGGCGCCCTGCGCCGTCTTCATCATGTCGCCGGCCGCCACGGCCTTGTCGACGATGAAGGCGAAGTCGCGGGTCACCGGCTGGAAGTCGGAGAGGGTGAGCTTCGGCTTGACCTTGGTCGGCTTGTATTTCGGCAGCGGCAGCGCATCGAGATGGATCTCGAAGGCGACGAGCGGCCCCTTGGCGTCGAGCGCCTTCAGGATCTTCGGGTGGACCTCGCCGAAGGCGCCGATCACGCCCTTGGGGCCGAACTGCAGCGTGGCGGAACGGCCGGGATGGGCCCAGGCCGGACCGCCCGCGACGATCTGCAGCCCGCCGGTCGGAACCCCCAGCCCCGAGAGCAGGCCGAGCACATCGGCCTTGGCATCGAAGGCGTCGACGGAAGCGGCGCCGCCGTCCCAGCGGCGGCCGACGCCGTCGAGACGGGCCGTGCCGCGGCGCAGGCCGGCGGCGGCGACGAGCTGGCCTTCCGGCTCGTCGCTGAGGAAGATCTGGCCGACCTCGAACAGGGCGACGTCGGGGAAGCCGCGATCGGCATTGTTCTGCGCCGCACGGATCAGCCCCGGCAGCAGCGAGGGCCGCATGTCGGAGAGATCGGCCGCGATCGGGTTGGCGAGGGCGAGCTTCTTCGAGCCGCCGCCGAAGAGCTTCGCCTGGTCATGCGATATGAAGGACCAGGTCACGGCCTCGACCAGGCCGCGCGCGGCCAGCGTGCGCTTGGCGGTGCGGGTGCGCTTCTGGAGGACGGTGAGGACCGGCTTCACCACCTCGCCCTTGATGCGCGGCAGCGGCGTCGAGACGACGCGGTCCAAGCCCGCGATGCGCACGATCTCCTCGACGAGGTCGGCCTTGCCGCCGACATCGGCGCGCCAGGAAGGGGCCGCGACCTTGACCCGGTCGCCCGTGCCCGAGACGTGGAAGCCGAGCGAGGTCAGCGCCAGCTTCATCTCGGCCTGCGGCAGTTCCAGCCCGGTCAACCGCTTGACCTCGGACCAGGGGAAGTCGATCGCGCCGGGGCTGTCGGGCAACTCGCCGGCGAATACGATCTCGGAGGCCTCGCCGCCGCAGAGCTCGATGACCATCGCCGTGGCGAGGTCGAGGCCCGGCCGCGCGAAATCGGGGTCGACGCCGCGCTCGAAGCGATAGCGCGCATCCGAGTTGATGCCGAGCGCACGGCCGGAGCGGGCAACGTTCAACGGGTCCCAAAGCGCGCTCTCGATCAGCACGTCGGTGGTGGTTTCGCTTGAGCCCGAGGCCTCGCCGCCCATGATGCCGGCGAGCGATTCGACGCCGTGCTCGTCGGCGATGACGACCTGCTCGTCGGTCAACGTGTAGGTCTTGCCGTCCAGCGCGAGGATGGTCTCGCCGGCCTTGGCGCGGCGCACGGCGAGATCGCCCTTGACCTTGGCGGCGTCGAAGACATGCAGCGGCCGGTTGCGGTCGAGCGTCATGAAATTGGTGATGTCGACCAGCGCGTTGATCGGACGCAGGCCGACGGCGCGCAGGCGCGCCTGCAGCCAGTCCGGCGAGGGGCCGTTCTTCACCCCGCGAACGAGACGCAGCGCGAAAGCCGGGCAGAGCTTCTTGTCCTCCTCGGCGAAATCGAGCGTCACCTTGACCGGGCACGGGAAGGAGCCGCGCACCGGCTGGACGGCCTGCGACTTCAGTTTGCCGAGGCCGGCGGCGGCGAGGTCGCGGGCGATGCCGGCGACGCCGAGCGCGTCGGCCCGGTTCGGCGTCACCGCGATCTCGATCACGGCGTCGTCGAGCCCGGCATAGGCGGCGTAGGGCTGGCCGACCGGCGCATCGGCGGGCAGCTCGATGATGCCGTCATGGTCGTCGGAGAGCTCGAGCTCGGCTTCCGAGACCAGCATGCCGTTCGATTCGACGCCGCGGATCACGCCCTTGCCGAGGGTGATCTTCTTGCCGGGGATGTAGCTGCCCGGCGGCGAGAACACGCCCTTCATGCCGGTGCGGGCATTGGGCGCGCCGCAGACGACCTGCACCGGCTCGCCCGTGCCGATGTCGACCATGCAGACGCGCAGGCGGTCGGCGTTCGGGTGCTGCTTCGCCTCGACGACATAGGCGATGGTGAAGGCCGAGAGCGCAGCCGCGCGATCCTCGATCGCCTCGACCTCCAGGCCGATGCGGGTCAGGGTCTCGGCGATCTCCGCAACGGAGGCGTCGGTGTCGAGATGCTCTTTGAGCCAGGAGATCGTGAATTTCATCGTCGTATCAGTGTCGGGCGGGATCGGTCGAAATCTTGGCGCTGGCGGCCGAGAGGGCCGGCGTCGCCTGGTTGAGCGCGTTGGCGCCGTCGGTGCGGATCGTCATGGCGTTGCCGCGCCAGCTCACCTCGCCGCCGATGAAGGCATAGGCCCAGACGCCGGGAAAGGCGATGTCGCGCACCAGCATGGCAAAAGGCGAACGCCAGTTCAGGAACCAGCCGACCCCGGCCGAGAGCGCGATGTCGCCGGCATACCAGACGGCCAGCACCAGCAGCGGCCCGAGCCAGAACGGCAAGCCGAAACCGACGCCCGCGACGGCCGCGAGCAGCGCCGGCAGCAGCGGTGCGGAGAGGATCTCCAGCGCGAAGAAGGGCAGGAAGGTGACGCGCCGCAGGCGGGCCCAGCGGAACTGGCGCTGCACCGCATCGGCGAGGCGGCGCGGCCCGAGCGGCTGCTCGAAGGGCTGGCCGACGAGATGGACGTGCCGGCCGGCGGCGCGCACCAGCTTGGTCGAGGCGGCATCCTCCGCGATCTCGGCGCCGAGCGCGGCGATGCCGCCGTTCGCGTCGAGAAAGGGCTTGTTCCACAGCATCGACTTGCCCTGGGCGAAGCCGAGCCCAAGCGCCTCGCCGACATATTGCCAGCGCGCCTGGAAGGCGTTGAGGAAGGCGCATTCGACCTCGGCGCCGAAATTCTGCGGCCGCGAGCCCGCCGGCGTCGAGCAGACGAGGCCGGTATCGGACCGCCATGCGGCCATCATCCGCTGGATGTAGTCCTTCGGCATCAGCACGTTGGAATCGGCGAGGATGACCCAGTCGGTCGTCGCCTCTTCCCAGCCGCGCACGCAGTTGTTGAGCTTGGGATTGGCGCTGACGGCGACGTCGCCGACGATCAGCCGGGCCTTGCCGGCCCCGTATTGCGCGATCAGCTCCTCGATCAGCGGCACGATCGGGTCGTCTGCGTCGGCGACGCAGAAGATCGTGCTGTAGCGCGGATAGTCGAGCTCGAGCCCGGAGACGGCGGTCTCGCGGCTGAAGGCCTCGATGCCGCGCACCGGCCTGACGATGGTGACGGGCGGCAGCTCCGCCAGCAGGGCCGAGCGCTGCAGGGGCCGGCGCAGCCGCCAAAGCGCGATGGCCTGGCTCGCCAGGTTCACCGCGACCAGCAGCCCCGCGGCCAGCGCCGCCCAGCCCGCAGGCGTCATCGCGTCCTCCCCTGCCCGGTCGCCGCCGTCATGAGGAGAGGCCGCCGGTGAGCGTCGGCAGGTCGAGCGGGCGGAAGCCGTAATGCGCGAGCCAGCGCACATCCGCCTCGAAGAAGGGGCGCAGATCCGGCATGCCGTATTTCAGCATGGCGATGCGGTCGATGCCCATGCCCCAGGCGAAGCCCTGATAGACGTCCGGGTCGAGCCCGCAATTGCGCAGCACGTTCGGATGCACCATGCCGCAGCCGAGGATCTCCAGCCAGTCGTCGCCCTCACCGAAGCGGATCTCGCCGCCCTTGCGCGAGCACTGGATGTCGACCTCCATCGAGGGCTCGGTGAAGGGGAAGAAGGACGGGCGGAAGCGCATCTTCACGTCGTCGATCTCGAAGAAGGACTTGCAGAACTCCTCCAGGATCCATTTGAGGTGGCCGAGATTGGCGGATTTGTCGATCACCAGCCCCTCGACCTGATGGAACATCGGCGTGTGGGTCTGGTCGGAATCGTTGCGATAGGTCCGGCCGGGGCAGATGACGCGGATCGGAGGCTCCTGCGCCAGCATGGTCCGCACCTGGACCGGCGAGGTGTGGGTGCGCAGCAGCTTGCGCTCGCCGTTCGAATCCGGCGCGAAGAAGAAGGTGTCGTGCATCTCGCGGGCGGGATGGCCGACCGGGAAGTTGAGCCTGGTGAAGTTGAGGTCGTCGGTCTCGACATCCGGCCCTTCGGCGATGGCGAAGCCCATATCGCCGAAGATCGCTGTGATTTCGTCGATGACCTGGCTGATCGGGTGGATGCGGCCGCGCGCCTCGGGCCCATCCTGCACCGGCAGCGAGACGTCGAGATGCTCGGAGGCGAGCCGCGCCTCCAGCGCCGCCTCGCCCAGCGCCTCCCTGCGGGCGGCGATGGCGCCCTGCACGCGGTCGCGCAGACCGTTGATCAGCGGGCCCTTCTCCTTGCGCTCGTCGGGCGTCATCGCGCCCAGCGTCTTGAGCAGGGCCGAGACCGAGCCCGACTTGCCGAGCGCCGCGATGCGCAGCTCCTCGACGGCGGCCTCGTCGGCGGCGGCGGCGATCGCGGCGAGGGTGTCGCGTTCCAGGGTGGCGATATCGGTCATGAACGGGTCGCAAGCGTTTGAAGGCGTGGGAACGGCCGCGTTCTAGCGGGAACGGCCGGCATATGCCAGTGCGAAGCGGCATCGCATCGCAACGAGCGCCCTCCGCGCCGGCCGGGCGACGATCTGCCCGTTTGCTTCCGCGGCGGTTTCTTCCGAGAAGGGGCGGCTTTCGCGCGATGCGAGCGACGACACAGGAGGACGCCTTGCCCGACAACACCGCCCAGAAGGAATCGCCCTCCTACCGGCTCGCCGCCCTCGATCCCGACTTCATCCTCGGCGATTCGACCCGCGGCGCCCGCTTCATGCTCGAATACCAGAAGGCCGAGGACCATCTCAGGGCGCGCGGCGTCGTCTCCACCATCGTCGTCTTCGGCTCGGCGCGAGTGAGGGAGGGCGACCGCTGGTACGAGGCCGCCCGCGCCTTTGGCCGCCTCGCCTCGGAGCGCGGCGGGGCGCTGCGCGACGGCGAGGCCGGGCGCCATCACGTCATCGCCACCGGCGGCGGCCCCGGCATCATGGAGGCCGCCAATCGCGGCGCCACCGAAGCCGGCGCGCTCTCGATCGGCTTCAACATCACCCTGCCGCACGAGCAGGAGCCGAACGCCTGGTCGACGCCGGACCTGACCTTCCGCTTCCACTATTTCGCGATGCGCAAGATGCATCTGGCGATGCGGGCGGAGGCGCTGGTGGTGTTCCCCGGCGGTTTCGGCACGCTCGACGAGCTGTTCGAGATCATGACGCTGGTGCAGACCGGCAAGATGCGGCCGGTACCGATCGTGCTGTTCGACAAGGCTTATTGGCAGGGGCTGCTCAAGCTCGACACCATGGCCGAAGCCGGCTTCATCCGCCCCGACGACCTGAAGCTGTTCGCCTATGCCGACACGCCGGAGGAGGCCTATGCCTGCATCGTCGACGGCGGCGGCGATGGCTGGGACCATCCGGGCAACGGCAGCGTGCAGACCTAGTCCGCCCGCACCGTCGTCATTGCGAGGAGCACGGCGACGAAGCGATCCAGGAAGGCCGGGCCGAGCGTTTCACCCGGTCCTCTCGATTGCTTCGCCGCACGCGCAAGGACGGGGCGAGCGCTTCCGCAGACACGAAAAAGGCCGGCGTTTCCGCCGACCTTTTCCAATTCCGATCGGTTCGGTGCGCTCAGGCGGCCTTGGCTTCCGGCTGGTCGAGCACGCCCTTGACGGTCTCGACCACAGCGGTGAACGAGGCCGCGTCGTCGATCGCCATCGCCGACAGGGTCTTGCGGTCCAGCTCGATGCCGGCCTTGATCAGGCCGCCGATGAAGACCGAATAGGTCAGGCCGTGCTCGCGCACCGCAGCGTTGAGGCGCTGGATCCAGAGAGCGCGGAAGGAGCGCTTCTTGTTCTTGCGGTCGCGATAGGCGTACTGCATCGAGCGATCGACGGCCGCCTTGGCGGCGCGGATCGTATTCTTGCGGCGGCCATAGAAGCCCTTGGCGGCCTTGAACGTCTTCTTGTGCTTGGCGTGGGACGTCACGCCCCGTTTCACGCGAGCCATGTCATGATCTCCGGTTACGTCAGGCGGCGTCAGCCGTTGGGGAGGAAGTACTTCTTCACGTTGGCCGCATCACCCTCGAACAGGGTCATGGTGCCGCGGTGATTGCGGATCTGCTTGTTGGTCCGCTTGATCATCCCGTGACGCTTGCCGGCCTGGGCGCTGAGCACCTTGCCGGTACCGGTGATCTTGAACCGCTTCTTGGCGGCCGATTTGGTCTTCATCTTGGGCATTTCAGCTCCTATCGGTCGTAGGCTCGCGCGCCTCGCGGCGGCTTCGAGCCAATGTCTTGCTTGCAGGAAGCAAAGCACGACCGCCACGGCAGCCCTTATCAGCCGGGCGATCGAAGGCCGGGCCTATCGCAGAAAAGCAGCCGGCTGGCAAGCAAAAAGCCGGCTTCGCCGGCGACCTTACGGAAACCGGCTTCACAGGTTCATCGCAAAAGAGGCAGATTGATCCGTCGCCTGCCTTTCCAACCGGAGCCTCACCCGTGAAACGCATCCTGCTCAGCCTGGCCGCCGGCCTCGCCCTGACGGCCGCGGCCGCCAGCCCCTCCCTCGCCCAGTCGACGCTCGAGAAGATCAAGGCGCGCGGCAACATCATCTGCGGCACCAGCGAAGGCGTGCCGGGCTTCTCGCTGCAGGACAAGAACGGCGTCTGGCGCGGCTTCGACACCGATGTCTGCCGCGCGCTCGCCGCCGCCATCTTCAACGACCCGGACAAGGCGAGCTATCTCTCGCTGTCGAGCAAGAACCGTCTGGTCGCGCTGCAATCCGGCGAGATCGACGTGCTCGCCCGCACCACCACCTGGTCGCTGGGCCGCGACATCGGCCAGGGCGTCAGCTTCACCACGGTCAACTACTATGACGGCCAGGGCTTCATCGTCCGCAAGAAGCTCGGCGTCAGCACCGTCAAGGACCTCAACGGCGCCTCGGTCTGCGTCGCGCAGGGCACCACGACCGAGCTGAACCTCGCCGATTACGGCCGCACCCACGGCATCAAGTTCGAGACCGTCGCCTTCGCCACGCTGGAGGACACGGTGCAGGCCTATGAGGCCGGCCGCTGCGACGCCTACACCACCGACCTCTCGGCGCTCGCCGGGACGCGCGGCCGGCTGAAGGACCCGGACGAGCATGTTCTGCTCCAGGAGGTGATCTCCAAGGAGCCGCTCGGCCCCTGGGTCCGCAAGAACGATCCCGCCTGGTTCGACCTGGTGCGCTGGACCGTGATCGCGACGATCGACGCCGAGGAACTCGGCGTGACCCAGGCCAATGTCGAGGATCTGGCCAAGAACTCGCAGAATCCCGAGATCCGCCGCATGCTCGGCGCCGAGGGCAAGTTCGGCGAGGCGCTGGGCCTGACCAACGACTGGGTGGTGCGCATCGTCAAGGCCGTCGGCAATTACGGCGAGAGCTTCGAGCGCCATTTCGGACCGAAGACCAGCAATCCGCTGCCGCGCGGCGTCAACAAGCTGTGGACGCAGGGCGGCCTGCAATACGGCCCGCCGATCCGCTGAGCCCGGCGCGGGCCGGCCGCCGCTCCCCCGGCGGCCGGCCTCCCGCGTTTCAGCCCGTCTCGCAGACGGCGGCCGGCTCGGGCTCGCCCTGCAACCGGCGATAGCCGACGAGGGTGATCAGCAGCCCGACGAAACCGGCCGAGACCGAGACCCAGAAGCCGCCGCGCGCGCCGAAGAGGTCGATCAGCGCGCCCGCGGCGGAGGCGCCGAGCGCCATGCCGATGCCGATGCCGGTGATGGCCCAGGTCATGCCCTCCGTGAGCTGGCGGGCCGGCACCAGTCGCTCGACCAGCCCCATGGCGATGATGATGGTCGGCGACACCGCCGCCCCCGCCAGGAAGAAGACCAGCGCCAGCGAGACGAGCCCCGACACGGCCAGCAGCGGCAGCGTCGTCGCAGCCGCCAGGGCGAGCGCCGCGACGAACTGGGTCGCGAGCGAAGCCTTCAGCCTGAGCGCGCCGAAGACGAGGCCGACGATCAGCGAACCCGCCGCATAGACGGCCAGCGCCAGGCTCGCCATCCCCTTCTGGCCCTGCGCCTCGGCGAAGGCGACCGCGGTGATCTCGGCGGTTCCGAAAATCGCACCGATCGCGATCATCGCCAGCACGACGACCTGCATGCCGCCGAGCCGGACCACGGATCGCTCGATCTCGGCGGAGCGGGCGCGCACCGGCGGCTCGGTGCGCCGCTGGGCGCAGAGCAGCGGCACCCCGACCACCAGGAAGATCACGGCGGCGAGCGGACCCGCCTCGGGAAACAGGCCGACGCTGAAACCGATCGCGATGATCGGCCCGATGATGAAGATGATCTCGTCCACCACCGATTCGAAGGCGTAGGCGGTGCGCAGTTGCGGCGTGCCGCGATAGAACTCGGTCCAGCGGGCCCGGACCATGGCGCCGATGGTCGGCATCAGGCCCGAAAGCAGCGCGAAGCCGAAGAGCAGCCAGTTCGGCCCGCCAGCCCAGGTCGCGAGCATCAGGCCGCCCAGCGCCAGGGCGCCCGCCCCGGCCGCCGGCAGCAGGACGCGGCGCTGGCCGTAGCGGTCGACGAGGCGCGAGACCTGCGGCGTGATCAGGGCGCTGGCCAGCGCGAAGGTCGCGGCGACGGCGCCGGCCACGCCATATTCGCCGCGCCGCTCCGAGAGCATGGTGACGATGCCGAGAGTGACCATCGAGGCGGGCAGCCTGGCGATGAAGCCGGCCGATGAGAAAGCGAGCGCGCCCGGCGCGCGGAAGATGTCGCGATAGGGGTTGGACATGATGGGTCCCGAGGGAGATCGGCATACGCCGCGTATGTGAATCGTTATTTGCATACGCAGCGTATGTCAATTAACATACGGACCGTATGTGAAAGGGATGTGATGGCACGCAGGCCTCGCGCCGACATGATCGCGGAAACCCGCGCCAGCCTGATCGCCGCGGCCCGCGAGGCGTTCGGCACGATCGGCTATGCCGCGGCGTCGATGGACGATCTGACCGCCGCCGCAGGGCTGACGCGCGGCGCGCTCTATCACCATTTCGGCGACAAGAAGGGCCTTCTCGCGGCGGTGATCGACCAGATCGACGCCGAGATGACGGTCAGGCTGCGCGCCGTCTCGGCCCGGGCCCAGGACCGCCTGACCGGCTTCCGCGACGAATGCGCCGCCTATCTCGCCATGGCGCTGGAGCCGGAGATCCAGCGCATCGTCCTGCGCGACGGCCCGGCCGTCCTCGGCGACCCGTGGAACTGGCCGATCCAGAACGACTGCATCGGAATGATGACGCAGGGGCTGAGCGCCCTCGTCGAAGAGGGCGTGCTGGCGCCGCTCGACCCGGAAGCGGTGGCCCGGCTGATCGTCGGCGCGACCCAGCACGCCGCGCAATGGATCGCGCATGCGCCGCAGCCCGAGGCCGCGCTGCAGGCGGCGACAGAGGCCTTCGACGCGATGTTCTCGGGCTTCCTCGACAAGCGGGCATGAAAAAGGGCGCCTCCGGCGCCCTTTTCGATCCGAACACGATCACGCGAGGCCCGAGCCTCAGCGCGGCGCGAGCACCATGACCATCTGCCGGCCTTCGAGCTGCCAGTCGCTCTCGACCTTGGCGATCTCGGCAGTGTCGACCTTGACGCGCTCCAGCACCTTCACGCCGAGGTCCTGATGCGCCATCTCGCGGCCGCGGAAGCGCAGGGTGACCTTCACCTTGTCGCCTTCCTCGAAGAAGCCGTGCATGGCCTTCATCTTCACGTCGTAATCGTGCTTGTCGATGCCGGGCCGGAGCTTGATCTCCTTGATCTCGATGGTGCGCTGCTTCTTGCGCGCCTCCGAGGCCTTCTTCTGCTCGAGGAAGCGGAAGCGGCCGTAATCGAGGATCTTGCAGACGGGCGGAACGGAGTTCGGGGCGATCTCGACCAGATCGAGACCGGCATCCTCGGCAATCTTCAGCGCGTCGAAAAAGGACACGACACCACGGTTTGCGCCGGTATCGTCGATGAGCTGGACTTCGCGCACCCCGCGGATGTCACGGTTCGAGCGAGGACCTTCCTTGGTCGGGGTGGGGGCGGCGCGGTAAGGACGGCGAATGGGGGCTTCTCCTGTGTTTGGCGCAGCTCGCGCCGTTGCTCCAGACACATTGCACAAAGATGCGCGTTGTCAATGCATGACGCCGCTGCGGCAGGCATCTCCTGCCGCGAAAGCCGGTCAGCGCCCCAGCAACGCGCAATAGACGTCGAGGGTTTCCGCGACCATCGCCTCCAGCGAGAAATGCCGCTCGACATGGACGCGCGCCCGGCGCGCCAGCGCCTCGCGCGCCGAGGGGCGCAGATCCAGCGCCTCGCGCAGGCCGGCCGCCAGCGCCGCCGCATCGTCCGGCGGCACATGCCAGCCGGTCCGCTCGCCGGGCGCGACCTGCGGCGGCGCGAGCACGGTCTCGGGCACGGCGCCGAGATCGGAGACGACGACGGGCGTGCCCATCGCCTGCGCCTCGACCGCGACGCGGCCGAAGGCTTCCGGGCCGGTCGAAGGCACGGCGACGACAGCCGCCGCCAACATCGCCGCCGGCATGTCGCCGCAATGGCCGACCCGCTTCACCCGCCCTTCCAGCCCCGCCTTGGCGATCAGCTCGTCGAGTTCCTTGACGTAGCCGTCGCGGCCCTGCGCGTCGCCGGCGAGGATGAAGACGCTGTCGGCGTCGCCGGCGTCCCGCATCAGGCGCGCCGCCTCGATCAGCACGCGCTGACCCTTCCAGCCGGTCAGCCGGCCGGGCAGCAGGACGATGCGCTGATGCGGCTCGACGCCCCAGGCCTTGCGCAAGGCCTGCACCCGGTCGATACCGACGGCGGCCGGGGCGAAGGCCGAGAAGTTGGTGCCGCGATTGACGACGCGGACCTTGTCGCGCGCCATCGGGTGCTTCGCCAGGATCAGCCCGGCCGTATAGGCCGAATTGGCGATGACGACGTCGCCGCGCGCCATCACCGAATTATACAGCGTCTTCACCGTGGACCGGCTGCCATATCCAGAACGGCTGTTGTAGGAGCCGTGATAGGTGGTGACGAAGGGCAGCTTCAGGAACCTGGCCGCGGCGAGCGCGACCCAGGCCGGCGCCCGCGAGCGGGCATGGATCAGCTCGACCTCCTCCTCGCGGCAGAGCATGACGAGCTTGCGCACGTTGAGCGCCATCGCGATCGGGTTCTTCGAGGCCGCCGGGAAGGGAAGCCAGACCCCGCCCTTGGCCTGGAGCTCGGCGACGAGGCGCCCGCCTTCCGTCGCGACCAGCGCCCGCGCGCCTGCATCGGTCAGCCCCCTGGCGATGTCGACCGCGGTGCGCTCCGCCCCGCCGGCTTCCAGCTCCGGGATGATCTGCAGGATCGTGCGCCCGGCGAGCGGATGCGTTTCGGTCGAAGGCAGTGAGAGATGGGCACCCGGCTTGAAGGACATGCGCTCTGGAGGCTGTTGGTCTGGACTTTCGTGAACGGAGGCGAATATGCCCCTATCGGATGACGGCCGCAGCCCCTATTCGCCGCGGCCCCCTGATTCGTCACAGGAGAATTGCCTTGGAGCGTCAGCCCCCGCAATGGCTCGAGGTCGGTGAAACCTCCCGCCGCCTCGCCTTCCTGGTGCAGGAGGGCGAAGGTGCGCCCGTCGTCTGGCTCGGCGGCTTCCGCTCCGACATGCGCGCGACCAAGGCCGAGGCGCTGGCCGAATGGGCCCGCGACAACGGCCGGGCCTATCTGCGCTTCGACTATGGCGGGCATGGCGAGAGCGACGGCGATTTCGGCGCCTTCACCCTCTCCGACTGGCTCGGCGACGCGCTCGCCATGATCGAGAGCCGCTGCCGGCAGCCGCCGATCCTGGTCGGCTCCTCGATGGGCGGCTGGATCGCTCTGCTCGCCGCCCGCAGGCTCTTCGGCACGCCGTTGCAGCCGGCGGGACTGGTCCTGATCGCGCCGGCCGTCGACTTCTCCGAGGAACTGATGTGGGCGCAGATGCCCGATTCGATCCGCCGGACGATCCTCGACGAAGGCGTCTGGCTGCGTCCGTCGGACTATTCGCCGGAGCCGACGCCGATCACCCGCGCCCTGATCGAGGACGGCCGCAGGCATCTGATGTTCGGCGGGGAGATCAAGGCCGGCTGCCCGGTGCATATCCTGCAGGGCATGCGCGACCCCGACGTGCCGTGGCGGCAGGCGATCAAGCTGGTGGAGCATCTCAGCGGCGACCCGGTGGTGCTGACGCTGATCAAGGACGGCGATCACCGCCTCTCGACCCCGGCCGATATCGCAAGGCTGCAGGCGGCGGTCGCCTCGGTGGCGGCCACGGCCTGAACCGTCATTGCGAGGCGCGCAGCGGCGAAGCAATCCAGGGAGACGTAGAACTCTACGACAACCGGATTGCCTCGCTCACGCTCGCAGTGACGGGGTAAACGCTCCGCCAAATCGAAATCCGCTCAGCGGGCCGATGCTCAGTGGACGCTGACCATCTTGAGGTCGTGCTCCCAGGCATTGGCCGTGGCGGCCTCGCGCGTGTCGGCCACGAGGATCGGCGCGCCATCCGCCGAGAGCAGGGTGTAGAGCTTGAGGCCGGATTCGATCTTCGGAGCCTGCGGGAAGATCCGCATCAGCTCGTCCGAAGTCATCGGCTTGAGATAGGCGACCTCGCCGGTGCCGAGCGCCGCGAATTCGGCCGGGGTCAGCGGGTTGTCCTGGGTCAAAATCCTGTCCTGTTTCATCGCGCCCTCCTTCAGAGCAGTGCGAATGCGGTTCGATGCTGCGCCTTCAATGATGAACAGATGCGTAAACCGCTGGCGCATCCTTCAAATCCGGACGATTCCCCGTCCTCTATTCGCGGCTCATGATATCGATACGCCTGACGAGCCTCTCAGGTTCCGGCCTGATCAGATCGATCGCGAGCAGGCCGTTCGACAGATCCGCCCCGAGAACCTGCATGCCGTCCGCGAGCAGGAAGCTGCGCTGGAACTGGCGCGCCGCAATGCCGCGGTGCAGGAACTGCCGGCTCTTGTCCTCGCTCTGGCGGCCGCGGATCGTGAGCTGGTTTTCCTCCAGCGTGATCTCGAGCTGCTCGCGCGCGAAGCCGGCCACCGCCAGCGTGATCCGCAGGCGGTCGGGCTCGTCCTCCGTCCGGGGCAGCCGCTCGATATTGTAGGGCGGATATCCCTCGCTGGCGCCTTTGGCGACGCGATCCAGCGCGCGCTCGATATCGTCGAAGCCGAGCAGGAACGGGTGGGACAAGCTAGGCGTACGCGTCATAATCCGAAGCCCTCGAAAGGCGCCTCATGAACCATCGGGACCCGCCACTGGCAGCATCCCGCGGGCGAAAGGCGAACCCTTCCGCTTGAACGTGATATGGCGAAGCCGCGGCGGCGCTTCAAGAGGAGCCGGCGCAGGACCGCCGCCCGGGCCATGCCTCTCGTGAGCGCGCGGGCTCAGAGCACGTCGCGGACGCGCGTCAGCGTGGAATCCATGTGCTTGCCGATCGCGGCCGACAAGGCCTGCGCGTCCCGCTTCAGCAGCGCCGCCATCATCTCCTCGTGCTCGGCGACGGCGCCGGCCCATTTCTCCGGCCCCTCATTGCCGATGAAGCGCAGGCGCTTGATCCGCGACTGGAGGGTGCCGTGCATCTCGACCAGCACCTGGTTGCCGGATGCGGCCACAGTGGCGGTGTGGATCGCCTGGTTGAGCTTGAAATATTCGAGCCGCTCTCGCGTCGCGTAGAGCTTCAGCATGCGCCGATGCAGCGCATGGATCGCCTCGATCGTCTCGTCCGAGGCCTGCGCGCAGGCGATCCGGCCGCCGAGCTGCTCGAGCGCCTTCAGCACCTCGAGCACCTGGTAGAGATCCTGCGCCGAGAACTTGCGGACGATCGCGCCCTTGGCGGGCAGGACCTCGACGAGCCCTTCGCTGGCGAGCGTCTTGATCGCCTCACGCAGCGGCGTGCGCGAGACGCCGAGCTGCGCGCCGACCTGCCCCTCGTTGATGCGCTGCCCCGGCTCCAGCCGACCCTCGATGATCATGTCGCGAAGGCGTTCCAGCACCTCGTCATGCAGCGTGCGGCGGGTGATGCGGGGGTAATCGGTCGCTGCCTCGCTCATCGTGCCGCCATCGGTTCCGGGTCGCGTTCGTTTACGCCATGGCCGCCCCGCCCTGTCAAACCCGGCCCGGCCGGCGCCCCGGCGAAGGGCGCATCCTCCCGGCCAGGCATCCGCCGCGCCCGCACCGGGCAGGCCGCGACCAGCCCGCGAACAGCCGCGTGGCAGGCATGGACATTCATCGGCTCGCTCTCCCCGTCCCAGGCCGGCCAGCCTCCCGGCCACGGCCCTCTCGCGGCACTGTAGCGGTTTCATATTATACTGCATACAGCATACTTGCAGTCGATACCGACCCCGTGTTAGCCAGACCGGAACGAGTGACATCAACGGGGCGACAGGCCCGATCGCACCGCGATCCGGCCCTGGCGCGCTCCAAGGAGAGCGGCGGTGCAGAGTTCCCGAAACGGCGCAAAGCCGGTCATCGCGATCGCGATGGGCGACCCGTCCGGCATCAGCCCCGAGCTGCTGGCGCGGCTGCTGCGCGAGCCCGATCTGCGCGACGAGGCGCACTACGTCGTCTTCGGTGACAAGCGCCTGCTGGATCTCGGCGCAGCCGACGGCAAGGTCGACCCGGAGGTCGAGCTCGTGGCTTCCGAGGACGCGCTGCCCGCGACCTCGGACAAGCCGCTCTTCGTCGACCTCGTCAATCACGACCCGGCCGATCTCCGGCGCGGCAAGGCGACGCTGGCCGGCGGCAAGGCGGCGACCGAGAATTTCCGCCGGGCGTTGCAATTCGCCGCCGCCGGCAAGGCCGATGCGGTGTTCTTCACGCCGTTCAACAAGGCGGCGATGCGCTTCGCCTATCCGGCCTATGACGACGAGATCCGCTTCGTGCGCGACGCCATCGGCTTCGACGGGCCGGCAAGCGAGTTCAACGTCCTCGACAGGCTGTGGAACGCGCGCGTCACCTCGCATATCCCGCTCTCGGCGGTGGCGCAGAACATCACCCAGGAGCGCATCCTGCGGGCGCTGACCCTGGCCGACGCCAATCTGCGGGCGGCCGGCTTCAACCCGCCGCGCATCGCGGTGGCGGGCATCAACCCCCATGCCGGCGACGGCGGCAATTTCGGCCGCGACGAGATCGAGACGATCGCGCCGGCGGTCGAGGCCGCCAGGGCCCGAGGCTTCACGGTCGAGGGGCCGTTCCCGTCGGACACCGTCTTCCTGCGGGCGAAGAACGGCGACTTCGACGCGGTGCTGACGATGTATCACGACCAGGGCCAGATCGCGATGAAGCTGATGGGCTTCGACCGCGGCGTCACGCTGATCGGCGGCTTCCCCTTCCCGATCTGCACGCCGGCCCATGGCACCGCTTATGAGATCGCCGGCAAGGGCATCGCCAATCTCGGCGCCAGCCGCGCCGCCTTGTCGCTGGCGATCAAGATGGCCCGGGACGCACGGGAGAAGGCCCAGGCGGCCGCCTGATCCGGCCCCGATCAACCAGAGCCGCCATCCAAGAGCGGCGTCGTTCAATCAACATGCCAGGGAGAAACAGATGAAGACCATCGCGATTTCCGCCGCGCTCGCGGGCGCGCTCACCCTCGGGGGCTTCAGTGCCGCGCAGGCCTGGGAGCCGACCAAGCCCGTCGAGTTCGTCGTGACCTCGGGCGCCGGCGGCGGCACCGACAATTTCGCGCGCCTCGTGCAGGCGATCATCACCAAGCACAAGCTGATGGAACAGCCGATCGTGGTGGTGAACAAGGGCGGCGGCTCCGGCGCCGAGGGCTATGTCTACGGCAAGGGCGCCAAGGGCGACCCGACCCATGTGATCTTCGGCACCAACAACGCCTATCTGCTGCCCTATGTCGCCAAGCTCGGCTACAAATACACCGACCTGACCCCGGTCGCGGCGATGGCGCTCGACGAGTTCCTGCTCTGGGTCAAGGGCGACGCCCCCTATGCCGACGCCAAGGCCTATATCGACGCGGTCAAGGCCAAGCCGATGGGCTTCAAGATGGGCGGCAGCCAGTCGAAGGACACCGACCAGACCCTGACCTCGATGATCCAGGACGCGACCGGCACCAAATGGATCTACGTGCCGTTCCAGGGCGGCAGCGCCGCGGCCGTGCAGCTCGCCGGCGGCCATATCGACTCCAACGTCAACAATCCGAACGAAAACGTCGGCCAGTGGAAGGCCGGCCAGGTCAAGCCGCTCTGCGTGTTCGCGCCGGAGCAGCTCGCCAAGAGCGAGCCGATCCATGACGGCAAGGGCTGGGGCGATATCCCGACCTGCAAATCGGCCGGCATCCCGATCGAATCCTTCCGCATGCCGCGCACCGTCTGGCTGCCCGCCGACGTTCCGGCCGACGCCGTGACCTACTACGCCAATGTGCTGGAGAAGGTCAGCCAGACGCCGGAATGGAAGGAGTTCATCCAGCGCACCGCCCAGACGGCGAAGTTCATGAAGGGCCAGGAGCTCGCCGACTTCGTCGCCAAGGACGACGCCGCCAACAAGAAGGTCTTCGAGGCGGAAGGCTGGGTGGTGAAGTAAGGCTGATGATCGGCGCGTGCCGATCCGGCTCTGAAACACGCCGGTCATCCCGGGCTTGACCCGGGATCCATGCCGGAGCGCTTTTCGATCAAGGCTCAGGCATGGATCCCGGATCTCCGCGGAGTTTATCCTTGGGCCGATCGAAGATCGGACCCGAGGGCTCCGTCCGGGATGACCCGCATCTTCATTCGTGAACGCGTTTCCAGCTTCTCAGGCAACGAGGAAGCCAGCTCCATGATCACCCGCTTCTGGGCCGAGATCGGCACCGCGATCCTGACCCTCGTCTTCGGGCTCGTCATCGTGAAGGGCTCGCTCGAATTCGGCATCGGCTGGGATTCCAGCGGGCCGCAGCCTGGCGCCTTCCCGTTCTATGCGGGCGGGCTGGTGGCTCTGGCGAGCCTCGGCACGCTCACGCTGACGATCGGCAAGCGATTTGCCGGCCACCCGATGCTCGCCGAGGCCTTCCTCGACGCCGCGCGCGGCAGGCGGGTGCTCTCCTTCCTGCTGCCGCTCGCCGCCTTCGTCGTGCTGAGCGTGACGCTCGGCATGTATGTCGCGACGATCCTCTATCTCGTCTTCACGATGCGCTTCCAGGGCGGCTACGGCTGGATCGCCAGCCTGGCGACGGCCTTGCTGACGGCCGCGTTCCTCTATTTCGCGCTCGAGAAATTCTTCCAGATCGGCCTGCTCAAGGGGCCGCTCGAACCTCTCCTCGGTCTCTGAGAGCGGCGACACAGCATGGACAACATCGCCAACCTGATGCACGGCTTCGAGGTCGCGCTCACCGCCCACCACATCCTGCTGATGATCGCCGGCGTGCTGCTGGGCGTGCTCGTCGGCGTGCTGCCGGGCTTGGGCGCGCCGAACGGCGTCTCGCTGCTGCTGCCGCTGACCTTCAGCATGGACCCGGTCTCGGCGATCATCCTGCTCGCCTCGCTCTATTGGGGGGCGCTGTTCGGCGGCTCGACCACCTCGATCCTGTTCAACATCCCGGGCGAGCCCTCCTCCGTCGCCACCACCTTCGACGGCCATCCCATGGCCAAACAGGGCAAGGCGACGGAAGCGCTCTCCTTCGCCTTCCTCTCGGCCGGCTTCGGCGCGCTCTGCGGCGTCGTGCTGATCACGCTCCTGTCCGGCTGGGTCGCGAATTTCGCGCTGCGCTTCTCCTCGCCCGAATATTTCGCGGTCTATTTCATGACCTTCGCCAGCTTCATCGGGCTCGGCGGCGCCTCGCCCTTCAAGACGGTCGTGTCGATGGGGATCGGCTTCTCGCTCGCGACGATCGGCATGGATTCGGTCTCGGGCAATGTGCGGCTCACCTTCGAATACGACGTGCTGCTGGCCGGCGTCAGCTTCCTGATCGCGGTCATCGGCCTGTTCGGCATCGGCGAATTGCTGCTGACCATGGAGGAGGGGCTGAAATTCGAGGGCGTCGCCGCCAAGGTGCGGATCGGCGACGTGCTGCGCACGGCGACGAAGCTGCCGCGCTACTGGCTCGCCCTGGCCCGGTCCTCGCTGATCGGCATCTGGATGGGCATCACGCCCGGCGGGCCGACCGCCGCCTCCTTCATGAGCTACGCCATGGCCAAGCGCTCCTCGCGCGACCCGGACAAGTTCGGCAAGGGCGAACCGGAGGGCGTGATCGCCCCCGAAACCGCCGACCATGCCGCCGGCTCGTCGGCCATGCTACCGATGCTGGCGCTGGGCATTCCGGGCTCCGCCACCGCCGCCGTGATGATGGGCGGGCTGATGATCTGGGGCCTCAACCCCGGCCCGACCCTGTTCACCGACCGGCCGGACTTCGTCTGGGGGCTGATCGCTTCGATGTATCTCGGCAATATCGTCGCGGTGGTGATCGTACTGGCGACGGTGCCGCTCTTCGCCTCGATCCTGCGCATCCCCTTCGCCATCATCGGGCCGGTGATCGTGGTGATCTGCTTCATCGGCGCCTTCACCGCGGCGAACCGGGAGTTCGACATCTGGCTCGCCTTGATCTTCGGCCTCGTCGGCTATCTCTTCAAGAAGCTCGACTACCCGATCGCGCCGCTGGTGCTCGCCATGGTGATCGGCGACAAGGCGGAGGATGCCTTCCGCCAGTCGATGATCTTCAGCCAGGGCTCGCTCTCGATCTTCTGGTCGAACGCGCTGGTCGGCACGCTGATGGCGATCGGCCTCGTGCTGCTGTTCATGCCGCTGATCGGCGCGGGTCTGCGGCGCTTGCGCGGCCAGGGCGAAACACGCACCGTCTAACCCTCAGCCCAGCCGAAGGTCCTGCCTCATGAACGAACCCTATCGCGGCATCCTGCCGATCGCCCCGGTCGTCTTCCACGACAATGGCGACCTCGATCACGACGGCAACCGCCGCGTCATGGAGCTGATGGTCGACCAGGGCGTCGACGGCATCTGCATCCTCGCGAACTTCTCGGAGCAGTTCCTGCTCACCGACGAGGAGCGCGACGCGGTGATGCGGCTCTCGATCGAGCAGGTCGCCGGCCGCGTGCCGGTGATCGTCACCACCTCGCATTTCTCGACCCGCATCGCCGCCGCCCGCGCCAAGGCCGCGGCGGATGCCGGCGCCAGGATGCTGATGATGATGCCGCCCTATCACGGCGCGCTGCTCAAGGCCGACGAGCAGGGCATGATCGAGCATTTCAAGGCCGTCGCCGATTCCTGCGGCCTGCCCATCATCCTGCAGGATGCGCCGCTCTCCGGCGTGAGCATGACCGTGCCCTTCATGGTGCGGCTGGCGCAGGAGGTCCCGCTCGTCCGCTACTTCAAGATCGAGGTGCCGGGCACGGCCGCCAAGCTGCGCGCCCTGATCGAGGCGGGCGGCGACGCCGTCGCCGGCCCCTTCGACGGCGAGGAGGCGATCACGCTGATGGCCGATCTCGACGCCGGCGCGACCGGCACGATGACCTCGGCCCTGATTCCCGACCTGATCAAGCCGATCCTCGCCGCCCATGCCGCGGGCGACCGCAAGCAGGCGGCGGCGCTCTATGCCAGGGTGCTGCCGATCATCAACTACGAGAACCGCCAATGCGGCCTGCGCGCCGCCAAGGCGGTGATGAAGGAAGGCGGCGTCATCAAGTCGGACGCGGTGCGCCACCCGCTGGCGCCGCTGCATCCCAAGCTTCGCGAAGGGCTGCTCGAGCTCGCGCGCGAACTCGACCCGCTGGCGCTGCGCTGGGGGAAATGAAACGGCGCGGCTCCGGAGAGCCGCGCCGCCAATAGCGAGAAGAGAAGGACGGGACGGGCAGCGAGACTGGATCGCCGCTCGCCTGTCGGATGTCGGAGCGCGCGGCCGGCGCGCTCCTACCAGCGATCGTAGTAGGGGCGCCGGTAGCCATAGGCGGGACCATAGGGCGGGTAGCCCGGAGGGCGCCCGTAACCATAGCCGTAGCCATAGCCGCCGCGATAGCCGTAGCGATGGCCGTAATAGCGCTGCCGCGCCATGTTCTCCTGGATGATCATCAGGCGCTCGCGCTTGGCCGCCGTCATCGCGTAGGTGGCCGGCTGCCGGTCGAGCCTTTGCGCGAGGGATGGCGCGAGCGCCTCGCCGGCATTTGCTGCGGGCGCGGCGGCCAGGCCACCGAGGGCGATCAAGGCCGCAATCGTGAACCGATGCATGGAAGGGTCTCCCTTTCTGCTCCCGGCGACTCGACACTCTCCAGCCCGAACGCTTCATGAACGCGATTGTTCGGCTTCGTTCATCTCGGAGAGCGCGGTTCGGCGCCGGCCGCGGAGCCGCAACCACACGCTGCGATGCGATCGCTTCGGGGAACCGGACGGGTTTTCGGAAAGAAATGGTACAGCCACCCCGGCTCGAACGGGGGACCTCTAGATCCACAATCTAGCGCTCTAACCAACTGAGCTATGGCTGCCCATGACAGGCTGTCCGACCCGGCGCCGCGGCGGGGTCTCCAGCGGCGCGGAACCTAGTGCCGGCGCCGCGCTTTTGCAACCGCGTAATTCGCTTCCCCGGCGAAAAACCGTGCGCATCGCGGCACCCGCCGATGCGGGGCCGATTCAACCGCGCGGAAAGGCCGCTCAGCCCTTGCGCAGAGCCGCGTTGGCGATGCGCGCGAGCTCCTTCAGATGCTCGGCATAGGATTCGTAGCTGCGGCGCACGGCCTTGGCCTGGAGCGTGATCGCCTCGGAGGCGCTGTCGCTGCGCACCAGCGTCTCGGCCTCGCCCAGCGTCGCCTTCAGCTCGGAGCAGGCATGCTCCAGCATCTTCGCCTGCAAGGCTCCGAAGGCGCGCGCCATGGTCAGGGCCTGGCTCATCACCGTCTCGCTGGTGAGCGCGGCGAATTCCGGCGGGCGCGGCAGGGGCAGCGAATCGAGCGGGGCAGGCTTCGCCGCTTCCTTGCCAGCGGGCGCGACAGGCGCCGCCGCGGCGGGCTGGGGTGCCGCCGGGGTTACGGGGGCCGGTTTCGACGGCTCGGCGGGCTTGGCAACGACCGGCGCGACGACGGCCGGCCTGGAGGCGACGGGCTTGGCGACGGTGGGCTCGGCGACGGTGGGCTTGTCGGCAGCGGTTTTCACCGCGGCAGGGCCGGGCTGAGCCGGCCGGGTCTCGCGCGCGGTCGGCGGGGCGGGGTCGGCCGGCCTCCTCGCCGCGAGCTTCGCCACCGGCTTCTCGATCCGCAGCTTCGCCGAGACGATCTTCTTCGACGGCTTGCCCGGCGCCTTCGCCGGAGCCGAAGCAGGGGCCGGAGCCGCCCCGGCCGGCGAGCCGGCGGGAGGTGCCGAAGCCGGCGCGGGCTTGGGAGCAGGCGCCGCGGTCACCGCCACGGGCGCCGCCGGCCGAGCCGGAGCGGCGGGAGAGGGCACAGGCACGGGGGCGGGCCTGGCAGCGGGCGTGAGCGGCGCGCTCTTCGCATCGGCCGGGGCCGAGGACAGGGCGTTGACGGGGGGCAGGCTGACCGGGACCTTGGCCCGAGTTCGGGTCGGAGGCGGCTTGACCATCACGGCTCTCCTTCAGCGGCGGACGGGCGGGAGGCCGGGCGAAGCGCCCGGCCCACGGTCTCGGGGCAGCCGGCGAGCAGGCTGCCCGGCAGGCGGGCTCAGCGGCCGCGGGTGGCCTTGCTGACGGTCTCGGCGGCCTTGGTCGCCACATCCTGGGCGGCGGTGCCGAGATCCTTGATCTGGTTCTGGAACGCCGCCATCTGGGCCTTCAGGAAATCGGCCTGGTGCTGCATCACCTCGGTGAGATCCTTCGACTTCACCAGCTTCTGGGCGAAGTCGAACGCCGCCGTGACGTTGTTCTCGGCATAGGCGATGGCCTTGCGGGTCGCTTCCTGGGTGTTGACGCGGGCGCTCTCGGCCGAGCCATGCGCGCTATCCACAGCCTTCTGCGCGGCGCCGATGAAACCGTCGAAAGCCTTGCGCGCCTGCTCTACGCTGCGCTCGGCGAATTCGCGCATCTCTGGCGGCACCTCATAGGAATGCTTGCTGTCCATGGTCGTTCCTCCTGCTGCGAAAGGCGCCTCGATTTGATTGTGCACTGCAATATCATTACTGCAGTGCAATGACAACGATGCGACGGGACCGACGCGCGGCTACGTTAACGCTGTTTGGAGGAGAAGCGGGAGAGCTATCTTCGGTTCCATGGATTCGTCCGCGTTTGGAAGCTATTAAAGATTTGTTAGCTATAAAGAGGCGGATCGGACGAGCGGATCAGCATGAGCGAAGCCGGACAGGACTGGGCACGATGGGGAGCTGCGGCGGGTGAAGACCCCGCCCTGACGACCTTTGCCGCCGGCGGCGCGCTGATCCTGTGGGACGCCGCGGCCGGTCGGCCGGGCTTCATGAACGCGGCCGGCCGGGCCCTGCTCGGCGCCGCGCCCGCAGCCGTATCGCTGCCGCCGCTGACCCGTCAACGCCTTTCGCTGCTGGCCGGCGGCCTCGCCCCTGCATCGGGCGTCAGGCTGGAGCGCCTGCGGCTGACCGCGAGCTTCGCGGCGCTGCCCGTCACCTGCGGCGTCACGCTGCTGAGGCCGCAGGACGGCCACAGCGTGCTCGCCATCGCGGTGCCGGCTTCCGAATTGCGCCGCCTCGGCGTGACCGTCCCGCCCGCGACGGATGGGCCGGCTCCCGCCCCGGCTGAACCGGCGACGGCGACGGCGCCCTCCCCCGCCGAGCCCGCCCCTGCGGCCCGCCCCTCGACGATTCGCTTCCTGTGGCAGAGCGACGCTGAGCGCCGTCTGACCCGCCTTTCCGAGAACATCGCCGTCCTGACCGGCGCCTCCGCGGCCTCGCAACTGGTCGGGCAGCGCTGGGACGATCTCGCCGGCAGCCAGTTCAGCGACCGCAGCGGCGGATTGCTCGCCCGCCTGGGCAGCCCGGCGACATGGAGCGGCCATGTCGTTCTCTGGCGCACCGAAACGCCGGGCGAAGCCGCTCCGGTCGAGCTCTCCGGCATGCCGATGCTCGGCGCCGACCGGCAGTTCGCCGGCTTCCGCGGCTTCGGCGTCGCCCGGCTGGAGGCGCGCGGGCCCTTCCCGCAGGACGAGGCGTCGGCTTCTCCGACGGATGCCGAAGCGGCGGACCCGGCCGAGACATCCGCGGTCGCTCCGACCGGCGAATCGGCGCCGGCTGCGCCAGCCCTGCCCTCGGACGGCCCCTCGTCCGTCGCCCTCGCCGCGACGCCCGCGGCCGAGACGGCGCGGCCTGCGGAAGCCGATACCGCCCGCGACTGGCAGGTGATCTCCGGCCAATGCGACGACGACACGGCCGATGCGCCCCCTGCGCAGGCGCAGCCCGCGCCCCCCGAGAGCGCCGATACGCCGCCGCCCGCCGAGGCCGCGTCCCCGGACAGGACCGCGCCGGAGCCGGCGGAACCGGCTGCCGCAGCGCAGGATCTGCCCGCCGCCAATATCGTGCCGCTGCGCAACGGACAGCATGCCGCGATCCGGCCCGTCCTGGAGCCGTCGAAGGCCCATCTCAGCTCGGCCGAGCGCAACGCCTTCCGCGAGATCGCCAAGGCGCTGGGCGCGCGGCTCGCCGAGGACGAGCCGCATGACGCGCCGCGCCTGCCGCCGGTCGCCCAGCTCCGCGTGAAGGAGGCCGAAGCGAGCGCTCCCGCCCCTGCCGAGGCCGGCACGCCGGCACCGACCCGCCAGCGCAATTCCCACGCCGAGGTGCTGGACCGGCTGCCGATCGCCGTTCTGGTCAATCGCGGCGACGAGGCGCTCTATGCCAACCGCACCCTGCTCGACCTGCTGGATTATGCCGACCTCGCCGATCTCAAGGCCGGCGGCGTCAGCCGGCTGATCAAGGAGGCGTCGCGCAGCGGCGGCGGCTCGATGACGCTGATCGATCGCGTCGGCCAGTTGGTCGGGGTCGACGCCATGCTCTCGAGCGTCGAATGGCTCGGCGAGGCGGCGACCCTGATGGCCTTCCGCCATCCGGCCGGCGGCGGCGAGGTGCCGGTGCTGACGCCGGAGGAGGCCGAGGAAGCCGAGCTCGCCGCCGAATTCGCGGCGGAGGAAGCCGAATCGGCGGCCCGCGTCGAGGCCCTCAGGCTCGATGCCGAGGCGCGGGACGGGCGCATCGCCGAGCTCACCGCCATGCTCGACACCGCCACCGACGGCGTCGTCACCATCGACGAGCGCGGGCGTATCCTGTCGCTCAACAAGGCGGCCGAGGCGCTGTTCGGCTACGATCAGCGCGAGGTCACGGGCGAGCTGTTCACCCTGCTGTTCTCGGCGGAAAGCCACGCGCCGGCGCTCGACTATCTCGAAGGACTCAAGGGCGGCGGCGTCGCCTCGGTGCTGAACGACGGGCGCGAGGTCGTCGGCCGGGTGCGGCAGGGCGGCCGGATCCCGCTGTTCATGACCATGGGCCAGGTCGCGCACGGCGCCGAGCCGCGCTTCTGCGCCGTGCTGCGCGACATTACCGCCTGGAAGAAGACCGAGGGCGAGCTCGTCGACGCACGCAAGGCCGCCGAGATGGCGAGCGCCCAGAAATCGGACGTGCTCGCCAAGATCAGCCACGAGATCCGCACGCCGCTCAACGCCATCATCGGCTTCGCCGAGGTGATGGCCGAGGAGCGCTTCGGGCCGATCGAGAACGAGCGCTACAAGGAATATCTGCGCGACATCCACCAGTCGGGCGGCTACGTCATCAGCCTGGTCAACGACCTGCTCGACCTGGCCAAGATCGAGGCCGGCAAGCTCGAGCTCGACTTCGTCGGGGTCAATCTCAACGAGATCGCGCTGTCGACCGTGGCGCTGCTGCAGCCGGAGGCGCAGCGCGCCCGCGTCGTGCTGCGCTCGGGGCTTTCGCCGAAGCTGCCGCCGGTCGTCGCCGATGAGCGCTCGATCCGCCAGATCGCGATCAACCTGCTCTCCAACGCGGTGAAGTTCACCGATGCCGGCGGACAGGTCATCATCTCCACAGCGCTCGGCGACCAGGGCGAGGCGATCCTGCGGGTGCGCGACACCGGCATCGGCATGGACGACGACGAGCTGAAGCTCGCGCTCGAACCCTTCCGGCAGGTGCCGACGACGCGCCGCTCGGGCGGCACCGGGCTCGGCCTGCCGCTGACCAAGGCTCTGGTCGAGGCCAACCGCGCGGCAATGTCGATCACCAGCGTCAAGAAGGAAGGCACGCTGGTCGAGATCACCTTCCCGCCGCAGCGCGTGCTGGCGAGCTGAGCGGCCGACAGGAAATGGGTCGCCCTCCGGAGCGCCGACCAATCGATGCGCAGCCTAAGGACAAAGCCTGCCCTCGCATCGAAGCGACCGCTCGCGGTTTTGCAGAGGATTGCGCCCTATACGGAAATCCCGTATAATCGCTACAGATGACGGACGATCGGTTCGATCCCGTCAAGGACGCGGCCAACCGTGCGAAGCACCGGTTGCCGCTAGCCTTCGGCGATCGGATCTTGGAGGACAGCGATCATCTGATCATTCCCTCCATCCGCGAGATCGACGGCGAGGAGCGGTTCAAGGTCGTCGGCCTCGTCGAGGAGAAGCTGTTCACCGGCGTTTTCGTCTGGCGGGGTGATCTGCCTCGCTTCATCTCGGTGAGAAGGAGCAACAAAGGTGAAGAACGCGCCTACCGCGCTGCCTGCTGATCCGATCGACGCCGAGGATTTCGACGCATCGGCCAAAGCGCTGGACCGGGGCCAGCGCGCGCGCCTGATCCGCCGGACGCGGATCGGGCTCGGCCTGTCGCAAGCCGAATTCGCCAGCCGGTTCCGGGTGCCCGTCGGCACGCTGCGCGATTGGGAGCAGGCGCGGGCCACCGCGCCTGACTTCGCCATCGCCTATGTGCGGGTGATCGGCCTCCATCCGGAGATGGTGGCCGAGGCGGTCGCATAGCCGGTGAGCCACCGGCAGGCGCCTGATGCTCGGGCCTGCGCCCGAGCCTCTCCTGACGAGAGGGCACTCCCTCGCTCTCGCTTCCCGGGTCGAAGCCGCGCTTCGCCCGGGAACGACGCCGGCGGACGGGCGCCCTACAGCAGCGTGCCGCTCAGGATCACCGCCGCCACGCCGAAATAGATGACGAGGCCGGTGACGTCGACCATGGTCGCCACCAGCGGCGCCGAGGCGCTGGCCGGGTCGAAGCCGAGCCGCTTCAGCAGGAAGGGCAGCATCGAGCCCATCAGCGAGCCGAAGGTGACGATGCCGATCAGCGCCCCGCCGACCGTCGCGGCGATCAGCATCCAGTGCGGCCCGTAATCGTAGAAGCCGAGCCATTGCCAGATCGCGATGCGGGCGACGCCGATGGCGCCGAGGATCGAGCCCAGCACGAGGCCCGACGGCAGCTCGCGCAGGATGACCCGCCACCAGTCCTTCAGCGAGATCTCGCGCAGCGCCAGCGCCCGGATGATCAGCGAGGTCGCCTGCGAGCCGGAATTGCCGCCGGAGCTCATGATCAGCGGGATGAACAGCGTCAGCACGATCGCCTTCTCCAGCTCCGACTCGAAGAACTGCATGGCGGAGGCGGTGAGCATCTCGCCCAGCAGCAGGATCGAGAGCCAGCCGGCCCGCTTGCGGATCATCGCGAAGAAGCCGATCTCGTTATAGGGCTCGTCGAGCGCCTCCATGCCGCCGAGCTTCTGCACGTCCTCTGTCGTCTCGGCGATCATCGCGTCGATGACGTCGTCGAAGGTGACGATGCCGATGACGCGGTCCTCGCCGTCGACCACGGGCACCGAGAGCAGGTCGTATTTGGTGATCAACCGGGCGACGTCCTCGCGGTCGGTCTCCGGCGCCACGGTGATCGGCCGGTGAGCGGGCACGACCGATTCGACAGGCGCAGACGGATCGCCGGCGATCAGCCGGCGCAGCGAGACGGCGCGCACCAGCTTCTTGGTCGCCGGATCGAGGACGTAGATCGCATAGACCGTCTCGCGCGAGCGCTCGACGCGGCGGATATGGTCGAGCGTCTGCTGCACCGTCCAGCTCGACGGCACGCTGACGAACTCCGTCGTCATGATCGAGCCGGCGCTGTGCTCGGGATAGGCCAGCAGCTTGCGCAGGTCGGAGCGCATCTGGCGGTCGAGGCGCGCGCCGAGGCGCTGGCGGGTCGCCTCGTCGAATTTCTGGAAGACGACGGCCGCCCGGTCGGCCGACATGGCCGAAAGCAGCGCGCCGGCCCGATCGTCCGGCAGCAGGGCCAGCACCTCGGCGGCGTCGGTCAGCTCGGGCTGGTCGAGCACGTCGACGGCGCGCTCGAAGGGCAGCTCCTGCAGGATGTGCGCGACGGTGGCGCTGTCCTGCTCGTCGAGCATCTCGACGATGTCGGCGACATGCTCCTCCGCCAGCGTCTTGGCGACGACGACCGACAGCAGATCGGGGGCGAGTTCAATCTCGTTCATGGCTCTTATCCTGGCGATCGGCCGTCCGCACCGATCGCCAGGCTGAGCCGGGGACCCGGATCAGCCGCGCGAGGCGGCAGCAGACGGCTTCGACTGTCGACTGGGACTGTCGGTTGGCATCGGGTCTGGTTGTCCTGTGAGTGCCGGACCGCGAGGGTCGGCGACATCCGGCTGTCTGCACCGGCAAGGCGGCGCCGTCAAACTCTTTTTGGCAGCGCAGCATCGTGCTCGGGCCTTGGTCGGAGGATGGCGGCCGCCTATGCTGGCCGGGATGGAACCGGCAGCCTGCCGGCACCTCCGTCATCCTCCATCCGAGACCGGACCTCACGCGATGACCCTGACGATCTATGGCTGCTACCGCTCGCGCGCGACGCGCGTCATCTGGCTCGCGAACGAGCTCGGCCTGCCCTTCATCCACGTGCCGGTCATCCAGGCCTACCGCCTGCCGGACCCGGAGGCGCCCGGCGCGCCGCTCCACACCCGCAGCGCCGAATTCCTGAAGGTCAACCCCAACGGCCATATCCCCAGCATCGACGACAACGGCTTCAAGCTGCACGAATCGCTGGCGATCAACCTCTATCTCGCCCGCAAGCATGGCGGCCCGCTGGCGCCCCAGAACGCGCAGGAGGAAGGGCTCGCGATCATGTGGGCGCTCTGGGCCGCCACGGAATGCGAGACGAACGCGCTCAGCCTGCAGCAGCATCTCGCCGCCTTCCCGCCGGAGAAGCGCAAGCCGGAGGTGGCCGAGGCCGCCCTCGCCGCTCTGAAGGCGCCCTTCGCCGTGCTCGACAGGACGCTGGCCGACGGCAAGGGCCATGTGATGGGGAGCCGCTTCACCGTCGCCGACATCAACGTCGCAGAGGTGATCCGCTACGCCAGGCCGGCGAGCGAGCTCTTCGACGCCAATCCGAACGTCAAGGCCTGGCTCGAGGCCTGCCAGGCGCGGCCGGCCTTCCAGGCGATGTGGCAGGCGCGCGACGCCGAGGCCGCCTGAGCGGAAAAGCCCGCACAGAATCCGGGTGGCCGGACCTCGTCCGGCCACCTACTGACGCGGAATGACCCGGCCAGAGAGCAGAGCTTCCGCCATGACACAGCCGATTTCCACTCCGACGCTGCGTATGGGGCCGCTCGAATGGCTCCTGCTGATCGTTCTGTCGATCCTGTGGGGCGGCTCGTTCTTCTTCAACAAACTGACCGTCGCGGAGTGGCCGCCCTTCGCGGTGGTGCAGGTGCGCGTCGGTCTCGCCGCGCTGGCGCTGCTCCTCGTCGTCCGCATCGCCGGGCAGTCGATGGCGGTCGGGCGCGAGCTGTGGCTGGCCTTCTTCGGAATGGGTCTCCTCAACAACCTGATCCCGTTCAGCCTGTTTCTCTGGGGGCAGCAGCAGATCGCGAGCGGCCTCGCCTCGATCCTGAACGCGACGACGCCGATCTTCGCGGTGCTGGTGATGCACTGCTTCGGCAACGAAAAAGCGACCGGGTTGAAGCTCGGCGGCGTGCTGGCCGGTCTCGTCGGCGTCGCCGTCCTGATGGGCCCCGACGCGATCGGCGGCCTCGGCTCCAATCTGGCCGCACAGCTCGCCTGCATTCTCGCCGCCGTCTCCTACGCCTTCTCCGGCCTGCTCGGCCGGCGCTTCCGCGGCGTGTCGCCGCTGGTCGCCGCCACCGGCCAGCTCTCGGCCTCGACCCTGATGATGCTCCCGATCGTCTTCGTGATGCATCCGCCCTGGACCCTGCCGGTGCCGTCCCACCAGGCCGTTCTGGCGCTTGCCGGACTGGCACTGATCTCGACGGCGCTGGCCTATCTCCTGTTCTTCCGGATCATGCGCACGGCCGGACCGAGCAATGTGATGCTCGTCACTTTCCTGATCCCGGTCAGCGCCATCCTGCTGGGCTCGGGTCTGTTGGGCGAGGCTCTGCTGCCGCGTCATTTCGTCGGCATGGCCGCGATCTTCGTCGGGCTCGCCCTGATCGATGGCCGGCTGTTCAGGATGGCGCGCCTGCAGCCGGCCTGAGCCAAGACGGCCGGCCTAGGCCGAAAGACTTTATTGCCGAAAGATTATGAATTGTCCTAGGGTCGATTTGTCGGCTGGAGGCTTTATCAGCACGCCCCACTGACTGAGATATCGCGGCAAGCGATACGGGGAACAGGGGACGACCATGGACGTGCGGCAACTGCGATGCTTCATCGCGGTGGCGGAGGAGCTGCATTTCGGCCGCGCGGCCGAGCGTCTTGGCGTGGCTCCCCCTGCCCTGTCGCGCCAGATCAGCGCGCTCGAGGACGAGCTCGGCGTCAATCTCCTGACCCGCACCACGCGGCAGGTCGCCCTCACCCGGGCCGGCCTGATCATGCTCGAGGAATCAAAGGGCATCCTGGTCAAGATGGAGCAGGCCTCGCGGGCGGTGCGCGAGGCCTCGCTGGCCTCCGGCAAGGTGCTGCGCGTCGGGGCCATCGACGCCGCCTCGTCGAGCTTCGTGCCGGAAGCGCTGATGACCTTCCGCAAGCGCTTCCCCGGCATCGAGATCAAGTTCGCCGAGGCGATGACGGTCGCGCTGGTGCAGATGCTGGAGGCCGGCAAGCTCGACCTCGCCCTCGTCCGCCCGCCGCGCAAGCCGACCGACTGCGCCTTCGAGATCCTGCGCGTCGAGCGCCCGCTCGTGGTGCTGCGCGACGACCATCCGCTCGCCGCGCGCGAGCACCTGACCATGCACGACCTCGTCGGCGAGCCCTTCGTGGTGCCCTCCAAGCGGATCCGGCCCTACGCCTATGATCTCGTCATGGCCTATTTCGAAAGCGTCGGCGCCGTGCCGAACGTGGTGATCGAGGCGACAGAGAAGCCGGCGATGATGTCGGCTGTGGCGGCCGGGCTCGGCATGGCGCTGGCGCCCGACTGGGTCTCCCGCCTCTCCTTCCCCGGCGTGACGATGCGGCGCCTGCGCGGCGCGATGCTCGACCCGCCGCCGCCCGGCGCGCTGGTCGGCGTCGCCTGGCGGCCGCAGCAGAAGCTGCCGGCCCGCGACGACTTCCTCGCGATCCTGCGCGAAAGCGTGACGCTGATCGAGGAGCGCCACGTGCTGCCATCCGCACAATCGCCCAAGCGGACCCGAACCCCATCGCCTGCCGGAGGAGCCTGATGAGTTTGAACCAGATAGAGCGAGCCCAGGGCTTGCGCATCCGCTCGACGCAGGATTTCGCCGGCGGCCTGTTCATGATCCTGCTGGCGATCGGCGCCTATGTCTTCTCCTGGGAGCTGCCGGCCGGCACGCTGCGCCAGCTCGGGCCGGGCATGCTGCCCAAGGCCTTCGCGGCGATCTGCGGGCTGCTCGGGCTGATGCTGTCGCTCTCCGCCCTGCGCTACCATGGCGAGAAGCTGGCGGGCTGGTCCTGGAAAGGCATCTTCTTCGCGCTCGGCGGCGCCTGCCTGTTCGGGCTCACCATCCGCGGCTTCGAATTCGGGCCGATCCGGGCTCCGGCGCTCGGGCTGATGGTGGCGGGGCCGCTGCTGATCTTCTTCTCCGGGCTCGCCGCCGATGACCGCAAGCTTCCGGAACTGCTGATCTTCGCCGTGGCGATGTCGGCCGGCTGCATCCTGCTGTTCAAATACGCGCTGAGCCTGCCGATCCCGCTCGCGCCCTGGCTTCTGGGGATCTGAGCGATGATGGAGACCCTTTCGCACCTTTCGCTCGGCTTCGGCGTCGCGCTGACGCTGAAGAACATCGCGCTGTGCTTCGCGGGCTGCCTCGTCGGCACGCTGATCGGTGTGCTGCCCGGCGTCGGCCCGATCGCGACGATCTCGATCCTGCTGCCGATCACCTTCGGCCTCGACCCGACCGGCGCGCTGATCATGCTCGCCGGAATCTATTACGGCGCGCAATATGGCGGCTCCACCACGGCGATCCTGGTCAACATCCCCGGCGAGGCGACCTCGGTCGTCACCACGCTCGACGGCCACCAGATGGCCAAGCAGGGCCGCGCCGGCATCGCGCTCGGCATCGCCGCGATCGGCTCCTTCTTCGCCGGCTGCGTCGCCACGCTGATCATCGCCGCGCTCGGCGCGCCGCTGACCAAGATGGCGCTGCTCTTCGGCCCGGCCGAATACTTCTCGCTGATGGTGATGGGCCTGTGCTTCGCGGTTGTGCTGGCGCGCGGCTCGATCCTCAAGGCCTTCTGCATGATCATGCTCGGCCTGCTGTTCTCGACCGTCGGCACGGACCTCGAGACCGGCCAGGAGCGCCTGACCTTCGGCGTCGCCTCGCTCTCGGACGGCATCGACTTCTCGGTGCTGGCGATGGGCGTGTTCGGCTTCGCCGAGGTGCTGCGCAATCTCGAGAGCCCGGAAGCCCGCGACGTCGTCAAGGGCAAGATCGGCCGGCTGCTGCCGGGCTGGGCGGACATCAAGCAGTCGGCGGCGCCGGTGCTGCGCGGCACCTTCGTCGGCGGCATCCTCGGCATCCTGCCCGGCAACGGCGCGGTGCTCGGCCCCTTCGCCAGCTATACGATGGAAAAGAAGATCGCCAAGGACCCGTCGCGCTTCGGCAAGGGCGCGATCGAGGGCGTGGCCGGGCCGGAATCGGCCAACAACGCCGGCGCCCAGACCGCCTTCATCCCGCTGCTCACGCTCGGCATCCCGCCGAATGCGGTGATGGCGCTGATGGTCGGCGCGATGACGATCCACGGCATCATTCCCGGACCGCAGGTGATGACCCGCAACCCCGAACTGTTCTGGGGCATGGTCGCCTCGATGTGGATCGGCAACCTGATGCTGCTCGTCATCAACCTGCCGCTGGTCGGCATGTGGGTGAAGCTGCTGCAGGTGCCCTACCGGCTGATGTTCCCGGCGATCCTGATCTTCTGCTGCATCGGCATCTATTCGGTGAACAACCAGCCGCTCGACGTCGCCTTCACGGCGCTGTTCGGGCTGTTCGGCTACCTCCTGATCAAGCTCGGCTTCGAGCCGGCGCCGATGCTGCTCGGCTTCGTCCTCGGCAAGCTGATGGAGGAGAAGCTGCGCCAGGCGCTGATCATCTCGCGCGGCTCCTTCTACACCTTCATCGACTATCAGGAGCGGCCGATCTCGCTGGCGCTGCTGATCGTCGCCGTGCTGGTTCTGGCGATCGCGCTGCTGCCGTCGATCTCGAAGAAGCGCGAGGAGGTCTTCACCGAATGACGGGGGTTGCCGCGGCGGCACCCCGCCTTAAGCTCCATCATCAACGACCACAGGGAGGAATACGCATGAAGAAGCTCGTTCTCGGCCTCGCGGCCGCCACCGCGCTGGCCTTCACCGGCGGTGCCCAGGCGCAAGGCTACCCGACCAAGCCGATCACCATGATCGTACCCTTCGCCGCCGGCGGCCCGACCGACATCATCGCCCGCATCGTCGCCGACAACATGTCGAAGACGCTGGGCCAGCAGATCGTGATCGAGAACGTCGCCGGGGCCGGCGGCACCACCGGCATCACCCGCGCGGTCACGGCCGCGCCGGACGGCTACACCATCGCGATGGGGCATCTGGGCACCTTCTCGGCGGCACCCGCCACCTATCCCGGCCTGAAATACGACCCGATCAACGGCATGCAGACGATCGGGCTCGCCGGCGGCACGCCGATCCTGATCGTGGCGCGCAAGACCTTCGAGCCGAAGGACCTCAAGGAGTTCGTCGCCTATGTGAAGGCGAACACCGACAAGGTGAACGAGGCCCATGCCGGCCTCGGCTCCGTCTCCTGGACGACCTGCACCCTGCTCAAGGGCATCCTCGGCACGCCGAAGATCAATGCCGTCGCCTATCGCGGCACCGGCCCGGCGCTGAACGACCTCGTCTCCGGCCAGGTCGACTTCATGTGCGACCAGATCGTCTCCGTCGCCGAGCAGGTCCGCGCCAACACGATCAAGGCCTATGCCATCGCCTCGGCCCAGCGCTCGCCGGCGCTGCCCGACGTGCCGACGACCAAGGAAGCCGGCCTGCCCGACTACCAGATCGAGGCGTGGAACGGCATCGCCGGCCCGAAGGGGATGCCGAAGGAGGCGGTCGACAAGCTGGTCGACGCGCTGGACAAGGCGCTGAACGACGAAGGCACCAAGAAGCGCCTGCTCGATCTCGGCACGGTGCTGCCGACGGCCGAGGAGCGCACCCCCGCCGGCTTCGCCGCCCTGATCAAGCGCGACGCCGACAAGCTGACGCCCGCGCTTTCGGCCGCGCCGAAGCAATAAGCGGCCCGAATATCCAATATCTGCGCGGCGGGGCCTGTCCCCGCCGTTTTCATTTCGGGCGCCAGCGACGATCCCCCCGAAAAGCACAACCAGCGCGACTTGAACGGATAAGCTCCTGCGCGGGCGGCGTTTTCTGGAGCGGGCTGCGAAACGTTAACAACTCGTGACCCGTCTTTTTCGGAACAGCTTCCGCTCGGCTGCGGTTTTCCTGCCGAAGTTCGCTTCGAAAGGAGAAAGCCCATGTTCAAGAAGCTTGCTCTTGCGGCCGCCCTGGCCATCACCCCGGCGGTCGCCTTCGCCCAGAACCAGCCCTCGGGCGGCGCGGTCGGCGGCGCGACGAGCGGCGCGGCGGCCGGAGCGGTCGGCGGCGCGGTGGTGGGCGGGCCGGTGGGTGCCGTGGTGGGCGGCGTCGGCGGCGCCGTGGTCGGCGCGATCGTCGGCGATGCGGCCGAGCCGCGCTTCCGCAGCTATGTCGTCGAACAGCACGTGCCGTCCTACAGCTATGCCGAGCCGGTCGCGGTCGGCACCGTGCTGCCCGAGCAGGGCGTGGTCTATCACCCGCTGCCGGCCGAATACGGTCCCCAGGCCTCGCGCTACAGCTACACCATCGTGAACGAGCGGCCGGTGATCGTCGAGCCGCAGACCCGCCGCGTCGTCCAGATCATCGAGTGACGCCGCCGCGCCGAAGGCGCTGCCGTTCAGGCCCGCCCGCCTTCGGCCAGGACCCGCCCCGGATGAGGGGGCGGGTCCTGCTTTTTCGGGACATCCGCCGCCGCTCCGGGGAACCGCCGGGAAGCTCGGTCGTTCTTGGGACGGGGCTGATCCATGTCGGAGGACAATGATGATCAAGCGTATCCTGATCGTGGCCGCCATTGCGGCCCTCCCCGCCACCGCCTTCGCGCAATCCGGCCCGACATCCGGCCCGATCATCCGCGATCCCTCGGGCGGCTCGACCCGCGACCCGGCCCTGGCCGGCCCGATGATGTTCGGCCCCGCGCTGACGCGCGATCCGTCCGGCGGGACGATGATCGCCGACCATTCGGCCTTCCGGGACTATGTGATGAGCCAGCACGTCCGTTCGTACCATGTCCGCCAGCCGGTCGAGGTCGGCACGGTGCTGCCGTCGCGCGGCGTGACCTATCGCGCCGTGCCGGACGCCTATGGCGCGCCCGGCTATCGCTACACGGTGGTGAACGACGAGGCCGTCATCGTCGAGCCGCGCACCCGCCGCGTGATCGAGATCATCGAGTAGCAGCCGTCTCCGGCCCAAGGCCCGCATCGGACGGTGCGGGCCTTGTCCGATCTCAGCGCGTTCCGAACATCCGGTCCCCGGCATCGCCGAGCCCCGGCACGATATAGCCGTGCTCGTTGAGCCGCTCGTCGATCGCCGCCGTCCAGATGCGGACGTCGGGATGGGCGCCGCGCAGGCGGGCGATACCTTCCGGCGCCGCGAGCAGGCAGACGAAGCGCAGATCCTTGGCGCCGCGCTCCTTCAGCCGCTCCACCGCCGCGACGGCCGAATTGGCGGTCGCCAGCATCGGGTCCATCACCACGATCATCCGGTCGGCGATGTCGGAGGGAGCCTTGAAGTAGTATTCGACCGCCTGCAGCGTATCGGGATCGCGGTAGAGGCCGATATGGGCGACACGGGCGGCCGGGACCAGCTCCAGCATGCTGTCGAGGAAACCGACGCCGGCGCGCAGGATCGGCGCGAAGACCAGCTTCTTGCCGGCGATGACGGGCTGCATCGACTTCGTCAGCGGCGTCTCGATCTCGACCATCTCGGTCGGGAGGTCGCGCGTCACCTCGTAGCAGAGCAGCATGCCGATCTCGTTGAGGAGCTGGCGGAAGCTCTTGGTCGAGCGATCCTTCTCCCGCATCAATGTCAGCTTGTGCTTCACCAGCGGGTGGTCGACGACGATGACACCGTCATCCTGGCTCGAAGTCATACGCCGTTTCCCTCTCGTTCCCAGCTCTTTCGCGGCATCCCGGACACGCCGCCAAGCGACGATGCCTTTGCATGCGACGCGCGGCTCAAAATACCGTGCCGTCGCTGACGATGGCGAGCGGCGGACCGCCATCCACACGCTTTTCGCGCGCGATACGCCGCCCGGCGGCCCAGCTGCCGCCCTCCAGCACCTTGGCGAGCGGCAGCTCCTCCGGCGTGCGGCCGAGCCTGCCGCGGATCAAGCCGCCGATCTCGTCGAGCAGGGCGACCGTCAGCGCCCGCCATTCGACCACCAGCGACGAGGAAACCTCGTGCGGCCTGGTCCGGTCGGCCTCGTCCTTGAGCGCGATCACGCCGAGGTCGAGGAAGAGCCCGCCATTGCGATATTCCGGCAGGCCGGTGAGCGCGTCGATGTCGACCACGGCGATGCCCGCCCATTGCAGCGGCTCGATCAGCGAATAGGTCAGCCATTGCGAGAGCTTGTGGAAGGGAACCAGCCCCTCGGTCGGCTCGCCCGGGGCGATCAGCGGGTGTCGCCAGGTGTCGCCGAGGGCGACGCCCGCCAGCGTCAGCCGCGACGGCCAGATACCGCCGAAGGTCGCCAGCACCTCGCCGAGCATATGCGCGGCCCGCACGGTCCCGGTCTCGGCCTCGCCGGCGAAGCGGTCGAACAGCGCGCCGGGGCGCGACAGGCCCTGCCGTTCCAGCTCTTCGCCGAGGCGGTTGAGCAGGGCGGCGCGCCCTTCGAGCGCCAGCAGCGGATTGTCAGCCCGCGCCTGGAAGCCCTGCGCCAGCGCCGCCGCGTCGAGATGCTTCAGCCCGGCCGCATCGGCCTGCAGCGGCTCGGCCGGATCGCTCGAGAACAGGCCGGCGGCGAACATGTCGAGCGAAGCGAGCGCCAGCCCCTCCGAGCGGCCGATCTCGCGCCCGGTCGCCGCGTCGCGATAGCGCCAGTCGGGGCCGGCGCCGGCATCGAGCAGGACGCTGACCACGGCGAGGTCGTAGGCGGCCCGGCCGCGAACGGCGGGATTGGCGAAGCCCACAGCGGCGTCGAGCCGCTTCCAGCGGTCCTCCCCGTCGAGGACGAAATGGCGCCAGCGCGCATGGAAGGGGATGTCGAGCGTCGGGTAGTTCGCGCGGATGGTGTCGAGGACGTAGTCGGCGCATGCCTCCAGCCGTTCCGGCCGGACGGAGAAATGCAGCAGCCGGCCGGCCAGGCCAAGCTCCAGCATCTCGCGGGCGCGGGCGCGAACGGCCGCAGGTTTCAGCAGGGCGCGGAACGCCTCGGAATGCATGTCGGGCATGGATCTGCGGCTTTCGTCGCTCAGAATTTGTCGAGGTCGCGGCCGACCGTGGCCTTCAGCGCGTTGTCGCCCGGCGTCCCCTCGGGCGCATAATAGCCCGCCGCCTTCTTGGCCTCGATCTCGACCGAGGCGTCGGGCGGGATCAGCTCGGGCGGGATCGCCACGCGCTCGCCGACGGCGATGCCGCTCTCGACCATGGCGTCGTATTTCATGTTCGACATCGACATCAGCCGGTCGATATGGGTGACGCCGAGCCAGTGCAGCACGTCGGGCATGAGCTGCTGGAAGCGGGCATCCTGCACGCCGGCGACGCATTCGGTGCGTTCGAAATAGGTCGCGGCGGAATCGCCGCCCTCCTGGCGCTTGCGGGCGTTGTAGACGAGGAACTTGGTGACCTCGCCGAGCGCCCGGCCCTCCTTGCGGTTGTAGACGATCAGGCCGACGCCGCCCCCTTGCGCCTCGCGCACGCATTCCTCGATGCCGTGGATGAGATAGGGCCGGCAGGTGCAGATGTCGGAACCGAAGACGTCCGAGCCGTTGCACTCGTCATGGACGCGGCAGGCGATGCGGCGGCGCGGATCGGCGAGGCCCGAGACCTCGCCCATGACATAGGCGGTGATCGAGCCGATCGGCGGCAGGAAGACCTTGAGGTCCGGCCGCGTCACCAGCTCGGGATACATGCCGCCGGTCTGCTCGAACAGCGTGCGGCGCAGTTCGTTCTCGTTGGTGCCGAAGCGCTCGGCGATGCCGGGCAGATACCAGACCGGATCGACCGCGATCTTGGTGACGGAGATGTCGCCCGAGGCATGCAGGATGTGCCCGTCGGCGGCGAGCCGGTGCGCGCCCATCGCGGCCAGGATCTCGGGCAGGTTGAGTCTGGCCCTGGTGATCGCGATCGAGGGGCGGATGTCGATGCCCTCGCCGATCAGCCTGCCGAAATCCTGCGCCACCGTGTGGCCGAAGGGGTCGAGCGAGACGATCTTCTTCGGGTCGGCCCATTGCGGCTGCGGCAGAACCTCCGCCGTCGGATAGGTGTTGGTCAGGTCGGGGCGCTGCGAGGGGTTCATCGCGCGCGCCGAGATGGCGAGCGCGCGGTAGACCGAATAGGAGCCGCCATGGGCGCCGATGACGTTGCGGTCGGCCGGATTGGTGGTCGAGGCGATGATCGGCCCGCGCTCGGCCGCCGTCGGGGCACCCCATCGGATCGGGAAGCGCGCGGCGGCGCTGCCCGGCTCGGGATGGGAGGTCAGTCTGATATGGCCCGTGCGGTTCGGCGCGTTCATCGCGGATCTCGCCCTGAAACGAACAAGGGCCCCGCGACGGCATGTCCGGGGCCCTCTGGACCTAGGCGAGTGTGGACGAGCGCAGACGCGCCGTCAATCGCCTTAGAAAACAGCGAGATAGCGCAGCAACGAGATGATGCCGATCACGATCACGATGATCTGCACGACGTTCTTGATCTGCCCGTCGAGCGGCAGCATCCGCACGAGATAGAGCACCAGACCGATGACGAGAACGGTGATCAGCAACGAAATCAGGATGTTCATCGAAAACTCCGCGTCTCGGCCGAAGCGCCGGCCCCCCGAGCCCGCCGCGACGCTTTCGCGGCATGTCGGCTCCGCGGACAGAACGTCGCAGGACGGGGATTGGTTCCGAAATGGGCGTTTGCCGGCGAAAGGGAGCTGCGCTCTGTCGACGGAAACGGGAGCCGCGGCAGAAAACCCCTCTCCTGTATGGACCTGTATGGAGAGGGATTCCCCGTGCTATCCGCGCCCTATCCCGCGATGCGGTCGAAATCCGCGACGGCGCGCGTCGCCTGGCGGAGCTGGTTGAGCAGCTTCAGGCGGTTGGCGCGCAAGGCCGGATCGGGATCGTTGACCGTGACCTTGTCGAAGAAGGCATCGACCGCCGGGCGGATCTCGGCGAGCGCGGCCATGGCGCCCTCGTAATCCTCGGCGGCGACGGCGGCCTCGGCCTTCGGCGTCGCCTGGGCCAAGGCGACGGCGAGCGCCTTCTCCTCGATCAGCCCGGCATCGGCGATCAGCTGGAGATCGGCGGCGCCGGCGAAGGCACCCTCCCCGTCCTTCTTTTCCTCGGCCTTGAGGATGTTGGCGGCGCGCTTGTAGCCCGCGAGCAGGTTCCTGCCGTCCTCGGTGTCGAGGAAGCGGCCGAGCGCGGCGACGCGGCGGGTGATGAGGAGCAGGTCGTCATTGACCGAGGCGCTCTCGCCCAGCACGGCGTCGACGAGATCATGCCGCGCGCCCTGGTCGCGGAGCATGACCTTCAGGCGGTCGTGGAAGAAGGAGAGGAGATCGGCCGCGCAGCGCCCGGCGAGAATGTCATAGGCCGTCTCCAGCCCGGCATTCTCGTCCTTCGCATAGGCGTCCTCGATGGTCCGGCGCTCCTTGTCGCTGAAGGGATCCGCCTTGATTTCTCCGTCGAGCGCCTGTTCCCGGAGCGTCGCGAGATGGCTGATGAAATTGTATTTCGAGAAGCCGTGCTCATGCCTGAAAATCGGTTTTGCGCGCCCCTCGACGATCGGCAGCAACGCCAGCCGCACCCCGTTCTCGACCACCAGCCGGATCACGCCCAGCGCGGCGCGGCGCAGCGCGTAAGGGTCCTTGCTGCCGGTCGGCTTCTCGTCGATGGCCCAGAAGCCGACGAGCGTGTCGAGCTTGTCGGCCAGCGCCACCGCCACCGAGACCGGATCACCCGGCACGCGGTCGGAGGGACCGAGCGGCTTGTAGTGCTCCTCGACCGCCGCGGCGACGGAGGCGTCCTCGCCCTGCAACTCCGCGTATTTGCGGCCCATCAGGCCTTGCAGTTCCGGGAACTCGCCGACCATCTCGGTCGGCAGGTCGGCCTTGGCGAGCTTGGCGGCGCGCTCGGCCTTCTCGGGATCGGCACCGACGATCGGCGCCAGTTCCCGCGCCAGCGCCGCAATGCGCTGGACGCGCTCGCCTTGCGTGCCGAGCCTGGCGTGGAAGACGACGCCGAGCTTGTCGAGCTTGGCCATGCGCTGGTCGAGCGGTTTTGCGAGATCGAGGCCGAGCTTTTCGGCGCTGTCCCTGAAGGTCTCGAGATCCGGCAGCGGGCCGCGGTCGGTCTGCCAGAAATAGGCGGCGTCCGAGAGGCGCGCGCGCACGACGCGGCCATTGCCGGCGGTGATCGCCGCGCCGCCGTCGCTGGCCATCAGGTTCGAGACCAGGATGAAGCGGTTGGCGAGCGCGCCCGTCGCGGGATCGCGCAGCACGAAGCATTTCTGGTTGGCGCGGATGGTGGCGCGGATCGCCTCGCCGGGGATGTCGAGGAAGCGCCCCTCGAACTGCCCCATCAGCACGACCGGCCATTCGACCAGCCCGGCGACCTCCTCCAGCAAGCCCTCGTCCTCGACGAGGTCGAGCCCTTGCGCGAAGGCGAGGTTGCGGGCGTCGGTGAGGATGATCTCCTTGCGCCGGTCGGCGTCGAGCACGACCTTCGCCTTTTCGAGCGAGGCGACGTAGTCCTCCAGGCGCTTCACCGTGATCGGGCCGGGCGCGTGGAAGCGGTGGCCATGGGTGACGTTGCCCGAGACGAGACGATCGACCTCGAAGGGCACGATCTCCGTGTCCTCGGTCTCGGCGCCGAAGGTGCAGAGGATGGAATGCAGCGGGCGCACCCAGCGCAGACTGGCGCCGGCGGCCGAGGCCTCGCCCCAGCGCATCGATTTCGGCCAGGGGAAGGCGCGGATCACCGCCGGCACGATCTCGGCGATGGCCTGGATCGTCTCCTGCCCCGGCTTCTCGATCACGGCGACGTAGCTGTCGCCCTTCTTGGGATCGCTGACGATGGTGGCCTGGTCGAGCGCGTTGAGCCCCGCCGCCTTGAGGAAGCCCTGGATCGCGGCCTCGGGGGCGCCGACGCGCGGGCCCTTGCGCTCCTCGCGGACGTCGCGGCCGCGCACCGGCAGGCCGGCGACATGCAGAGCCAGCCGGCGCGGCGTGACGAAGGCCTTCGCTCCTTCATAGAGCAGGCCGCGCTCGACCAGCGCATCGGTAACGAGTTTCTTCAGGTCCTCGCCGGCCTTGCGCTGCATGCGCGCCGGGATTTCCTCGGAGAAGAGTTCGAGCAGAAGATCGGGCATCACGCAGCTCCCCCGCCGGCGGTCTTCAGCCAGGCCGCGCCGCAGGCCTTGGCGAGCTCGCGCACGCGCAGGATGTAGCTCTGCCGCTCGGTGACCGAGATCACGCCGCGCGCATCGAGCAGGTTGAAGATGTGGCTGGCCTTGATGCACTGGTCATAGGCCGGCAGGGCGAGTGCGTGGCGCGGCGGGTTGGCGCCCGCAGCCGGTTCGCCGGCGGCGATCAGCGCCTTGCACTCGGCTTCCGCATCGGCGAAATGGCGGAACAGCGTCTCGGTATTGGCATACTCGAAATTGTGCCGGGAGTATTCCTGCTCGGCCTGCAGGAAGACGTCGCCATAGCTGATGCGCTCGGCGCCTTCGAGGCCGTTGAAGTTGAGATCGTAGACGTTCTCGACGCCCTGGACATACATCGCCAGGCGCTCGAGCCCGTAGGTCAGCTCGCCCGCCACGGGCGCGCATTCGACGCCGGCGACCTGCTGAAAATAAGTGAACTGGCTGACTTCCATGCCGTCGCACCAGCATTCCCAGCCGAGGCCCCAGGCGCCGAGCGTCGGGCTCTCCCAGTCGTCCTCGACGAAGCGCACGTCGTGCAGGTCGAGATCGACGCCGATGGCCCTGAGCGAGTCGAGATAGAGCTGCTGGAGGTCCGGCGGCGACGGCTTCAGGATGACCTGGAACTGGTAGTAGTGCTGGAGCCGGTTGGGGTTCTCGCCGTAGCGGCCGTCCTTGGGCCGGCGCGAGGGCTGGACATAGGCCGCCTTCCACGGCTTGGGCCCGAGCGCGCGCAAAGTCGTCGCCGGGTGGAAGGTGCCGGCACCGACCTCCATGTCGTAGGGCTGCAGCACCACGCAACCTCGCTCGGCCCAGAAACGCTGCAGCGTCAGCAGCAGCCCCTGGAAGGAGCGGGTCGGGTCCATCGCCGGGGACGGCGAGGCGGGCGGATGCGAAACGAGGGCGGACAAGAGCCGAAAGCCTTCCGAAAAACGCTGATGATGGCGGCGTGATTAGAGCATCGGACGGAAAAGGGGAATCTCCTTTTCCGGCCGACCCGGCGCTTCGGCCCGCCACGCCCCCGCCGAAACGCCTCGCGCCCGGCTCCCGGCCAAACGCGGCATCAGACAGCTTCCGTTCATTTGCGATGGGCTATCACCTCTCCATCCGCACGGTCCGCAGCGTTCGGGGTGAGCGCTCGAGCGGGCCGGCGGGCCACAGCCAGCAGGAGTTCTACAATGCTGACCCGTCACATCGCCGCCGCCACCTTCGGCGCCCTCACCCTCGCCGCCAGCGCTTTCGCCACGGTCCCCGCCTCGGCCGCCCCGATCGCGGCCCCGGTCGCCGCGGTGCCCCTCCAGGCCGCGCCGGCCGGCGACCTGCTGCAGCAGGCGCAGTACTATCACGGCCCGCGCCGCTATTACGGCCGGCCGCATTATCGTCCGCGCTGCTTCTGGTCGAACCGGCGCGTCTGGAACGGCTGGCGCTGGGTGGTCCGCCCGGTCCGCGTCTGCCGCTGATCCGGCGGCGGCGTCGCAATACGGCCACCTTCCGGCCGCTCCCTGAAGACAGGCTGAACGGCGCGATTTCGCGCCGTTCAGATTCGCAGGCCTAGATCATCGCGCGTCCTTTCGGACGCGGTAACGATGATCTATCTCATTGTTAGTGCATCGGATTTTTCCGAAAAGTGGATTCCACTTTTCGGTCCGATGCTCTAGCCTGCCCGTTCTGGCGACGCACGATCCGACGGCCCGAGGAGGCCGGCGTCATTGATGGAGGATCTCATGTTACGGACCTTGCTTCTGGGCCTTGCGGCGGCCGGCTCGCTCGGCGGCGCGACGCTGCTCACCGCTCCGGCCTCCGCCGCTCCGGTCTCGCCTCTCTCCGGCGGCGGCTTCGCCGCAGCCGGCGGGCTGGTTCAGGAGGCGCAGTATTACTATGGGCCGCGGCGCTATTGGGGACCGCGGCGCTATTATTACGGCCCGCGCTACTGGGCCCCGCCGCGCTATTATTACGGGCCGCGCTACTACCGCCCCTATTACGGCCCGCGCTATTTCTACGGCCCCCGCTACTGGTAGGCCCCGCCGAGGCGCGCCCGGCCGCGATGCACGGCCTCGCTCGCCTCCGTCAGGCGCCCGTCGGGCCCGTTGAGCACGAAAGCCGGCAGCAGCTCTGCCGGCTTTCTGCTGTTCAGCACCCCCGTGACGATGACGCGGATCGCCGGACGTTCCGCCGAGGCGTGGACCGGCCGGACGGCGAGCCCGCCGAAGCCGATGCCGAGGCCGGCGAGCAGTTCCGGCAGCGCCTGCGCATGATGGATGACGGCGATCGACCCGCCGGGCTTCAGCAGCCTGCGGGCCGCGCGCAGCCAGACATCGAGACCGCCCTCCGCGACATGGGCGGCCCTGCGGTTCGGCACGGGCGAGCCGCGCGTGCGGCCGGGCGGATAGAAGGGCGGGTTCATCGCGACCGCGTCGAAGCCGGCGGGCGCGAGGCCGAGCCCCGACAGCGCCGAGGCCCGCGCCGCGATATCGGCCGCAACCGCCCGCACCCGCGCGTCCATGCCGTTCAGCGCCGCGTTCTCGGCCGCCAGCGCGGCGAGCTCCGGGTCGCGCTCCAGCAGCGTGACGCGCAGCCGCGGCTCGGCCAGCGCCGCGGCCAGCCCGACCGTGCCGACGCCGGCACCGATATCGAGGAGCCGCCCTTCCCCCAGCGCCGGAAGCGCGGCCGCGAGCAGGACCGCGTCGCTTCCGGCCCGATGGCCCTTGCGCGGCTGGCGCAGGATCAGCCGGCCGTCGAGCAGGCGGTCCTCGACGATCGCGCCGAGGCCCCCGGCCGGGGCCGCCTCACTCATCGCGCAGCTCGGCGCCGTAGCCGGCTTCGATCAACAATGCGCGAGCGCGCTTCCGGTCCTCCTCGCGCACCATCAGCCGGCGGGGGAAGGCGCCGATCATGCCTTCCAGCGCGCTGATATGCTGGTCGGCGACCATGCAATCGAGATCGGCGGCGCCGAGCAGCGCCTCGAGGGCGCCGAGCAGAATCAGATCGTTGGTGCGGACGAGCTCGTACATGCGGTCATGGAGCGCGAGCCCGGGGCTTCGCGCAAGCGCCTTCTGACGCAGCTGCGGCATCGCGGTGCGATTGCAGGGGCTGGCGTCCCATGCGACGGTTGTGGCAATGGCTCCGGGCACGCCGCCCGGCGTGCGGGTCCTGTCGGAGTTTATCCATTGGGTGTCGTCGTATCCTTCGAGGAACGGGAATCGGGCCAGAGCGGCATCGAGCCGCTGGTGGCGCTGACGCGCGAGGACATGGAGCGCGTCAACGCCATGATCCTGTCGCGCACCGGCTCGGACGTGACGATGATCCCCGAGGTCGCGAACCACCTGATCTCCTCGGGCGGCAAGCGGCTGCGGCCGATGCTGACGCTCGCCATGGCCAGCCTCTGCGGCTACGAGGGCGAGGGCCATGTCAAGCTCGCGGCCTCGGTCGAGTTCATGCACACCGCCACGCTGCTGCATGACGACGTCGTCGACGAGAGCGACATGCGCCGCGGCAAGCTCGCCGCCCGCATGCTCTGGGGCAACGAGGCGAGCGTGCTGGTCGGCGACTTCCTGCTCGGCCAGGCCTTCCGGATGATGGTCGAGGTCGGCTCGCTGCGCGCGCTCGACATCCTCTCGACGGCGGCGGCCGTGATCGCCGAGGGCGAGGTGCTGCAGCTCTCCGTCGCCAAGAACACCGAGACGACCGAGGACGAATACCTCTCCGTGATCCGCGGCAAGACGGCCGAGCTCTTCGCCGCCGCCTGCGAGGTCGGCCCGGTGATCGCCGGCTCGTCCAAGGCCAACGACGCCGCCTGCCGCAGCTACGGCCTCAATCTCGGCATCGCCTTCCAGCTCATCGACGACGCGCTCGACTATGGCGGCGTCGCGGCCAAGCTCGGCAAGAACACCGGCGACGATTTCCGCGAGGGCAAGATCACCCTGCCGGTCGTCCTCTCCTTCCGCCGCGGCACGGACGAGGAGCGCGCCTTCTGGAAGCGCACCTTGCAGGACGGCGAGATCCGGGACGGCGACCTGGAGCAGGCGCGGGCGCTGATGCGCAGCCACAGGGCGCTCAAGGACACGATCGAGCGCGCGCGCCACTACGCCAAGATGGCGAAGGACGCGCTCGGCCTCTTCCCCGCCTCGCCGATGAAGCAGGCGCTCAACGACGCCGTCGACTTCTGCGTGGCGCGGGCTCACTGAGGCGCGCAGGGCGGCCGCCCTCCCGGCATTGACCTCGCGAAACCGGCACTTCCCTCCGGCCGCCTGCGGGCCTAGCGTTACGCGGGGCGGGCGACGCTGGAGCATCGGACCGAAAAGTGGAATCCACTTTTGGGAAGAATCCGATGCACCGGCAATGAGATCGATCAGCGTTACCGCGTCCGAAAGGACGCGCGATGATCTAGCCCGGAGAATGGCCATGTCGGCATCATCGCAGCGCCAGTCGCAGATCTGGTCCGTCGTTCGGGTCTCGAGCGGCAATTTCCTCGAAATGTACGATTTCTTCGTCTTCGGCTATTACGCCGCGGCGATCGGCAAGGCGTTCTTCCCGTCCGGCAGCGAATTCGCGCAGCTCATGGCGGCCTTCATGACCTTCGGCGCCGGCTTCCTGATGCGCCCGCTCGGCGCCATCGTGCTCGGCGCCTATATCGACCATCACGGCCGGCGGGCCGGGCTGCTGCTGACCCTGGTGCTGATGGCCTTCGGCACGCTCACCATCGCGCTCGCCCCGACCTATGCCTCGATCGGCATCCTGGCGCCGATCATCGTCGTGATCGGGCGGCTGGTGCAGGGCTTCTCGGCCGGCGTCGAGCTCGGCGGCGTCTCGGTCTATCTCTCCGAGATCGCCACGCCCGGCAACAAGGGCTTCTATGTGAGCTGGCAGTCGGGCAGCCAGCAGGTCGCGGTGATCGTCGTCGCGCTGCTCGGCGTCTGGCTCGCCACCATCCTGCCGCCCGAGACGATGACCGCCTGGGGCTGGCGCATCCCCTTCCTGATCGGCTGCCTGATCGTGCCGCTGCTCTTCCTGCTGCGCCGCTCGATGCAGGAGACCGGCGCGTTCGAGGCGCGCCGGCGCAGCGCCGGCCATCCGACGCCGGGGCAGATCCTGCGCATGCTGGCAACGCATTGGCAGACCGTGCTGGTCGGCATGCTGCTGGTGACGATGACGACGGTGTCGTTCTACTTCATCACGGCCTATACGCCGACCTTCGGGAAGGAGGTGCTGAAGCTCTCCAGCGTCGACAGCCTGCTGGTGACGCTCTGCGTCGGCGTCTCCAACCTGTTCTGGCTGCCGGTGATGGGGGCGGTGTCGGACCGGGCCGGCCGCAAGCCGCTGCTGCTCGCCTTCACGGCGCTGCTCTTCGTCAGCGCCTATCCGGTGCTGTCCTGGCTGGTGACGCAGCCCTCCTTCTTCCGCCTGCTGACGGTCGAGCTCTGGCTGTCCTTCATCTATGCCAGCTATAACGGGGCGATGGTGGTGGCGCTGACCGAGATCATCCCGGTCGAGTTGCGCACGACCGGCTTCTCGGTCGCCTACAGCCTGGCGACGGCGCTGTTCGGCGGCTTCACCCCGGCGGTCAGCACCTATCTGATCGAGGCGACCGGAAACCGGGCCGTCGCGGGTCTCTGGCTGATGTTCGCGGCGGCCTGCGGCTTCCTCGCCACGCTCCTCGCCTATCGCGGGCGCAGCGAGACCGCGCAGATCGTCAGCGCAGCAACGTCGCCCTGATCCACCAGCCGGGACGCTCCCTCGCCAGGGTCTTCGCCGCGGCGGCGCTCGCGCGGCAATCGTCGAACAGGGCGAAGCAGGTCGCGCCCGAGCCGGACATCCGGGCGAGCCGGCTGCCCGGGAGAGCCGCCAGCCGCTCCAGAACCTCGCCGATCTCCGGCGCGATCCGCTGCGCTGGAGCGGCGAGATCGTTGCCGGAGCAGGCCAACGCCGCGCGCAGCTCGGCCGCCCCGGCGGGCGGCGCCGACGCGACACGGCGCGCAGGCGCGCAAGCCTCGCCCGGCGCCAGCCCGAGCACGCCGAAGACGCCGACCGTCCCGACCGGAACGCCCGGATTGGCCAGCACCGCGAACAGGCCGGGCAGTCGCAGGACGGGGCCGAGCCGCTCGCCGATGCCGGCCATCAGCCGCGCGCGCGATTCGAGGCAGACCGGGACGTCGGCGCCGACGCGCGCCGCGGCCGCACGCAAGCTCCGGTCCGACAGGGCGACGCCGTTGAGCCGCGCGAGCAGGCGCAGCGCCGCGGCGGCATCGGCCGAGCCCCCGCCGATGCCGGAGGCGACCGGAAGCCGTTTGACCAGCCGGAAGGCGCCGGTGGCCGCGCCGGGAAAGGCGTCGGCGAAGGCGCGCGCCGCCCGCAGCACGAGATTGCCGTCATCGGCCGCCAGCCCCGCGGCCCGCGGCCCGGCGACGGCGAGGGACGACGGCGCATGGGGGACCAGGCTCAGCTCGTCGCCGACCCCGGCGAAGGCCACCAGGCTCTCCAGCTCGTGATAGCCGTCCGGGCGCCGGCCGAGCACGCGCAGGTCGAGATTGACCTTGGCGCGGGCGCGCGTCCGCAGGGGCGAAGCGCCGCCGGCGGCCGCGGCAGCCGGCGGCAACCTGCTGTCGAGTGCCGGTTCCATCCTGGGGCGGGCGTCAGCCGCCGTCCTTCTTCTCGGTCGGCGCCTGCTCG
>Ga0180223_1000470_pt1 | contig 50705 bp, 40 predicted proteins | sample eDN5th30CKraftOP_FD_151337 | JGI IMG/M metagenome (GOLD analysis project Ga0180223, IMG submission 151337) | Enriched Organic Plus compost microbial communities from Emeryville, California, USA - eDNA 5th pass 30_C Kraft OP (version 2) (version 2) ... | reverse complement strand
AAGGGCCGGCTGTTCGGCGAGGTGCTGGAAGGGCGCTGGCTGCATGTCGGCACGCCCGACGCGATCGCGCCGGCCGAGGCCGCGCTCGCCGCCGCCCAGCCGGTCCATGCCTGATCTCAACCTGTTCAGCATCCCGGCCGGCGCGCCCTTCCTGGAGGTGCTCGCGCAGGCGATGCTGGATGGCCGCTTCGGTCCGATCCACGACCCGGCCGATCCCGCCGCGATGGCGCGCGCCACGCTCTATCTGCCGACGCGCCGCGCCGCCCGTGCCTTCGCCGCGATCCTCGCCGACAAGCTCGGCGGCAAGCCGCTGTTGCTGCCGCGCATCGTCCCGCTCGGCGATGTTGACGAGGCCGAGGCGGCGCTGATCGGCTCCGGCGCCTGGATCGGCGAGCGCGTCGTGCCGATCGAGCCGCTGGCGCGGCGCATGCTGCTGACCCGGCTGGTCGATGCCTGGGGCCGCAGCGCCAATCGCAGCCATCTCCGGCTCGATCCGTCCGAGCCTGCGCTGGTGCCGGCGACGCTGGCCGAAGCCTACGGCCTCGCCGGCGACCTCGCGGCGCTGCTCGACCAGATGCAGACCGAGCGCGTCCCGGTCGAGAGGCTGGGCCGGCTCGACGCCGCGCGCTTCGACAAGGTCTGGCAGCTCAATGCCGGCTTCCTCGGCATTCTGGGCGAAGCCTGGCCGCAAATCCTCGCCGAGCAGGGCGCCTGCGACCCCGCCGCCTTCCGTAACCGCATGCTGGCGGCCGAACGCGAGCGTTTGCTCGCTGACGGCGCGAAGCGGCCGATCATCGCGGCCGGTTCGACCGGCACGGTGCCCGCCACGGCTGAGTTGCTGGCGGCCATCGCGCGCCTGCCGAACGGGGCGGTCGTGCTGCCCGGCATCGACCTCGCCCTGCCGGAACGGGCCTGGGACGCGATCGGGGGCGAACCCGCGCCCTCGCATCCGCAGGCGGCCTTGCATCACCTGATGGAGGTGTTGCAGGCGGTGCGCGACGATGTCCGTGAGCTGGCCGAGCCGGACTTGGCCCGCTCGGCCCGCACCGCCCTTGCCCGCGAGGCGATGCTGCCGGCTTCGGTCACGGAGCTCTGGTCGGATCTCGGCCAGCGCGTTCCGCAGGAGACCGCCGAGGCCGCCTTTGCCGGCCTGCGCGTCGTCGAGGCGGCGGATGAGCGCGAGGAAGCTCTGCTCGTGGCGCTGGCGCTGCGCGAGGCGCTGGAGCAACCCGGCAGCCATGCGGCGCTGGTGACGCCGGATCGCGGCCTCGCCGAGCGCGTCGCGGTCGAGCTCAGGCGCTGGGATGTCGAGGTCGACGACTCCGCTGGCCTCCCTCTCGGCCGCTGGCCGGCGGGCTCGCTGCTGCGGCTGGTCCTGGAGGCGTCGCTGGCGCAGATGACCCCGGCGACGCTGGTCCCATTGCTTGCCCATCCCCTCTGCCGGCTGGGGTTGAGCCGCGAGGCGGTGGCGCGGGGAGCCGCCGCGCTGGAAATCGGGGTCTGGCGCGGCAATGCCGTCGGCAAGGGCCTCGCCGGCCTGCATGTCGCGCTCGATCAATGGGAGGAATTGCGCGAAGGGCGGCATGTGCCCGGCCCGCGGGCGCGGCTGACCGTCGAGGACCGCGCCGCCGCAGCCGCGCTGCTGCGCGCCATCGGGCGGGCGAGCGCCTCCCTGCTCGAAGCGCTCTTTCTGGAAGAGCCGTCGCTGGCGGCGGTCGTCGCGGCGGCGCGGGAAGCGGTCATCGCCTTCAGTGCGGGAGAAGCCGGTCAGCCGCTCGCCTTCGTCGGGCCTGACGGCGAGGCGCTGTCCGGACTGTTCGACGAGCTGGCCGCAGCCGAGGCGACCATGCCGCCGGGCGGCCGGGCGCAGGATTTCGTCGCCATCCTCGATGGCCTGCTCGGCGAGCGCGCCGTGACGCGCAAAGCGCCCGGCCACCCGCGCGTGGCGATCTGGGGCCTGCTCGAGGCGCGCCTGCTCGAAGCCGACCATGTCGTCCTCGGCGGCCTCAACGAAACCGTCTGGCCGCCGCAGACCACGACCGATTCCTTCGTCAACCGGCCGATGCGGGCCGAGCTCGGCCTGACGCCGCCGGAACGCCGCATCGGTCAGACTGCGCATGATTTCATTGAGGCGCTGATGGCCCGTTCCGTCACGCTGACGCGCCCGCGCAAGGCCGGCGAGGCGGAGACCATCGCCTCGCGCTTCTGGCAGCGCTTGCAGGCGGTGACGCCGGCGCCGGTCTGGCAGGAGGCTTTGGCGGAAGGCGAGAAGCTGCGCGGCCTCGCCGCCCTGCTCAGCGCCGCCGCCGCCGTGACGCCGGTGGCGCGCCCGGCGCCGCGCCCGCCGCGCGAATTGCAGCCGCTCTCGCTCAGCGTCACCGAGGTCGAGACGCTCTATCGCGACCCCTATCAGATCCACGCCCGCAAGATCCTCGGGCTGGACGCGCTCGACGAACTGATCGAGGACCCGACCGCGCAGGATCGCGGCAGGCTGCTGCACGGCATCGTCGAGGACTTCACCCGGACCTATCCCGAGCAATTGCCGGCCGATGCGCTGGGCCAGGTCGTCGCCATCGGCAACCGCCTGTTCCGCGCCTATGACGACGTGCCCGAGGTGCGCGCCTTCTGGTGGCCACGCTTTTTGCTGACGGCCGGCCATTTCATCCGCTGGGAGGAGCGCCGCCGCGGCGAGATCGCCCGAATCGGCGTCGAGCTCGGCACCGGCGCGAGCTTCAAACTGGCCGATGGCAGCGAATTCCGCCTGCACGGCCGCGCCGACCGCATCGAGCTGACGCGCGAGCCGAGCCTGCGCATCGTCGATTTCAAGACCGGCGCGCCGCCGAGCAAGGCGCAGGTCGAAAAGGGTTTTGCGCCCCAGCTCACCCTGGAGGCGGAGCTCGCCGCCCGCGCCGGCTTCAAGGGCCTCGCCGGGCCGACGCCGGTCTCAAGCCTGCTCTACATGAAGCTGCATCACGATCCGAAGGGCTGGGCCAAGGACAAGCCGCTCGATTTCGGCGAGGAGACGCTGGCCGACGTCGCCGCCCGCCATCTCGAAAACCTCATCAGGCATCTCGACGCGCTGCGCTCCGGCCGCGAGCCCTACGTCTCGCGCCGCGCGCCCGACTACATCCGCTACGCCAGCCCCTACGACCAGCTCGCCCGGGTCAAGGAATGGTCGGCCGCATCCGACGCCGACGACGGAGGCGAGCCGTGAAGCCGGGCTGGATCGTCCCGCCGCTGACCAACCAGCGCCAGGCGCAGGCCGCCGATCCGGGGCTTTCCGCCTGGGTCTCGGCCAATGCCGGCTCGGGCAAGACCCATGTGCTGGTCAACCGCGTGCTCAGGCTGCTGCTCGACGGCGTTCCGCCCGGCCGGATGCTCTGCATCACCTATACCAAGGCGGCGGCCGCCAATATGGCGAACCGCATCTTCAAGGCGCTGGGCAACTGGGCGACGCTCGACGCCGAGAGCCTGCGCCGCGCGCTGACGCAACTGACCGGCCGTCGGCCTACCCTGGCCGAGCAGGCCAAGGCCCGCCGCCTCTTCGCGGAATCGCTGGAGACGCCGGGCGGTCTCAGGATCGAGACGATCCACGCCTTCTGCACCCGCGTGCTCCAGGCCGCGCCCTTCGAGGCCAATGTGCCGCCGCGCTTCGAGGTGGCGGACGATCTGGCCCAGGCCGAGATGCTGCGCGAGGCACGGCGCGACCTGCTCGCCCTCGTCGCCGCCGATCCGCAGGGGGCGGAGGCGAAGGCGCTCGACCTGCTGGCACGGCTCGCGGCGCAGGACAGCTTCGAGACCATGGTGCAGGAGGCTCTGCGCCAGCGCGCCCTGTTCAGCGACGAGACCGGCCGTGCCCGCGATCCGCGAGAGATGCTGGCCGGTATCGCCGCCTTCCTCGGCATTGCGCCCGATCTCGATGCGGAAACGGTCAAGGTCGCATTCCGTGCCGAGCTTGCAGCCCTGCCTGGCCTGACCACGCTGATCGAAGCTTTGGGCGCAGGCAGCAAGACCCGGCAGGATGTCGCCGCGACCCTGCGCGCGCTGCTCGCCGGGCAGGACGACGGTGATCCGGTCGCCTTCTGCCGGCGCGGCTTCATCACCGAGGCCGGCACGATCAACAGCAATGTCAGGGGCCGGGGCAATTCCGCCTTCGACGGTGCGCTGCTCGCGACGCTGGAAGCGCTGGCGGAGTGTCTGCTGACGGCTGCGGACCGGTTGAACGCCATCGCCATCCGCGACCGCAGCGCGGCGCTCGCCTTGCTGGTGACGCGGATGCTTGCCTCCTATCAGCGTCAGAAGAGCCTGCGCTCGCTGCTCGACTATGACGATTTGATCGCCCGCACGCGCTCGCTGCTGGAGCGGGTCGAGGCGGCCTGGGTGCTCTACAAGCTCGACGCCGGCATCGACCACATCCTGCTCGACGAGGCGCAGGACACCGGCGAGGCGCAATGGGCGATCCTGCGCAAGCTCGCCGAGGAGTTCGTCAGCGGCGGCGATCTCAGGCCGAAGCCGCGTACCATCTTCGTCGTCGGCGACGAGAAGCAGTCGATCTACGGTTTCCAGGGCGCCGCGCCGGCCGCCTTCGGCGAGGAGCGGCGCGCGCTGGAGCGGCGGATCGCGGCCGCGGAGCTGGCTTTCGAGGCGATCAGCCTCAACACCTCCTTCCGCTCGGCGCCGGACATCATGCAGGCGGTCGATGCCGTCTTCGCTTTGCCCGAGCATGCGCGCGGCCTCGTCTTCGACGGCGCGCCGCGGCCCGAGACCCACGACACCGTCCGCCGCGGCGCGCCCGGCACCGTCGATATCTGGCCGCTCGCCGCCAACGATACGGCCGAGCCGCCCGATGCCTGGACCACCCCGGTCGACGCGCCCGAGCGCCGCAGCGGCACGGTCAAGCTCGCCGAGCGCATCGCCCGCACCTTGCAGCGCTGGCACCGCGAGCGCCGCGACGATCGCGGTCATCCGTTCGAGGCCGGCGACGTCATGATCCTGCTGCGCCAGCGTGGTGCGCTGTTCGAGGCGATCGTCAAGGCGCTGAAGGATGCCGGCGTGCCCGTGGCCGGCCGCGACCGCCTGACCTTGGCCGAGCACCCGGCAGTGGAGGACCTGGTCGTGCTCGGCCGGGCGCTCCTGCTGCCCGACGACGACCTGACGTTGGCGACCGCGCTGAAGACGCCGCTGGTCGACCTCGACGACGACGACCTGCTGCGCCTCGCCCCCGGCCGCAAGGGTTCGCTGCGCGCGGCCCTGCAGGCGGCGGCCGACAGCGAGCCGCGCTATGCCGCGGCCGAGGCGAAGCTCGTCCATTGGACCCGCGAGGCGGGGCGCTGCGGCCCCTTCCGCTTCTTCGCCGATCTGCTCGGCCCCGGCGGCGGGCGCAACCTCGCTCTGGCGCGGCTCGGGGCCGAGGCCGGCGACGCGCTCGACGCCTTCCTCAACGCCGCGCTCGACCATGAGCGGCGCTACGGCCCCTCGCTCGCCGGCTTCCTTCAGCATGTCACCGGCAGCGCCGCCGATGTGAAGCGCGATCTCTCGGCCAGCGCCGGCGAGGTCCGCGTCATGACCGTGCACGGCTCGAAGGGGCTGGAGGCGAAGATCGTCATCCTCGCCGATCTCGGCCCGCAGCCCGGCGCCCGGCGCCTGCCGAAGATTCTCGCGGTGCCGGAACCGGGACGCGCCACGCCGGTTCCGATCTGGCCGCCTCCCGGCGCCGAGGACACCGTCGCGACGGCGGGCGCCAAGGCCAGGGTGGTCGAGCAGATGGTCGAGGAGCATCACCGCTTGCTCTATGTCGCGATGACCCGCGCCGAAGACCGGCTGATCGTCTGCGCCACCCAGGCCAAGGGCGAGGCGCCCGAGGGCAGCTGGTATGCGATGATCGCCGAGGGGCTCGGCGCCTCCGAGGCGGGTCTGCAGGAGATCGGCGACGGCGACGAGGCGATCCTGCGCTTCAGCGTGACGCCGCCTGTGCCGCCGGAGGGCGCTGAAGCGAAACCCGACAATACCGCGAAGGCGGTGGCGCCTGGCTGGCTCGCCCGTCCGGTCGCGCGCGAGGCCGAGCCTCTGCCGCCCTTGAAGCCCTCCGGGGCGCTCGCCGCCGCCGACGGCGAGGAGCGGCCGGGCGACGGGCCGTTCCTGTCGGAAGCCGCGGCCGCCGGCCGGCTCGCCCATCTCCTGCTCCAGCTTCTGCCCGAGGTGCCGCAGGAGCGCCGCGAGGAGACGGCGCGGACCCTGGCCGAGGCGCGCGGCCGCGCCCTGCCGCCGGAGTGCCGGCAGGAGATCGTGGCGACGGCGCTCGCCCTGCTCGCGGCGCCGGCGCTGGCGGAGCTCTTCGCCGGCAGCGCCCTGGCGGAGGCCCCCGTCTCCGGCGCGGTCCGGCTGCCGGACGGTTCGGTGCGCGCCATCTCGGGGCGGATCGACCGGCTCGCGATCACGCCCGACAGCGTGATCATCGCCGATTTCAAGACAGCTGCCCGCCCGCCGGCCGACGCAGACGCGATTCCGCCGGCGACGGTCACCCAGCTTGCCGCCTATGCGGCGTTGCTGCGGGAGATCTATCCCGGCCGCGCGGTGCGGGCGCTGCTGGTCTATACCGCGAATCTCGCCTGCTTCGAGATCGGGGCCGAGCGGCTCGCCGCCGCGCTCGCAGCCCTCGCCGACGGCGCCGGCGGCGGCTCGGGATCATAAAGGTAGGCCGAGCCATGAAGATCCTGCCCTCCCTGCTGTTGCGTCCCCGGCTTCTGGTGGCTTTGGTGGCCGGCGTCGGGGCGGCCGCGCTGTTGCCCGGAGACTGGCGCTGGGCGACGCGGCTGCTGATCGCCTGGGATGCCGGTGCGATCCTCTATCTCGGGCTGCTCGCCTCGACCATGTTCACGGAGACGGTCGACCAGATCCGGGCGAGGGCGGAGCGGCAGGACGAGGGCGCGCTGGCGATTCTCGTCATCGCCTGCCTGGCGGCGAGCGCGAGCCTCGTCGCCATCGTGGTGCAGATCGTCGGGCTGGGGGCGGTGCCCTCGGGCGAGCGCGGCGCGCATCTGGCGCTGGGCGGCTTCACGATCCTGTGTTCCTGGACGCTGCTGCACGCCTTCTTCACGCTGCACTATGCCGGCATCTACTACCATGGCGGCAAAGCCGAGCCCTGCCTCGATTTTCCGGGCAAGTCGGAGCCGGACTATGTCGATTTCCTGTACTTTTCCTACACGGTCGGCTGCACCTCGCAGACCTCGGATGTCGGCGTGACGACGCGCCATGCGCGCGGCATCGTGCTGCTGCATTCCGTCCTGGCCTTCGTCTTCAACACCTCGATCCTGGCGATGGCGATCAATGTCGGCGCGAGCCTGGTCTCGGGCGGCTCCTAGATCGTCGCGCGTCCTTTCGGACGCGGTAACGACGATCGATCTCATTTCTGGCGCATCGGATTTTTCCGAAAGTGGATTCCCCTTTCAGGTCCGAGGCTCCAGGCGGCGGATGCGTCCCGCCCCTGCGGCGCGGGCGCCTTGACCGGAGGGGCGGGCGTTCATAGCTTCGCTGGCGAAGGGTGGCCCTGCCATCCGTTGAAACCGAAAGGCGGCCAGTCATGGCGACGAACAAGGTAACCGACCAGAGCTTCGAGGCCGACGTCCTGAAGTCCTCCGAGCCCGTCGTGGTGGATTTCTGGGCGGAATGGTGCGGTCCCTGCCGCATGATCGGCCCGGCGCTGGAGGAGATCGCGACCGAGCTGCAGGGCAAGGTCAAGATCGTGAAGATGAACGTCGACGAGAATCAGCAGGTCCCGGCCCAGTTCGGTATCCGCTCGATCCCGACGCTGATGCTGTTCAAGGACGGCAAGCTGGCCTCGCAGAAGGTCGGTGCCGCGCCCAAGAGCGATCTCTCGCGCTGGATCTCGGCCGCCGTCTGAGGCTCGGGCGAAACGCCTGACGAAAAAGGCCCGCTTCCGTGAGGAGGCGGGCCTTTCCGATTCGCGCAGCGGGCTGTTCCGGGGCTCAGCCGCGGCTGTCCTTGTCGATCGCGAAGGCGCCGGCGCCGGCGAAGACGAAATAGAGGAAGACGAAGCAGTAGAGGATCGCCGCGTCGCCGCCGTTCAGCGCCGGATAGAGGCTCTTCGGCGCATGCGCCATCCAGTAGGCGAAGGCCATCTGGCCCGAGAGGATGAAGGCGACGATCCGGGTCTGGAAGCCGACGAGGATGAGCAGGCCGCCGACGAATTCCAGCACGCCGGCGAACCAGTAGAGGGTGAAGGCCGCGGGCAGGGCGCCGTTGGCGGGCAGGGCCGGGAAGCCGAACAGCTTCTGCGTGCCGTGCAGGATGAAGATCAGCGCGGTGACGATGCGCAGCAGGCCGAGAGCATGCGGCGCATAGCGGTTGAGCGAAGTCATCTGGATCCTCTGTCGAAGCAGGTGAAGGGAGGGGGCGGTCGTTGCCCCGGCGTTTCCTGCCGGCTTGTAGGCAGGGCACGCGACTTTGCGCAACATCCCGAACTCGGTGATCCTCGCTTGCGCTTTTGCAAAATCGATCACGTTCCCGCGACGGCTGTGTTAGCCTTGCTGCAGCGCACGCTTTACGAACCCTTAAAAGCGCCATGTTTGAATCCTGTAGACCTGAGCGTTTCCAGGAGCGGGATTGCGGCCGAACGGGGCAGGATGAACGACCGGTTTTCACGAGGCGAGCGGCGCGAGCCCTCCTTTGGCTATGAGCGCGGCGAGAGCCGCGATGACGGTGACATGCGCCTTTCCCCAGACGATCGCCCGGTCCGCTTCCAGCAGGCCCCGGCCCGCACCGAACCCGAGCGGCAGCTGCGCAAGCCGCCGCGCCGCGACAAGCGCGCTGGCGGCGGGGGCAGCGGCGGCGGCCGGAAGCGCGGGCGCCGCCGGCGGCGCTCGCTCTTCGGCGGGCTGGTCTACTGGACGATGGTGATCGGCCTGTGGTGCGTCATCGGCGTCGGCGGCGTCGTCGCCTATTACGCCTCGCAACTGCCGCCGATCGACCAGCTCACCGTGCCGCGCCGGCCGCCCAACATCGCGATCCTCGCCGCCGACGGCTCGCTGCTTGCTAATCGCGGCGAGACGGGCGGGCGCACGATCACTTTGGGCGAGGTGCCGCCCTATCTGCCCAAGGCCTTCGTCGCCATCGAGGACCGGCGCTTCTACGACCATTTCGGCGTCGATCCAGTCGGTATCACCCGCGCCGTGGTCAACAATCTGCGCGGGCGCGGCGGGGTGCAGGGTGGCTCGACCCTGACCCAGCAGCTCGCCAAGAACCTGTTCCTGACGCAGGAGCGCACCGCCGCCCGCAAGATCCAGGAGGCGATCCTGGCGCTCTGGCTGGAGCGGAGCTACAGCAAGGACCAGATCCTCGAACTCTATCTCAACCGCGTCTATTTCGGCTCCGGCGCCTATGGCGTCGAGGCGGCGGCGCAGCGCTATTTCAACAAATCGGCGCGCTCGGTGACGATCGCGGAGGCGGCGATGCTGGCCGGCCTCGTCCAGGCGCCCTCGCGCCTGGCGCCGAACCGCAACCCGGATCTCGCCGAGAAGCGGGCCAAGCTCGTGATCGCGGCGATGGCCGAGCAGGGCTTCATCTCGCAGGACGCGGCCAGGACGGCGATGACGGCGCCGGCCGAGGTGCCGGAGCGCACCGGCGCCGGCTCGGTCAACTACGCCGCCGACTACGTCATGGACGTGCTCGACGATTTCATCGGCGCGGTCGATGGCGACGTCACCGTGCTGACGACGATCGACACCAAATTGCAGAGCTCGGCCGAGACCATCCTGGTCGATGCGCTCGCCGCGCAGGGGGCGAAGCTCCACGCCTCGCAGGGCGCGGTCGTCTCGCTGGCGCCGGACGGCGCCATCCGCGCGCTGATCGGCGGGCGCGACTACACCAAGAGCCAGTTCAACCGCGCCACCGCGGCGCGGCGCCAGCCCGGCTCCTCCTTCAAGCCCTTCGTCTACCTGACCGCGATGGAGAAGGGGCTGACGCCGGACACGATCCGCGACGACGCGCCCTTCTCGATCAAGGGCTGGGAGCCGGAGAACTATTCGCGCAGCTATCGCGGTCCGGTGACGCTGCGGACCGCGATGCAGCATTCGCTCAACACGGTCGCGGCCCGGCTGATCCAGGAGGTCACGCCGAAGGAGGTGGTCCGCACGGCCCAGCGCCTCGGCATCACCTCGGCGATCCAGCCCAATCTCTCGCTGGCGCTCGGCACCTCCGAGGTGACGCCGCTGGAGATGACGGCGGCCTACGCCACCTTCGCCAATGGCGGGCAGTCGGTGCTGCCCTATGTCATCCGCGAGGTGAAGGCCACCAGCGGCAAGGTCGTCTATGCCCGCAAGGCCAACAGCTTCGGCCCGGTCATCCAGAAGCAGCCGCTGGCGATGATGGACACGATGTTCACCGGCGTCATGAACGGCGGCACCGGCAGCAAGTTCAACATCCCGGGCTGGGAGGTTGGCGGCAAGTCGGGCACCACGCAGGATTACCGCGACGCCTGGTTCGTCGGCTTCACCGCCCGGCTCGTCACCGCGGTCTGGGTCGGCAACGACGACAATTCGGCGATGCGGCGCGTCACCGGCAGCGGGCTGCCCGGCGAGATCTGGGGCAAATACATGAAGCTCGCCCATGTCGGGGCGCAGCCGATCCCGCTGCCCGGCGGCTTCTGGCAGGGCGTGCCGGCCCCGGTCGAGGCGCCGGTGGCGCAAGTTGCGCCGCAGGGCGGCCCGTTGCCGCTCGAGGGCGACCGCGCCTGGACGCCCCCGGCGCCGCAGGAGAAGAACTTCTTCGAGCGCCTGTTCGGCGGTTGAGGCGCGGCTCCCGGCGCATGGCCTCAGCCCGCCCCGCGCTTTCCGGTCAGCTCCTGCCAGCGCGGATGCGGCGGGTCAGGTTGAACAGCAGGAAGGCGGTGATGCCGAGCCCCGACATCACCAGCGGCAGGGGCAGCGCGGCGTTCTTGAGCAGATGGCCGACGAGCAGGCCGATGCAGGCGGAGAGCAGCATCTGGCACAGCCCGTTGAAGGAGGAGGCGGCGCCGGCGCGGTCCGGGAACGGCATCATCGCCGAGGCCTGGGCCTGCGGCATGGCGAGGCCGACGCCGCAGGCATAGACCGCCCAGGACAGCACCACGCCGAACGCCCCGCCCGCGCCGGTCGCGACGCTGCCGAGCATCAGCAGCCCGCCGAGCGCCAGGCAGAGCACGCCGAGTGCGATGACGCCGTCCATGCCGCGCGAGCCGACGAGGCGCTGCGCCAGCACGGTGCCGCCGATATAGCCGATGACGCCGGTGGCGAAGGAGAAGCCGTACTGCACCGGCGTCAGCCCGTAGACCGCCGTCAGCACGAAGGACGAGCCCGAGATGAAGGCGAAGAGCCCGGCATAGGCCAGCGCCGTCAGCGCCACATAGACGCGGAAGGCGCGGTTCTGCAGCAGCGTGCCGTAACCCCGGAAGATCGCCGGCAGCGACAGGGGCTGCGGCGAGCGCTGCCGCAGCGTCTCCGGCATCACCGTGACGATGGCGACCGCCAGTCCGAGCGCGAAGAGCAGGGAGGCGAAGAAGGTCGAGCGCCAGCCGAAGGCGACCTGAAGCACGCCCCCCATCACCGGCGCCACCGCCGGCACCAGCCCCATGATCGTGCCCATCCGCGCCAGCTCCCGCCCGGCCCGCGCGCCTTCGTAGAGATCGCGCACCATGGCGCGGCCGAGCACGATCGGTCCCGACGCGCCGAGCGCCTGCAGGGCCCGCGCCGCGGTCAGCGCCTCGATCGAGGGCGCGAAGGCGCAGGCCAGCGTCGCCAGCGCGAACAGGCCCAGCCCCGCGAGCAGGATCGGCCGGCGGCCGAGCCGGTCGGAGAGCGGGCCCCAGACGATCTGGCCGGCGGCGAAGCCGAACAGGAAGGAGGAGAGCGTCGCCTGCGCGCCGGCGACGTCCGTGCCCATGACCTCGACGATCTCCGGCAGGGACGGCAGATAGAAATCGGTCGAGAGCGGGCCCAGCGCCGTCAGCATGGCGAGGACGGCCGTCATCGCCAGCGTATCGGGACGAAGCTTCATCGAGGGCCTCCGGCATGCGGCCGGGAACGCGCCGCGCGCCCCTGCTACGACGCCGGCCGCCTTCTCGGCAATGGCGGCGGGCGCGCGCCGGCCATCCGGGTCAGCCTGCGGCGACCGCCTCGGGCGAGAGTCCGACGAGCTCGGCATAGCGCGCCGGGTCGGTCGCGCCCTCGGTGTTGACCAGGAAGACGCGGGAGCTGTGGTCGAGCTTCAGCGCCGCGCGCGTTTCCGGCTGGCGCAGCGCCGCCAGCAGCCCGGCGAGCCCGGCCGCGCCGCTTTCGCCGGCGACGATGGCCGGATCGCCCGCGACCGGCCGTGCCAGCCGGTTCATTGCCTCGACGGCATCGGAATCCGCCGCGGTGAGGAAGGCGTCGGCGGCGCGGAAGAGCACGCGCAGCGCCAGCGGCGAGGGATCGTAGCATTCGAGCATCGCCATCACCGTCGGCGCGCCATGCGCGATCCTGACCGGGCGGCCCTGCCGCGCGGCTTCGAAGAGGCAGGCGGCGAGCTCGGGCTCGACCACGGTGAAGAAGGGCCGCTCGGTGCCGAACCGCGTCAGCATCTGTGCCGCCAGCGCCGCGGCGATGCCGCCGACGCCGGCCTGAACGAAGACATGGCTCGGCCGTTCGGGCAAGGCGGCGAAGGCCTCCTGCGCGATGGCGGTATAGCCCTGCATCACCAGGGCAGGGATGCGCTCATAGCCCTCCCAGGAGGTGTCGGACACCACGGTCCAGCCCTTTTCCGCCGCGACCCGGGCCGCCTCGACGATCGAATCGTCATAGGTGCCGGCGACCCGGACCATCTCGGCGCCGAACCGGGCGATGGCGGCGACGCGCTCGTCGCTGACCCCGCCATGCACGAAGACCACGGAGCGGGCGCCGACGAGCTGCGCGCCCTGCGCGACCGAGCGGCCATGGTTGCCGTCGGTGGCGCAGGCGAAGGTCATTCCGGCCGCGACGGCCCGCACCGCAGGATCGCCGAGATCGGCATCGTCGACGGTCCGGCCGAGCCGTTCCGCCGCGGCCTCCTGCACCAGCCGGATCACGGCATAGGCGCCGCCGAGCGCCTTGAAGCTGCCGAGGCCGAGGCGCTGGCCCTCGTCCTTGACGTGGAGGCCGGCGATGCCGAGCGCCGCCGCCAGCCCCGGCAGGGAATGCAGCGGGGTCGGGGCATGGCCGGCGCGCCGGGCGAGATGGCGCCCGATCGCCGCGGCGCCTTCCGGGCCGAGCATGGCGAGATCGGCCGGGTCGAGATCGAGCCCGTATTCGGGATGGGTGTTGATGAGCAGCATGGTCCCCTCGCCCTCGCATCGTCCGGCGAATGGATATTGCAAAGCGGGTGAAAATTGCGCTGAAATTTTCCGGGTGCTGTGCATGTTTGTTTCGCGGAGGGCGGCGTGGCCGGGCCGGATATCCAACTCGACGCTTTCGACCGGGCGATTCTCGCCATCCTGCAGCAGGACAACACCACGCCGCAGCGCGTGATCGGCGAGCGGGTCAATCTGTCCGCTCCGGCGGTGCAGCGCCGCATCCGCCGGATGGAGGCGCAAGGCGTCATCCGCGCCAATGTCGCGGTGGTCGATCCGGCCGCGCTCGGCCACCCGATCACGCTCTTCGTCGAGGTCGAGCTGGTCAGCGAGACGGCGGGCGACATCGACGCCGCCAAGAGCGCCTTCCTTGCCGCGCCCGAGGTGCAGCAATGCTATTACGTCACCGGCGAGGTCGACTTCATGCTGGTCGTGCTGGTGCCGAGCATGACGGCCTATGAGGCGCTGACCCGCCGGCTCTTCTTCGCCAATCCCAATATCCGCAAGTTCCGCAGCTTCGTCGCCATGGACCGGGTCAAGACCGGGCTCGCCGTGCCGGCCGGCTAGATGCACCGGCAATGAGATCGATCATCGTTCCCGGGTCCGAAAGGATGCGCGATGATCCGGAACGGCTTGCGCGCCGGTTTTTGCGGGAAAGCGCTCCGGCCGGCGGGGTTGCCCTTGTCATCGCCATCGCGCTATGCGAGCGCCGGCCGACGCAAACTCCTCTGCCCGACGGGGCCTGCCGTGATCACCGTCAAAGCTCCCGACGCCCCGCCCGCCGATCCGCAGCAGGGCCTGCGCGCGCTGATCCGCTCCAGCGAGATCGGCATCGTCGTCCTCGCCTCCGCGATCGGTATCCTCGCCGGCATGGTCGTGGTCGCCATGTCGGCGGCGACGCAGCTCCTGCACGAATGGGTCTTCGGCCTCACCGGCGGCCAGCGCCTCTCGGTCACGACCGGCATTCCGGCCTGGCGCGCCGTGGCGGGGCCGGTGGCCGGTGGCCTCGTCGTCGGCTTCGCCTCCTGGTTCTTCTTCCGCCGGCGCAGCCAGCCGGTCGACCCGATCGAGGCCAACGCCCTGCATGGCGGGCGCATGTCGATGCGCGACAGCCTCATCGTCGCGCTCCAGACCATCGGCTCGAGCGGCTTCGGCGCCTCGGTCGGCCTCGAAGCCGGCTATACGCAGGCGGCCAGCGGCTTCGCCTCCCATATCGGCCGGCGCCTGCGCCTGCGCCGGGCGGATATGCGGCTCATCGTCGGCTGCGCCGCCGGCGGCGCGATCGGGGCCGCCTTCGACGCGCCGCTGACCGGCGCCTTCTACGCCTTCGAGCTGATTCTCGGCAGCTATTCGATCGCGGTCTTCGTGCCGGTGATGGCCGCCACCTTCATGGCGACCGTCACGCACGACATCCTCTCTCCGGCGCTGCTGGCGGTCGAGGTGCCGGCGATCGGGTCGATCACCATCTCGGACCTGCCATTGGTCGTGCTGCTCGGCTCGGCCTGCGGCCTCGTCGGCATCGTGGTGATGCGCGCCGCCGCCTTCGTCGAGGCGGGCTTCCGTCGCTCGCGCATCCCGGCCTATCTGCGCCCGGCCTTCGGCGGCCTCGTCGTCGGCGGGCTGGCGATCTGGATCCCGGCGGTGTTCTCGGCCGGGCACGGCGCGATCAACCTCTATCTCGGCATGGAGACGAGCCTGTGGCTGCTGGCGCTGGTGCTGGTCGCCAAGGCGCTGGCCTCCTCGGTCTCGATCGGCTCCGGCTTCCGCGGCGGCCTGTTCTTCGCCTCGCTGCTGCTCGGGGTCGTCACCGGCCGGCTCTTCATCGGCCTGCTGGTGCCGTTCTTCCCCAATCTCGTCGGCCACGAGACCCTGTTCGCGCTTGTCGGCATGAGCTCGCTCGCCGTCTCGATCGTCGGCGGGCCGATGACCATGGCGCTGCTGGCGCTGGAGATGACCGGCGACCTCAAGCTGACGCTGGCGGTGATGGGCGCGGCGGGGGCGGCCTCGCTGGTGACGCGCCGGCTCTTCGGCTTCTCCTTCGCGACCTGGCGCTTCCACCTGCGCGGCGAGAGCATCCGCGGCGCCTATGACGTCGGCTGGATCCGCGACCTCACCGCCGGCAGCATGATGCGCCTCGAGGTGCCCAAGATCGAGGCCGATGCGCCGATCGCCGAGGCGCGGCTGAAATATCCGCCGGGCTCGACCAACTACCTCGTCGCCGTCGGCCCGAACGACGCCTATGCCGGCATGGTGCCGCCGGGCGCGCTCTACGAGCCCGACCCCGCCCTCGACGACGAGGCCGCGACGGAACCGGCGCCGCGCACGGTCCGCCATCTGCTGCGCAATGGGGACCGGATGCTGCTCGCCAACATGTCGGTGCGCGACACGCTCAAGCTCTTCGACGAGGCGGAGAGCGAGGCGCTGCCGGTGGTCGCCGACCGCGACAGCCGCCGCCTCGTCGGCATCCTCAGCGAGGCGCATGCGATCAAGCGCTACAGCGAGGAGGTCAGCCGCCGCAACCGCGAGCTGACCGGGGAGTAGCTCCGCTGCGGGTGCCTCAGGCCGGACGCAGGCTCGCCTGCGCCACCACCCGCCAATCGGCGATGGGCACGTCCTGCCCCGAGGTCACGATGCCGATCCGGTCGAAGCGGATGCTGCGTCCGGCGAGCCGGGCATCGGTCTCGGCGATGGCCGCTGCCTTCGCGTCCGGCGCGACGGGGCCGTAGAGCAGCGAGACATGCGGCATGAAGCCGTCGAGCTCCGCCGGATCGAGCGCGCGCTTCAGCGCCGCCAGCGCCGGCGAGACGGCGAAGCGCGCATAGAAGGAGCGGAAGAACGCCTCGCTGCCCTCGACCCGCGCGACCGGCTCGGCGAAGGCGGGGGTCGCCGCGGCTGCGGCCGCCACCGCCTGCTCCAGCGTGGCGAGCGGCATCTGCGTGTCACCTTTCAGTGTCAGATGCGGGGCGAAGGGCGGCGAGCCGAAACGCTCCGACAAGGCCCCCATGAGATCGGTCAGCATCGCCTCGTCCACCGGCGAGGGCATCAGCCAGAGAGAATGAATCCGCCGTGTCATCTGAGTTTCACAAAGCTCTTGCATAGACTGCGCCCCGTACGTAATGTTTATTTCAACCGCAACGGAAAATGGAAGAAAAATTCCATTTATCCGGCAACAAAAGCGAAGGTTGGGGAGTAGGTCTTGCAGCCGGAAAAGCAAGCCAGAGCGGGAAGCGGCGCCGCCATCGCCGTGCGCGGCCTCCAAGTGGCCTATGGCGGCACGCGCGTGCTGCACGGCATCGACCTGGATTTCGCGCCCGGCAGCTTCACGGCGCTGCTCGGCTCCTCCGGTTGCGGCAAGACCACGCTGCTGCGCTCGCTCTCCGGCTTCGTGCCGGTCGAGGCGGGTTCGATCGTCGTGGGCGGCCGGGATGTCGCCGGATTGCCGCCGGAGAAGCGCGGCATGGCGATGGTCTTCCAGTCCTACGCGCTCTGGCCGCACATGACCGTGCTGCAGAACATCGGCTACGGCCTCAAGCTGCGCGGCAGGTCCAAGGCCGAGATCGCCGCCAAGGTCGGCGAGATGCTGAGTTTCCTCGGCCTCGCCGGCTACGAGAACCGCAAGGTCACGGCGCTTTCCGGCGGCCAGCGCCAGCGCGTCGCGCTCGGCCGCGCGCTCGCCATCGATCCCGGCATCCTGCTGCTCGACGAGCCGCTCTCCAATCTCGACGCCAAGATCCGCATGACGATGCGCCACGAGATCCGCGCCATCCAGCAGCGGCTCGGGCTGACGGCGGTCCACGTCACCCATGACCGCGAGGAGGCGATGACCATGGCCGACCGGCTGGTCATCATGCAGGCGGGGCGCATCGCCCAGGTCGGCACGCCCGAGGAGGTCTATGACCGCCCGGCCAGCGCCTTCGTCGCCAACTTCATGGGGGCGGAGAACGTGCTGCCGCTCAGCATCGCGCGCAGCGGCGCGCAGGCTGCCGTCGCCGCCGGCGAGGCCCGTGCCACGCTCGCCGACGCGGCCGCCGCCGCGCTGCCGAGCGGCGAGGCGCTGGGCTATTTCCGCGACGACGTCGCCAGCCTCGGCGCGCTCGACGCGCCGGCCGCGAGCGGCGACCTCCTCGTCCCCGGCGTCATCGCCGCACGCGCCTATCCCGGCGGCATCTACCGCTACAAGGTCGAGGCCGCCGGCCGCCAGATCACGGTCGACGATGTCGGCCGTCACGAACTCGGAACGAAGGTCGGGCTGCGCATTCCGCTGCAGCGCCTTCACATCTTCCCGGCGACCGAGGCCGGGATTGCCGCCTGACAGGGAGTCAGACACATGCGCATCCTCACGCTTGCCTGCTCGCTCGCCGCGCTGATCGCGGCATCGCCGCTATCGGCGCAGACCTTGAACGTCGCCTCCGCCGGCGACCAGAACATGGTCGACTACGTCAAGGACTATCTCGCGCCGATGTTCGAGAAGGCCCATCCCGGCGTGAAGGTCGTCTCGGTCGGCACCGGGCCGGGCGATTCCGGCTCGCAGAAGATCTACGAGAAGCTCGACGCCCAGAAGGGCGCGAACGCCACCGATTTCGACGTCGTCGTCATCCACCAGAAGGCCGCCGGCCAGATGGTCAAGGAAGGCCTGCTCAACAAGTACACCGGCAATGTCGACACCGCGAAGCTGGTTTCCAGCGAGACGGCGAAGAACTCGCTCGGCGCCGATGTCGCGGGCTACGTCATCCCGATGTTCCAGTCGCAGACGGCGCTGGCCTACAACGCCGACATGCTGAAGACCCCGCCCGCCGACTTCACCGCGCTGAAGGACTGGGCGAAGAAGAACCCCAAGCAGTTCGGCTATAACGGCATCAAGGGCGGCATGTCCGGCGTCGCCTTCGTCGCCGGCTGGGTCTACGCCTTCGGCGGCGACGCCGACAAGCTGATCCAGGGCCCCTATGACGCGGCCGAGAAGGCCAAATGGGACAAGGCCTTCGCCGAGCTCAAGGACTTCAACCAGAACGTCGTCATCACCCCCGGCAATGCCGGCACGCTCGACATGCTCAACCGCGGCGAGATCGCGATGGGCCCGGTCTGGGTCGACATGTTCTATTCCTGGCAGGCCGACGGCAAGCTGCCGCCGAACATGAAGCTGAAGCTCGCCGCGCCCGGCATGCCGGGCCAGCCGATGTATTACGCCGTGCCGGAGAAGTCGGCCCAGAAGAAGCTGGCCGAGGAGTTCATCGCGCTCGCCACCAGCCCCCAAGTCCAGGCCGACGGCATCGTCAAGAAGTTCAACTGGTATCCGGGCATCGACGCCAAGAACCTCGAAGGCAAGCTCGACAAGGCCGCCTGGGACAAGCTCTTCACCGACATCACCCCGGCCGACCTGTCCAAGAACGCCAAGCCCTTCCCGATCGCGCCCTACTTCAACGACATCCTCGAGGGCTACGAGAAGAAGGTCGCGAACTGAGCCGTTTCCTGTCCGGGATGACGCGGAAACGCCGTCGTCCCGGGCGGAGCGAAGCGGAGACCCGGGATCCATGCCGGAACGCTTCAGGCGTGGATCCCGGATCGGCGCGGCTGACGCCGCTTGTCCGGGATGACCTCGTGTTTCCCGATATCCAGTTCACCTCCCGTCGCGGAGAGCGCCGCTCACCATGAGCCTTTCCCAACGCCAGCTCGCCTTGCTGCTGATCGCGCCCGGCCTCGCGCTCGTGGCGGCGCTGTTCCTCTATCCGCTCAGCTTCTCGCTGATCTCGGCCTTCACCGGGCCGCAGGGCGGCTTCTCGCTGCAGTCCTTCGCCAAGGCCTGGGAGCTCTATTCCGGCGATGTCGTCTTCACCGTCGTCATCGTGCTCGCCTCCTGCTTCTTCACCGGGCTCGCCGCGATCGTCATCGCCGGCACGCTGACGCTCGGCGAGAACCGCTGGATCGTCGGGACGCTGAAGGCGCTCTATCGCTGGCCGCTCTTCATCCCCTTCATCGTCGCGGCGCAGTGCATGCGCACCTTCCTCGCCAAGAACGGGCTGATGAACAACAGCTTCGTCTCGCTCGGGCTGATCGAGCCGCTGCAGGCGGTGAGCTTCCTCGACTGGCGCGGCATCATCGCCACCTTCGTCTGGAAGCAGACGCCATTCGTCGCGCTGCTGCTCGCCGGGGCGCTCGCCGCCATCGACCGCGCCACGCTCGAGGCGGGCCGCAATCTCGGCGCCTCGCGGATGCGCGTGCTGATCGAGCTCGCCTTGCCGCAGGTGATGCCGACGCTGCTGGTCGCGCTCGTGCTCTCCTTCGTGACGATGCTCTCGGTGCTCTCGGTGCCGATGATGGTGGCGGGCTCGCAGCCGACCATGCTGACCGTCGACATGGCTTTCCGCATCAACGCCTATGGCGACTATTCGACGGCCAATGCGCTCGGCGTCATCACCTATCTGATCTCGGCGGGCGCGGCGATCATCTATCTCAAGCGCGGCATGGCGAAGGAGGGCGCGCCATGATGCGCCTCGCTTCCGCCGCGCGGGCGACGCTCGCCGCCTTCCTGCTCGCGGCCTTCGCCTTCGTGCTGATCGGCCCGCTCGCCAATCTGGCGCTCTGGTCCGTGGCCGAGCGCTGGTACACCCCCTACAAGCTGCCGGTGACCTACGGCACGCGCTACTGGGAGCAGGTTTTCCGCCCGACCGGCGACGCCATGGCCTCGCTCGGCACCTCGGTCTGGATCGCGGTGCTGACGGTGGCGGTCGCGCTCGCGCTCTCGATTCCCGCCGGCTACGCGCTGGCCCGGCTGAAGCTGCCGGCGCGCGCCTTCTTCATGATCCTGTTCCTGCTGCCGCAGGCTTTCCCTTCGGTCGCGATCTACATCAACGTCGCGCGCATCTTCTACCAGCTCGGCATCAACGGCACCGTCTTCGCCGTCGTGCTCGTCCATGCCGCGCATGGGCTGGTCTATTCGGTCTGGATCGCCGCGGCGGCCTTCGGCGCCGTCGACCGGGACCTGGAACTCGCGGCGCGCAATATCGGCGCCTCGCCGCTGAAGGCCTTCTTCTCGGTGACGCTGCCGCTCGCGGCGCCCGGCATCATCGCCAGCGGCATCTTCGTCTTCCTGGAATCGCTCGACGAGTTCACCGGCACCTTCTTCGTCGGCGTGCCGCAGGTCACGACGCTGCCGCTGCTGCTCTACAACGCGGCGATGGGCGGCAACTATCAGGTCGCCTCGATCACGGCGCTGATCCTGCTGGTGCCCTCTGTGCTGTTCATGCTGTTCATCGAGCGTTTCCTGCGCGCCGACGTGCTCGCCAAGGTCGGCGCCTGAGCGCAGGCGAAGACCGGCGATGCGGCCTGTGCCGCACCGCCGGCAGCGTTCACTGCCTTGCCTTGTTGCCGGCGATCTCGCGGTCCCATTTCTCGAACATCGTCACCAGCGGCTTGGCGTCGAGCGGCGGTTCGGTCGGGTTGTCGGCGATCATCCCGGCATATTCCGGCCGGCCGAACCTGGCGATCGTCTCCTGGCTCTCCTTCGGCGCCATCTCGATGGTCACGCCGTGGATCGAGGGGCCGGGATACATGTAGCCGTGGTCGTACATGTAGGCCTGCTGCGCCGGCTCCAGCAGATAGGCCATCAGCGCCAGCGCGACGTCGAGCTTCTCGCCGCTGACGCCCTTGGGAATCGCCATGTAGTTGGCGTCGCCGACCCAGTGAAAGCCCTTCAGCGTCGCCACCTTGAAGCTCTCCGGCACGATGCCGAGATAGCGCGGATTGATGTCCCAGCCGGTGGTGGTGGCGATGATGTCGCGCGAGCCGTCGCCGAGCTCCTTCATCGTCGCGGTGGTGCCGGACGGGTAGTACTCTATGCAGTCGTTCATCTCCTTGAGATAGGCCCAGGTCTTGTCCCAGCCCTTGACCGGATCCAGCGGGTCCTTGTCGCCGAGCAGATAGGGCAGGCCCATCACGAAGGTGCGGCCCGGCCCCGAATTAGCCGGGCGGGCATACATGAAGCGGTTGGGATGGGCCTTGCACCAGGCGAGCAGTTCCTCGGCCGTCTTCGGCATGTCCTTGACCTTGGCCGGGTCGTATTCGAGCAGCGGCCCGGACGGGTACCAGTCGAGCACCATCGCCTGGCCGCGCGCCATCTTCTGCATGGCATAGGCGCCGGGGATGTAGAGCTTGTCGAGCGCGGGAAAGCGGTCGGCATATGTCGGGAAGATCTCGAGCCAGAGATTCTGCTCCATGCCGGCTGCGAGCGCGTCGTTGCCGGTCAGGACGAAGTCGATGTCGACGCGCCCGGCCTGCTGCTGCGCCTTGAGCTTGCCGGCGAGTTCCGGCGCCGTCGCCTTGGTGAAGACGAAGCGCGCGACGAGGTCGGGATGCTCCTTCTGGAATTTCTCGATCGCGGGCTGGCTGATCTGCAGGTCGCCGGCGACGTCGATGACGCTGATCGTCAGCGGCGCCTTGGGCTTGGGCAGGGCCGGCTTCGGCTGCGCCTGGGCGGCGAGCGGGCCGAGCCCGATCAGCGCCGCCGCGGCGGCGAGGATTGACCATCGTGTCATCGCGTTCTCCCTCGTTGTTCGGACGATCTGCCTCAGCTCCCTGCGGATGCGGATCGTCCGGGTTTCGCGTCTTCGGTTGTGAACGGGCCTGTGCTGTCGCGCTGGACGAGGCGGGTCGGGATGGTCAGCGCCGCATCGCGCCGCTCCCCCGTCTCGACGATCTCCAGCAGCAACGCGACGGCGGCCGCGCCGGCATCGGCGCAATGCGCGTCGATCGTGGTCAGCGGCGGATAGGTCGTGGCGGCCAGCACATCGTCGAAACCGACGATGCTGAGGTCGCGCGGGATGACGAGGCCGCGCGCGCTCAGGCCCGCGACCAGTCCTTGCGCGACGATATCGTCGAAGGCGACGGCGGCGCTGACGCCAGCCGCGATCAGGCGCGCGGCCGCCGCCTGGCCGGCCTCATAGGTTGGCCGATAGGCCGGGATGGCTAGTTCCTCGATGCCGAAGCGCCGTGCCGCCGCCATCGCGGCCTGCTCGCGCTGCTGGTTCGCCCAGGATGCGGCCGGACCGCTGACATAGGCGATGCGTCGATGGCCGAGCCCGAAGAGATGCGTCATCGCCATCTCGATGCCGCCGCGCACATCGATCAGCACGCGCGGAACCCCGGCGATGTCGCGGTTGATCAGCACGGCCGGCTTCTGGCCGGCATGGAAGCGGATGCGCTCTTCGTCGAGGCGGGGCGAGGCGACGACGAAGCCGTCCACCTGCGGCGCCAGCTTCGCAAGCAAGCGATCCTCGCGATCCGGCGTCTCGTCGGAATCGCCGAGAAACACCGCATAGCCCAGCGTGTCGGCACGTGCCTGCGCCGCGCGGATCAGCGGCGGGAAGAAGGGGTTGGCGATATCCGGCACCAAGAGGGCGATGGTGCCGAAGCGGCCGGTACTGAGCGCCCGTGCGATGCGGTTGGGAACATAGCCCAGCTCATCGGCGATCCGCCTCACCTGCTCGACGACGGCCGCCGTCAGGAGATCCGGCCGGGTGAAGGCGCGGGAGACGGTCGCACGCGACACGCCGGCCTTCGCCGCGACATCCCCGATCGTGATCGAGCTCCGTGCCATCGCTTCATGCAACCGGTTGCATGAAGCTCTGTCAAGCGCGCCGGCACAACTCCGGTCAAATAACGGACCGCAGCTCGTCTTCGCTGCGGATCAGCCCTTGCCGCGCAGCGACATGCCCTGCGTGATCGCGCTCTTCTCCAGCCGGCAGGCGACGCAATAGGCCGGGTTGAAGACGTTGGCGACGTCGTAGCGTACCGCCTGCCCGAGCAGATGGCTGGCCTCGACGGCATCGACGCCGAGATCCTCGCCGATCCAGCGCAGCATCTCGGTGGTGGCGAATTGCAGCGGCTGGTCGAGCGGGCGTCCGGCCGCGATGACGAGCAGCTCCGTCTGAGTTTCGCAGCGCGGCCAGAGCAGCTTCTGCTGCTTGCGCAGTTCGACGCGGAATTCGACCTCGAACGAAGTCTCGACGCCGGTGCCGGCGATCTCGCCGTCGCCCTGGCAGGCATGGCCGTCGCCGAGGAAGAACAGGCCGCCCTCGGCCTGGACCGGGAAGGCGATGGTCGCGCCCGGGCCGAACAGCCGGTAGTCCATATTGCCGCCATGGGCGCCGCTGGTCGCCGTCGAGATCGCCTGACCGCGTTCGGGCGCGACGCCGAAGCAGCCGAGCATGGGCGCGAGCGGGAAGCTCCAGTCGCGGATGCGCGGCGAGGGGTCGAGCAGCCTCACCGTGCCGGCCTTGGCGTCGATCGCCCATTCGTAGCGCTCGCGCTTCGGCAGCTCGGCCAGGATCGCCGGGTCGAGCACGCCGGGCGCCAGCGGCGAATAGGTCCAGCCGGTGGCGCGGTTCGGCGTCATCCGCTCGATCGTCACCAGCAGCGCGTCGCCGGGCTCGGCGCCGGTGACGAGGAAGGGGCCGGTCATCGGGTTGCCGCGCGGCGCCTTCTGGGCGCCGTCATGATCGGTGCCGGCGGCGTCGAGCGTCGTCGTGACGACGCTGTCGCCGCTGGCGATCTCGAGCACGGCGGGCAGGGTGCCGATCACGTTCGCATACTGCGTCGGCTGGAAATGGTGGCGCGTCATGGCGGACCTTCTGCGGCTGGAGGCGGACGCGGCGGCGGGCCGCCGCGCCTCGCGATCCTAGAAGAAGGTGCGCAGGGGGAAAGGGCGGGCGGCGGAGGGCGGCCCTGCCTGTTGCGCCGGGCTGCTCTATTCGGCCGGCGTCGCCATCTCGCTGCGCGTGCCCTGCGCCAGCCAGTAGAAGGCGACCGAGGCCGACCAGACGACCAGCCCGAACAGGGCGGCCGCGCCCAGGACCAGCCCGAAGCCGCCCCGCGCATAGAGCACCGCCAGCATCGGCACCACGAAGCCGCTGACCGTGAAGCCGAGGAAATAGCGCACGCTGAACGCCTTGGCGCGGTGTTGGGCCGGGACGTAGCGGGCGACCATGGCGTCGTTGATGACGACCTGCCCGTAGATCGCGGTCATCGTCAGCACCAGGCCGAGCAGCAGCGGGACGCCCTGCGTCATCGCCGCGATGGCGAGCCCGATCGGCTGCAGCAGGGCGAGGCCGACGAACAGCGCCGGCAAGGTATAGCGGTCGACGAGCCGGCCCATCAGCCATTGCGCCCCGGCGCCGAAGACGAAGACCAGCGTCGCCAGAGAGCCGGTCAGCGCCAGCGGCAGGTCGAGGCCGAGCCGCTCGTCGAGGATCTTCGGCAGCGCGATGGTCGTCAGGTTGAAGGTCATGCCGCCGGCGATGATGGCGATGGCGAAGACGATCAGCAGCGCCACCGGGCGGCCCAGCGGAATCAGCTCCGCCTTGCCGGCGCGGTTGGCGTGCGGCTCGCCGTCGCCGGGGACCAGCATCAGGAAGGCGATCCCGAGGCCGAGGCAGACCAGCCCGGGCAGCACGAAGGCGGCGCGCCAGCCGAGGCTCGCGGCGACGAGCGCGGTGACGCCCGCCGCCGAGGCCGCGCCGAGATTGCCCCAGACGGCGTTGACGCCGAGATCGCGCCCGAGCTGGCTGGCATGGTTGACCAGCATCGTCGAGCCGACGGGGTGGTAGATCGCGGAGGCGACGCCGAGCACCAGGAGCCAGGCGGCGAAGGCGGCGGGCTGGCTCGCGCTGGCCACGCCGAGGCAGGAGAGGCCGTAGCCGAGGAAGAAGACGGCGAGCATGTTGCGCCGGCCGAAGCGGTCGGAGAGCCAGCCCATCGGCAGGGAGCACAGGCCGAAGGCGACGAAGGCGCCGGTCGCGAGCCCGATCAGCTCGGCATAGTTCAGCCCGGTCTGCGCCGCGATGGCGAGCACCGCGGTCGGGTAGATCAGCAGCACGAAATGATCGAGCGCATGGGCGGCGTTGACGAAGCGCAGGGTTCGCTTGGACAGGGTTTCGGGCGACATGACGGTGCTCGCTATCGGGACCCTGTTTTCTAGCTTGACCCGCTGCGCGCTGTCGGGCCGTTCTATGGCTCGTCCGGGCCAAAGGAGGTCGCGATGCGCATGGAGAGCGATGCCTATCAGACGGTCCCGCGGGCCGTCGCGGTGATGCCGAAATCCTATGAGGGTGGAGCGAGCACCGGCTGGCACAGCCATCCGCGGGCCCAACTGCTCTACGCCACCTCCGGGCTGACGCTGGTGACGGCGGAGGACGGCACCTGGGTCCTGCCCGCGCGGCATGCGCTCTGGATCCCGCCGGGCCTGTCGCACGAGGTCAGGATGCATGGGCGCGTGGCGATGTGCTCGGCCTATGTCGCGCCGGAGGCGGTCGGCGTCCTCCCGGCGGGCTGCCGCGTGCTCGAGGTCACGCCGCTGCTGGCCGCGGCGCTCGCGGCGCTGGCGGCCGAGCCGATGCTCTACGACGAAAGCGGGCGCGGCGGCCATCTCGCGGCGCTCGTCCTCGACGAGATCGCGCGCGCTCCGGAAACCTCGCTGACCCTGCCGCTGCCGCGCGATCCGCGCCTGCGGCGCGTCTGCGAGGCGCTGCTGAGCGAGCCTGGCTCGCCCGTCGACCTCGACGGCTGGGCCGAGCGCGCCGGAGCGAGCCGGCGCACCCTGACCCGCGGCTTCCGCGCCGAGACAGGCATGAGCTTCGGCGACTGGCGGGCGCGGCTGCGGGTCGTGCGGGCGCTGGCTCTGGCCTCGGACGGACACCCTCCGCATCAGATCGCCCGCGCCGTCGGCTATGCCGATCAGCGCGCCCTGCGGATCGTGACCAGGCGCGTCCTCGGCGGTGTGGACCTGCCCGGCTGAGCCGCTGCCGTCGCGGTGCTCAGTAGCGCCGGTCGCGCGCCACCAGCCCCGCGATGGGGCGTCCCCGGCGCTGGCGCTCGATCGTGTCGAGCACGAAGGCGGCGCCGCTTTCGGGGCGCGTCATGCTGGCGATATGGGGCGTCATCACGATGCGCGGATGATGCCAGAACGGATGCTCCGGCGCCGGCGGCTCGGGGTCGAGCACGTCGATCATCGCGCCCGAGAGCTGGCCGCTCTCCAGCGCGGCCAGCAGGTCGGCTTCGACGAGATGGCCGCCGCGCCCGACATTGATCAGCGCCGCCCCCCGCGGAAGCTGCGCGAACAGCCGCGCATCGAGCAGGCCGCGCGTCGCCTCGGTCAGCGGCAGCAGGCAGACCAGGATGTCCGTTTGCGCCAGGAAGGCCGGCAATTCGTCCGGGCCGGCGAAGGTCGAGACGCCCTCGATCCGCCGCGGCGAGCGGTTCCAGCCGGAGAGGCGAAAGCCGAAGGGCCGCAGCCTGTCCAGGCTCGCCTGGCCGAGCTGGCCGAGGCCGAGGATGCCGACGCGGCGGTCGCTGCCGGCCCGGACCTGGATCTCGCGCCATTGCTTGCGGCGTTGCTGGTCGATGTAGCCGACCATGTCCCGATGCAGCATCAGCGCGGCCATACAGACGAATTCGGCCATACTCTCGGCGATGCCGGGCTCGAGCATGCGCACCACCGGCAGCTCCGGCGGCAGCCGGTCGAAATCGAGCTGGTCGACGCCGGCCCCGACCGAGAAGACCATTTTCAGATTCGGGAAGGTCTCGGCGATCCGCTCCGGCGGCTGCCAGAGCAGCAGATATTCGACGGCGGCGGGGTCGCCGGTTTCCGGCCAGATATGGAACGGCATGTCGGGAGCCTGGCGGGCGAAGGCGGCGGCCCATTGCCCCGCCCGCTCCGGGCTCGCCTTGTAGACGATGCTCACGCCGACGCTCCTAGAACAGCCCGACCGGGGCCAGCGGGCGGCCGTCGACCAGCCGCTCATAGCCATAGGCGGCCGGGTCGACCAAGGGCGCGTCGCCGTTGACGATGTCGGCGGCGAGCTTGCCGGCGGCCGGCCCGATGCCGAAGCCGTGGCCCGAGAAGCCGGTGGCCAGGAAGAAGCCCTTCAGGCTGGGCACGGGCGAGATCACCGGCACCGTGTCGGGAGTCGAGTCGATGGTGCCGCCCCAGGCCTCGGCGACGCGGATGTCCTTGAGCACGGGATTGCCGGCGATCAGCGCCGCCAGCGCGGCGTTGACGAGGTCCATGTCCGGCGCGGGGTCCTGCACGCGCACCGCCTCGAAGGGCGAGGGCTGGTCGAGGCGCCAGTTGGCGCTGCCGAAGAGCTGCTTGAAGAAGTCGGAGCCGAGCCTCAGCTTCAGCCCGGCGCGGCGCTGCTTGAAGGTCGGCCAGAAGATCCTGGCATAGCGCAGGATGTCGGGGGTGAGGTTGACCGTGCCGCGCCCGCGCAGCGCCAGCGTGAAGCCGCCGTCGAGCCGGCGGCGGATGCAGTATTCGGTGGTCCCGAGCGCGCCGTCGGTGAAGTCGGGCGCCGGGGTGGTGCGGCAGGCGGTGGCGTCGACGAGCCCGACCGGCAGGTCGATGCCGTGGCGCCGGCAGAACAGCGACGACCAGGCGCCGCCCGCCAGCAGCACGGACTGGGCGCGGATCGTGCCCTTCTCGGTGACCACGGCGCTGACGGCGCCGCCCGTGGTCTCCAGCCCGCGCGCGGCGCAGCCCTGATGGATGGTGACGCCGCGCTTGCGGGCGGCCAGCGCCAGCGCCGGCACCGCCAGCGAGGGCTCGGCCCTGCCGTCGCTCGGCGTGTGCAGCCCGGCGACCCAGGTCTCGGCGTTGCCGGGCAGCCTCTCCGCGATCTGGGCCGGGGTCAGCAGGGTCGAGTGGACCTGCTGCTCGCGCGCGATCCCCGCCCAGCGCTCCCAGTCGGCCGCCTCCTTCGGGTCCTTGGTCAGGAACAGCACGCCGGTGCGGCGGAAGCCGGTATCGGCGCCCGCCTCCTCCTGCAGTTCCTCCCAGAGGCGCAGCGCCTCGCGGGCGAGCGGGATCTCGGCGCGCGCCCGTCCCTGCTGGCGGCACCAGCCCCAGTTGCGGCTCGACTGCTCGGCGCCGACATGGCCCTTCTCGACCAGCGCCACGGAAAGCCCCTTGCGCGCCAGATGATAGGCGCTGGAGACGCCGATCACGCCGCCGCCGATGACCACCACGTCGACGGCCTCCGGCAGGCGCTCGTCGCTGGGAATGCGGTTGACCGGCGGGGACATGGACAGGGCTCCTGGGCTCGTTGGCGGCGGCTGCGTCGGACGGAAGGTCAGTTGATGTCGAGGCGCGGGTCGAGCGCGTCGCGCAGGCCGTCGCCGATGAAGTTGAAGCTGGTCACTGCGAGCGTGATCGCGATGCCGGGCAGCAGCGCGAGCCAGGGCGCGCTGGTCAGGTAGATCTGGGCATTGTTGAGCATGTTGCCCCAGCTCGAGGCCGGCGGCTGGATGCCGTAGCCGAGGAAGCTGATATAGGATTCGAGCAGGATCGCCTTGGCGACGTTGAGCGTCGCCGCCACCACGATCGGCGCCATTGCGTTGGGCAGCAGGCTGCGGAACATGATGTGGGGATCGCTGGCGCCGACCGCGCGGGCGGCGGCGGCGAAGTCGCGCTCGCGCAGGGTGCGGATCTGCGCCTCGACGATGCGGGCGACGTTCATCCACGAGGTCGCGGCGATCAGCAGGGTCGTCGCCAGGATGCCGGGCTCGGTCAGCGCCGCCAGCGCCAGCAGCAGGAAGATTGTCGGGAAGCACAGTACCGCGTCGACGAAGCGCATCAGCGCCGAGCCGAGCCAGCCGCCGTAGAAGCCGGCGACGACCCCGACCACGATGCCGATCGCCATTGCCATCGCCATGGCGAGGAAGCCGATCGCCAGCGAGATGCGTCCTCCCATCATCAGCCGGGCCAGGATGTCGCGGCCGAGCTCGTCGGTCCCCAGCACATGCACGCCCGAGAGCGGCGGCGCGAAGCGCTGCAGGATGTCGATATAGGTGTCGTCGAAGGGCAGCAGCCAGGGGCCGAAGACCGAGCCCAGCGCGAGGATCGCGATGGTGACGGTGCCGGCCATGGCGAGCCGGTGCCGGCGGAAGCGCCGCCAGGCGGTGTTCGCGGAGGCGGCGGGGGCGGACCCGGCCGGGACGGATGCGGCTGACGCGCTCATCGCCTCACTCCATCCGGATCCGCGGATCGACCACCGCATAGAGCAGGTCGGCGATCAGCGAGCCGAGCATGACCATCGCGGCCGAGAGCATCAGGATGCCCATCACCACGGGGTAGTCGCGATAGGCGATCGAATCGAGGAAGAGCCGGCCCATGCCGGGCCAGGTGAACACCGTCTCCGCCACCAGCGCGCCGCCGAGCAGGGTCGGGAACTGCAGCCCGGCGACGGTGATCATCGGCAGCAGCGCGTTGCGCAGCGCGTGCCGTGACAGGATGCTCCATTCCGGCAGGCCCTTGGCGCGGGCGGTGCGGATATAGTCCTGGCCGATCACGTCGAGCATGGAGGAGCGCATGAAGCGCGCCCAGATCGCCATCTCGACCAGCGCCAGCACCAGCGCCGGCGCGATCAGATGGTGGAGCAGGTCGAGCACGGAATCGTCGCCGACCGTGTGGCGGTTGCCGGCCGGCAGCCAGCCGAGCGTGACCGAGAAGACGTAGATCGCGACCAGCCCGAACCAGAAGGTCGGGATCGAGAGCGCGACCATCGCGCCGACGGTGGCGAGAGTGTCGAACAGCGAATAGCGCCGGATCGCGCCGAGGATGCCGATCCAGCAGCCGAGCAGGCAGGCGACCAGCGTCGCCGTCGCCATCAGCTCGAAGGTGGCCCTGAGATGCGAGCCGATGACGGCGAGCACGGCGCTGCCGTCGCGATAGGAGGTTCCCCAGTCGCCCTGCAGCATCCGCCAGAGCCAGTCGGCGTACTGGACCGGCAGGGGCCGGTCCAGGCCGAGCTGATGCGAGATCCGCGCGATGTCCTCCGGCGACATCTGCGAGGACAGGGCGAATTGCGACAGCGGCCCGCCCGGCGCCAGATGCAGGATGGCGAAGCCGAGCATCGAGACGATGAGCAGCAGCACCAGCGCCTGCCCGAGCCTGCGGAGGAGATAGGGGAACATCGCGCGACCCGCCGGCCGTCAGGCCCAGTACCACTCCCGCATGTTCCAGCAATTGGAGGAGGTGTTGATGTTGGGCGCGAAGCCCTGCAGCCCGTCCTTGGTGCCCTCGGCGATGACCGACTGGAACAGCGGCAGGATGGCGAGATCGTCGCGGATCAGCTTCTGCAGCGCGCCATAGGTCTTCTTGCGCTCGGCCAGGTCGAACTGGGCCGCGCCTTCCGCCAGCAGCCGGTCGGCCTCCTTGTTCTGGTACTGGTAGGTGTTGTAGCCGCGCCCGCCCTTGGCCGGGATCGCGCCCGAGCCGAAGCGCGGCGTCACGTCCGGGTCGCTGCCGAGCATGAAGTTGACGCCGACGATCACCGACTGGAACTTCGACTGCTGCCAGAACTCGCCCCAGATCACCGCGGCGGGCATGTTGTTGATCCGCATCGAAGCGCCGATCGCCTTCCAGTCCTGCATCAGGAGCTGCTGCGTCTGCTCGCGCACGGCGTTGCCGCTGGTGGTCGAGTTGGCGAATTCCAGCCTGACGCCGTTCTTCTCGCGGATGCCGCCCGCGCCGCGCTTCCAGCCGGCGGCGTCGAGGATGGCGTTGGCCTTGGCCGGGTCGTGGGCATGGGCCGGCAGCTCCTTGTTGAAGGACCAGGCCTGCTGCGGCACGAAGGATTCGGTCGGCACCGGCAGCCCGTAGTTGAGGGCGTCGATCAGCCCCTTCTTGTTGATGGCGAGATAGAGCGCCTCGCGTACGGAGCGGTCGGCGAGCGGCCCGAATTCGAGATTGGGCGCGATGTGCTCGATCGACGCCATCGGCGAGACCGTCACCTTGCGGCCGGGCAGCGTCTTCGCTTCCTTGACGAAATTCGGCAGCACGCCCTGGATGCCGGTATAGTCGATCTGGCCGGTGCGGAACTGGGTGTAGAGCACGGTCAGGTCGGGGACGTATTTGAACACCACCCGCTCCAGGAACGGGCCGCGCCCGTGATAGCTCTGGTTGGCGAGGAGCTGGATATGGTCGCCGGGCACGCGCTCGCCCCAGCGGAACGGTCCGGTGCCGATCGGGGCGTTGTTGAAGGGCGAGGCGTTGGGGTCGGAAGCCTTCTCCAGCGCGTGCTTGGGCACGATGAAGAACAGTGACAGGATCGACATATAGGGCGAATAGGCGCTTTCCATGCGCCAGTGGATCTCGTCCGGCGCGACCACCTTGATGTCGTGGACCAGGCTGTGGCCGACGCGGTTGCGGGCGCGGAAGGCGGTGTTGTTGACGAGGTCGATGCTGAACTTGACGTCCTCGGCCGTGAACGGCGTGCCGTCATGCCATTTGGCGTCGTTGCGCAGCTTGACCTTCCAGCTCAGGCCGTCGGCGGAGAGGCCGCCATTCTCGACCGTCGGCACCTCCCTGGCGAGGTCCGGCTGGAAGCGGCCTTCCGGGTCGATGTACCAGAGCGTGCTGAAGATCTGCCACCAGACGCCCTGGTCGACCTCGATGCCGGGCATCAGCGGGTGGAAGACGGTCGGCTCCTGCGACAGCCCGGCGACGACCTGGCCCTTCGGCGCTGAGGGCGGCTGCGCCGCCCTCAGCGGGGACGGCAGGCCAACCCCGGCGGCGAGCCCCATGCCGAGCGCCAGAGCGCCGCGGCGCGTGGGATTGGTGACTCCGAAAGGCCCCTCGGACATGATGCATTCCCTCCCCGGAACTCGCTCGCCGCAGCGTGGTGTCACGCCGCTTGACGAGCGGTGTTTCAATCCCTCTAACTTTTGTTGACGCGAATTCAACATGGTTGAAAATTCCTGTCAATCGCGCCGATGCCGGTCGCGCGGCGGCGGGTCCGGCTTACCGGCAGGTCGCCGGGGTCCGTCCCCCCTTCCGCCGGTGGAGGGGGCGAGCCATCTCTGTGTCGAGGTGACGGATGTCTCCGAAATGCGGATTCAATTTTCGTGCCCGATGCTCTGGGCGCGATCGGAAAACAGGACGGGGAGGCCATCGATGAGCAGGGACGCCGCTGGAGCGGAGACGCCGGACAAGACGGCCGGCGAAGCCATCATGCTGCCCGAGGACGCCGAGCATCGCCTCGGCGAGACGGTACGGCTGCTGCGCCAGCGCGCCGGTTTCTCGATCCAGGAGCTGGCCCGGCGCACCGGGCTCTCCACCGGCATGATCAGCCAGCTCGAGCGGGGGCTGGCCTCGCCCTCGATCCGCAGCCTGCGCCTGCTCAGCGTCGCGCTCGGCGTGCCGATCTCCTATTTCTTCGAGCCGCATGCGCCCGATCCCTCGTCGCAATACATCGTGCGCCGCAACGACCGGCGCCTCCTGCGGCTGACGGCGAGCGGCGTGCTCAAGGAATCGCTGACGCCGGCCCAGGGCGGGGCGCTCGAGATCTACGAGCTGACGCTCAATCCGGGCGCGTCCTCGGGGGCCGATTTCGTCCAGCATGTCGGCGAGAAGGCGGTCTATGTCCTGGCCGGCCGGGTCCGCATCTGGCTCGATCACGAGCCCCACGTGCTCGCGGCGGGGGACAGCGTCTGCTTCCCCAGCACCGTGCCGCACATGTTCGACAATCCCGAGCAGGAGGTGGCGCGCGCGATCTGGGTGACCACCCTGCATTCCGGATCGCCGGCCCGGGAGGGTTAGGCAGGCCGCAGCGGTCGCGAAAAGCCGATAGTCTAGTCGCTCGGTTCAGCAGAGAAGACCGGGACCGGACCGGTAGAATTCCTCTCCCGGAGGATTAATCCGCCGCGCCGTCGGAACGGTGCGGTGGGTTGGGCAGCTTCGTCGCCGGGCTTGCAGGTTGAATTGCCGGCTGCCCGATGCTATAGGCTCGGCCATCATCTGATGCAGGCTACATCTGCTGGTTGGGGAGGACGGTATGTCTCACGACGCCCTCTTCCAATTGGGGATGGGCTCAGTTCTACTGATTGCCTCCCAAACGGAAGAAATCCTTGCTGCGCGCGCGGCGCGTGCGCAGGCCAAGGCCATCGACAGGGGTAGCCCGGGCCGACCCGGCGGGCATCCGGCCCGCTCGCACGCCGATCCGTTCCACCGACAGACGAGGCGGAGGGGAAACAGTGCGAAAGCGCTCGCCTTCCGCGGGGACATCGCTGCCCCTCGTCCCTCAGCGTGAGCGCCCCGGCTCCGGCCGCGTGACCGGCGCCGTCCTTTCCGCCACCCATCCGAGCTGACGGTCCGCGAGCCCCTCGCGCCGGCAGGCTTTTCCCGATCGTTGCCCGGCACGGCGCCTCCGCCGTGCCGGCTGCCGTCACCATCGCAGCGCATGGCGCAAGGTCCCGATGATCGCGACACCCTACTACCTGATCGACAAGAGCAAGCTGCTGCGCAACCTGCGGATCATCGACGAGGTCCGCCAGCGCTCCGGCGCCAAGGTCGTCCTGGCGCTGAAATGCTTCGCGACATGGTCCGTCTTCGACCTCATGCGCGACCATATCGACGGCACCACGTCCTCGTCGCTGTTCGAGGTGAAGCTCGGCCGCGAGGAATTCGGCGGCGAGACCCATGCCTACAGCGTCGCCTTCGCCGACCACGAGATCGACGAAGTCGTCGCCAATGCCGACAAGATCGTCTTCAACTCGATCCGCCAGCTCGAGCGCTTCTCCGATCGCACCGGCAGCCTGAGCCGGGGCCTGCGGCTCAACCCCGGCATCAGCGCGTCCAATTTCGACCTCGCCGACCCGGCGCGGCCCTTCAGCCGCCTTGGCGAGTGGGATCCGGAACGGATCGCGCGGGTCGTCGACCGGATCGACGGCTTCATGGTCCACAACAACTGCGAGAACGGCGATTTCGCCCTGTTCGACCGCATGCTCGGCCAGGTCGAGGAGCGGTTCGGCGCGCTGTTCTCGCAGGTGTCCTGGATCAGCCTCGGCGGCGGTATCCACTTCACCGCGGAGGGCTATCCGCTCGCGGCGTTCTGCGAGCGGCTCGCGGCATTTTCGCAGCGCCATGGCGTGCAGGTCTATCTCGAGCCCGGCGAGGCGGCGGTGACGCGCAGCACGACGCTCGAGGTCACGGTGCTCGACACCCTCTTCAACGGCAAGAACCTCGCCGTCGTCGACAGCTCGGTCGAGGCCCATATGCTCGACCTGCTGATCTACCGGCAGCAGGCGCGCGTCGAGCCGGACGAGGGCGAGCACCGCTACATGATTTGCGGCAAGTCGTGCCTCGCCGGCGACATCTTCGGCGAATTCGCCTTCGACCGCGAACTGGCGCCCGGCGACCGCATCTCGATCCAGGACGCGGCGGGCTACACCATGGTGAAGAAGAACTGGTTCAACGGCGTGCAGATGCCGTCCATCGCCGTGCGGGAGCTCGACGGCAGCCTGCGCCTCGTCCGCTCCTTCTCCTACCGGGACTACCGCGCGAGCCTGTCCTGAGACGCGGCCCAACATCCGAAAACTGAAAGGAGGCCCCAGCCAAAATGAAGAAAAATGTCCTGATTGTCGGCGCCGGCGGCGTAGGCCACGTCGTCGCCCACAAATGCGCGCAGAACAACGACGTTCTCGGCGACATCCACATCGCGTCGCGGACCAGGGCGAAGGCCGAGGCCATCGTCGATTCGGTCCATGCCAAGGGCAGCCTGAAGACGGGCGGGCGCCTGTTGGCGCACGGGCTCGACGCCCTCGACGTCGAGCGGACGGCCGCGCTGATCCGGGAGACGAAGAGCGCGATCGTCATCAATGTCGGCTCGGCCTTCCTCAACATGTCGGTGCTCTCGGCCTGCCTCGCGACCGGCGCCGCCTATATCGACACGGCCATCCACGAGGACCCGCTGAAGATCTGCGAGACCCCGCCCTGGTACGGCAACTACGAGTGGAAGCGGCAGGCCGAATGCGCCAGCGCCGGCGTCACCGCCATCCTCGGCGCGGGCTTCGACCCGGGCGTCGTCAACGCCTATGCCCGGCTGGCGCAGGACGACTATTTCGACAAGATCGACTCGATCGACATCGTCGACATCAATGCCGGCGACCATGGCCGCTACTTCGCCACCAATTTCGACCCCGAGATCAATTTCCGCGAATTCACCGGTCAGGTCTGGTCCTGGCAGAAGGGCCGGTGGACCTCGAACAAGATGTTCGAGGTCGGCAAGGAATGGGACCTGCCCGTCGTCGGGAAGCGGACCGCCTATCTCACCGGCCATGACGAGATCCACTCGCTGTCGAAGAATCTCGACGTGCCGGATGTCCGCTTCTGGATGGGCTTCGGCGAGCGCTACATCACCGTCTTCAACGTCCTGAAGAATCTCGGCCTGCTCTCGGAGCAGCCGGTCAGGACGGCGGAGGGCCAGGAGGTGATCCCGCTCAAGGTGGTCAAGGCCGTGCTGCCCGACCCGTCCTCGCTCGCGCCGGGCTATGCCGGCAAGACCTGCATCGGCGACGTGGTCAAGGGCGTGAAGGACGGCAAGGCGCGGGAGGTCTTCATCTACAACGTCGCCGACCACGCCGAGGCCTTCGCCGAGGTCGGCAGCCAGGCGATCTCCTATACGGCGGGCGTCCCGGCCGTCGCCGCGGCGCTGCTCGTCGCCACCGGCGCGTGGGACGTGCGCAAGATGGTCAATGTCGAGGAACTGGCGCCGAAGCCCTTCCTCGCCCTCCTCGACCGCATGGGCCTGCCGACGCGCATCAAGGACGCCGAGGGCGACCGGCCGCTGCGCTTCGCCGAGCCCGCCCGCGAGACCGCGCAGGCGGACCCGGTTCCGGCCGCCTGAACGGCGCGGAACCCATTTCCGAGCCTGGGCCCCCGCGCGGCGGCCCGGGCCTCGTCTCGCGCCCGGCTTTGCCGGGCGCTTTCGTTCGGGGATGCCGCCTTGCGCCTCCCCGTCGATGGACGGAGGCGATGCGATCGCGCGCTTCCCGCCGGCCGGAGGCGGAAGAAGCCCCGCCGGCGTGGCTTCTCAGGAGCGGTCGGCGTGGCTCCTGGTGGGCATGGCCAGGGGCGGGTGTGCCGCGCCGGCATCGCCGGAGAGGCAGTGGAACAGCGGTGTGGTTGGACCCTGCCTGACGGGGTCGACCGGGCTCGCGCACCAGGGGCAGCGGGCGGCGGCGCGAGGCACGGGCCGATGGCAGCTTGGGCAGGCCAATCGGGAACGGTTGAGCATGGAACCCTCCTCCTGCGCCGGCAAGGCGGCGCCAAAATCACGATCTGACGGGCTCGTGACCCGGAGGGGGCGTCGGCAGTATTGTCAGGCCGCCGGGAACCCTCTCCGGGCAAAGCCATGTGCCTTCCGGATCGTTCCTGGCGCGAAATTCCACGTTGAATTTGGCATGATCCCTATATGGGTCGGGAAAAACTATTTTCAACCAAGTTATATTGCGAATGGTGAATTTGACTTTCTGTATATTTCATCGAAATATCATCCGGTGGTGATTGAAATTCTTCTTTCGGCGGGTGTCTTGTGCACCGCCTCTCAGCTCGCACGGCAGTAGCCCTGGTTCGGAGCGCCGCCTGACGGCAGGTCGGGGGCGTCCGGGCCAGGGTAACGGCGCCGGCGCGAGCCCGCTCCGCCATGCGATGCGCGACATGCCGTGCGGATGTCGCCCGCGTGCAGGCGAGGGCTCGGGCCATTCAAGCAGACCGGAGGTCGTTCAGGGAGCCGTGCCATGGCCGAGGCGGCCATGCGCGCGGCCGGCGGCTTCCCAGTCGGAAGACGGACCATGAGCAAGAAGAAGCGCAACGGAAACAGGGAAGCGAAGAAGCCGAAGCAGCCGAAGCTTCCGCCGCAGGCCGCGACCTCGGTCGCCGATCTCGGCAAGCAGCAGGGCCTGCCGGGCAAGCGGGGCGGGCGCTAGCATCGGGCCGAAAAGCGGAAGCCGCTTTTCGGCAGAATCCGATGCGACAGCAAAGAGCTGGATCGCCGTTTCGCGTCCGGTCGGGCGCGTGGCGATCCAGCTTTTCGGGCCGAGGCGGCCTCGCGGCATGCCGGCGGGCGGGGCCCGCCGGCGAGATGGTGGAGAGATCGGGCGCGCCCCTTCGCGCGTCGTGCGCAATGCCGGTGGGGCAGCGGGAGTGGACCTTCCAGAGATCACGATCACCCATGAGGATCTCGCGGTGCTGACGCGCGTCATCCGCGAGGCGGTGGCGGAAGGCCGCTACTCCGCCGCCGCGCGCCTGGGCAACGAGTTGCACCGCGCGCGGATCGTGCCGGCCGGGCACGCGCCGGCGGGCTGCCTCGCCCTGAACCGCGCGGGGCGCTATCTTGAGGAGCGCAGCGGCGCGGTGCGCGACGTCGTCCTGGTTTCCGGCCGCGGGCGTTCCTCGTCCGGGCTGGTCTCCGTTCTCAGCCGGGTGGGTACGGCTCTCATCGGCCTGTCCGAGGGGCAGGCGATGGGCTGGCTGGACCCGCGTGGGAAGCCGCGCGTGATCCGGCTCCTGAAGGTCGAGCCCGGGGCGGGCTGACGCCTGTTCGGCTGGCGAGGCTACGGTCTTTGCGCGGGGCGCCGAGACGGTTCCGATCCGCGTCGGCGGGAGCCGGCAAGGGCGCTTGACGGGGCAGAGCGATATCCTGGTGCGCGGGCACAGGCTGGTGGATGAGGGGGCTTTCCGCCGAGGGAGCCGGCTGTCCCGAGCAAGCCCCTATTGCGCGAGCCTTCGGATCCAGCCGAGCTGGCGGTCGAGGCAGCGCTCGCGCTCGTAGCCGGCGCGCACCGTCTCGCGGGCGGCGCGGCGCAGCGGCGCCGTCAGGGGCGGATGCTGAAGCGCTTCCGCGATTCGCTGCGCCAGCAGGGCCGGGTCGTCGAATGGGGTCAGGAGGCCGTTGAGGCCGTCGCGGATCACTTCCTTCACCGGCGGCGTGTCCGAGCCGACCACCAGGCAGCCGCAGGCCATGGCCTCCAGCAGCGACCAGGAGAGGACGAAGGGCACCGTGAGATAGACATGCGCCGCCGAGACCCGGAAGAGGTCGATCAGGCGCTCATGCGGCAACCATGGGATATGGACGACACGGTCGGCCAGCCCGGTCTCCGCCAGCATCGCCTCGCGCCACGGGATGCCGTCCTCGCGCGGGCGTCCATAGCCGGCGCCGTCGCCGCCGACGGCGACGAAGATCAGCTCCGGATGACGCCCGGCCAGCAGGGCCGCGGCCCGCATGAACTGCGGATAGCCGCGATAGGGATCGAGATCGCGCGCCGCGAAGGTGACGACGGGCATGCCCGGCGCCAGCTCGCGGCCGTCCGGCAGGGTGAAGCGGGCCCGAGGATCGGGCCGGCAGAGCGCCGTGTCGACGCCGTCATGGCAGACGGCGATGCGCTGGCGATAGGCGGCGGGATATTGCTGGCGTTGCCAGCGGGTCGGCGCATAGGCGGCGTCGAGCGTATCGAGGGTGAGAAGCTGCGCGGCGTTGCGCATGCGGATGCGCTGCCGCTCCGAAAGGGGGACCGGCGCCGTCGCGCCGAAGTCGAGGTCCGCCCCGGAGCTGCGGTAGTAATATTCGCAATAGCCGAGCAGGGCGGCGTCCGGCAGGGCGTCGCGCGCGAAGAGAAGCCCGCCCCAGCCGGTATGTCCGATCACCACATCGGGCGGATCGCTCGCCGCGAGCGCGGTCATCAGCCCGGCCACGGCCTCGCCGGTCCGCAGGTGATAATCCGTGGCGGCGAGCGCCGGGTGCTGCGCCGGAGCCGCGCCGACCGTGTAGGCGAGCTGGCGCAGGCCCGGCTGCTCCGGCGCGGGGCGTTCGCTGATCAGCGTGACCTCGTCGCCCTGGGCGACGAGGCTCGCGATCAGAGCAGCGAATTGACCAGATCCTGAACGATGAACGAATAGGATATGCATGAGGCCAGCAGGACGCCGCCATAGCGGAGGGAATCGTTCCACCACTGCTCGAGCCGGCGCAGGGTTTCATGGGTGGTCAGGAAATCGGCGCCGACGCCGTTCTCGGCACGCGGTCCGAACGGATGGGCCTCGTCCAGCAGCCGCAGCCTCTCGCACAGCATCTGCCCTTTGAGCGAGAGCGAGATTCGCGCCAGCCGCCTGTCGCGCGGAGAGGCCCCGCGTTCGAGATAGCCGCTCTCGACGAGCTGCTTGAGGTTGTAGGAGGCGTTGGAGCCTCCGTAATGCCCGCGATCGAGAAGATCGCGCACGGCGATCTCGCCCTGACCGATGGTGAGCAGAATCATCACCTGTGCCGGTGAAATGTCCTCGATGCCGAGCTTGCCCAGCTCGAGGCGCAGATAATCGAGGAACCGCCGACTTACCCGCTCGATGACGCGGGCGAGGTCGAACGCCGAAACTCTTCGCTCCGGCCCATCCTCCACTTCGCCATCGCCGTTCGGCCTGTGATGGCCATTCAAGGATCTGCCTGAAAATTGCTCGCCGCCATGCAATTTGAAGTGCATTCCTTACCCCGCCTGATTGAAGTTTGAACAATCCATCCCTTTTTCTTCCCTTCCCCTATGGAGCCTATAGGCAAAGCACATGCCATGCCGATTCGATGAGCAATAAGAATCTGTAATTTGGAAATGGGTGTGAACTGGTTCAAAATTCAAAATATCGCACAATAATGCCGCATTTTCTGTCGCCTGACTCGGCAAGGTAGAGATCTAATCTGTCATAATCTTGACACTACTCCCGTATCTCGTTTGCGGATGCTGACGCATGGGTGACGCAGGGTGATGACGACATCGCCTTCTCTGCCCGACAACCTTCGCTTCCGGAGATATGCATGAAGGCGGTGAGGCCGGCTCCCGATATCCTGATCAGGGACCTGCAGAGATCGTTCGTCGGCGGGCTGGGCTATGCCGCCTTGCTGAGCCTGTGCGTGAATCTGCTGCTGCTGACGGTCCCGCTCTTCATGATGCAGGTCCAGGACAGGGTCACGGTCAGCCACAGCTACGACACGCTGACGATGCTGCTGGTCATCGCCGTCGGGGCGCTGGCGCTCTACGGCACGATCGAGTTCATCCGCTCGCTGACCTTCCAGGCCATGGCGAGCATCTTCGCGCGCCGGCTCAACCTGCCGGCTCTGCAGGCGGCGGTGAGCGCCTCGCTGGAACTGGGTTCGGGCCAGGCGACGCAGGCGATCCGGGACCTCAACGACATCCGGTTCTTCATCGCGAGCTCGGCGATCGCGACGCCGCTCGAGGCGGCCTGGTCCCCGGTCTTCCTCGCCGTGCTGTTCCTGCTCCATCCCGTCTACGGGCTGGTCGGGCTGGCTTCGCTGATCATCCTGCTGCTGCTCGGCGTGCTGTCCGACATGCTGACGCGGCGGGTGCTGAAGGAGGCCAACGAGGCCGGCGTCGCCAGCATCAACGAGGTCGGCGCCAGCCTGCGCCATGCCGAGACCATCGAGGCGATGGGCATGCTGCCGGCGCTGGCGCGGCGCTGGCGCGGCCAGCAGCTCGCGATGATCGAGCAGCTCGACATGGGCACGCGCCGCGGCAAGCTGATCGCGGCGGTGACGCGCTCGTCGCGGATGACGATGCAGCTCTCGGTCTATGCGACCGGCGCGCTCCTGATCATCCGCAACGAGGTCACCGCGGGCACGCTGATGGCCGCGAGCATCCTGCTCGGCCGGCTGCTGGCGCCGTTCGATTCGATGATCACGGATTGGCGGCAATGGGTCCTCGCCGCGGCGGCCTGGAAGCGCGTGCGCGAGCTCGTCCTGTCGCGCAGCTCGCAGCGCCAGACGGTGCCGACGCCGCCCTGCCAGGGCGATCTCGTCGTCGATCGCGCGATCTTCGCTCCGCCCGGCTCGGAGCAGACCGTGATCAAGGGCGTCTCCTTCTCGCTGGAGCCCGGCGAGGTACTCGGCGTCGTCGGACCGTCGGGGGCGGGCAAGTCGACGCTCGCGCGGCTCCTCGTCGGCGTGCTCAAGCCGAATGCCGGCGGCGTCTATCTCGACGGCCACAGCACCTATCTCTGGGAGCGCGGCTCCTTCGGGGCGATGGTCGGCTACCTGCCGCAATCGGTCTCGCTGCTGAACGGCACGATCGCCGAGAACATCGCGCGCATGCAGGACCCCGATCCGCATGCCATCCTGGAGGCGGCGCGCATCGCCGGGGTGCACGAGCTCATCGGCCGGCTGCCGCTCGGCTACGACACCAGCGTCGCCGACAGCGATTTCAGGCTCTCCGGCGGCCAGCGGCAGCGCATCGGCCTGGCGCGCGCGCTTTACGGCCTGCCGCGCCTGATCGTGCTCGACGAGCCGAACGCCAATCTCGACGCCGAGGGCGAGCAGAGCCTGATCCGCGCCGTGATGGCCGCGCGCGAGAGCGGCGCGATCGTCGTCCTGATCGCGCATCGGCCGTCGGTGATGCAGGTGGTCGACAAGCTGCTCGTCCTGCGCGACGGCCGCGTCCAGCAATTCGGGCCGCGGGCGGCGATCGCGGGCATGATCACGCCGAGCGGGCGCGTGGAGATCGAGCCGGCGGCGGCGCCCGCCGCCCCGCCCGCCGCACCGGCTGTTCGGGGGGCGACGGCATGACCGGGCGTTCGTTGGTCAAGCGCCCCGAACGAGCCCTGGTGGCGGTGCCGCCGCTCGACGAGTCGGATGAGCGCGTGCCGAGCCTGCGCAGTCTCGTGCTGGCGGGGGTGGCGGCGATCGGGGTCGGCTTCGGCGGCTTCGGTGCCTGGGCCATGACCGCACGGCTGGACAATGCCGCGGTCGCGAGCGGCGTCGTCGCCGTCGACAGCAAGCGCAAGACGGTCAGCCATCTCGAGGGCGGCATCCTGAAGACCCTGCTGAAGGGGGAGGGCGAGCGGGTTTCCAAGGGCGAGCCGCTGCTGCGGCTGGAGGACGCCCGGGCCCGGGCCGAACTGCAGCAATTGCAGGCGAAGCGCGTCGGCCTGGTGGCCAAGCTCGCCCGCCTGCGGGCCGAGCAGACGAAGGCCGCGGAAGTCGATTTCCCCGACGATATCGAGCGCGCCGAAACGCCGGTGACGCGCGAGGTCCTGCGGGCCGAGCGCACGCTGTTCAGGTCGCGCGCGGAGGTCCACGAGGGCAAGATCCAGATCCAGCAACGGGTCATCGAGCAGTATCAGGCCGAGGCCGAGGCGCTGAAGGCGCAGATCGACGCGACCAACCGGCAGCGCTCGCTGATCGACGAGGAGGTCAGGATCTTCGCCGACCTCTATGAGAAGCGCTATACCAAGCGCAGCCAGCTCGTCGAACTGCAGACCAAGCAGAGCGAGCTCGCCGGCCGGGCCGGCGAATACGCCGCCCGCAAGGCCAAGGCCGAGCAGGCCGTCGCCGGCGCCAATCTCGAGATCCTGTCGATCAGCCTCGACCGGCAGAACGGAATCGCCGGGGACATCCAGGAGGCTCAGCTCGCCCTGTCGGAGGTGACGGAGCGCATCGTCCAGGCCGAGGACGTGCTGCGCCGGCTGGTGGTGACCGCGCCCCAGGAGGGCGTCGTCGCCAATATCCGCATGCGCACAGCCGGCAGCGCCATCGCCGCGGGCGAGGCGATCCTCGATATCGTGCCGGAGAACGAGCCGCTGATCGTCGAGGCCAAGGTCGATCCGCGGGACATCGACGCGGTCCGCGTCGGCGCCGCGACCCGGGTGCGGCTGACGGCGTTCAACTCGCGGCTGCTGCCGCCGCTCGAGGCGAAGGTGAGCTATGTCGCGCCCGACCAGCTCGTCGACGAAAAGACCGGCGCCGCCTATTTCGTCGTGCGCGCCGAGATCGACCCGAAGAGCCTGCTGGACCACAAGGTCGCGCTGCATGCGGGGATGACCGCGGAAGTGATGATCGTCAACGGCGCCCGCCGGGCGATCGACTATCTGATCTCGCCCTTCACCGACAGCTTCAACCGCGCTTTCCGCGAGGATTGAGGCGGCGCGGCGCCCTGCGGGGCATTATTTCAAATTTTGAAGTATATTCTGGCAAATAAAGAAGGTTTTGCTGAGTAAAAATCATATATTTATCCATGATGCATCGCAAAATGGTCACAATAAATTTGTTGATGCACTGCACGCTTTGCGTAATCCTCAGGATGTCGAGCGGCGACATGATGGAATTATGTCGCCGGAACAGTATCCGGATACGAATATCCGCGGCTGGGCCGCCGGTAGATCCGGGTTCATCAACTACTTAGGAGGCGCCGAATGGCAACGATCGAAGGAAGTGCATTCGACGACCATTTGATTGGTACGCGTTTCAGCGATGTCATTCTCGCCGGCGACGGCCATGACATCGTGCATGGCGGCGACGGGGTCGACTCCCTGTTCGGCGAAGGCGGAAACGATCTGCTCTATGGCGACGGCGGCGACGATGCGCTGTTCGGCGGCGAGGGCAACGACATCCTCTTCGGCGGGCGGGGTGACGATTTCCTCTCCGGCGACGAGGGCAACGACGTCCTTTTCGGCGGCGAGGGCGACGACGTCCTCTCCGGCGGCGAGGGCCATGATGCCCTGTTCGGCGGGCAGGGTGACGACACCCTCCTCGGCGGCGCCGGCAACGACATCCTCCAGGGCGGTGCCGGTAACGACATCCTCCAGGGCGGCGCGGGCGACGACCTTCTGCAGGGCGGTTCCGGAAACGACATCCTGCAGGGCGGCGCGGGTAACGATATCCTGCAGGGCGGCTCCGGCAACGACATCCTTCAGGGTGGAGCGGGCGACGATCTGCTCCAGGGCGGCGCGGGCGACGACCTGCTGTTCGGCGGCGCCGGGGACGACATCCTGCAGGGCGGTGCCGGCCACGACACCTTCGTCTTCGCGGGTGGCGGCGGCAACGACGTGGTGCTCGATTTCGAAGCCGGCGCGGACATCCTGCAGATCGCCTCGGACATCAACGGCACCGGCGTCCACTCGGCGGAGGACGTGGCGGCCCGCGCGACCACGGTCGGCGGCAACACCGTCATCGACCTCGGCCATGGCGACACCGTGACTCTCGTCGGCGTGAGCGCCGACGACGTCCAGGCCGACCCGCACTCCTACTTCTCGGTCGCCTGATCGGCCTGACGCGATTCGCCGTCCGGCCACGGCTCCTGGCCGGACGGCGGCATGCGCGTCCCGACGACGTCCCGGAGCGCCGGCTTCTCCGCGAGATGGATCTCCATCTCCCGCCGGCGCTCCGGGCCCCTTCCGTGCCGCAGGAACGTCTTCATGCTTTCACTCGCGCCCGTCGCCTCGGCCGTGGCCGCTCCGACCCAGCTCGAACTGCACCGTCTCGGCGGATCGGTCTTCCTGCTGTGCTGGACGCTCGAAGCCTCGCCTTTCGGGAAGCCGTCGATCGCGTTGACGGGCGGCGGCCGCCGCCTCGCCGCCGCCTCGATCTCGCTGGGCCTGCGCGACGGGCGGGAACGCCTCGCCGTGGCGTTCCGGGCCGTGGGGCAGGGCAACATCGCCGCGACCCTGTCCGATCATGGGCCGCAGGGCGAGGTGACCGCGGCCTTCGATCCGGCGCTCGTTCACGGCCTCGCCGACCCCAAGGAGATCCTGAAGGACCTCGCGCCGCAGGCGCGTCTTGCCCTGGCCAACGCGCTGCTGCGGGCCTGGCCGCCCCTGTTCGGCCTCTCGACGGCGCCGAACTACCTATCCTTCCTGCGCCAGTTCCTGCTGCTGCTGTTTCCGAAGCCCGTGGCGATGCAGCCCAGCGCGGTGCTGGTCGAAGGGCAGTGGCTGTGCGAGACCATCGTGCCCGGCGATTTCACGGGCCTTCAGACGGTCTCCCGTCTCGATGGCGCCGGCCTCGTGCGCCTCGACCTCCCGTCGCGCGTCGGCATCGCCGACAGGGCGGGCAAGCGCGAGCTTCACCTCGTGATGGAAGAGCCGCCCGTGCGCGGCGGCGGGCTGCTGATCCTGCAGAGCGAGCGTTCGCTCGTGGTCAGGTCCCTGCCGGGGCGGCAGGCGGCGCCGTCGCTCGGCCGCTGGTGGGCCGGAAAGGCCGCGAGCCGCGACGGCCTGCGCAACTGGGTCGTCGAGCAGCTCGCGGGCCTGTCCGAACAGGGCCGCCTGCTCGCCGTCGAGATGCAGCGCCGGGTGCCGCTCGCCGTCCAGCATGTCCGCCGCAACGACGACCTGCCCGCGGCCGAACTCGATCTCGCGGTGTGCAACGGCGCGGGCCTGCTGATCGGCGGCTGGCTGCGCGATCCCGACGGGCTTCTGGAGGAAGTGCTGCTGCATCGCGGCGCCGGCGAGCCGGTCGCCATGCTGTCGCGCCTGCAGCGCTTCCCGGTCAGGCTGCCGACGGGGGAGGAGGGCGGGACGCGCGCCGCGACGGGGTTCGCCGCCTTCGCCTCGGACTATGCCGCCGGCGCGCCGGTGCTGCAGCCGCGCTGCGAGATCAGGCTGCGCTCGGGTACGACGCTGACCCTGCGCCCGCCGGTCCAGCCGGCCGATGCGGCGACGATCCGCGCCCGGGCCTTGTCGGCGATCCCGCCGCAATACCTCACCGCCGCCATGCTGGAGGAGACGCTGGCGCCGATCCTCGCCGCCTGTCAGGACGAGCTGCGCCAGAATCGGCCGGAGCCCGCGGTCAAGCGGTTCGGACCTGTGCCGATCAAGCCGAAGGCCTCGGTCGTCATCCCGCTCTACCGCGTCTACGATTTCCTGCGCGTGCAGGTCGCGGCCTTCGCCGGCGATCCCTGGTTCACCGAGAATGCCGAGCTGATCTATGTGCTGGATTCGCCCGAGCACGAGGCCGAGGTCGGTCATCTCCTCGGGGGGCTGCATCTCGCCTACGGCCTGCCGATGCAGCTCGTGGCGATGGCGCGCAATGGCGGCTTCTCGGCCGCCTGCAATGCCGGGGCGCGGCAGGCGCGGGGCGAGGCGCTGGCGCTGGTCAATTCCGATGTGATCCCGGCCGGCGATGGCTGGCTGCCGGCGCTGCTCGGCAGGCTCGACAAGCAGCGGCGCGTCGGCGCCGTCGGGCCGAAGCTGCTCTATGACGATGGCTCGCTCCAGCATGCCGGGCTGTTCTTCAAGCGCGACAGCAAGGGCACCTGGCTCAACCACCACTACTTCAAGGGTATGCCGGGGAGCTATGCGCCGGCCAATGTCGAGCGCCCCGTGCCCGGCGTCACCGGCGCCTGCATCGTCATGCCGCGGGAGCTTTTCGAGGAGCTCGGCGGCTTCGACGAGAGCTATGTGATCGGCGACTACGAGGACAGCGACCTCTGCCTCAAGATCCGCCGCGCCGGCCACGGCATCGTCTATGCGCCCGGCGTCGCGCTCTACCATCTCGAACGCCAGTCGATCTCGCACAGCACCGACTACACGCGCGGCGCCGCCTCCCAGCACAATGCCTGGCTCCAGACGCGGCGCTGGGATGCGCAGATCGAGGCGTTGATGCTGGCCTTCGAAACCTCGGCGACGGAACCCGCGCTGCCTGCGCCGGTGCCGAGTGCCCCCGACCTTGTTCCCCGCTTCACCTTCAGGAGAGCGACCGCGGCATGACGGCAATGACGGCCTTGAGAGAGATCGCGCCTGAGCCGGCGCCTGCGGAGGTTTCCGCCGGGCCCGAACTCGACTGGCTGCTGGCCTCGCTGCAGACGAACCGCTTCATGCCGCATCCGCCGCCGGATTCGATCTTCGTCGGGGACGGCGACTACCGCGCGATCGGCGCCGAGTTCCTTGGTCATTTCATCCGGATCGGCCGGCTGAAGCCGCATGAGCGCGTCTTCGACATCGGCTGCGGCATCGGCCGCATGGCGGTGCCGCTGACGCAATATCTCGACCCGGAGCACGGCAGCTATGATGGGGTCGATCCGGTGACGGAAGGCATCCTCTGGTGCGCCCGGACGATCACGCCGGCCTATCCGCGCTTCCGTTTCCAGCGGCTCGACATCGCCCATCCGCTCTACAATCCGCAGGGCTCGCTGCCCGGCATCGAGGTTCGCTTCGGCTTCGCCAATGGCAGCTTCGATTTCGTGACGATGACCTCGGTCGCGACGCATCTGCCGCCCGAGGAACTGGTGGTCTATCTGCAGGAGGCCTCGCGCTTGCTGGCGCCGGGCGGGCGCCTCTTCCTCACCGCCTTCGCCATCGACGGCGCGGAGACGGGCCAGGAGCGCCTGTCGTTCAAGCGCTGGCAGGATGGGCCGGGCTGGTACGCCATCGACGAGGCTCCGCTCGCCGCCGCCGGCATCGACAGCCGCTTCCTGCTGGAAGAGGCGACACAGGCCGGACTCGCCGTCGAGGCGCTGCGGCCGGGGCATTGGCGCGGCATCAGCGCGGCGCATTACCAGGACCTGCTGATCGCGACGAAGCCGGGCGGCGAAGGACCGGGAGGCAGGGGACCGGGAGGCAAGCCATGAGCCGCCGCATCCTCGTCGTCGCGCACAACCATCCGTCGCTGCATCCGGGCGGCACCGAGATCTTCGCGCATGATCTGGCGCAGGCCTATCGCGAGCAGGGCTGCGAGGTGCTGTTCCTCGGCGCGACCAATACGATGCATCGCGAGCCGCATCCCGGCACGGCGCTGCAATCCGTCGGCGACGACGTGCTGCTCTGGAGCGCGCATTACGACCGCTTCCATATGAGCCAGATCGATCATTACGGCACGCTGCAGGACCTCGGCTCGCTGCTGGAGGAGTTCCGGCCGGAAGTGATCCACGTCCATCATCTCGTGCTGATCGGCGCCGAGTTCCTGACGCTGGCGCGCCGGCTGCTGCCGCAGGCGGCGATCGTGATGACGCTGCACGATTATTACCCGATCTGCCACCATGACGGTTTGATGGTGCGGCCGGGCGACCGGCAGCGCTGCGCGGGCGCCTCGCCCTCCGCCTGTCATGGCTGCTTCCCGGAGATCGGCGCCGACCGTTTCCTGCTGCGCGAGCGCTTCATCAAGACGCATCTCGCGGCGATCGACCGCTTCGTCGCGCCGAGTCGCTTCCTGCGCCAGCGCTATGTCGACTGGGGCCTGCCGGCGGAGCGGATCGAGGTCATCGCCAATGCCCGTCCGCCGCAGGAGGCCGCGCCGCACCGGGCGGCCACGGGCCGGCGCGCCAGCTTCGGCTATTTCGGCAATCTCAATCCCTGGAAGGGCGTTCTGCCGCTGCTGCAGGCGGCGAAGCTTCTGCAAGCCTCGGGAGAGGACGGCTTCAGCCTGCGCATCCATGGCGGGGCGCCGTTCCAGAGCGAGGCCTTCACCACCGCGCTCGACGCCGCGCTCGCCGGAACGGAGGGCGTGGTCAGCCATTGCGGGCCTTACGCCCGCGACGAAGTCCCGGCGCTGATGGCCGAGGTCGACTGGGTGGTGATGCCTTCGATCTGGTGGGAGAACGCGCCCCTCGTCATCCAGGAAGCCTTCCAGCACCGTCGTCCGCCGATCGTCAGCGCCATTGGCGGCATGGCCGAGATGGTGCGCCACGAGATCGACGGGCTGCATGCCCGGCCGGGTGACCCGGTCGCGCTCGCCCGGACGCTACGCCGGGCGATGGGGGAGGCCGGTCTCTGGCAGCGCCTCGTCCACGGCATCGCCGAGCAGCCTTCGCTAAGCGAATGCGCCGGCCGCCATCTCGCCCTCTTCGACAGCCTCGAGCACGCGGAGGCCGCATGACGACTGCTGTGTATCAGGACCAGGAGGTCCATCTGCCCAACGTCAATCCGGCGAAGCTGAACGGGCGGATCGACGCCCTCGACGGCAATCGCCTGCATGGCTGGATCTGGGACGAGGCCCGTCCCGACCAGGCCGTCGCGGTGAAGCTCTATTGCGACGGCAAGCTCGCCTTGGAAGCCAAGGCGGATCAGAGCCGCATCGATTTGCGCCGCAACGGCATCGGCGACGGCAAGCACGCCTTCTCGATGGAGCTCGACGAGAAGCTGGTCGCGGCGCGCAACCGCCTCAGGGTCGTCGGGGTCTCGCCCGAGACCGGGGCGGAGCTGGACTTGCGCCTGCCGGCTCCCGACGAGCTCGCGGCGGAGGCCGCGATCGCCGTGCCGCTGGCGCGCTTCTTCGACAAGGTCGAGGTGCTGATCGCGCTCAACCGGCGCGGCCAGCTCGCCCAGAAGGAGCTCAACGAGAAGCTCGACCGCATCGCGGCGCGGCTCGAGGAGAACCACGCCCTGGCCGAAGCCACCAAGGCCGAGGCCGAGAGCCAGAGCGAGATCATGCGCCGCATCGCCGAGCTCGACGTCTTCCAGCTCCGCTTCGACGGCACGCTGCGGGGCTTCGACGAGCGCCTGCAAGCGATCCGCAAGGAGGCACGGGCGCCGCTGCGGCAGGTCACGGTGATCCTCGGCTTCCTGTCGGCGCTCGCCGCCGCGATGTCCTTCGTCACGCTCGCCGTGACGCTGTGGGGAGGCTGAGGCGATGAGCGAGGTCATCGTTCCCGAGAGGACGGCCGTCGCCCCTGCGCCGACCGTGGCCTGGACGCCGCTCGGCGAGAACGCCATCCTCGTCCGCAGCGCCTGCGATGCCATTCCGGCCAAGGTGCCGGTCGCCGTCGACGGCAATCCGCGCAATCGGGCGCAGACCATGGTGCTGAGCTGGCGCCGGCCCGGAGCCGAGGCGTCCTCGGCCACAGGCTTCCTCTGCCTGGCGCCGGCGCCCAGTGTCGATGCGAGCGGCAGCGGCGCGCTGCTGATCGGCCGGCCGGGCCGGCCGCTGCGCCTGATCCTGGCGCCGAAGCCGCAGCCCTTGCAGGCCTTCCTCTCCGAGCTCGCGGAGGATGCGGGCCAGGCCTTTCCGAGCGTGGTCGACGGGCTGCTCGAGGTGCTGCTGACCGGCGCGCCCAATCCGCGCCGCCTGCGGGCGGTGTCGATGCTGTTGCAGACCGTGGCGCGGCCGGGCGGCTTCGTCGAGGTGATGGGCGCGCTCGGCGAAACGACGGGGCCGGGCGAGGGTATCTTCCTGCAGGGCTGGACCTCCCATTTCGCCGCAGGGCGGGTCAAGCTCCTGATCTCGCATGGCGGATTGTCGCCGGCCCATCTCGAAACCGGCACCTTCGAGCGCGACGATCTCGGCGAGGGCGCGCGCGGCTTCTTCGGCCTGCTGGAGGACTGCCATGTGCAGCGTCCGGGCGAGATCGAGCGCCTCTATTTCCGCGGCAATGACGGCTGGCGCGCGCTCGAAGTCTATGAGCGCTATGTCCTGCTCGAGCCGATCACCGTGCCGGGGCATCTGCGCGACGGGCTCCAGCGCGGCACGGCGCCCCCGGCAACGGCCGACAAGCTGCGCCGCGCCTCGCAACGCTTCGACGGGCGCGACACCGTCTGCCTGCTGGAAGAGCCGGTGCGCGCCGGCATCGACTCGGTGACGCTGGTTGAAGGCACCGGCGTGCTGATCATCGGCTGGCTGTTCGACCCCGAGCGCCGGGTCGGCGGCGTCACGCTGCGCAGTGGCGGCCAGTCCTGTTCGGTGGACCGGCTGTGGACGCGGGTGCAGCGTGCCGACGTGACGGCGGCCTTCATGGAAGACCCGCGCTTCGGCCCGGCCCTGGCGTCGCGCCGCAACAATCACGGCTTCATCGTCTTCGCGCCGAAGCTCCTGCCGGAGGCCGGCCAGCC
>Ga0180223_1000468_pt1 | contig 50782 bp, 39 predicted proteins | sample eDN5th30CKraftOP_FD_151337 | JGI IMG/M metagenome (GOLD analysis project Ga0180223, IMG submission 151337) | Enriched Organic Plus compost microbial communities from Emeryville, California, USA - eDNA 5th pass 30_C Kraft OP (version 2) (version 2) ... | reverse complement strand
TCGCGCCCGGCGCGACCGTCGCGCTGGACGCCAGGTACTCGGCTCGCCGCGTCGTCCTGAGTGGGCGTGGGGCGGATGTCTCGGATGGCGGGAGCGATGACCGGCGCTCGCCGGAGCAGGCGGGTGACCTCGTGCTCGACCCCGTCGTTGCGGTCGGCGACCGGATCTTCGCCCCGGCGCACAGCCGACCGATCGGCACGCACGGCGTCTACGCGTTCGACGTCAACGCCGGCGAACTGGTGCTCGCGCCCGTGCACGCTCCAGCCGCCGCGCCACCGGCGAGCCACGGTTTGACGGACGCGCAACTCTCGCTGCTCGACCATCCCACCAGCATCCGGATCGCCCCGGCGGACACGGCCGCGTTCCTCCGCACCGCGTACCCGCGGCTCGCGGCGAACGTCCCCCTCCTGAGCCTCGACGGCAGCTTCGAGCCGCCGCCGCCCGTGCCCGCGATGCTCGTGCTCGAGGCCAAGTTCGAACCCGACGAGGTGCTGCGTCTCGCGTGGCATTGGGAGCACAGCGACGGGCGACGAACGCCCATCGGTGACGGCGCGGCGACCACAGCGCCCGCGACCGGTGATGGCGAGCCCGGCTCGGCCGGACCAGACGACCCGGACCGCGATCCCGCCTTGGATCGCGCCTTGGATCCCGCCTTGGATCCCGACCTCGTCGAACTCGCCCGCGACGAACTCGGTGGGATCCCCATGACGTCGATGACCCTGCGCGGCGACGACGTGGCCTGGTTCGCCGACCGGGTCATCCGCCGCCTGCGTCGCCTCGACCGGCTCCGCGTCGACGTGACCGGCGATCCGCCGGACTACCGGGAGGCGGGACCGGCCCACCTCGCCGTGACGACCGTCGAGTCAGACAAGACCGACTGGTTCGACCTCGGCGTGGTGGTCACCGTGAACGGCAGGAAGGTGCCGTTCATGCCGCTCTTCCGGGCGCTCGCCAAGGGGCGGCGGCGACTGCTGCTCGTCGACAAGACGTACCTCGACCTGACGCAACCCGTCTTCGAACCGCTGCGCGATCTCATCGAGGAAGCCGGCACGCTTCGCGAATGGGAGACCGGCGTGCGCATCCACCGCAGCCAGGTCGGGCTGTGGGCCGAGTTCGAAGACCTCGCCGACGAGGCCCAGCCCGCCGTGTCGTGGCGGTCCACCGTCGCGGGCCTCACCGACGGGGCGACGACCGACCTGCCCGCGCCCGCGACTCTCGCGGCCGAGCTGCGGCCGTATCAGCTCGACGGCTTCCGCTGGCTCGCTCTGCTCTGGTCCTGCCGGCTCGGCGGCGTCCTCGCCGACGACATGGGGCTCGGCAAGACGGTGCAGACGCTCGCGCTCGTCGCGCACGCGCGGGCGACGGATGCCTCGGGCGCACCCTTCCTCGTCGTCGCGCCGACGTCCGTGGCGTCGAACTGGGTCGCCGAGGCCGCACGATTCACCCCCGGGTTGCGCGTGGCATCCGTCACCGCGACCGACGCGACACGGCCGGGTGGCCTCGCGGCCGCGTTCGCCGCAGCCGACCTCGTGGTCACGACGTACGCGGTGCTCCGCCTCGACATCGACCGGTTCGCCGCGCGCGAATGGGATGGCCTCATCCTCGACGAGGCGCAGTTCGTGAAGAACCCGGCGACGAAGGTGCACGACGCGGCGCGCGCGATCCGTGCACCGTTCCGGCTCGCGCTCACCGGCACCCCGATCGAGAACCACACCGGCGAGTTGTGGGCGATCCTCCGCCTCGTGGCGCCCGGGCTGTTCCCGTCCAGGCGCGCCTTCGACGAACGCTATCGACGTCCCATCGAGGCCGGGCACCGTGAGCGGCTCGAGCGCCTGCGGCGCCGCATCCGCCCGCTCATGCTTCGCCGCACCAAGGAGGAGGTCGCACCCGAGCTGCCGCCGAAGCAGGAGCAGGTGCTCACGGTCGAGCTCACGGCCAGGCATCGACGGCTGTACGACGCCACCTTGCAACGCGAACGGACCAAGCTGCTCGGTCTCGTCGACGATCTCGACCGGCAACGCCACATCGTCTACCGATCGTTGACGCTGCTGCGCATGCTCGCGCTCGACGCGAGCCTCATCGACGACGAACATCGCGGCATCCCATCGGCGAAGCTCGATGCGCTGTTCGAGCAGCTCGAGGACGTGCTCGCCGAGGGGCACCGCGCGCTCGTGTTCAGCCAGTTCACGTCCTTCCTGGGCCGGGTCGGTGACCGGCTGGGCGCAGAGGGCGTGCCGTTCGCCTGGATCGACGGGTCGACACCCGCGCGACGCCGCGATGCCGAGATCGCCCGGTTCCGGTCGGGAGCGGCATCGGTGTTCTGCATCTCGCTGAAAGCGGGCGGATTCGGCCTCAACCTCACTGAGGCGGACTACGTGTTCCTGCTCGACCCGTGGTGGAACCCCGCCAGCGAGGAACAGGCCGTCGACCGTGCGCACCGCATCGGCCAGGACAAGCAGGTCATGGTCTATCGGCTGGTCGCCGCCGACACCATCGAGGAGAAGGTCATGGCGCTGAAGCGGCGCAAGGGCGAGGTGATCGCCTCGGTGCTCGATCCGGCCGGTGACCCCCAGGGCCATGGGGCGGCGCTCACCGCGAACGACCTCAAGGCGCTCCTGACCGAGGGGTGACGCCGCCGCGCGCCGTACCACCCGGCCGCCCGCCCGCCTGTGCCTGCCTGTGCCCGCCTGTGCCTGCCTGTGCCCGCCTGTGCCCGCCCGCGAATGTTTCCGATTGTTCCCGATGTGTCCGAGCGGGCGGAAACATCGGACGTGAATGGAAAGATGCGGCGGCGCGGCGCGGTGCGGCCTTCGGCGTTCGGCTGGGGGCGGCGCGTTCAGGCTTCCGGTGAGTGCTCGCGCTGCGCGTCGCGCCGACCGCGTCGGGACCTGCGCGGCTCCGCGAGCCCGATGTACTCACGCGTCTTGCGGCGTTCGATCAGGATGAACACGACGCCGAGCGCCCACAGCGGGATCTGGGTCAGGAACGCGATCCGGAACGCCTCGAGCGAATATGTCTCGGGTGAGCCGGCGCCCTGCGCGTCCATCGCCACACCGATGAACAGGATGGCGAGCAGCCCCGCGAAGAACCCGCCGCCGTTCACGATGCCGGTCGCGGTGCTGAGGCGGTGGCTCGGGTTGTACGTCCGGGCGTGGTCGAACGCGATCATCGACGCCGGTCCGCCCGTGCCGAGCGCGAACGCGAGCACGATGAGCAGCCACAGTGGTGCCTCGCCCGGCCACACGATCACCGCGAGCCAGACGACGGCTTGGAAGGCGATAGTCGGCAGCACCAACATGCTCGACCGCCGCATCGGGTGACGACTCGACAGCGCCCCCACGATCGGCCCGGCGACGAGACCGAACACCACGAACAAGGTGACCACGAGCGACGCCGTCGCCGGAGCCAGGCCCTCGCCCGCGGTGAGGAACGGGAAACCCCAGAGCATGACGAACACCGTGCCCGCGAACGGCGTGGCGAAATGCGACCAGAACGCGAGCCGGGTCGCGGGATGCGCCCACGACTGGCGGAAACCCTGGCGGAGGTCGGCGGCACTCGTGACAACCTGAATGGCACCGGTCTGGGTATCCACGGCGACGTCGACCGTCCGCCCGGGCGGACGGTTCCGGACGATGAGGAAGATCAGCACCGAGAACACCAGGCCGAGGCCTGCGAGCGAGCCGAACGCCACGCTCCAACTCGTCGCGTGCAGCAGCGCCGCGAGCGGCAGGATCGACACGATCTGCCCGGTCTGACCGATGATGCCCGTCATCTGCACCATGACGGGGTTGCGTTGCGCGGGGAACCAGGTCGCGATCAGGCGCAGCACGCTCGGGAAGACGGCCGCGTCGCCCGCGCCGATCAGGACCCGCGCCAGAATGCCCACGCCCACTTCGGTTGCGAACGCCATCACCAGCTGCCCGATCGCCATGAGCACCATGCCGGCCGTGATGATGGGGCGCGCGCCGAAGCGGTCCAGCAGCAGCCCCACGGGGATCTGCATCGCGCCGTACACGAACAGCTGGATCACCGCGAACATGGACAGCGTCGAGGCATCCGCATCGAACCGCACGGCGGCGTCCGTGCCAACCGACGACAGCGACGTGCGATTCGTGACCGACAGCACGTAGCCAGCAATGCCGACCGCCCACACCAGCCACATGCGCCACGGGCGCGCGGGGGCCAAGAGTGTGTTCGTCACGTCGTCATCAGCCTACGCCCGCGACGGCACGGCCCGCCCGCGTGGCGGGCGGGTTTCCCCGGTCGCGTCGGTGCTCTACGGTCGGGGGGAGGGAAGGGGACACCGACATGACTGATTTCGTCGATCCACTGGAAGAGCCGCTCGGCCTCGACGCCCGTGGCGGGCGCCCCGACCGGTTCGAAGACGAGGTGTGGGAGGTCGCCGAGGACTCACCTGACGCCGACGAACGCGAGGCCGAGGGTCGCGCAGGCGGCGCGATCGACCGTGGCGATGGCGACAACGCCCTGGAGGTCAACGGCCGCGACGACGTGTGAGCTGAACCGGAAGTGCCCGGTCATACCCGCGCGAAGTCGCACGGTCATACCCGCGCGTCGTCGCTTTCCGGCTCGTCGGCGGCCCTCGGATCGCCTGCGATGACCGTGCCCTCCTCGGCCGCGAGCTGGGCGTCGAGCTCGGTCGCCGCCTGCTCGAACTGGGCGTTGTAGAGCCGGAAGTACGCGCCCTGCGCGGCGATCAGCTCGTCGTGCGAACCCTGTTCGACGATGTCGCCGTGCTCCATCACGAGGATGAGGTCAGCATCGCGGATCGTGGAGAGCCGGTGCGCGATCACGAACGACGTGCGGCCCTCACGGAGCGCAGCCATCGCCTGCTGCAGCAACAGTTCGGTGCGCGTGTCGACGGACGAGGTCGCCTCATCGAGGATGAGCACCGACGGCTGCGAGACGAACGCGCGCGCGATCGTGATGAGCTGCTTCTCGCCGGCGGACACGTTCGCGGCCTCTTCGTCGAGCACGGTGTCGTACCCGTCGGGGAGTGAGTGCACGAACCGGTCGACGTACGTGGCCTTCGCGGCCGCCACGATCTCGTCATCGGTGGCCGACTGCCGGCCGTATCGGATGTTCTCGCGGATCGTCCCGGCGAACAGCCACGGATCCTGCAGCACCATGCCCGTGCGTGCGCGCACGTCATGGCGGCTGAGCGCCGCGATGTCTTGCCCGTTGAGCACGATGCGACCGCCGTCGAGCTCGTAGAACCGCATGATGAGGTTCACGAGCGTCGTCTTGCCCGCACCGGTCGGGCCGACGATCGCGACCGTCTGGCCGGGCTCGACCCGGAACGACAGGTCACGGATCAGCGGCCGGTCGGGGTGGTACGAGAACGACACATGCTCGAACTCGATCGTGCCGTCGCCGTCGACCGCGGCGGGTGCGTCAGCGGCATCGGGCTCCTGCTCGTCCTCGTCGAGCAGATTGAACACCCGTTCGGCCGATGCGGTGCCGGACTGCACGACGGCGGCCATGCCGCCGAGCTCGGACAGCGGCTGCGTGAACTGCTGCGAGTACTGCATGAACGCCTGCACGTCGCCCAGCCGGAGCTGGCCGCCGGCCACCAGAAGTCCGCCCAACACGGCGATACCGACATAGGTGAGGTTCCCGATGAACGTCATGCCCGGCATGATCATGCCCGAGAGGAACTGGGCCTTGAACGCGGCCTCATAGAGCTCCTCGTTGTCCGCGCGGAACTTCTCGAGCGAGTCGCGCTCCCGGCCGAACACCTTGACGAGCGCGTGCCCGGAGAAGGACTCCTCGACGCGCGCATTCAACCGCCCGACCTTCCGCCACTGGATGCCGAACGCCTTCTGCGACTTCGGGCCGATGATGCCGAAGATCACGCCCATGAGGGGGAGGGCGACCAGCGCGACCAGGGCCAACTGCCACGAGATCGAGAACATCGCGATGAGCACGCCCACCACCGTGAGCACCGAGGTGACCACGGTCGAGAGCGACTGCTGCATGGTCTGGGTGATGTTGTCGATGTCGTTCGTGACCCGCGAGATCAGCTCACCCCGCTGCACCCGGTCGAAGTACCGCAGCGGCAGCCGGTTGATCTTCGCCTCGACGTCTTCGCGGAGCTGCCACATGGTGCGCACCATGATGATGTTGATCACGAAGCCCTGAAGCCAGGTCAGCACGGACGCGGCGATGTAGAGCAGCAGGACGAGCATGATCACCTGACTGAGCGCCACGAAGTCGACGCCCTCACCAGGTCGGAAGTGGTCCATCGCGGCGACCATGTTCGCGAAGTCGGTCTGGCCCTGCGCGCGCAGCCCCTCGACCGCCTGCTCTTGTGTGATGCCGACCGGCAGGTTCGCCGTGACGACGCCCTCGAACACGATGTTCGTGGCCTCGCCCAGCACCTTCGGTGCGATCACGGTGAGCAGTACGCCGAGGGCGCCGAGGATGGACACGAAGGTGAAGCCGATCGCGTGCGGCTTGAGGAGTCGGATGAGGCGGGCGAAGCTCTTGCCGAAATTGTCGGCCTTGCCCGGGGCGACGCTGTCCCACGAGTCCGACGCGATGCGCGCCTGCTCGCCGAGCTCGAGTTCGAGCTGCTCTTCCTCGCTGAGTGGGGTGGGGCTGGTCATCGTGCTGCCTCCGCGCTGGTGTGACGGGCGGTGGGGGACTGGTCGGGGCGCTGCCCGGTGGGGGTCATCGTGCGGCCTCCGCGCCGAGCTGGGACTCCACGATCTCGCGGTACGTGCGATTCGTCTCGAGGAGCTCTGCATGGGTGCCCATGCCGACCATGCCGCCGTCGTCGAGGACGATGATGCGGTCGGCATCGGTGATGGTGGAGACGCGCTGCGCGACCACGACCTTGGTCACCTCGGGCAGCTCGCGCCACAGCGCCTGCCTGAGCCGCGCGTCGGTCATGAGGTCGAGGGCCGAGAACGAGTCGTCGAACACGAGGATCTCGGGTCGGTGCACGATCGCCCGGGCGATGGAGAGGCGCTGACGCTGCCCACCCGAGACGTTCGTGCCGCCCTGTGCGATGCGGGCGTTGAGTCCGCCCTCCATGTCGGCCACGAACTCGCGCGCCTGCGCGATCTCGAGCGCGTGCCAGAGCTCGTCGTCGGTCGCCTCCTCGCGCCCGAACCTGAGGTTCGAGGCGATGGTGCCGTTGAACAGGAACGGCCGCTGCGGTACCAGGCCGATCGTCGACCACAGCCGATCGAGGTCGGCCTCACGGACGTCGACCCCGTTCACCAGCACGGCGCCGCCGGTCACGTCGAACAGTCGCGGGATGAGCGAGATGAGCGTCGTCTTGCCGGCGCCGGTGGAACCGACGACGGCGACCGTCTCGCCGCGGCCCGCCGCGAAGCTGATCCCGGAGAGGACGGGCTGCTCGGCGCCTGGGTAGGCGAAGGTCGCATCGCGGAACTCCAGCGTGCCCGGCGCTGGGAAATCACGGACCGGGTTCGCCGGCCGTTCGAGCTTCGACTCGTTGGCGAGCACCTCACCGATGCGTTCGGCCGACACCGCCGCACGCGGGATCATCATGGTCATGAAGCTCGCCATGAGCACGCCCATCAGGATGAGCCCCACGTACTGCATGAACGCGAACAGCGTGCCGATCTCGACCGTGCCGGCGTCGACCTCGATCGCGCCGAACCAGATCACGCCGACGATGGTCACGTTGAGGATGAGCATCGCGAGCGGGAAGAGCAGCACGAACAGCGACCCGACCTTGCGGCCGACCACCATGATGTCGGTGTTGGCCGTGCGGAATCGCTCGGCCTCGATGGGCTCCCGCACGAACGCGCGGACCACGCGGATACCGGTGAGCTGCTCGCGCATGATGCGGTTCACGGCGTCGAGCTTCTTCTGGAACTGGCGGAACAGCGGCACCATGCGGCTGATGATCACGAGCGCCATGACCAGCAGTGCCGGCACGGCGACGGCGATCAACCAGCTGAGACCCAGGTCTTGGCGCAGCGCCTGCACGATCCCACCGATCGCGAGCAGCGGTGCCGTGATCAGGAACGTCGCGCTCATCATCGTGAGCATCTGCACCTGCTGGACGTCGTTGGTGTTGCGGGTGATCAACGAGCCCGGCCCGAACTGCGACACCTCGCGCTCGGAGAAGCCGCTCACCTTCTGGAAGACGTCGTTGCGGATGTCGCGACCGAGCCGCATCGCGGCCTTGGCCGCGAAGTAGGTCGCGATGATGGACGCGGTGATCTGGCCGAGCGAGATGGTGAGCATGGTCACGCCGCTCGACCAGATGTAGGCCGTGTCGGCCCGCGCCACACCGTTGTTGATGATGTCGGCGGTCAGGTCGGGCAGCGCGAGGTTGCCGAACGCCGCGAGGGCCTGGAACACGAGGACGCCGATGAGCAGCGGCCAGTACGGTCGCAGATAACGAACGAGCAGCTTGCCGAGCATGGGATTCTCCGTTGGCGGGGTGGGCACTGGCGGGGTGCGGAACGCTACAACCTCTCACCTTGGAGGCTCGTGGATCAAGCTAAATCGGACCTCTGACATCGTCGTTCTCGGAGGGCTGAATCCATGCATCTGCAAGCTCAGACCGGTCCGACCCCACGTTTCAGCGCACACCCCGCAGAGGTTCCCCACACGCCGCGCTCACCGCACATCCAGACGGGCATGTTCGGCTAGTGTCGCGCACGACGAAACCACCCGAAGACGTGCGCCACATCCGAGACGATGGGAATCCTCGTGACGAGCCGAACGGCCGAGCACCCGCGGCCGAGTCATTTCCTCCTGCACATCAGCGACACCCACCTGCTGGGCGGCGGTCGGACCCTCTACGACCGCGTGGCGAGCGAGCGGCACCTGCGTGAGCTCTTCGACGAATTCGAGGCATCCGGTGGCCGCCCCGACGCGATCGTCTTCACCGGCGACCTCGCCGACAAAGGCGAGGCCGACGCGTACGCCCGGCTCCGCCGGATCGTCGAGCCCGCCGCCGAACGCCTCGGCGCCGAGGTCATCTGGGTGATGGGCAACCACGACGACCGCGCCGAGTTCCGCCGCGCGCTGCTCGGGCAGCCCCTCGGCGGGACGCGCCCGGTCGACCGCGTCGACGACATCAACGGACTGCGGATCATCACGCTCGACACCACCGTGCCCGGCCACCACCACGGTGAGCTCACCGGGGATCAGCTCGACTGGCTCGCCGAAGAGCTGGCGACGGATGCCCCGCACGGCACGATCCTCGCCATGCATCACCCGCCCGTGCCGAGCGTGCTCGACCTGGCGGCCTCCGTCGAGCTCCGCGACCAGGCGGCGCTCGCCGAGGTGGTCGCAGGCAGCGACATCCGCTCGATCATCGGCGGCCACCTGCACTACTCGTCGACCGCGACCTTCGCGGGCGTGCCGGTGTCGGTCGCCTCAGCGACCTGCTACACCCAAGACCTCAACGTCCCGGTCGGCGGCACCCGCGGTCGCGACGGTGCTCGCGCGTTCAACCTCGTCCACGTGTACCCGTCGACCGTGCTGCACTCCGTGGTGCCGCTCGGCACCTTCCCGGCGCTCGACTACATCGACGCCGAGGAGAGCGCTCGTCGACTCGACCGAGCCGGCATCCGATTCGAGCCGGCCGGCGCCGGCCGGATGCCCGAGCTCGTCGACTTGAGGCTGGATACCGACGACTTCGCGCACGAGTTCGCCGACGGACCGTTCACCGAGCCGATCCTGCTCCCGTAGCGTCCGCGAACCCCGGCCCATCCGTGACTCCCGGCACGCCGGCAAACCCCCGCGCGCCTGCAGACTCCGGCGCGCCTGCAGGTCCCTGTGCGCCTGCAGGTCCCTGTGCGCCCGGGACCGGCTTCTCCCACGGCGCCGGAAACGGGAAGTAGCGCTCGAGGAACTCGGTCACCGCCGAGGTGCGCACGTCGACGGGGATCTCGGGTCGCGACCCGTCGTTCAGGCAGAACATGTCGCGGTCTCGGCGCTTCAGCAGGCGCTCCATCGCGGGCAGCGCGCGCTGCAGCGTGGTTTCGATGTACTGCACGCGGGCCTGCTGCTGGACGACGGCCTTGCCCGTCATGAGCGCGTAGTAGTGGTACAGCGAGTTCGTGACCGAGATGTCGGTCGCGGACCGGAACTGTGCTCTGGCCGTGCGCCGGAACTCGTCAGGGAACGTCTGCTCGAGCTCACGCATGACGCTCCGTCGGAGTGGCGCCGCGCAGTGCTCGAGATGCCGGGTCGTCACCTTCCCGAACCTCGCCCGGAGCAGGGCCCGGTTGACGCGCGCGGCGTTCTCGAAGCCGCTCCGCTCGGGCGCCGACTCGCCGAGGCCGATGCGGGTGCCGGCTTCGACGAACTTCGTGATCCCGCCGGGGGAGAAGAACAGGTCTGGCGAGACGGGCCGGCCGAAGAACATATCGTCGTTCGAGTAGAGGAAGTGCTCGGCCAGCCCCTCGATGTGATGGAGCCGGCTCTCGACCGCGTGCGAGTTGTGCGTCGGCAGCGCCTCCGGATCGCTGAAGAACTCCTCGCTGCGCACGATGCGGACGCGCGGGTGATCCGCCAGCCACGCGGGGGCGGGCGAGTCGGTGGCGATGAAGATCCGCCGGACCCATGGCGCGAAGAGATACACGCTGCGCAGGGCGTACTTCAGCTCGTCGATCTGGCGGTATCTCGCCTCGGAGTCGTCACCGTCGCCGACCACGTAGCTCTGCATGCGCTTCGCGCGCTCCCTGCGGAACTCGTCGCTCGACCCGTCGACCCACGAGAACACGAGGTCGATGTCGAAGTCGATGTCGCTCGCGAGCGGCTCCCACATATGCTCGAGCGTCGTCCAGGTCGTGCCGTACCGCTCGACGGATTCCTCGACCGCCTCACCGCGCGGCAACGTCGTGCGCATGACCGCGTTCGGCAGCGGCGCCTCGATGACCTCGTCGCCGAATCGCCAGAGCTCGAGCTGAACGGCCGTCTCCTTGCCGTAGCGCAGCCGGCCGAGCGGCTCGATCCGCGGTCGGTACAGCCGGAATGCGCTCGCCTTGCGGTGCGCGGCGAGCTGGCCGTCGGCGAGCAGCACGGGAACCGTGTCCTTGGCCTTCTTCGGTGCGATCGGCGCGGAATAGAACGGCTCGTCCGCGAACGCCTCGGCGAATGCTCGGGCGAGCGCCTTGCGCTGCGCCCGGTCGACCGCGATGACCGGGCGACCGCCGTCGCCACGCACGAGCAGATGCGCGATGCCCGCGTCGTCGAGCACCCGCCGGATCGCCAGCAGGTCCTCGAGCATGGACTCCTGCGGCGTCTGGTGACCGTTCCGCAGTGCGTATTCGGCCTTGCGCATCACGATGTCGTCGCGATCGAACCGGCGGGTGCTGCGCACGAGCACGAGCTCGGGCTCGGCCGCGATCTCGAAGTTCGGCGGCGGCGCGGGCTCGGGATGCGTGAAGGCGGCGGGTCGGGCAGCTGGATCGCGATCGGTCACGTCTCGAAGGTCTCCTTGCGGTCGGTCGCATCTGATGGGGAGGTTCGATTGTAGGGCCGCCAGGTGATAGCCGGCGGCGCGTCCGGTGACCAGGCCGATGGCGCAGGGGAAACCCGTCGGGTCAAGCCCGTGCGGCCGCGGACGGCTCCGCCTAGGGTCGAGGCAGGCGAACCGGGAGGAGACATCCGTTGGCGCGCAATGTCCGAGTCATGAACTGCCCACCTGAGGCCGTGTTCGAGGTGCTCGCTGATGGCTGGCTGTACCCGTCCTGGGTCGTCGGGGCCTCCCGGATGCGTGACGTCGACGCGGCGTGGCCGTTCGCCGGCGCACAACTGCACCACTCGGTCGGGGCCTGGCCGCTCGTCCTCGATGACGAGACGCGCTCGCTCGAGTGGGATCCGCCGCACCGCATGCGGTTGCGCGCCAAGGGCTGGCCAGTGGGTGAGGCGCACGTGGTCATCGAGGTGAAGCCGCGCGGCGACGGGTGCGTCGTCCGGATCCAGGAGGAGGCGGTCGAAGGGCCCGGTGCCTGGGTACCGCGCCCGCTGACCGAGCCACTCCTCCGCCTGCGGAACGCCGAGACGCTGCACCGGCTCGCCTACCTCGCCGAGGGGCGGCACCGCACCGGTCAGGCCGACCAAGCCGCAGTGCCCGGAGCGTGATGGCACGGATGCCTCGGACGGAGTTCGACGCCGTCGTCGTCGGGGCCGGGCCGAACGGTCTGGCCGCGGCGGTGACGCTCGCGCGCGCGGGTCTGTCCGTCCGGGTCTACGAGCGCAACGGAACGCCCGGCGGCGGCGCACGCACCGCCGCGCTCACGCTTCCCGGGTTCCTGCACGACGTCTGTTCAGCGGTGCATCCGCTCGCGTTCGCTTCCCGGTTCTTCCGCGAGTTCGGGCTCACCCGGCGCATGCAGTTCGTGGTGCCCGAGCTGTCGTTCGCGCACCCTCTGGATGACGGCCGTGCGGCGCTCGCCTGGCGGGACCTCGACCGCACCGTCGAAGGCCTCGGCGCCGACGGCGCGGCCTACGGCTCGCTCATGCGACCCCTCGTCGACCACGTGAGCGGGGTCGCCGACTTCACCGGTTCGGCGCTGGTCAGAGTGCCCGCCGACCCGGTGACCGCGGTCCGGTTCGGGCTCCGCACCCTCGAGCAGGGCAGCGCAGCGTGGAACGCCCGCTTCTCCGAGGATCTCGCGCCCGCGATGCTCACGGGCGTCGCCGCGCACACGATCCTGCCGTTGCCGAGCCTCGCCGCCGCAGGCGCGGGGCTCTCCCTCGCGACCTACGCCCACAGCGTGGGCTGGCCCATCCCTGTCGGCGGGAGCCAGGCGATCATCGGCGCGCTCGTCGACGACCTCGTCGCGCACGGCGGCGAGCTGGTGACCGGGCACGAGGTCACCGATCTCGACGAACTCCCCGCCGCGCGCGCGGTGCTGCTCGATGTGACCCCGAGGGCGCTCGCCGGGATCGCGGGCTCCCGGCTGCCATCACGGTACCTTGCCGCGCTCGAACGCTTCCGGTACGGCAACGGCGTCGCGAAGGTCGACTTCGCGCTGTCCGCGCCGGTGCCGTGGCGCGACCCCGAGCTCGCCGCAGCGGGCACCGTGCACCTCGGCGGGACCCGGGCCGAGATCGCGGCCGCGGAGAACGCGGTCACCCGTGGGCAGCACCCTGACGCGCCGTACGTGCTGGTCTCGCAACCCTCCAGGTTCGACGCCGGCCGCGCGCCGGCCGGTTCGCACGCGCTGTGGACGTACACGCACGTGCCGCGCGGCTCCGATGTCGACCGGGCGGACGCGGTCATCGCGCAGATCGAACGCTTCGCGCCGGGTTTCCGCGACACCATCCTCGCGACCGCGTCGAGCACCGCCGTCGAGGTCGAGGCGCACAATCCGAACTACGTGCTCGGTGACATCGCCTCCGGCGAGCCCGACGTGTGGCAGCTGCTGAAGCGCCCGGTGATCGCCGCCGATCCCTGGCGAACGCCAGCGCCCGGGATCTATCTCTGCGGTGCGTCAGCCGCTCCTGGCCCGGGCGTGCACGGCCTCGGCGGGTGGTTCGCGGCGCTCAGCGCGCTCCGGCACGAGTTCGGGACCCGGATCAGGCCGGATCTGTCGCCGCGCTGACCACTCAGGCGTCGACGACCTCGAGCTCGACGTCGACCGGCTCCGCCTCGCGGAGCCCCTCGGCCACGCGCACCGATCGCTTGACCGGGAGCACGTACGCGCCCACCGTCGAGTCCGGGAAGATCGACGTCGACCACGCCGACCCGCCGACCCGCACGCGCACCTTGACGGCACCGAACCCGCGCGGCGGCCGTGGGATCTCGCGGATGTCGGCCGAGGCCTCGTCGGGCACGGTCACGAAGTACCATTCGGCACGCGCGGACCACTCCCAGAGCGGCGCGCTGAACCGGAAACGCATGGCCAGAGCGTAGCGCGCCGCGCGCTGCTACCCGCGATCGGGCCCCGCGATGTTCACCAGCCAGGCGATGCCGAAACGATCGACGAGCATGCCGAACGCATCGCCCCACGGTGCGACCTCGAGCGGCTCGACGATGTCGGCACCCTCGAGCAGCCGCTCCCAATAGCGCCGCAGCGTCGCATCGTCGTCGCCGGACAGCGACACCGAGATCCCCGCGGGCTCCCGGAACGTCATGGATGACGGCGTGTCGGCGGCCATCAGGGTGAGGCCGGCCTCACCGGTGAGCTGCCCGTGCATCACCTTGTCGGTGTCGGCCGGGTCCTGGACCGCGCCGAAGTCGCCGAACGAGCTCACGGTGAGTTCGCCGCCGAAGATCGAGTGATAGAACTCGAGCGCCTCGCGCGCGTTGTCCTTGAAGTTCAGGTATGGGTTGAGCAGCACGGACATGAGTGTTCCTTCCGATGAGGCATCCTGGACCGATTCTGCTCGCTCGGAGCCGTTGCCGGAACCGGCAATCCTGTCAGCAGCAGCGCGCGCCGGGATTGGCGTCGCGCTCATCGTCGCGCGCCCGCCAGAACGCGCGTGCGTCGAGCGGTACCGCATCGGGGTGATGGCGGGCCTGATGCGCGAGGTACGTCTCATAGGCGCGGTCGCCCATGAGACTGGTCAGCCACCACCGGATGCCTCGCGCGACGCGCGCGGGAGCGACCCGGACGCGCGTCCGGGTCGCTCCCGCACGGGATTCGTCGCTCACGATGCCGGGCGGTCGACCGACGTGCCGACCGGCTCGGCTTCGCGCTCGGCCCACTGCGCCTCGATCGCGCGCTCCGCACGCGTGGCGAGGAAGCCCGAAGGTGCGAAGCGTCGGCTCGGGACGGCGGGGTCTTCGGTGTCGAGCCCGCCGCCGCGTCGGATCGCGCGGACGGTCACCACGACCGACGAGACGATGACCACGATGGAGAGCGCGACGAACACGATCGACAGCGTGCCCTGCACAAAGGTGTTGCGCACGACCGCCTCCATCGCCTCGACGCTGGTCGCGCTGCCGAAGCTCGTCTCGCCCGCCGCGAGCGCGTCCTTGAACGCGAAGTGGTTGGCCCAGTAGCCGACCTGCGGAACCGGCGAGAAGATCTTGTACGCCGACGCCGTGATCGTCACGACCGCCGCGAACGCGAGGGGCAGCGCCACGATCCAGAGCCAGCGGAAGGTGCCGCGCTTGGCCACGATCGCGAGGACGACCGCGAGTGCGATGGCCGCAAGCAGCTGGTTCGCGATCCCGAACAGCGGGAACAGGGTGTTGATGCCGCCGAGCGGGTCGGTCACGCCCATGATGAGGATCGCGCCCCATCCGGCGACCATGAGGCCCGTGCAGAGCCAGGCGCCCGGCCGCCAGCTGAGGTCCTTGAACTTCGGCACGACGTTGCCGATCGAGTCCTGCAGCATGAAGCGCGCAACGCGGGTGCCCGCGTCGACGGCGGTGAGGATGAACAACGCCTCGAACATGATCGCGAAGTGGTACCAGAATCCCGCGAGCGCGGCACCGCCGAACAGCTGCTGCATGATGTGCGCGAGCCCGAGTGCGAGCGTGGGCGCACCACCCGTGCGGGACACGATGCTCTCTTCGCCGACCGCGGCTGCCGTGGAGCTCAGCATGTCGGGCGTGAGGTGCACGCCGGTGAGCCCCAGCGAGTTGACGAAGGCCACCGCGCCCTCGATCGTGCCGCCCGTCGCGGCCGCCGACGAGTTCATGGCGAAGTAGATGCCGCGATCGAGCGAGATCGCCGCCACGAGCGCCATGATCGCGACGAACGACTCCATGAGCATGCCGCCGTAGCCGATGAGCCGGGTCTGCCGCTCCTTCTCGACGAGCTTCGGCGTCGTGCCCGAGGCGATCAGTGCGTGGAATCCGGACAGCGCGCCGCACGCGATCGTGACGAACAGGAACGGGAACAGTGAGCCGGTGACCACCGGCCCGAGCTCGCTGCTCGCGAACTCGCTGAAGGCGGGCACCGTGATCTCGGGGCGGACGAGGACGACGGCGCCCGCGAGCATCACGATGACGCCGATCTTCATGAAGGTCGACAGGTAGTCGCGCGGCGCCAGCAGCAGCCAGACGGGCAGCACCGCGGCGACGAACCCGTAGATGATGATGCCCCAGGCGATCGTCGTGCGGTCGAGGTGGAACATCGCGAAGCCCCAGTCGGTGCTGGCGACCCAGCCGCCGCCGATGATCGCGAACATGAGCAGCACGAACCCGATGATCGACACCTCGGTGATCCGGCCCGGGCGGATGTAGCGCAGGTAGACCCCCATGAACAGCGCGATGGGGATCGTCATGGAGACGCTGAACACGCCCCACGGGCTCTCGCCGAGCGCGTTCACGACGACGAGCGCGAGGATCGCGACGATGATGATCATGATGAGCAGGGCGGCCACCATCGCGGCCGTGCCGCCGACGCGGCCGAGCTCGTCGCGGGCCATCTGGCCGATGGTGCGGCCACCCCTGCGCATGGAGAAGAACAGGACGAGGTAGTCCTGCACGGCGCCCGCGAGCACGACACCGACGATGATCCAGATCGTGCCGGGCAGGTAGCCCATCTGGGCCGCGAGCACGGGGCCGACGAGCGGGCCGGCGCCGGCGATGGCGGCGAAGTGGTGGCCGTACAGCACGCGTCGGTCGGTCGGCACGTAGTCCTTGCCATCGGCGTGCACCTCTGCGGGCGTCGCGCGGCGGTCGTCGGGCTTGGTGATGTGCCGCTCGATGACCTTCGAGTAGAAGCGGTAGCCGATCAGGTAGGTGCAGACCGCGGCGAACACGAACCACATCGCGTTGACGGTCTCACCGCGGACGATGGCGAGCATGGTCCAGGCGACGCCGCCCAGCAGGGCGATCGCGGCCCAGAGCACGATCTTCGCCGGCGTCCAGCGGGAGTCGCGTCGGCGCTCCTCCTCCGGAACGGCGACGGGTGGGAGATTCGGGTCTTGGGCGAGGGTGTCCGTGGACGCGGTCGCAGGCCCCGATGGGGTGGGTTGCATGTGGTGCTCCTCGTGATGTGCGTCGTTGCGCGCGACGATCCTAAGCAGGGCGCCGCCCCCGAACGGGGGCCGAGCACGACGAGCGGTGGACGGTGGCGACGAGCGGTAGCAGCGATGCGACGAGCGGATGCCTCGTGGGTGTTGACGCCAGGTCAGTCCGGGCGTATCTTCTAATCAACTAGATGGTTGATCAAAGAACAGGTTGATGATGATGGATCCCGCCGCCGACGACCGGCTCGACCGGGCCTTCATGGCCCTCGCCGACCCGGTGCGGCGGCGGATCGTGGCCCGCCTGAGTCGCGGGTCCGCCACCGTCAACGACCTGGCCCAACCTTTCGCCATCAGCAAGCAGGCGGTGTCCAAGCACATCCAGGTGCTCGAGCAGGCCGGGCTCGTCACGCGCACGCGTGACGCCCAGCGCCGGCCCGTGCACCTGCATGCCGAGGCCCTCGAGGCGCTCACCGCCTGGATCGACCGATACCGGCTGATCCACGAGCAACGATTCCGCACGCTGGACTCGGTGCTCGGCACCATGACCGGCGCCGGCGATGACGCCGTCGCGACTGAAGAGGAGCAGGAATCATGAGCAACCACGTCACCATCACCGCACCCGAAGGGCTCCCGTTCATCGAGATCGTGCGTGAGTTCGACGCGCCGGTCGAGGCCGTCTTCCGCGCGCATCGCGACCCCGAGCTCGTGCGGCAGTGGCTCGGGCCGCGCGGGTACGACATGGTCATCGAGCGTTGGGACTTCACGACCCAGGGCGGGTACCGGTACGTCCACCGCGATCCCGAAGGCGGCGAGTGGGCCTTCAACGGGACCTTCCACACCGTGCGCGACAACGAGTTCGCGGTGCAGACCTTCGAGTTCGAGGGCGTCCCCGATGTCGTGGCCATCGAGGCCATGACGTTCGAGGACCTGGGCGGCGGTCGGAGCCGCTTGACCGGGCACTCGACCTATCCCAGCGTCGAAGCGCGGGACGGCATAGTCGAGTCGGGCATGGAGACCGGTCTTTCCGAGGGCTACGAGCGGCTCGACGACCTGCTCGGCGTGCGGGAGGAGCAGGCCTGATCCGGCGGAGGTTTCCACTGCAGCCCATTGCGAGCCCGGGCGTCTCGCGCCAAGATGACCCGGGGGGAAAAGATGGACGAAGCCGAGGCACCGGGGCGGATGTCCCGCGCACTCGCCACCCTCGAGACGAGGCTGGCCGAACGACTCGGCATCACGCAGGGCACGCCCATCGCCGTTCGCGGCGAACTTCCGGTCCCAGAGCTCGTCTCGGTGCTCGAAGACCTCCCGCGCGCATTGCCGTGGGATGCGAAGGTCGTGCTGGCTGTCGTGCGCACACGTGATCAGCTGCACGCGCTCCCCGCATGGCTGCTGGAGTGCGGCGTCGCCGCGCCGACCTGGGTGGTCCACGGCGGCACCCTCGTCGGCGCGACAGGGGCGGCGATGGTGCGCGACATCCTGCGCGACGCCGGCTTCACGACCCTCACGTCCTGTGACATCGCGGGCGGATGGCGCGCACTGCGTGCCGTCCCGCCGCCCGTCTGACCGACGGATTCGACCGGCGCTGCGCGGCCCGGAGTCATCCGGCCACGCCGCTAGGCTGAGCGTGATGAGCCTGACGAGACGGTCCGGCGGCGGGAGGACCGCCGGGTGATCGACATACTCACCGGCTTCGCCGTGATCACGCTCGCGGTGGTCGTGGGCTGGGTCTCGGCACGCACCGGCGCGCTGCCCCCGAGCACGCGCCAGGTCCTCGCGAAGATGAACTTCACCGTGCTCGGCCCCTTCCTCCTGTTCTCCGTGCTCTCGACCGCGGACGTCGAGACCCTGTTCTCGGCGCTGCTGCCCGCCTGCGCCATCGTCGCCGCGGCGATGATGGCGATCTTCGCGCTCGTATCGCGGCTGGTCTGGCGACGCAGTGTGGCGCACACCGTCATCGGATCGCTCGCCTCGGGATACGTGAACGGCAACAACATCGGCATCCCGATCGCCGCGTACATGCTCGGGGACGCCGCGCTCGCCAGTCCGATCGTGCTGCTGCAGCTCATGCTGTTCGCGCCGGTCGGGATCGCGATCCTCGGCGCGACGGTCGAAGGGCGGACGTCGATCGGCGCGATCGTGCGAGGCACACTGCTGAACCCGATGATCGTCGGATCGCTGCTCGGCGTGCTCGTCGCGGTGACCGGCCTCGAGCTGCCGCCGATCGTGTTGGAGCCGATCGATCTCATCGGCCACGCGGCAGTGCCGCTCATGCTCATCGCCTTCGGCATGTCGCTGCACGGCAAACGGCTGCTCGAAGCCGGGACCGGTCGGCGCGACGTGCTGCTCGCCACCTCCCTCCAACTCGTCGTCATGCCGATCGCCGCGTGGGCGCTCGGCGCGTTCGTGTTCGGCCTCACCGGGCACGACCTGTTCGCGGTCACCGTGCTCGGCGCGCTCCCGGCCGCGCAGAACGTCTTCGTCTTCGCGCAGCGGTATTCGACCGCGGAGACGGTGGCACGCGATACCGTCTTCCTCACCACCGCGGGGTCGTTGCCCGTGCTCTTCACGGTCGCGCTGCTCCTCGGCACCTGAGCCGCCGCCGGCACGGCCGCCGCGGCGAGAGAGGGGGAGTGATGCCCTTCGAACAGGACGACGGCGTGCCGCTCGACGAACTCGTGCTCGCGCAGCGTCCGGCCGACGGAGAGCTGTTCGCGCTCCGCCAGCCGTTCGGCTATCTCGACCCGGTCTCGGGCGTGCGGTATCGGGTGCCGGCGTCCGGGTGGCGCACCGACCTCGCGTCCGTGCCGCATCCGCTCTGGAGCCTCGTCGCGAGCTATGGTCGGCAGTCCGCACCCGCGGTGCTGCACGACCACCGATCGCTCGTCGCGGCGCAGCGCGCCCTCGACGACCGCCCCGGCGCGCTCGCGCAACGACGCGAGGACGACCGGGTGTTCCGCACGGCGCTCCGCGAACAGCGTGTGCCGGTGCTGCGGACCTGGCTGATGTGGGCCTGGGTCGCGGCGGACCGGGAGCGTGAGTTCGGCGGGGTGCGCGGCCGGCTCTTCGTCACGCAGGCCGTGCTCGCCCCGCTCGCGCTGCTCGTCGCGATCGTGCTCGTCTGGTGGAGTCCGGCGTGGTTGCTGGCGGCGGTGCTCCCGCTGCTCGCCGCGCTCGCCTGGGGACGGCTGGCTGGCCTGCAGCTGCTGCTCACGATCTCGGGAGCCGTGCTCGGGCCCGTGGTGGTCGCCCACCTGCTGCCGCTGGCGCTGTTCCGGCTCATCGAAGCGGCCGTGGAACTCCTGGGCGGCGGCGATGCCCGATCCGTGCTGCGGCCGACCGTCGCAGGCTCGGGCGACGGTCATGGGCGGAAACCAGGATTCGATCAGGGATATCCCTGATTCGGAGGTGGGCTCCCGATCCATACAGTCGAATTCGATCGAGGTCGACCGCACTGCAGGGGGAACTGTCACCGGCGACTCGGTCTTCAGGAGCCGGCCCCGTCGTTTACCCGACATCGTGGCGGCGGCCGGCTCCGATCCCTTCACCCCTCCCTCCACCGGCGAATCCCAGGAGCTCTCTCATGTCACGCGCGTCCAGCTGCACCCCGCACCCGACCAGGGTCGGCCGTACCCAGCGCGCGGTCAGCTGGGATGAGTTCCGCACGGCGCTCCGCTACGGCGGAGCCGGCGATCTCCTCGCCGCCGTCCCGGCGATCGCGGCGAAGCGCGCCCAGCACCCACGGCTCGGCGCCGCCGTCGGCCCGCACGGCGAGCTGCCGCGCGGAAACGGCTACTTCCGCGAGTACGAGCGTGGCACGATCGTCTGGACCCCGCGGCACGGCGCCACCTGCCTGCACGGCATGGTGCGCGACATCTGGGTACTGCTCGGCGGCTGGGGCGGCCGACTCGGCCTCCCCGTCGCGGACGTCGAGGCCGCGCAGGGCTCGGACGCCGTCCGCGCCGAGTTCGAGGGTGGCCGCGTCGCGTGGTCGGCCGCCGGGGGGCCGCTCGTCAGCTTCGCGTGAGCGGACGCGGGCGGGAGCAGCCGGCGGCGAGTCCCGTCGGCTGAAGATACGGCAGACTCGACGGATGACCGACCCGCTCCTCTCCCGGCTGCCGCGCGGCACCGACGTCGACGCCGACGCGCTCTACGAGGGGTTCGTCGGCTGGGCCGAGGAGCGCGGGTTCTCGCTCTATCCGGCACAGGACGAGGCGATCATCGAGCTCGTCTCCGGCGCCAACGTGATCCTCTCCACGCCGACGGGCACGGGGAAGTCACTGGTTGCGGTCGCGGCCCACGCTGCGGCCGTCGCGCGGGGCGGTCGCACGTACTACACGGCCCCGATCAAGGCGCTCGTCTCTGAGAAGTTCTTCCAGCTCGCCGAGATCTTCGGCGCCGCGAACGTGGGCATGGTGACGGGGGACAGTTCGGTGAACGCCGACGCACCCATCATCTGCTGCACCGCCGAGATCCTCGCGAACCTTGCGCTGCGCCAGGGCCCGGAGGCGCCAGTCGACCAGGTCGTCATGGACGAATTCCATTACTACGGCGATCCCGATCGTGGGTGGGCCTGGCAGGTGCCGCTGCTCGTCCTGCACCGGGCGCAGTTCATCCTCATGTCCGCGACGCTCGGCGACGTCACCGACCTCGCTGCCGACCTCTCACGCCGAACGCGCCGCGAGACCGCCCAGGTGACGGGCGTCGAACGCCCCGTGCCGCTCAGCTTCTCCTACGCCAAGACGCCCGTGCAGGAGACCGTCGAGGAGCTGCTCGGAACGCGCCAGGCGCCGGTCTACATCGTGCACTTCTCGCAGGCGGCGGCGATGGAGCGCGCGCAGGCGCTCTCGTCGATCCGGGTCGTGACCCGCGAGCAGCGTGACGAGATCGCGGAGGCGATCGGCGGGTTCCGGTTCAACACCGCGTTCGGCAAGACGCTGTCCCGACTCGTGCGCGCGGGCATCGGGGTGCACCACGCCGGGATGCTGCCCCGGTACCGCCGGCTCGTCGAGACGCTCGCGCAGCGCGGTCTGCTCAAGGTCATCTGTGGCACCGACACGCTCGGCGTCGGTATCAACGTGCCGATCCGCACGGTGCTCATCACCGCGCTCGCGAAGTTCGACGGGCAGCGGATGCGCCACCTGAGCGCGCGCGAGTTCCACCAGATCGCGGGCCGGGCGGGCCGCGCGGGCTACGACACCGCGGGCACGGTCGTGGTGCTCGCGCCCGAGCACGAGATCGAGAACGAGCAGGCCGTTAGGAAGGCCGGCGACGACCCGAAGAAGCTCAAGAAGATCGTGCGGAAGAAGCCACCGTCGGGATTCGTGTCGTGGGGCGAGGCCGCGTTCGAGCGACTGGTGGCCGCCGAGCCCGAGCCGCTCGTGCCGCAGCTGCAGCTCACCGCCGCGATGCTGATCAACGTGATCGCGCGAGGTGGCGATGCGGCAGGAAGCATCCGCTCGCTCGTCTTCGACAACCACGAGCCGCGGCCGCGACGGTTCGCGCTCGCGCGCCGCGCGCTCGAGATCCTGCGCACCCTCCGCGAAGCCGGTGTGGTCGAGCTCGCTCCCGACCCGGGCGTGGGTGCGCTCGGCGTGCGGCTGTCCCTCACCGTCGATCTGCAGCCGAACTTCGCGCTGAACCAGCCGCTGTCGCCGTTCGCGCTCGCGGCGATCGAGCTGCTCGACCCCGAGACGAGCGAGCAGGGCACCGGGCACTACGCGCTCGATGTCGTGTCGATCATCGAGGCGACGCTCGACGACCCGCGGCCGATCCTGTCCCAGCAGGAGTTCCGCGCCCGGGGCGAGGCGATCGGTGCCATGAAGCAGGACGGCGTCGAGTACGACGAGCGGATGGCCCGGGTCGAGGAGGTGACGTATCCGAAGCCGCTCGATGAGCTGCTCAGCCACGCCTTCGAGACGTTCGCCTCGAGTCAGCCCTGGGTGCGCGATTTCGAGCTGCGACCCAAATCCGTCGTGCGCGACATGTTCGAGCGGGCGATGTCGTTCGCCGAGGTCGTGTCCTTCTACCAGCTGGCGCGGAGCGAGGGGCTCGTGCTGCGGTACCTGTCGGACGCGTTCCGGGCGATCCGGCAGACGGTCCCCGAGGAGGCCAAGGACGACGAGCTGCACGACCTCATCGAATGGCTGGGCGAGCTCGTGCGGCAGGTCGACTCCAGCCTCGTCGACGAATGGGCCGAGCTCGTCGACCCGACGCTGCACCACGCCGAGGCCGACCAGGTGGTGGTGCCTCCCGCGCCGCCCTCGGTCGTGACGAATCGGAGGGCGTTCACAGTGCTCGTGCGCAACGAGCTGTTCCGCCGAGTGCAGCTTGCGGCGCTCGAGCGCGACGACGAGCTCACCGAGCTCGACCCCGACGCGGGCTGGCCGGAGGCGCTCGATCGGTACTACGCCGAGCATGACCGCATCGGCGTCGATGCGGCGGCGCGCTCGCCGCGTCTGGTCGCCATCGACGAGACGGATGCCTCGGCGGGCGCCGGGCCGAACGGCGACGGGCCGTCCGGCATGTGGCGCGTCGAGCAGACGATCGACGACCCCGCGGGCGACCACGACTGGCGGATCCGGGCCGAGGTGGACCTCGCCGCGTCGGCCGAGGAGGGTGCGGCGGTCGTGCGCGTGACGGAGGTCGTGCGGCTGTAGCCTGCGCGACTGCTCAGATGAGCGAACGGCGCGTGGCTCTTCCCTTCACCGCCCGCGGTGCATAGGCTTTCGCGAGTGTCCCCCGTTCGAGGTACATGAACGGTTCGTCGATGCGATCGGTCGTCTTCAGTACGGTGGACCAGTATTCCGGCCGGGGTGCTGTGCGGCCGCGCGACGCGAGATCGAAGGAGAGACATGTCCCATCGAACTGTCCGGCGCTCTGCGGGCGTCGCCATGGCCACGGCAGGTGCGCTCGCGCTCGGCATGCTCGGCATCGTCCCTGCCGAGGCCGCGCCCGAGCGCATCAACCTGGTGACCGTCAACGACTTCCACGGGCGGATCGAACAGGATGGCGCAGCAGGCGGCGTCGCGGCGCTCGCCACCGCGGTCAACGGCATCCGCGACACGAACCCGAACACGGTGTTCGCCGCGGCCGGTGACCTCATCGGAGCATCCACCTTCACGTCGTTCATCCAGCAGGACGTCCCGACGATCGAGACCCTCAACGCCGCGGGACTCGACGTGAGCGCCGCGGGCAACCACGAGTTCGATCAGGGTTGGCCAGACCTCCGCGATCGGGTCCAGGCGCTCGCCGACTGGGAGTACATCAGTGCCAACGTGTTCCACGAGGGCACCGATGAGACGGCGCTCGCGGAGTCGTGGACCACCGAGCTGCCGAACGGGGTCACCATGGGCTTCGTCGGTGCCGTGACCGAGGAGCTTCCCTCGCTCGTGAGCCCGGCCGGGCTCGCCGGGCTCGAGGTGCGCGACATCGTCGACTCCGTGAATGCGGCCGCCGACCGCTTGAGTGACGGGGCTACCGAGAACGGCGAGGCCGACGTCGTGGTGCTGCTCGTTCACGAGGGCGCCGCCACAACGAGCGTCGAGTCGGCGACCGACCCCGACACGGCCTTCGGGCAGATCGTGCTCGGCGCGAACGATCACATCGACGCCATCGTCTCCGGGCACACGCACCTCGCGTACAACCATGTCATCGACGGCCGGCCCGTGATCTCGAGCGGTCAGTACGGCGAGAAGTTCAGCAACATGGTGATCGAGTACGACCCGGTCGCCGACGAGCTCGTGAGCATGCAGAACACGGTCTACGACATGGCGGTCCGCGACGCCGCGGGCACGGTCGTCGGCTACAACTACGACGACGATGAAGCGATCGCCGCGCAGGTCGCCGAGGCGAAGCGGGTGGCCGACGAGCTCGGCGCGGTCGAGCTCGGCAGTATCACCGCCGACTTCAACCGCGGTCTGCAGCCCGACGTCGACGCCGCGGGCACGCCGATTCCCGGCCGAACCGTGGAGTCGCGCGGCGCCGAGTCGACGCTCGGCAACTTCGTCGCCGACGTGCAGCTGTGGTCGGTGCGTCAAGACCGGCCGGCCGACATCGCCTTCATGAACCCCGGAGGGCTCCGCGCGAATCTCACGCACGCCCCCGACGGCATCGTGACCTACCGCGAGGCCGCCAACGTGCAGCCGTTCGCGAACACGCTGACCACGCAGACGCTCACGGGCGCGCAGGTCAAGCAGGTGCTCGAGGAGCAGTGGCAGCCGGAGGGCTCCAGCAGGCCGTTCCTCAAGCTCGGCGTGAACGCCGAGTTGAGCTACACCTTCGATCCCTCGGCGCCGGCCGGCTCGCACATCACGAGCCTCACCCTGAACGGCGCGCCCGTCGATCCGGCGACCGAGTACCAGATCGTGGCGAACGCGTTCCTCGCCGCAGGCGGCGACAACTTCGTGACCCTCGGTCAGGGCACCGGCCGATCCGACACCGGCAAGGTCGACCTGCAGTCGATGGTCGACTGGTTCGCCGCCAACGGTCAGGCGACCCCCGATCTCGCCCAGCGTTCGGTCGGGGTGCAGCTCTCGCCGGCCGACGCCGACGGGTACGACCCCGGCGATGCGATCACCGTCGACCTGTCATCACTCGACTTCACGACGACCGAGCCCGCCGCCGGTGACGCCGTCGTCACGCTCGGCGGGGTCGAGGTCGGACGCGCCCCGATCGACCGCACGCTCGTCCGGCTCTACGACGAGGTCGGCACGGCAACCGTCTCCGGGGTCATCCCCGAAGGTCTCTCGGGTGCCCAAGAGCTCGTGATCTCCGTGCCGGCCACCGGCACGACCGCACGCCTCACCATCGAGATCGACGCCGAGCCGGTCGAACCCGTCGACACCACCGTCCTCGGGCTCGCCAACCGGCTGATCGCCTCGACGCGGACGCCCATCGACTACACCGGCGTGGTGCTCGCGCACGACGGCAGCGCCGCGGTCGGGACCGTCGAGGTCCGTGACGGGGGCCGCGTGCTGGCCACGGTCGAGCTGCTCGCCGAGGCACGAGGGGTCTTCCGAGCCGAACTCGGCACGCTGCCGCGCGGCGTGCACCTGCTCCGTGCGTACTTCACCGGAGGCCCAGGGTACGACGACGCACGAAGCCTGCCCTTCCCGGTGCTGATCGGGTAGCGCGCGAGCCCGGGAGCCGGGGAGCCGGGAGCTCGGGAGTGGGGCGGACTCCGAAATCCGTATGCCAGTTCTCCCTCAATTGAGGCGCAACTGGCATACGCCTTTCGGCCCACCGCGCGCGGGGACGCGCCCACGGGCACTCGTCCGACGCGCCGTGCACCCGTCGGTCGAGGAGCGCGCGGCGGAGAAGCACGCGTCTCGAGACCCCGTTGGCCGATCAGCGCGATGTGCGCGCTCGGCCCCGGTGTCAGCTGCGGTCGTTACACTCGACGGGTGCAGCGCCAGTCCGAGCCCGAGTGGGTCGATGAGATCCCGTGGGACCCCGACGAACTCGTGCCGCCCGACGACGATGGCTGGGTTCCGCCGCCCGACCCGATGGACTCGGGGCGGGCCGGCGGGCCGGCGGCATCCGCTGGGTCGGCGGCATCCGCTGGGTCGGCGCCGGGCGGGGCATCCGTTGCGGGCGTTGCCCCATCACGGTTCGTGACCGCGCTGGAGGCGCTCAAGACCGTTTTCGGCTACGACGCCTTCCGCGGCGACCAGGCAGAGATCATCGATCACGTGGCGCGTGGCGGCGACGCCGTCGTGCTCATGCCGACCGGCGGCGGCAAGAGCCTGTGCTACCAGATCCCGGCGCTGCTCCGCGAGGGCACCGGGGTCGTCGTCTCACCGCTCATCGCGCTCATGCACGACCAGGTCGACGCGCTGCAGCGCAACGGCGTGCGCGCGGCGTACCTGAATTCGAGCCAGGGGTCGGCCGAACGTGCCGACGTCGAGCGGCGGTACCTCGCGGGCGAACTCGATCTGCTCTACGTCGCTCCCGAACGGCTCAACACCGAACCGACGCTGCGGTTGCTCGAACGTGGGCGCATCGCACTCTTCGCGATCGATGAAGCGCACTGCGTGTCGCAGTGGGGGCACGACTTCCGCCCCGACTACCTCGCGCTGTCCGGGCTCGCCGAGCGCTGGCCCGACGTGCCGCGCATTGCACTGACCGCGACGGCGACCGATGCCACGCACCGCGAGCTCACCGAGCGGCTCTCGCTCGGTCGCGCCCGGCACTTCGTGGCGAGCTTCGACCGGCCGAACATCCAGTACCGCATCGCCCCGAAGCTGGAGGTGCGCAAGCAGCTGCTCGACTTCATCCGCACGGAGGGCCGCGACGCCGAAGGCAACGCGGTGTGCGGCATCGTCTACGCGCTGTCGCGCGCGAGCACCGAGCGATTCGCCGAGTTCCTGCGCGCGAACGGCGTCGACGCGGTCGCCTACCACGCCGGCCTCGACGCGGGCGTCCGCCGGCAGACGCAGGAGCGGTTCCTGCGCGAAGACGGTGTGGTCGTCGTCGCCACCATCGCGTTCGGCATGGGCATCGACAAGCCGGACGTGCGGTTCGTAGCCCACGTCGATCTGCCGAAGTCGGTCGAGGGGTACTACCAGGAGACCGGTCGTGCCGGGCGGGACGGACAGCCGGCGACCGCCTGGCTCGCCTACGGCCTGCAAGACGTCGTGCAGCAGCGCCGCATGATCGACGACAGCCCCGGCGACGTGGCGTTCCGGCGTCGGCTGAGCCAGCACCTCGATGCGATGCTCGCGCTGTGCGAGACCGTGCACTGCCGCCGCCAGAACCTGCTCGGCTACTTCGGCCAAGAGAGCGGGCCGTGCGGCAACTGCGACACCTGCCTCGAGCCACCCAGGTCATGGGACGGCACGGTGCCGAGCCAGAAACTGCTCTCGACCGTGGTGCGGCTCCAACGCGAGCGCGGGCAGCGGTTCGGGGCGGGCCACCTCGTCGACATCCTGCGGGGCAAGTCGACCGCCCGGGTGCAGCAGTACGGGCACGACCAGCTCGCGACCTTCGGCATCGGCCAAGACCTCAGCGACGCGCAGTGGCGCGGTGTGGTGCGCCAATTGCTGGCGCAGGGGCTGCTGCAGGCGGTCGGTGACTACGGCGTGCTGACCCTCACCGAGGCATCCGCCGCGGTGCTCGCGGGCGACCGTACCGTGGCCTTCCGCGAAGAACCCGACCGGCCGGTGCGCGGTAGCGCCTCCCGCCGCGCCGCGCCCGCCGCCGCTGACCTCGAACCGGCGGCCGCCGAGCGGTTCGAGGCGCTTCGCGCGTGGCGTGCCGGCGAGGCCAAGGCACAGGGCGTGCCCGCCTACATCGTGTTCGGCGATGCGACGTTGCGCCAGGTCGCGGTCGCTCAGCCCCAGTCGCTCGGCGACCTCGACGGCATCACCGGCATCGGGGCGAAGAAGCGCGAGGCGTACGGCGCGGACCTGATCCGGGTGGTCACGGGCGCCTGACCGGCCCGCCTGCCCCGGCCCGCCGCCCGGCCCCGCCTGCCCCCCGCCGCCACCGCCCCCCCGCCCCGCCGCCCCCGCCCCCACCGCCCACATCACGGTCCGCGCTTCGCGCCACCTCGTGCGGCTCTGCGCCAGTCGTTGTGGCGCAGTGCCGCGCGAACTGGCGCGGCGCGGACGCGGCCGAAGGATGTGGCTGAAGGATGTGGCTGAAGGATCCGCCCGAGGCATCGTCGGGTTCGGTAGCATCTGGCCAAGGCGCCGCGGCCGGTGGCGCGAAAGGGGGCCAGGATGGCTGATCGTTCGGCTCGTCCCGTCGGTGTGACCGTGGTCGCGATCATCGCGTGGATCTCGGGTGCGCTCGACCTGATCGCGGGCATCATCATGCTCTTCCTGCTGCCGATCGCCTCGGTCGTGGAGGACTACGGCGGCCCGGCAGCGCTCATCGGCTCCGCGATCGGGTCCATCATCGTGGGGCTCATCGTCGTGATCGTCGCCGGCGGTCTGCTCAATGGCAGCCCGGGTGCCCGACTCGTCGTGACCGTGCTGCAGATCCTCTCGATCATCGGTTCGCTCTTCCTCGCCGTGGCGTACCACGAGAGCCCGACCGCGATCACCGAGTGGATCGGGATCGCGGTCGCGCTCGTGGTGCTGCTGCTGCTGTGGTCGCGCAAGGCGACGGCGTTCTTCGGGAGCTGACCGACCCCACCGCGAAGGTGTTGTGAGAATCAGCCACCCGGGCGGCGCGCGTTTGTAGAACACGCACAGGTGGCATCGAACGGGCTCACCCGCCGGTTGTAGAGGCAAGACGGCGCGTTTCCGGGTGGGATGCGCCTGGTCCTAGCGTGAACGGACACGGCCACGAACCGCTCATGGAGGACTCTCGATGGTTGACACGGCGCCCCGCACCGAAGCACGCTCGCCCGAGGCATCCACCCCGCCGACGCCCGCCGACACGTCGGCGGCCCCGATCGCCGCGCCCGTCTCACCGGCCGCGCCAGCCGCGCAGCCCAAGGTCGACGTCGAGGCGCTCGGGCGCCAGCTGCTCGGCACCTGGGCCGACATCCGCCTCGCCGCGCGCGAGCGCGCCGCACTGCCCGAGCTGCAGCGCATCGACGGGCAGTCCATGAGCGAGCACCGCGAGCGCGTGCTCGGTCAGCTGAAGCTCCTCGTCGAGCACGGCGCGGTCCACCGGGCGTTCCCGACGGAGCTCGGCGGTCACGACGACCACGGCGGCAACATCGCCGGATTCGAGGAGCTCGTCGTCGCCGATCCGAGCCTGCAGATCAAGGCCGGCGTGCAGTGGGGCCTCTTCGGTGCCGCGGTGCTGCACCTCGGCACGAAGCCGCATCACGAGAAATGGTTGCCGGGCATCATGTCGCTCGAGGTGCCCGGCGCCTTCGCGATGACGGAGACCGGTCACGGGTCCGACGTCGCGTCCATCGGCACCACGGCCACCTATGACGAGGCGACGGAGGAGTTCGTCATCCAGACCCCGTTCCGCGGTGCGTGGAAGGACTACCTCGGCAACGCCGCCCTGCACGGCAAGGACGCCGTCGTGTTCGCCCAGCTCATCACGAAGGGTGTGAACCACGGCGTGCACGCGTTCTACGTGCACCTGCGAGACGAGGACGGGAACTTCCTGCCCGGGATCGGGGGTGAGGACGACGGTCTCAAGGGCGGTCTCAACGGCATCGACAACGGCCGACTGCACTTCACCGACGTGCGCATCCCGCGGGAGAACCTGCTCAACCGGTACGGCGACGTCGCACCCGACGGCACGTACTCGAGCCCCATCGCGAGCCCCGGCCGGCGCTTCTTCACCATGCTCGGCACGCTGGTGCAGGGCCGGGTGTCACTCGACGGAGCCGCGACCGCGGCTGCCGCGATGGCGCTCACGATCGCGATCACGTACGGCAGTCAGCGCCGCCAGTTCACCAGCGCGAGCGACACGGAGGAGGAGGTGCTGCTGGACTACCAGCGTCACCAGCGGCGACTCCTGCCGCGACTCGCGACCGTGTACGCGCACACGTTCGCGCACGACGAGTTCCTCGTGAAGTTCGACGAGGTCTTCTCGGGGAAGGCGGACAGTGAGGACGATCGCCAGGATCTCGAGACCATGGCTGCGGCGCTCAAGCCGCTGTCGACCTGGCATGCGCTGGACACGCTGCAGGAGGCGCGCGAGGCGTGCGGTGGGGCGGGGTTCCTCGCGGAGAACCGCCTCGTCGGCCTGCGTCAGGACCTCGATGTCTACGTGACCTTCGAGGGCGACAACAACGTGCTGCTGCAGCTGGTCGCCAAGCGCCTGCTCACCGACTACTCGAAGCAGTTCGCGAAGGCCGATGCGGGCGCCCTGGCCCGGTACGTGGTCGCGCAGACCGCCGACCGGGCCTACCACGGCACGGGACTGCGCCGGCTCGCGCAGACCATCGCCGACTTCGGGTCGACGGCGCGCTCGGTCAGCGAGCTGCGCGACGAGGAGACCCAGCGGGAACTGCTCACCGACCGGGTCGAGACCATGATCGGCGAGATCGCGGGCCGGCTCCGCGATGCCCGCAAACTGCCCAAGGCGGATGCGGCGGCCGCGTTCAACCGCAACCAGAACGAGCTCATCGAGGCTGCGCGCGCCCACGCCGAACTGCTGCAGTGGGAGGCGTTCACGCGGGCACTCGCCCGCGTCGAGGACCCCGGAACGAAGCGTGTGCTGACCTGGGTGCGCGATCTCTTCGGGCTCGGCCTCGTCGAGCGGCACCTCGCCTGGTACCTCATCCACGGGCGGCTCTCGCCGCAGCGCGCGCAGGCCGTGACCGCGTACATCGACCGGCTCATCGAGCGCCTGCGCCCGCACGCCCTCGACCTCGTGAACGCGTTCGGGTACACCGACGCGCACCTGCGCGCGAAGATCGCGACCGGTGCGGAGCGCGAGCGGCAGGACGAGGCCCGCGCGTACTACGCCGCGGCTCGGAAGGCCGGCACGCTCCCCGTGCCGGAGAAGTCGGCCAAGCGCGGCTGACGCCTCGGGGGCGTGCGGTGCGTCAGGACCGCGATGGCGGCTTCATGAGCGCGCCCGTCGCAAGTCCGACGGCGAGCCCGGCGGGAAGCCAGAGCCAGAACCCCGTCCACAGGCTGATGCCGACGCCGACGAGGAGGCCGACGACGATGCCGACGATGATCTGCTGACGACGTGCGGGCGGGACGGGTTCGGCCATGTGTCCCAGCCTAGGGTGCGGATGACCCGCGTCCCGGCGCCGCGAGCCCGAGCTCGCGGACCGTGCGCCGCTCGGCCTCGAGCTCAGCGACGGATGCCGCGATCCGGGCCCGCTCGAAGGCGTCGAGTTCGAGGTCCGGCTCGATCCGCCATGCGCCGTCGACGCTCGTCACGGGGAACGACGAGACGAGCCCCTCGGGGACCCCGTACGATCCATCCGACACGATCGCGGCGCTCGTCCAGCCGTGCTCGCCCGTGCCGTGCACCCAGTCGCGCACATGATCGATCGTCGCGGAGGCGGCCGATGCAACGGAGGACGACCCGCGCACCTCGATGATCTCCGCACCGCGACCCGCGACCCGGGGGATGAACTCGTGCTCGATCCACCGTGCGGCGCCTTCGGCGCCGCCCTGCCGAGCCGCGAGCAGCTCCATGACCGGCACACCGTCGACGCTCGCGTGCGCGACGTCCGGGAACTGGGTCGCCGAATGATTGCCCCAGATCGTGACCCCGCGGATGCCCCCGACGGGGACCTCGAGCTCGGCCGCGAGCTGCCCCAACGCCCGGTTGTGGTCGAGTCGCGTCAGTGCGCTGAACCGCTCCGCGGGGACGTCGGGCGCTGCGCTGCGCGCGATCAGGGCGTTCGTGTTCGCGGGGTTGCCGACCACGACGACGCGGATGTCGTCAGCGGCGTGCTCGTTGATGGCGCGGCCCTGCGGCGCGAAGATGCCGCCGTTGGCCGCGAGCAGATCCGCTCGTTCCATGCCCGCGGCGCGAGGCCTGGCACCGACGAGCAGCGCGAGGTTGGCGCCGTCGAACGCGCGCGCCGCGCCGTCGGTGACCTCCACGTCGTCGAGGAGGGGGAACGCGCAGTCCTGCAGTTCGAGCGCCGCCCCCTCGGCAGCGCGCACGCCCTGTGGGATCTCCAGCAACCGCAACCGCACCCGGGTCTCCGGGCCGAGCATCGCCCCGGAGGCGATGCGGAAGAGCAACGCGTAGCCGATCTGCCCACCCGCGCCGGTGATCGTGATGGTGACGGGTCCGGCACTCATGCCGCGAGCCTGCGCCGAGACGCGTCACGCTGCCCCGCGCCGGTGATCGTGATGGTGACGGGTCCGGCACTCATGCCGCGAGCCTACGCCGAGACGCGTCACGCTGCTCTACCGTGAGCGCATGAGGGACCTCTACCCGGAGATCGAGCCGCTCGAGGCGGGCATGCTCGACGTGGGAGACGGACAGCACATCTATTGGGAGGTCTCGGGCAACCGGGAGGGCAAGCCCGTCGTGTTCCTGCACGGCGGACCGGGCGGGGCCACCACACCGGAGCACCGTCGGCTGTTCGATCCCGGGCGCTACCGCATCGTGCTGTTCGACCAGCGCGGGTGCGGCCTGTCCATCCCGCACGCGTCGGAGCCCCACGCCGACCTCTCGACCAACACCACGTGGCATCTCGTCGCCGACATGGAGCGCCTGCGTGCGCACCTCGGCGTCGACCGCTGGCAGGTGTTCGGCGGCTCATGGGGCAGCGCGCTCGCGCTCGCGTACGCGCAGACGCATCCCGAGCGCGTGACCGAACTCGTGCTCCGCGGGATCTTCACGCTCAGGCGTGCCGAACTCGACTGGTTCTACGAGGGCGGGGCGGCCGCGGTCTTCCCGGACCTGTGGGAGGAGTTCATCGCGCCGGTGCCCATGCACGAACGCGCTCACCTCATCGAGGCCTACGGCCGGCTGCTGCACGACCCCGACCCCGAGGTGCATCAGGCGGCCGCGATCGCCTGGTCGCGCTGGGAGTCGTCGACGATCACGCTCCTGCCGCAGGCCGACACGATCGCGAAGTTCACCACGCCCGAGTTCGCGACCGCGTTCGCGCGCATCGAGAACCATTACTTCCGGCACGGCGGGTGGTGGGAGGAGGGCCAGCTCATCCGCGACGCGCACCGACTCCGCGACATCCCGGCGGTGATCGTGCAGGGCCGCTACGACATGTGCACGCCCGTCATGACCGCGTGGGACCTGCACCGGGCATGGCCGGAGGCCGACCTGCAGATCATCGACGACGCGGGCCATGCGTTCGACGAACCCGGCATCCTCACCGCGCTCATCGAGGCCACCGACCGGTTCGCGCGGACCGATGCGCCGCGCAGCGTCAAGCCCGGAGCCGAAGGGGCGGACGGCGAGTAGCGTCTCGGCATGACGTTCAACCCGGGCGCCGACATCAGCGGCGGCAAGGCGAGCAAACGCGGACGCACCACGGGGATCGCGGTCGGCGGTGGGCTCGGTGTGATCGCCCTGTTCGTGCTGTCGCAGTTCCTCGGGTTCGACGTCGGCGGCCTGCTCGGCGGCGCCGGCGAGCAGCAGGCCGCGCCCGACTCGAGCCTCGAGGAGTGTCAGACCGGCGCCGACGCCAACGCGCGCGTCGACTGCCGGATGCGGGGTGCGTCGGCCTCGCTCGAGAACTACTGGCAGCGAGCCGCGCCCGCCGAGCTGGGGGTGGGGTATCGGGCCCCGCAGGACTTCGTGCTGTTCGACCAGGCGGTGTCGACCGGGTGCGGCCAGGCGACGAGTGCGACCGGACCGTTCTACTGCCCGCCCGACGAGGCGATCTACCTCGATGTCACGTTCTACGACGAACTCGAGGGTCGGTTCGGCGCCGATGCCGCCCCGCTTGCGCAGATGTACGTGGTCGCGCACGAGTGGGGGCACCACGTGCAGAACCTCGCGGGCGTGCTCGAGCGGTCCCAAGACGGCCGGACCGGTGCCGATTCCAACAGCGTGCGCGTCGAACTGCAGGCGGACTGCTTCGCGGGTGCGTGGGTAGGCAGTGCGTCGCAGACGACGGATGCCTCTGGCGTGCCCCTGCTCCGGACCCCGACGAAGGCCGAGGTCGACCAGGCGTTGAGCGCGGCGGCCGCCGTGGGCGACGACCGGATCCAGCAGGCGACGCAGGGTCAGGTGACGCCCCACACCTTCACGCATGGCTCCAGCGAGCAGCGACAGCGATGGTTCGTGACGGGGTACGAGCACGGGCCCGCCGCGTGCGACACGTTCGGGGTCAGCGGCGCCGAGCTCTAGCTGTACTCGGTCAGCGGCCTGGCTCACGCGCCGCGTCAGGCGTGTGCAGCACCGGCCTTCGGCAGCACCGACGCGATGGCCTGGCCCAGCTGCACGGGTTTCGTGAACTGCGGCCAGTGCCCGGTGGGCAGGTCGAGGTACTCCACCTCGGCGATCGCGGCGAGCTCTCGCACCCACGGCTGGCCGGCCGCGATCGCTTCGCGGAGGATCACGCTCGGGAACTCGCAGGCGATCACCGCGATCGGCACGTCGTACCGGCGCGCATCGGTGAGCACGATCGGGTCGCGTGCGACGCCGAGCGGCTCGGGGATCGCGCGCGCACGGAACTCGGCCCGGAGCGCGTCGTCGAGGTCGACCAGGTCTTCGGCCATGAACTCGGACCAGTCGGGCAGCGGCACCTCGCCGTCGACGACCGGCAGCTGATCGTTGATCACGTCGCCGGCGGCCGGCGGGCCGGCGTCGACATAGACGACCTTCGCGACCCGGTCGGGGCGGGCGTCGACGGCGCCGTGCGCGATGCTGCCGCCGCCCGAGTGACCCACGAGGACGACCGGCCCGTCGAGCCGGTCGATGAGTGCGACCACAGCAGCGATGTGATCGGCGAGCCCGATGCCCGCACGGTCGGCGTCGACCGCCTCGAGCCCCGGCAGGGTGATGGGGTGCAGGCGGTGGCCCGTCTCGGCGAGGACCGGGGTCACGCGCTCCCACGACGAGGCGTCGAGCCAGAAGCCCGGGATGAGGATGACGTCCATGGCTCGACGCTAGTCGGGCCCACCGACACGTCGCCGATGGTGTCGGCCTGAGCGCGACGGGATCCGCGATCGGGCAGCGCGAGCACCACGAGTCCGACCCCGAGCACCGCGAGCCCGAGCGCGGCGACCGCGGAGAGCTGCTCACCCAGGAGGAACACCCCGAGCAGCCCGGCGGTGAGCGGCTCGGCGAGCGTGAGCGTCGACACCGTGGCCGGGAGCAGCCCGCGCAACCCGAAGCCGAACAGCACGTACGCGAGCGTCGTCGTGACGAGGCCGAGCCAGAGCCCCATGGCGAGTCCGGGGCCCGTCATCAGCCACGAGGCATCCGTCAACAGGAGGAGCGGCAGCGAGACCGCCGCGGCCGCGGCGAACAGCGCGCCCATGCTGCCGGTCGAGCTCCACCCGCGGTCGATGAGCGCCTTCGCCGCGAGCGTGTACACGGCGTAGGACGCGCCGGCGCCGAGCGACGCCGCGAGGCCGGCGGGACTCGCCGACGCACTCGGCCCGTCGCTCGCGAGGGCGAGCGTCGCCACGCCCGCGGTCGCGATCACCGTGGCGACGAGCCAGCGACCGCCTGGCGGCCGACGGGAGATGAGCCAGTCCAGGACGCCGGTGAGCACTGGCGCCGAGCCGAGTGCCACGACCGTGCCGACCGCGACCCCGTTCGTCGCGGTGCCCGCGAAGAACGCCGGCTGGTAGGCGACGACCCCGCCGGCGCCGATGCCGATGAGCAGCCAGGACGGGAGCCGTCGGCGGCCGGCGGTCGGCGCGCCGCCCTTCCGGCGGCCGGATCGGCGCCCGGCCGCCGCGAACTGCACCGCGGCGATCAGCGCCAGGGCGCCGCCGCCGATGACGAGGCGGGCCGCACCGACCGAGACCGGGTCGGCCGTGGGGCCGAGCGCCTGCGCCGTGCCGGTCGTGCCGAAGCACACGGCGGCGAGCAGCACGGCCAAGACGAAACGCATGGCCGGATTGTTCCACAATCACGTGCTGCCTGCACCCCTTGCATGTGCCATGCTCAACCGGGGAGAGGTGAGAGGAGCGCGCATGACCGACCCGCAACGCACGATGGCGGACGCCGTCCCGCACCCTGCCGACGCCGGGGCCACGCGCGGATTGACGGCCGCCGAGGTCGCCGAGCGGGTCGCCACAGGGCGCGCCAACACCGTGACGGATGCCTCGAGCCGCAGCATCTGGAGCATCCTCCGCGCGAACGTGCTCACGCTCTTCAACGGCATCGTGCTCGCCGGATTCACTCTCCTGCTCGTCCTCGGCTACTGGCAGGACGCGCTCTTCGGGCTCGCGGCGATCGCCAACGCGGTCGTCGGCGTCACCCAGGAGTACCGCGCCAAACGCGCCCTCGACCGACTCGCGCTCATGCACGCGCCGAAGGCGCGGGTCCTGCGCGACGGCATCGAGCAGGAGATCGAGGTGCGGGGGATCGTCCTCGACGATCTGCTCGTCGTGCGGTCCGGGGACCAGATGACGGCGGATGCCTCGGTGCTGTCCGCGACGCGCCTCGAAGCCGACGAATCACTGCTCACCGGCGAATCGGACCCCGTCGACAAGGCCGCGGGCGACCACCTGCTCTCGGGATCGCTCATCGTCGGCGGCGAAGGCCTCGCGCGGGTCACCGCGGTCGGCGACGCGGCTTTCGCCGCGAAGCTCACCGCAGAGGCCAAGCGCTTCTCGCTCGTGAACTCCGAGCTGCGCCGATCCATCAATCGCATCCTGCGCTGGATCACCTGGGCGATCTTCCCCATCATGGCCATCGTCGTGAACGCGAACATGCAGGCGGCGGGCGGCTGGGAGCACGCCATCGCGACGGGTGCGTGGCGCGAAGCGGCCGTGGCATCCGTCGCCGCCGTGATCGCGATGATCCCGCTCGGACTCGTGCTCATGACGAGCATCGCGTTCGCCGTCGGCGCCGTGCGGCTCAGTATGCACCAGGTCCTCGTGCAGGAGCTGCCCGCGGTCGAAGGGCTCGCCCGGGTCGACGTCATCTGCCTCGACAAGACCGGCACCATCACGACGGGCGAGGTCCGCTTCGACGGCGTGCACCCCATCGGCGAGCACACCCTCGACGACGGGCTGCCCGACGGCTGGCGCCGGGTGCTCGCCTGGTACGGCTCCGAACCGGCCGCGAACGCGACCGCGCGCTGCCTCACTGACGCGTTCCCCGATGCCGGACTCGACGCCTCGGCGCGGGTCGAGTTCTCATCGACGCGCAAGTGGAGCGCGGTCTCGTTCGAGGACGGCGCCCGCGGCACCTGGATCTTCGGCGCGCCCGAGTTCGTGCTCGCGGACCGGAGCGCGCCCGGCGCATCCGTCGCCCTCGACCAGGCGCGCACGCTCGCCGCCACCGGCCGACGGACGCTGCTGCTCGCGTTCGCGCCCGACCCGCTCACGGCCCAGGAGGCCGACGCGGCGACGCTCCCGCAGAGCCTCCGGCCGGTCGTGCTCGTCACGTTCCGCGAGGTCGTGCGACCGGATGCCGCAACCACCCTCGGCTACTTCGAGCAGGAAGGCGTGGGCGTCCGCATCATCTCGGGCGACAACCCGCTCACCGTCGCCGCCGTCGCGCGTGAGGTGGGACTCGACGTGGGTGACGGCTTCGACGCGCGCGACCTGCCGGAGGACCCCGAGGAGCTCGCCCGCGTTCTCGAGGAGCAGCTGGTGTTCGGTCGCGTCTCACCCTCCCAGAAACGCGACATGGTGCGCGCCCTGAAGGCCAACGGGCACACCGTCGCCATGACCGGCGACGGCGTCAACGACGCGCTCGCGATCAAAGACGCCGACCTCGGCATCGCGATGGCGTCCGGTTCGGCCGCCACCAGGGCCGTCGCCCGCATCGTGCTCCTCGACGGCCGGTTCTCGCACCTGCCAGGGGTCGTCGCCGAAGGGCGCAAAGTCATCGCGAACATCGAACGCGTGTCGATGCTCTTCCTCTCGAAGACCTCGTACGCGGTCGCGATGTCGGTGTTGTTCGGCATCCTGCTGTGGCCGTTCCCGCTCCTGCCGCGGCAGCTGTCGATCACCGACGGTCTCACGATCGGCATCCCGGCGTTCCTGCTCGCGCTGCTGCCGAACACGCGGCGGTACGTCCCCGGGTTCCTGCGGCGGTCGCTGTCGTTCGCGATCCCCGCCGGACTCGTCGTCGCGATCGCGATCGCCATCGTCTCCGGACACGCGAGGGCGCTCGGCGAACCCGAGGCGGCCGTGCGGACCGCGAGCATGGTCACGCTCGCACTCGTCGGGCTCTGGATCCTCACCGTGCTCTCCCGACCGTTCACCTGGATCAAGGCGCTCGTCGTCCTCGCCATGGCGATCGGACTCGTCCTCGTGCTCACCGTGCCGCTCGCGATCGAGTTCCTGCAGCTGCAGATGCCCGGGCCGGGCACGCTGATCGACATGGCCATCGTGATCCCGGTCGCGTGGATCGCGCTCGAGATCATCGGGCGATGGCACCGACGCCGGTTCGGCACCGCATCGGAGATCGTGGGTGCGGAGCGTCACCGGACCGCCGCCTGAGGCGCGGGATGCCCCGTGGTCGCCCGCGTGCATACACTGTGCGTACCCCTGCAGGGTGATGTCTGAAGGAAGACCATGGCCGGCCTGACCGCGAGCAGCGTGGACACGCGCGACCCCGAACGCGCTGAAGGTGCGCTCGCGGTGCTCTTCCCGACGGTCAGATTCGACCACGTCGATCCCGCGGTGTTCCGGGCTCGCGTGTCGGCGGTCACGGGGTCCGGGTTCACGCTCGTCGACTACGGCTTCGACGCGCCAGGTGGCGCAGTGGCCCAGTCCGACGACTTCACGGCGTTCCACACCAGCGGGCGCGACTACACGCTGTCCGCCGGGCGCGACGAGATCGACACCCGGTCCGGATTCCTCGCGCCCAGCGCGAGCATGGTCGGGCGCTGGAGTGCCGTCCGCGCACTCGCGGTCTCCTTCGATCCGGTCGAGCTCGGGCGGTTCGCGCGTACCGCGTCGGGCCGCGACGACCTGCGCCTCCGACGCACTGGCGTGCGGCCGACCGATCCGTCAGCGCTGCGTCACTGGGCGGCCGTCGTCGCGGACCTGCGAGCCACGATCGCCACCGCGCCGGGCATGTTCGATGAGCCGCTCATCGAACGATCGGCCTTCGAACAGCTCGCCACCGCCTTCCTGCACGCCTTCCCGACGACCTGGCTCGACACCACGCAGGAGCCCTCGCCGGTCGAATTGTCCGCCATCGTGCGCCGGGCGCTCGACTACCTGCACAGCCACGCGGCGGACTCCATCACGGTGCAGGACATCGCCGCCACGGTGCCGATCTCCGTCCGCGGCCTGCAGTACGCATTCACGCGAGAGCTCGGTGAGACGCCCCGCGGTGTGCTCCGCCGCGTCCGGCTGGACGGCGCGCGCGCCGACCTGCTGAGCGCGAGCGCCGAGTTCACGACCGTCCGTGAGATCGCCATCCGGTGGGGATTCGCCCACGCCACCCGATTCGCCACGAGCTACGAAGCGACATTCGGGGAGGCGCCGTCGGAAACGTTGCGACGATGAGCGGCGAGCGTGCGGCCCGCGGCCCGGAGCATCCGGATCGCGGTGTGGAGCATCCGAATCTCGGCGCGGTGATCGGCTTCGACCCCATCGTGATCCGTGAGCCGTCCGCGGCGGAGGCCGCACTCTCGCAGCACTTCCCGGAACTTCAGCTCGGCAGCGCCGAGCCGGCGGAGTTTCAGGCGAGGTTCGGGCTCGCCCGGACGGCCCGCTTCGCGCTCGCGGAGTACACGTTCGAGACGCCGGGGTCGGCGCACGCCGGCTCGGAGGACATCGTCGTCGTCGAGAGCAGCGGCCGCCGCTACCGAGCGGAACACGGCGGCCATGAGATCGACCTGTCAGTCCCGTATCTTGCGCCGGCGGAGTCACTCGTCGCCACCTGGGACGCCGTGCGGGCCCGAGCGATCTCGCTCGACCTCGACAGCGTTGAAACCCTCGCGCGCAGCGCAGCGGACGACCCTGACTTCACCGTCCGGCGCCTCGGCACCCAGCCGGTCTCGGCGGAAGCCGCCCGATACTGGCGGGCGACGACGCAGGGGATCCGCCTCGCGCTGGCGAGCGCGCCCGAGGCGTTCGATTCCCCGCTCGTCGAGCAGGCGGCGTTCAACCGGCTCGCGACGGCCTTCTTGCACGCCTACCCGTCAGGCTGGCACGAACGCGGGAGCCCACGTCAGGGCGGCCGTGGCACCGTCGAGACGGCGATCGCGTTCATGCGTGAACACGCCGGCGAGCCGATCACCGCGCACGACGTGGCATCCGCTGTCTACATCTCGACCCGGGCGCTGTCCGCCGCCTTCGTCCGTGAACTCGGCGAACCGCCGCGGGACACGCTGCGCCGGATCCGGCTCGAGGGCGTGCGCGCCGACCTGCTCGCCGCGGATCGCGGCGCCTCGACGGCGGCCGTGGCTCGGCGCTGGGGGTTCCTGCATCTCTCGAGGTTCGCCGCCGAGTACCGGCGCGCATACGGGGAGCTGCCGAGCGAGACGCTCAGACGATGAGGTCGCTGCTGCCCGCGGAACGTGAGGCGGCCGAGCCGTTCGACGACGTGGACGCGACGGATGATCTCTTCGCGATCGGCTGGGCCATCGGCTGACTCGCCGGCTGCGGCATCGGCGGCTCGGGCATGACGATGAGACCACCGCTCCCGCCCGCCGCCATGGCGAGCATCTCCAGCCAGCGCCGGTTCAGCGCGGGCACGCGATTGCCTGAGTACACGAACTCGACCGGGATCGACGGCGCGAGCCAGAGCACGTAGCGGCGGGAGCCATCGTCCCAGCAGAACGAGAACGTCTCGAGCCGACGGAGCTTGTCGATGAAGACCGCCTGCAGGTGCGTCAACGTGCGGTCCGGGATCTCGATCTCGGTTCTGCCGCTATAGATGAGAGTGCCCATGTCGATCGTCTCCGTCCGGTTCGAGGACCACATCACCGGAAAGTGAGATGGCGATGGGCGGACTCGCCCTGCCGACTGAGTCGGGCAGAGGCCCGTCGGCTGCCGTGATCCCAGGATAGGCGTTTCCATCCGTCTCGACGACGCAGCCGGCGGCTCGTGGCGCCGGTCGTGCGCCGAACGGACACGATCGTTCCGATGACGCCAGTTTTGGGGGTACGCGGCTGCCGCGACGCCGGCGGGCGTTGATATGATCGGGGCACCACGTCGCGGCGGCGGCGGCTGATTTTCGGGTAATCAGCCTCCTCAACACCGCGAACGGCGTGGTCGCGGGAGTCGAAGCAAGGGGGGCTTGAACCTTCACTTCCGCTTAAGACGCGCAGTTCTTGAGATTGCGCCATCGGTGCCGGCCGCGACCTACCCGCGTGGGGCTCGATGGCCGGGTCGGCGATCCTCCTCGCCGGCCCGGCGGCCCCAGCCCCGGCCAGGTGCTGCGGTCGGGTCCCCACGGTAGCTCGCGGGCCGGGCGGTGGCCAGGGGAGACTCGATCAATGACCACCGTGTTCACCATCGGGCACTCGACGCGCACCGCCGAGGAGTTCACCGACATGCTGCGGCGGAACGGGGTCGACCTCGTGGTCGACGTGCGGGCGAATCCCGGCTCACGCCGGAACCCGCAGTTCGCGCCCGACGCGCTGAGGGCATCACTCGGCGAAGCCGGGATCGGGTACGCGCCGATTCCCGAGCTCGGCGGGCGCAGGTACTCACCGGTCGGCGAAGCGACCGAGAACGCCGGCTGGCGCAACCACAGCTTCCGCAGCTACGCCGACTACATGCAGACCGAACCGTTCGCCCGCGGAATCGACACCCTCATGGAGCTCGCGGGTCGCCACCGAGTGGCCATCATGTGTGCGGAAGCCGTGCCGTGGCGATGCCATCGATCCCTCATCGGTGACGCGCTGCTCGTCCGTGGCGTCGACGTCGTCGACATCATGAGTGCCACGCAGAGCCGACCGCATACGCTGACGTCGTTCGCGCACGTCGACGGGCAGCGCATCACGTATCCGGGCACGGAGTAGCGCGGGTGGCGTTGTTCTGCGCGGCGGGAAACAAGCGGCGGGAAACGAGAAAACCCCCGGTCTCCCGGGGGTTTCGTGGTGGCTCCGACCGGCATCGATCCGGTGACCTTTCGATTTTCAGTCGAACGCTCTACCAACTGAGCTACAGAGCCTCGAAGCATCCGTTCGATGATCATCGAAACTCGCCTCGATAAGGAGAAAGCCCCTTCTGAATGAAAGGGCTTGTCGCCTTGGCGACCCTGACGGGACTTGAACCCGCGACCTCCGCCGTGACAGGGCGGCACGCTAACCAACTGCGCTACAGGGCCATGCTTATGAAATTATACCCGCCGTCAGCCTCGCCGTTCGACGTGACCCCAACGGGATTCGAACCCGTGCTGCCGCCGTGAAAGGGCGGTGTCCTAGGCCGCTAAACGATGGGGCCGGAGGTTTGTGACTGGCACAACCACCGAGAGGCAAGCATACGGGGTCCGCCGCGAGATTCCAAAACGGCGTGGGCGGATGCCCCGTGCGGGCCGATTCACGGCCGTGAACCGGTTCGCGGCACGCGCGCGGAAATGCCCGGATCAACGCATTCCGGAGCCTAGGTTTGGCTCTGATCGCCTGCTGATCGCCTGCTGAACGACGGATTGGCGCGGGGCACGACCTCGCGTGGACGGGGAGCAATGAACCGAACCACTGCGACACCATCGCGCGTGTCGCGGCCCGAGCGGAGGCCGCGGCGACGCACCGCGCCCAGAATCGGCACGCGCCGGTTCCTCGCGGCGCTCGCGGCCGCCGTGATGGCGATCACGTTGCCCATCGCACAGCCCGTCTCGCCCGCCTTCGCCGCCACCTACCCCACCTGGGACGAACTGCAGGCGGCGAAGGCGAACACCGTCGCCGCGGCACAGGCCGTCGACCAGATCGTGTCGCTCATCGGCCAGCTCGAAGCGAATGTCGAGACCACGCGCGCTGAGGCCGAACGCCGAACGGACGAGCTCATCGCCGCCCAACAGCGCTACGACGACGCCGTCCGCCGCGCCGACGAGCTGCAGGCCCAGGCCGACGCGGCCGCGTCGGAAGCCGACAACGCCCGCCGCAACGCCGGACAGGTCGCGGCGCAACTGTTCCGCACGGGCTCCAACGACCTGAGCGTCAACCTCATGTTCGACGCCGGCGATGCAGCGGCGACCGACAAGCTGCTCGCGAAGCTCGGGAGCATGGACAAGATGGTCGAGCGCACCTCGTCCATCTACGAGCAGGCCCAGGCCAAGGTGAACTCGGCGAGCTCGCTCGGCGAGCAGGCCGAGGTCGCCCGCGGTGAGCGCGAAGCGCTCCGGATCGCGGCCGAAGAGGCGCTGGCGGCCGCGCAGGCCGCCCAGGCGGCGGCCGAAGCGGCCCTCGCCGAATCGCAGGCGAAGAAGATCGAGCTCGACCAGCAGCTCGCGTTCCTGCGCGACACCGAGGCCAAAACGACGGCGCAATACCAGGAGGGTGAGCGCATCCGTCAGGAAGAGGAGCGCAAGCGCCGCGAGGAGGCCATGCGTGCCGGCAGCCCCGGCGCCGTGGTGAGCTCGGGCTGGGCCCGCCCCGCGGCGGGCCGCATCACCGACGGGTACGGCCCACGCGCCGTCATCTGCAGCGGCGGCTGCTCGAGCTCGTTCCACTACGCGGTCGACCTCGGCACCGGATGCTCCGCGCCCATCTACGCCGCGAACAGCGGCGTCGTCCGCTTCGCCGGGTGGTCGGGCACGTACGGGAACTACGTGCAGATCGACCACGGCGGCGGCGTCTGGACCGCGTACGCGCACATCCGCCCCGGCGGCACCTTCGTCGGGCAGGGCCAGTGGGTCGACGCGGGCCAGAACATCGCGTCGAGCGGCACCACCGGCGCATCGACCGGCTGCCACCTGCACTTCGAGGTCTGGGTCGGCGGCTCCCGCATCAACCCGCTCGGGTTCATGGCCGATCGAGGAGTTGGACTTGGCTGAGCACCGCACCCGCCCCGTCTCGCGGGTCAAGCCCGCGACCGTGTTCTCGACCGTCGCCATCGGCGCGGTCTCCGCATCGATCGGCATGGCCGGCGGCCCCGCGTTCGCGGCACCCGACTACCCCTCATGGGGCGAGATCGAGCAGGCCAAGCAGAACGAGCAGACGAAACAGGCCGAGATTGCGAAGCTCGGCGAGCTGCTCGACGGTCTGCGTGCGAAGGCGGATGCCGCCTCGGAAGCGTCGATGATCGCCGCCGAGAAGCACCGCAACACGATCCTGGCGCGCGATGCGGCCCAAGAACGCGCGACCCAGCTCGCGAAGCAGGCCGAGGAAGCGCAGGCCGTCGCGGAGATCTCGCGCATGCGCGCCGGACTGCTCGCCGCGCACCTCGCCAAGCGCGCCGACGGCGGGATCACGAGCGAGCTGGCGTTCTCCGGTGACCCCGACGGACTGCTGAAACAGCTCGGCACGGCGTCCAAGCTCGGTGAACGATCGCAGGCGCTCTACGACCAGGCGCTCGCCGACAAGAACTCCGCCAGCTCGCTCGGGGAGCAGGCGAAGACCGCCACCGCGGAACGTGAGCGGCTCGCCGCGGCGGCTGACGCGCAGGCGAAGGCGGCGAAGGTCGCGGCGGATGCCGCGATGGCGGCGCTGGCGGAACAGGAACGGCGTTCGGCGGAGCTGTACGAACAGCTCGCGCTCCTGAAGGACACGACCGCGGCACTCGAACGTGAACGCGTCGAAGGGCAGCAGCGTGCGGCCGCCGAGGCGGCGATCCGCAACGCGCCCGCCACGCCCGCGCCGGCCCCGGCGCCCGCGCCGGCGCCGGCGCCTGGTGGCGGCGGAGGCTCCGTTCCCGCTCCGGCACCGGCCCCCGCTCCCGCGCCGGCTCCTGCTCCGGCCCCGCCCAACGGCAATGTGGTCGAGACCGCGATCGCGTTCGCGAGCGGCCAGCTCGGCAAGCCGTATTCCTCCCCGGGCGACTCCTGGAACACGTGGGACTGCTCGGGCCTCACGAAAGCGGCGTTCGCGGCGGCCGGCGTCTACATCGGCACGCATTCCGCGACGAACCAGTACTACACGCTCGCGAACCAGGGCAAGGCGATCTCGGTCCGCAATGTGCAGCGCGGCGACCTGCTGTTCTGGGGCAGCGGCGGCGACTACTACCACGTCGCCATCTACCTCGGCGGAGGCCAGATCCTCGAGGCGCCGGACTACGGCAAGAACGTCCGGGTCTGGTCCGTCTGGGGTTCGCCGTCGGCGGCGGCCCGCCCTGCGGGCTGAGCCCGAGGCATCCGCTCGCCCGAGGCATCCGTCCAGCCATCACGAAGGGGCGCGAACCGAACGGTTCGCTCAGCACCGCCGGGCGTCCGTGCTCAGGAAACCCAGGCGTATCAGCGGCGCGTCGCGCGCCGCGAAGCGGCGTGTCGCCGTGAGATTCCTGAGCACGGATCGGTGGAGATGTGCCGACCAGACATCACGAAGGGGCGCGAACCGAACGGTTCGCGCCCCTTCGTGTGCTGGGAGGTGCCGGTCAGTGCCCGGGGAAGGCCTCGATCGCCTTCTGGATCAGACTCTCGGCCTCGGCGGCGTTCGCCCAGCCCTCGGTCTTGACCCACTTGCCGGGCTCGAGGTCCTTGTAGTGCTCGAAGAAGTGCTCGATCTCCTTGCGCGTGAACTCGGGGATGTCGTTCACGTCCTGGATGTGGTTCCAGCGCGGGTCGCCCGCGGGCACCGCGACGACCTTCGCGTCGCCGCCGCCGTCGTCGGTCATGTGGAACACGCCCACCGGGCGCACCTTCACACCCACACCCGGGAACAGCGGGTAGTCGAGCAGCACGAGCACGTCCAGCGGATCGCCGTCGTCGCCCAGGGTGTTCTCGAAGAAGCCGTAATCGGTCGGGTAGACGAACGTCGTGTACAGCACGCGGTCGAGGAAGACGCGGCCGGTCTCGTGGTCGACCTCATACTTGTTGCGGCTGCCCTTGGGGATCTCGATGACGGCGGCGTACTCGCCCATGTGTGCTCCTGTCGGTGGAAACTGCGCGCGGGCCGGGGCCCGCGATCGGCGCAATAAGGTTACCGTGATGCCTTCCGTGCCTTCTCCCGACGCTTCCGACGAGCAGGTGGATGCCTCGCGCGAGCGACGCCCCCGGCTGACCCCGCCGATCGCGGATGTGCGGCGCGCGGTGCGCGCGCTCCTGCCCGACGACGGTGGTCTGGTGCTCGTCGCGCTCTCGGGCGGCGCCGACTCGCTCGCCCTCGCCGCGGCGACCGCGTTCGAGGCTCCGCGCGCCGGGTTGCGGGCCGGTGCGGTCGTGGTCGACCACGGGCTGCAGGATGCCTCGGCCGAGGTCGCGGCGCGGGCCGCCGCGCAGGCGCGCGAGCTGGGGCTCGACCCGGTGCTGGTCCGTCGGGTCGAGGTGACGGGCGACGGCGGCCCCGAGGCATCCGCTCGCGCTGCGCGCTACGCCGCCCTCGACGCCGCGGCCGTCGAGACGGGTGCGTCACGCATCCTGCTCGGCCACACCCTCGACGACCAGGCCGAGACGGTGCTGCTGGGGCTCGCGCGCGGGTCCGGCGCGGCGAGCCTCTCCGGCATGGCGGCGATCTCGGGTCGCTACGCGCGGCCGCTGCTGGGCGTGCGTCGCGCGGAGACCCGGCAGGCGTGCCTCGACGCCGGACTGGCCTTCTGGGACGACCCGCACAACACGGATGCGGCGTACACGCGCGTGCGCGTGCGCGACCGTGTGCTGCCGGTGCTCGAGGCCGAGCTCGGGCCCGGCATCGCCGAGGCGCTCGCGCGCACCGCCGAGCAGCTGCGCGAGGACGAGGCCGCGTTCGACGCGCAGATCCAGGAGTTCATCGAGGAGATCTGCGAGCCGGCGGAGGCGGGCATCGCGGTCTCGGTCGGGGCGCTGCACGTCAACCCCGCGGCGCTCAGGCAACGCATCATCCGCCACGTCGTGGAGAGCGAGTTCGGGGTGTCGCTCTCTCGTGCGCAGACGCTCGAGGTCGCCCGGCTCGTGACCGATTGGCGCGGGCAAGGGCCGATCGACCTGCCGGGTGGGGCGAAGGCGACGAGGGCGGGGCGGCACGTGGTGTTCTCGGGGACCGGCTCGACGGAGATTCTGCCGCACGACCACTGAGGTGATATACTGAGATTTCTTGTCTTGTGAACAAAGGAGAGCCCCATGTTCGGCGCACTTGTTGGCCTGCTGTGGATTTTCAGCATCATCGGCTCTGCCATCGCGGGCGCGGTCGGGTAGGCGCGGCCATGTGGCTCGTCGCGCTCGGCCTCGCCTGGATCGTCGGCGCGCTCGGCATGGCCGGGGCGGTCGGCTGATCGTCATGCCCGCCTTGACCGCCATCGGAATCGCGTGGGTCATCGGCCTCGTCGGCGCTGTCGTCGCCCTCGGCTGACGGGGCCTGCGCGTCGTCCCATGGGCACGCCCGCACGTGGGGCGGCCTGACGAGCGCGTAGGCTCGAGTCATCCGTTGGCGTTGGATGACAGGAGCAGGCATGTACGCGCGCGAGATCGAGCCCGACCTGACCGAGGTGCTCGTCACCGAGGCCGAGATCCAGTCGAAGCTCGCCGAACTCGCGCGCCGCATCGAAGCCGACTACGACGGCCGCGACATCCTGCTCGTCGGCGTCCTGAAAGGTGCGGTCATGGTGATGGCCGACCTCGCCCGCGAACTGCGCGCGCACGTCAACATGGATTGGATGGCGGTGTCCAGCTACGGCGCCGGCACCAAGTCGAGTGGCGTCGTGAAGATCCTGAAGGACCTCGACACCGATCTCAGCGGCAAGCACGTGCTCATCGTCGAAGACATCATCGACTCGGGTCTGACCCTCAGCTGGCTCCGCGCCAACCTCGCATCGCGCGGCGCCGCGAGCGTCGAGATCTGCGCGCTGCTGCGCAAGCCCGACGCCGCCAAGGTCGACGTCGACGTCCGCTACCTCGGCTTCGACATCCCGAACCAGTTCGTCGTCGGGTACGGACTCGACTTCGCCGAGCGCTACCGCAACCTCCGCGACGTAGCGATCCTCGCGCCGCACGTGTACTCGTAAGCTCGCCCGGTACTCGACCGCCGGGCCGACGGCCCCTAGAGTCTCCGCATGGGCGTGCCCGAGCGCCGGAACAGGGTCGGCGACGCGGTCGCCGCCTTCACGAGCAACGCCGTCAACCCGAACCTTCGGCGCGCGCAGCTCAGCTTCCTCGGTGCCTGGACCGCGGAATGGGCCTTCACCGTCGCGCTCGGCATCGTCGCCTATCGAGACGGCGGTGCGGTCGCGGTCGGGCTCGTGGGTCTGCTCCGCATGCTGCCCGCCGCGGTGCTCGCGCCGCTGCTCTCTCCCATCGCCGACCGAGGACGCCGCGAGCGGGTCCTCGTGCTGGTCTCGACCGTGCGCGGCGTCGCGACCGCCGCGGCCGCGCTCGTGGCGGCCGTCTCGGGCCCCGTCGCGATCGTCTACGCGCTCGCGGTCTGCTCCACGATCGCGGCCACGCTCTTCCGGCCCGCGCATTCGGCGCTGCTGCCGTCGCTCTGCAGCACCGGGCACGAGCTCGCGAGCGCGAACGTCGTACGCGGCCTGCTCGACTCCGCGGCGACCCTGGTCGGCCCGCTCCTCGCCGCGGTGCTGCTGCAGATCGCGGATGTCTCGCTCGTGTTCGCCGTCGCCGCGGCGGCCTCGCTCTGGGCCGCGCTGCTCCTCGCACGCGTGCGGTACGACGCACCGCCGCGACCACCCGCGCCCCGGCGGGATCTGCTGCGCGAGGCCGCCGACGGCATCCGAGCGGTCGCCAGGGACCGCGACCTGACCATCATCGTCGGGCTCGCGGGCGCGCAGGCGTTCACGCGAGGGGCGTTGACCGTGTTCTCGGTGGTCGTGGCGATCGAGCTGCTGGGCACCGGCGAGCCCGGCGCGGGCGCCATCATGACGGCGGTCGGGGTCGGGGCCGTGGTCGCGTCCCTCTTCGCGTCGCTGCTCGTCGGAACCGGTCGGCTCGGAACGTGGTTCGCGATCGGGGTCGCGCTCTGGGGGCTGCCGATCACGCTCGTCGGCGTCGTCCCGCAGCAGGTCGCGGCGCTCGTGCTGCTCGCGTTCGTGGGCGTCGGGAACGCGCTCATCGACGTCGCAGGATTCACGCTGCTCGGCCGACTCGCCCCCGACGCGGTGCTCGCACGCGTCTTCGGCGTCCTCGAGAGCCTCGTCGCCGTGTGCATCGGCATCGGGGCCGTCGCCACATCCGCGATCACCGCGGCCGTGGGCCTGCAGCCCGCGCTCATCATCGTCGGACTCCTCTGCCCGGTGCTGGCCGCCGCCGCGTGGTGGCGGCTGCGCCGGCTGGACCACGCGGTGCACGAGCTGGACGCCGACATCGCGCTGCTCAGGAACGTGCCCATGCTGCGCGCGCTGCCGCTGCCCTCGATCGAACAGCTCGCGCGCGGCCTCGACACCGTCACGGTGTCGTCCGGCGCGACCGTGTTCGCGCAGGGCGAGTTCGGCGATCGGTACTTCGTCATCGAATCCGGCACCGCCGACGTGATCGGCGACGGCCGGGTGGTCGCCGCGATCGGCCCGGGCGAGGGGTTCGGGGAGATCGCGCTACTTCGACGCACGCCCCGCACCGCCACCGTCGTCGCTCGCACACCGCTGCACCTGCGAGCCCTGCGCGCCGCGCAGTTCCTGCCCGTCGTGCTCGGCTACACCGCGAGCGCGCGGGCGGCCGAGGTGACCGTCGAGGGTGAGCTCGGCCGATACTCGCCGGAGAACCCCTCCGCGGATCCGGCCTGACGGGAAACGGATGACGCCTGGCGAAACGGATCGGGCTGGGCGGAAGCATTGAGAATCCGCCGTCCCGGTGGGATGGTGAGGCATGCGCTCCGGCCGCATGGCGCTGCTCATCGCCGACATCGGTGGGTACACCGAATACATGAGCACCCACCGCATGACCCTCGCGCACGCGGAGGTCAACACCGCGCGCATGCTGGGGCGGATGATCGACGCCGCACCGGATTGGGACCTCGTCGAGATCGAAGGCGACGCGGCCTTCCTCGCCAGGCCGGTGGACGCCGGAGCGGACGACGCCGTAATCGAACGCACCCTGCAGGCTGCGGTCGCGATGCACCGGGCGTTCCACGCCGAACGGCAGTATGTGGCGGCGAACCTGTGCCCCTGCGCGGGGTGCAAGCAGGCCGCCGGACTCAGGCTCAAGTTCGTGGCCCATGTCGGCGACGTCGCGACCCAGGTCATCCGCGACCGGACCAAGCTCGTCGGGATCGAGGTGATCCTCGTGCACCGACTCCTGAAGAACCCGGTCGACGTGCCGGAATACGTCCTGCTCTCCTCCGAACTTCACGCGGCCGGCGCGCACTCGCTGCCGGTCGCCGCTCGCGAGATCTCGCCCGAGCTGAAAGGATTCGGGGCGGTGC
>Ga0180223_1000467_pt1 | contig 50946 bp, 54 predicted proteins | sample eDN5th30CKraftOP_FD_151337 | JGI IMG/M metagenome (GOLD analysis project Ga0180223, IMG submission 151337) | Enriched Organic Plus compost microbial communities from Emeryville, California, USA - eDNA 5th pass 30_C Kraft OP (version 2) (version 2) ... | reverse complement strand
CGCCAGCACCCCCGCGGCGCAGACCGCGCTCCAGCCGCCCCGCACCCAGAGCAGTCCCGCGAGCGACGAGCCCGCCGCCCCGCCGAGAAAGAACAGCCCGACATAGAGGCCGTTGAGCCGCCCGCGGAATGCGGGCCGCAGCAGGTTGACCGCATGCCGGCCGAGCGTCTGGTCCCCGGTCACGCCGATATCGACCAGGATCGCGCCGAGGCCGAGCAGGAGGAGCGGCCGGAGCGGCGCGGCATCGGCGCTGGCCGAGCCGGCCCAGCCGGCGAGGAGGAGCGCGAGCGCGATCAGCAGATGCGAGATCGTCGTTGCCGGCCGGGACCAGCCACGGTCGCCCAGCCGGCCGAAGATCGAGGTCGCCAGCGCCCCGCCGGCGCCGGCCAGAGCGAACAGGGCGATGCCGCGCTGGTCGAGGCCGAAAGGCGGCTGCGCCAGCCTGAGCGCCACGGCCGTCCAGAACAGGCTGAAGGCGGCCATCGACAGCGCCGCGGTGAAGGCGCGGGCGCGCAGCACCGGCTCGTCCCGCAACAGATGCCAGAGCGACAGGATCAGGGCGGGGTAGCGCGTCGTCACGGTGGGCGGGCGCCGCGGCAGCCGCCAGGCGAGGAAGCCGGCGAGCAGGGCCAGCACCGCGGCACTCAGGCCGTAATAGGCGCGCCAGCCCCAGAGATCGGCAACGAGGCTCGCCAGCGGACGGGCCAGCAGGATGCCGAGCATCAGGCCGCTCATGACATCGCCGATGACGCGGCCGCGCCGCTCGGGCGCGGCCATGCCGGCCGCGATCGGCACCAGCACCTGGATCGCCGCGCAGGCGGCTCCGAGACAGAACAGCGCCGTCAGCAAAACAGCGGCCGAAGGCGCCAGCGCCGCCGCCAGCGCCATCACGGCCGCGCAGGACAGCATGCGGACGACCAAAGCGCGGTTCTCGACGATGTCGCCGAGCGGCACGAGCAAGAACAGCCCGATCGCATAACCGAGCAGCGTCGCCATGGCGATCAGCCCGCTGCCCGCCACGGTCAGCCCCAGCGCTGGCGCGATCACGCCGATCAGCGTCTGGGGCGCGAAGATGTTGGTGACGATGAGCCCGACCGCGAGCGCGAAGAGGCGCGTCAGCCCGGGCGTGATGCATGATGATGAGGATGAGGGCGCCGGGGCGCCGGGAAGGGTCCGATCCAGGGACATCGCAGCTCCGGGAACATGAGAGTTCGATATGTCGGGCCACGTGTTTATTCGGATGCAGCATTATGCTACAATTCAATATCCTCTATAATGATTATAGTTCATAGGCATGAACATTCCGGACCTCGAAGCCTTCGTCGCGGTCGTCGAAACCGGCTCCATCGTCGGAGCTTCGGCCCGCCTGAACCTCACCCAGCCCGGCGTCACGCGGCGTATCCAGAATCTGGAGGAACGGCTGGGATCGGCGTTGCTGGACCGGCAGTCGAAGCCGCTCAAGCCGACATCCGCGGGGCGGGAGGCCTATGAGCATGGCCGGCGCATCCTGCGCGCGCTGGCGGACCTGAAGGCGAGCCTCTCGCCGCAAGCCGAGCCCGACGGCGAATTCCGGCTCGGCATCATGCCCTATCTGTCGGACGAGGCGCTCGCCTTCCCGCTCGACCAGCTCCGCGGCGCATTCCCGCGGCTGACCCTGCGGATATCCTCGGGCTGGTCGCCGCGGCTGATCGAGCAGGTCTCGCGTTCCGAGATCGACGCCGCGGCGCTCTGCCTGGCCGACGGCCTCGCGCCGCCGGACGGGCTGGTGGGCGAGGAGCTCGGCGTCCAGCGCGTGCTGCTCGTCGCCGCGCCGGCGCTCGACCTGACGGAACGCCCGAGCCTGACGGAATTGTCGCGCTTTCCCTGGATAATGAACGAGAGCGGCTGCGGCTTCCGCGCCTTCATCCGCCGCAGCTTCGAGACGGCCCGCCTTCCCTTCCAGGTCGGCGTCGAGGCCCTGAGCGCCGATCTGCGGATGTCGCTGGTGGCGCGGGGGCACGGCATCGGCATCGTCACCCCGGCGGCTTTCGCCGGCAGCCCCTGGCGCGACGCGGTCAGGATCGTCGATTCACCGGAGTTCAGGCCGCAGGTCCGCTCCTGGCTGCTGCATCGGCCGCCGGCCGGCAGGCTGGCGCGGCCCATCGCCCTGTTCCGCGACGCGCTGCTCGCGCGGCTCGGCCAGGCGCCGCCGCTCATCGCCTGAGCCGGGGACCGCGGCTCAGTTCGCCGGCGGAATCTGCGCTGGCTTCGGCGGGGTGGTCGCGGCGCCGAGCGCCTTGGCCGTCTCGCCGGCCGCCTCGTTGGTCTTCTGCTGGGATTCGAGGCGCGTCTCGATGCCCTTGAAGTCGGCGCGCGGCTTGCAGGGAGCGCTCGGGTCGACGAGCGGCTTGGGGGCGGCGAAATGGGCCGACTGGCCGCTCGGCGTATAGGCCGGCGGCGGGTTCGGGCCGGGGCAGAGCTGCGCCACCGGAATCGTCGTTCCCACCGGGATGTATTCCATCTCGGAGGGGCGGGTGGCGCGGACGAAGGCCTTCGATTCCTGCGGCGTCGTCGCCATGCCGACGGCCTCGGCCGTGCCCTTGACCGGACCGTCCGCCGCGCAGCCCGCCAGGGCGACGCCGGCCAACAGCATCGCCGACAGGAGAAGCGGCTTTTTCACGAGGGAATCGATCGGCATCAGGACTTCCGGCGGGTCGACGAATTTTCTTGGTAAAGCACAGTCGCTGCGTCCTTAATAGGACCAAAATAGGAAGCGATGCGCTAGCCTCGTCGCAAAGGGGATCCGATTCATGGGCCGGCAGGGAGACGACCGATCGAAAGAGGCCGCCGGAGCGTCCGCCGCCTCGACCCCGGACTTCGACCAGTTCGCCCAGAACATGGGCCGGCTCTTCGAGGAATACGGCAAGGTCACCGCCGCCTATCTGAAGCCGATCGAGCGCGGCGAGGCCAAGACCGGCCAGGCCGACGAGGCCAGCGACATGGTCAGGACGCTGGGGCGCGTGGCCGAGCGCTGGGTCAGCGATCCGGCGAAGATCATCGAGGCGCAGGCCTCCCTCACCGGCGACTTCTTCAACCTGTGGAGCGCCTCGCTGAAGCGGGCCGGCGGCGAGGAGGTCGCGCCGGTCGCCGAGCCGGACAAGCGCGACTCCCGCTTCAGGGACCCGGACTGGACCGACCATCCGACCTTCGACTTCATCAAGCAGGCCTATCTGATCGGCTCGCGCTGGGCCGAGACCATGGTCGACAAGGCCGACGACCTCGACCCGCATACCCGCGAGAAGGCGCGCTTCTACATCAAGCAGATCGCCAGCGCCCTCTCGCCGACCAACTTCATCGCGACCAATCCCGAATTGCTGCGCGAGACCCTGCAGCAGAACGGCGAGAACCTGGTGCGCGGCATGAAGATGTTCGCCGAGGACGTCGAGGCCGGCGGGGGCGAGCTCAAGATCCGCCAGTCGGATGCGCGCTCCTTCGAGGTCGGCGTCAACATCGCCACGACGCCGGGCAAGGTGATCTTCCGCAACGACATCATGGAGCTGATCCAGTACGCGCCGGCGACGCCGCAGGTGCTGAAGCGGCCGCTGCTGATCGTGCCGCCCTGGATCAACAAGTTCTACATCCTCGACCTCAACCCGGAGAAGAGCTTCATCCGCTGGTGCGTCGAGCAGGGGCTGACCGTCTTCTGCATCTCCTGGGTCAATCCCGACGCCCGCCATGCCGGCAAGGATTTCGAGAGCTATATGCGCGAGGGCGTCTTTGCCGCGCTCGACGTCATCGAAGAGGCCACCGGCGAGAAGAAGGTCTCGGCCATCGGCTATTGCGTCGGCGGCACGCTGCTCGGCGTGACCCTGGCCTATATGGCGGCGATCGGCGACAAGCGGATCGAGAGCGCGACCTTCTTCACCACGCAGGTCGACTTCTCCCGGGCCGGCGAGCTTTCCGTCTTCGTCGACGAGGAGCAGATCCGCGCGATCGAGGAGCAGATGGCCCGCACCGGCTATCTCGACGGCTCGCGGATGTCCGGCGCCTTCAACATGCTCAGGCCGAACGACCTGATCTGGTCCTACGCCGTCAACAACTACCTGAAGGGCAAGGCCCCTGCCCCCTTCGACCTGCTCTACTGGAATTCGGATTCGACGCGGATGCCGGCGGCGAACCATTCCTTCTACCTGCGCAACTGCTACCTCGACAACAAGCTCTCGAAGGGCGAGATGCAGATCGCCGGCGAGCGACTCGACCTCAAGGCGGTGAAGATCCCGGTCTACAACCTCGCCACCCGCGAGGACCATATCGCCCCCGCCCCTTCCGTCTTCATCGGCTCGCAATGCTTCGGCGGCCCGGTCGAGCACGTGGTGGCGGGCTCGGGCCATATCGCCGGCGTGGTCAATCCGCCGGCCAAGGTGAAGTACCAGTACTGGACCGGAGGGCCGGCGAAGGGCTCCTATGACGACTGGATGGCCGCGGCGCAGGAGCATCCCGGCTCATGGTGGCCGCACTGGCTCGCCTGGCTCGTGGCGCAGGCGCCGAAGAAGGTCGCGGCGCGGGAGCCGGGCGGCGGCAGGATCGCGCCGCTGGCGGACGCACCGGGAACCTATGTCAAGGTGAGGGTGTAGGCCGGCTCCGGCCGGCGGAGAACGCCGCGGCGGCCCGCGGCCCTGCCGGCACCGCGGCTCCGGCTCTCCGATTCCGCATCGGCCTTTCCCGGAAACCGCGTTCCACTTTTCGGTCCGATGCTCTAGGGTTGAGACTCAACGCAGCCAGCAAGAGACGAGAGCGGCGAGGCACAGTGAGGCCAGGTAGTTTCTGGCGAGCTTGTCGTAGCGGGTTGCGATGCGCCTGAAGTCCTTGAGGCGGCAGAACATGCGCTCGATGACATTGCGATCACGATAGCGCTTTCGGTCGAAGGGATGGAAGAACCTGCGATCGTCCTTGTTGGGGATGACAGGGCGCATGCCTCTTTCGATGAGGTTCTCACGGACCGCATCGCTATCATAGGCCTTGTCGGCCAGAAGCTCGCTTGCGGGTGGAGCGGCTTCGAGCATGACGGGCAGCATTTTGATGTCCGCGGCCTGTCCAGGTGTGAGTGCAAGGACGAGAGGCCGGCCCCGGCCGTCGCTCAGGGCATGGATCTTAGTCGTTCGACCACCGCGGGAGCGACCAATCGCCTGACATTGCTCCCCCCTTTTTCGGCGCCGGCCGCCGAGCGATGCGCCTTGATGTGGGTGCTGTCGGCAAGAAGTTGCCGGTGCGTGCGCCTGTCCCCGGTCAAGGCGGCGTAGATGCTCTGCCAGATTCCCTTCCGGGACCAGCGATTGAAGCGATTGTAGACCGTCGTATAGGGGCCGTATTCCGCAGGGCAATCGCACCAGCGGCAGCCGCAACGAAGCACATGGACGATCCCGCTCAGGATGCGCCGGTCATCGACCCGAGGCGGGCTGCCGTAATGCGGCAGCAGCGGCTCGATCTTCGACCACTGCTCGTCAGTCAACCAGAACAATCGGCTCATCGGACCTACCTTTCCAATGAGCCGATTGAATCACAATATATCCGTCGAGTTTAGACCCTAGATCATCGTGCGTCCTTTCGGACGCGGTAACGATGATCTATCTCATTGTTAGTGCATCGGATTTTTCCGAAAAGTGGATTCCACTTTTCGGTCCGATGCTCTAGATAGCGGCCTTTTGCGAGGCCCTGTCCGTGAAAGTCCTGAAAATCCTGCTGGTCGTCCTGATCGCCGTCGCCGGCACCGTCGGCTGGCGCTGGTTCCAGTATGTCAGCAACACCGTGAGCCCTTATGACGAGGTCGGCATCGCGTTGAACAGCCGGATGCCCGGCCCGATCAACAAATGGGGCTGCGACAAGCTGCATGCGCAGTTCGACAGCGCGCCGCCGCCCTATGGCTGCCAGGCCGGCAACGGGCGCCAGTGGCGCTGAGGCGCCGCATCGGCCATCCGTCCAACAAGAAAGCCGGCCCGAGGGCCGGCTTTCCGAAAAGGCCGGAGCGCGCCGGGCCGGCGACTGGCGGGCTCAGTACTTGCGGACGACCGGATGGACCGGGATCGTCTGGGCCGGATCGTCCCAGCGATAGGTCAGGCCGATCGAGGCGACGTGGACATAAGGCTTCGCCTCGCCGGTGAAGAGCACCGCGCTCTGCTGGGGATGCGTGCCGCTGTAGTTCACCTTGGCCTTCTTCACGTCGATATAGGTGTAGCCGAGATCGAGCTTGATCTTGTCGGTGACCTGGTAGCTCGCGCCGGCCGAAAGCCAGAGCCGGTCGTTGTCGGAGATGAAGATCGTCCGGTTGCGGTCGTTCACGGCGGAGAGCTCGTAGCCGACGCCGGCGCGCAGCGTCAGCGCGTTGCTGTACTTGTATTCGGCGCCGAGCGAGAAGAACCAGGCGTCGTCATACTGGAAGTTCAGGCTGGTGACCGGCACGCCGATGCCGCGGGCGACGATCGGGATGTTGCGAAAGCGGCTCCAGTTCGTCCATTCGACGCCGGCATGGACCTGCCACTGGTCGTTGATGACCTGGGACAGGCCGAAGACGACCGAGTCGGGCAGGTTGAGATTGGCCTTGACCGGGATGACCCCGACGGTCGGGGCGCGGAACGTCCCTTCCAGCGTCTGGCGCACCTCGGAGCGATAGGCGAGGCCGATCGTGGTGCCCTGCAACGGCGTCAGGGTGAGGCCGAAGCGATAGCCGAAGTCGATGGTGTCGCCCTCGAGGATGACCGGGGCGGCCGCCGGCCCGATGCCGGAAGCCTGCTTCAGCTCGGCCTTGAAATACTGAATCTGGGCCGCCGCGCCGATCGAGAGCCAGTCATTGACCTGGTAGCCGATCGTCGGAGAGACGTTGATCGTCGCGACCCGGGCCGAGCGGCCGTAGATCTGCGCGGCGTTGACCTGATTGTCCGCCTTCGAGCGCAGCCCGTAGGGCGCGCCCGTCGTCATGCCGATCCAGAGGCGGTCGGTGAGCTGCCAGGCCGAATAGGAAGCCGGGATGAAGCCGCCGTCGCCGCCGAGATTGCCGGTGCCGTTCTGGATCGGATTGGTGATCGTGCCGAGCGGGGTGACGACGCGCGAGGTCGAGGTCGGCTGATAGTCGCCGTTCGCATAGAGATAGGTGAAGTTCCACTGGCTGTTGCGGCCGGGGAACATGGTGATGGTGGCCGGGTTCCAGGCCATCGCGCCCATGCCGATGCCGCCCGAGGCGGCGCCGGCATAGGACATGCCGAGGCCTTCGGCGCTCTGGCCGCTGCGGATGGCAAAAGACGAGGCGGAAGCGGCTCCCGCGGCCAGGAGGGCAGCCAGAGAAACCGAAGCGGCAGCGACGCTGCGAACGAGGCCCTTCATCGAATCCATCCCATTTGTCGTTGTGCGAGACCTGATCGCCCCGCCTGATTCTGAGCATGACCCGAGCCGATTGCCGCCGCAATCCCGCCGCGAACACCGCAAAACGCCCTTGCTTTGGCCCATATCCGGCAGCTCGGCCGCGAAAATCGCTCAAAATGGCGGTTTTTGAAGACGGCCCCTCCGGTTCTGACTCAAAAGGACCGTTCACATGCGAACTATTGCCGATTTTTGAAACATTCCGACCTGCGCCGGAGGTCGCCCTGCGACCGTAGGGGCATGTCGCTTTGCTGGCTCGCGTTGCATTCACGCAACAAATCCGGAAGCGGCGAAATTCAGAGCCTTGAGACGCAGGCGCGCCATGCGTAACGATGGCCTTGTCATCGCGCGGCGCATCCGGTCTGATCGCGCGCCATTTATATCGTTTGAATTGGGGAAATGCCTTGAAACTCCTCCGTTACGGTGCTCCCGGCCAGGAAAAGCCGGGTCTTCTCGATGCGAAGGGCGGGTTGCGCGACCTGTCGGGCGTGATTCCGGACCTCGCCGGCAAGGCGCTGACCGCGGCCTCGCTCGCCAAGCTGAAGGCGCTGTCGCCGGAATCGCTGCCGCTCGTCGAGGGCTCGCCGCGCATCGGCGCCTGCGTCGGCGACGTGCGCAACTTCATCGCCGTCGGCCTGAACTTCGCAGACCACGCGGCCGAGACCGGCGCGGACATCCCGAAGGAGCCGATCCTCTTCAACAAGGCGCCGAACTGCATCGTCGGCCCGAATGACGACGTCGTCATTCCGAAGGGCTCGAACAAGACCGACTGGGAGGTCGAGCTGGCGATCGTGATCGGCGACGGCGGCTCCTACATCCCCGAGGACAAGGCGATGGCGGCGATCGCCGGCTTCTGCGTCTGCAACGACGTCTCCGAGCGCGCCTTCCAGATCGAGCGCGGCGGCCAGTGGGCCAAGGGCAAGGGCTGCCCGACCTTCGGCCCGCTCGGCCCCTGGCTGGTGACCACAGACGAGATCAAGGACGTGCAGAACCTCGCCATGTGGCTCGAGGTCGACGGCGAGCGCGTCCAGAACGGCTCGACCAAGACGATGATCTTCGGCGCCGCCTATCTGGTGCATTATATCAGCCAGTTCATGCGGCTCGATCCGGGCGACGTCATCACCACCGGCACGCCTCCGGGCGTCGGCCTCGGCTTCAAGCCGCCGCGCTTCCTGAAGGGCGGCGAGGTCGTGAGCCTCGGCATCGAGGGCCTGGGCGAGCAGAAGCAGAACTTCGTCGCCTACAAGGGCTGATCATCCCGCTCGATGAATATGGAAAGGGCCGCGCGAGCGGCCCTTTTTGTATCGAAAACGACCTCGGAGGTCCGATGCGGGCCGCCCCGCCTCAGCCCTCGGGCAGGCCGAGCATCAGCCGGATGTTCTGGACTGCCGCGCCGGACGCGCCCTTGCCGAGATTGTCGAGCCGCGCCACCAGAACCGCCTGGCCGAGATCGTCCTGGCCGAAGACCCTGAGCTCCAGCTTGTTGGTGTCGTTCAGCGCCTCGGGCTCGATCTTGCCGCCCGCCCCTTCCTGCGAGATCACGCTGACATAGGTCGAGCCGGCATAGCGCTCGGCCAGCGCGTGATGGAGATCGGCGATGCTCGGCCGGCCGGGCAGCGTATCGAGATGCAGCGGCACCGAGACCAGCATGCCCTGCCGGAAATTGCCGACGGACGGTACGAAGATCGGCCGCCGGGTCAGCTTGGCATAAGCCTGCAGCTCGGGCAGGTGCTTGTGGCGCAGGCCCAGCCCGTAGAGCTCGAAGGCGGGCGCCACGCCGGTTTCGAAATCGGCGATCATCGACTTGCCGCCGCCGGAATAGCCGGAGACCGCGTTCACCGTGACCGGATAGTCATGCGGGATCATCCCGGCATCGACGAGCGGACGCAGCAGGGCGATGGCGCCGGTGGGATAGCAGCCGGGATTGGCGACGCGGTCGGCCTTGGCGATCCGTGCGGCGTGGCCCGGCTCGAGCTCGGCGAAGCCGTAGACCCAGCCCGGCGCGACGCGATGCGCCGTGGCGGCGTCGACGATCTTCGGCGCGTCGGCCCCCAATTCGTCGGCCAGCGCGACCGACTCCTTCGCCGCCTCGTCCGGCAGGCAAAGCACGACGAGATCGACGGCGGCCATCATCTCCCTGCGGGCGGCCGGGTCCTTGCGCTTGTCCGGGTCGATGCTCTTCACCGCGACCTCGGGCACCGCCGCGAGGCGCTCGCGGATGCCGAGCCCGGTGGTGCCGGCCTCGCCGTCGATGAAGATGGTTTTCAGGTTCTGGCTCATCGGGACCCCCGGTGGCTGGGCAGGCGAGTTGGCTAGAGCATCGGACCGAAAAGTGGAATCCACTTTTCGGAGAAATCCGATGCACTAACAATGAGATAGATCATCGTTACCGCGTCCGTAAGGACGCGCGATGATCTAAGGGCATAAAAAAACCGCGCTCGATGGCGCGGTCGCGGGCGTTCGGGCTTCAGCCGAGCGTCATCGCGGGCGCGCCGGAGCGGCCTGGGACGGGCGACGTCGGATGAAACGGATCTTCATGCATCCGTATATGTTCGCGGTCGCAGCAGGTGTCAATCGCGCTTGGGCTCCGATCCCGTCATTGCGCCCTGCGGCTCTCGCCTTCGGCTGGTCAGAGGCCCGGCGCAGCCGCTCCCCCCGCCCCCGGATGACGGACCTGCCAGGCAGGAAAGCCGAATCCCGGGAATCGCTTCGCGGCCTTTCCTGAGAAATCGATTCAGCCGCCCTTCTTCAGCGCCAGCGCCTGGATGTGATGCTGGACGATGGTCGAGGCCGCGATCGCGGTGATGTCGGCATGGTCGTAGGGCGGCGAAACCTCGACGACGTCCATGCCGCGAATGTCGAGCGCGCGCAGCCCCCAGACCAGGCGCAGCGCCTGGTCGGCCGAAAACCCGCCCGAGACCGGCGTGCCGGTGCCGGGGGCGAAGGCGGGATCGAGGGCGTCGATATCGAAGGTCAGATAGGCCGGCGCCTCCCCGACATGCGCGCGGATGCGCTCGGCCACGGCGTCGACCCCGAGCGCCTGCGCCTCGTAGCCGTCGATGACGGCGATGCCGCAATCGCGCGGCGCCACCGTGCGGATGCCGACCTGGATCGAGCGCGCGACGTCGATCAGCCCTTCCCTCACCGCCTCCAGCACGAAGCTGCCATGGCCGATGCCGCCCGGGCCGTCGTCCCAGCTGTCCTGATGCGCGTCGAACTGGATCAGCGCGAGCTTGCCGTGCCGGGCGACATGGGCGCGCAGCAAAGGCAAGGTGATGAAATGATCGCCGCCGAGCGTGACGAGATGGGCGCCGGTCGCGAGAATGCGGGCGGCTTCCGCCTCGATCGCCCGCGCGGAGCCGGGCAGATCGCCGCGCGGCAAAGCGCAGTCGCCGTAATCCATGGCGGCGAGCCGGGCGAAGGGGTCGATGCGCGAAGGGTATTGCGGATCGCCGTCGAAGATCGCGCTGGCCCGGCGGATCGCCTGCGGCCCGAAGCGGGTGCCGGGCCGGTTGGTCACGGACAGATCGAAGGGCACGCCCCAGATCACCAGATCGCAGCCGGCGACCGCCTTGCCATAGGGCCGGCGCATGAAGGACAGCGCCCCGGCATAGGTCGGGTCCGCCGCGCCGCCGCGGCGCTCGCCGGCGAAGGCGTGGTCGATCGGCGGCTTGCCGGAGATTTCGCTCATGAGGACTCCCGGAAAGGGCCGGGCCGCTCAGCGGCGGGCCGTGAACCAGACATAGAGACACCAGGGCAGGATCAGCGCGAGGCCGCTGAGCACGAGGCGCAGCATGGTCCAGGCATTGGGATAGCTGAGCGCGCGGCCGTCGAGCTCCGGCACGCTCTGGATCGCGCCCAATGCGATGGCCGGGGCGAGGAAGATCACCAGCGCCCGGCCGATGCGGCGCCCGCGCGGCAGATCCTCGCGCGACAGCATCATCAGGGCTGGCACCGCGATCAGGACGAAGGCGATCAGGACGAGAGCAACACGCATGGCGGACCGGCGGGATCAGGACGACCGGGCTTTAGCACGATCCGCGGCGCGCATCAGCCTCTCAGCCCCGGGGCATGGTCGCGTTTCGCCCCCCGGCTCGCCATCCGACGGATACCCTGCCGCCTATTCATAAGCCGAACTATGATAAGCAGGCACATGATTGTGATCGCTGCCACCGATTTGCCGCGGACCGGGCCAAGCAAGGTCTCTTTCCCGGCCGCATGCTGCGCCGTTCCCGGCACTCTGCGGGAGCGAATAGCCCTTATCTCTCAATGTAATGGTTCGGAGACAGCCATGAAGAAGACACTGGCCGCAGCAGCGTTCGCCCTCGCCATGGCCGGCGGCGGGCTCGCCTTTCAATCGCCCGCTCTGGCCGGCCCCGTCCCCGCCCTGTCCGGCGCGGGCCTGGGCGGACTGATCACCCCCGTCGCCAGCCGCGGAACCCAGAGCCCGGCCGACCTGCAGCCGCAGCAGACGCCGCAGGAATACCCGAAATACCACGACCAGCAGACGGATGTTTATTATTCGCCGCCGGTGAAGGCCAATCCGTGCCGCTTCACCCAGGCCAATGTCGAAGGCGTGATGCGGCAGGTGGAAGTCTGCGACTGAGCTTCCAGGAGGGAAGACCGGCGCCGCCCGCGCGGCGCGACGGCCCGGCGCCAGGGCGGCGCGCAAACGAAAAGGGCGGCTCGCGAGAGCCGCCCTTCCGCATGCCGGACGAACCGGAGACGATCAGCGCTTCGAGAACTGGAAGCTGCGGCGAGCCTTGGCCCGGCCGAACTTCTTGCGCTCGACGACGCGCGAGTCGCGGGTCAGGAAGCCTTCCTTCTTGAGCGGGCCGCGCAGCTCGGGCTCGTAATGCGTCAGAGCCTTGGAGATACCGTGGCGCACCGCGCCGGCCTGGCCGGAGAGACCGCCGCCCTTGACCGAGACGACAACGTCATACTGCGTCATGCGGTCGACGAGCTGGAGCGGCTGCGCCAGCACGAGACGGAGCACCGGACGGGCGAAATAGATCTCCTGATCGCGGCCGTTGACCGTAACCTTGCCGGAGCCGGGCTTGATCCAGACGCGGGCGATGGCGTTCTTGCGCTTGCCGGTGGCATAGGCGCGGCCCTGGGCGTCGACCTTCTTGACATGGACCGGAGCGGCCGGCTGCTCGGACTTGGCGACCTCGCCGAGCTGCGAGAGAGACTGAAGAACCTCGGCCATGGTCAGACCCTCTTGTTCTTGCTGTTGAGCGCGGCGACGTCGAGCGCCTCCGGCGACTGGGCGGCGTGCGGATGCTCCGAGCCCTTGTAGACGCGCAGATTGCCGAGGATCTGGCGGAAGAGCGGGCCGCGCGGCAGCATGCGCTCGACGGCCTTCTCGACGACGCGCTCGGGGAAGCGGCCTTCCAGGATGAACTTGGCCGAACGCTCCTTGATGCCACCCGGGAAGCCGGTGTGGTGGTAGTAGTTCTTCTGCTCGCGCTTGCGGCCGGTGAAGGAGACCTTCTCGGCGTTGATCACGATGACATTGTCGCCGCAGTCGACATGCGGGGTGTAGGCGGCCTTGTGCTTGCCGCGCAGGCGCATCGCCACGATGGAGGCGAGACGGCCGACGACGAGCCCGGAGGCGTCGATCACAACCCACTTCTTTTCGACATCGGCGGGCTTGAGCGAGACGGTCTTCATCGCGGACACCCTTCGGTTGCGTAAAAAAGGACAAGCCGCCGGGACATCCGGCGGCGGTGTGGCGTGGCAATAGGCGGCGGCTGATCGGCTGTCAAGCACCACAATCGGAAGAAGAAGGCAGAAAGTTTCTATTTTTCAATCGGATATAAAAAACGGTATCAAGATACCGTATCATATTTCTCACTCTGTCATTGCGAATCCGGGGTTTTGCCTTCGGCAAGCCCATGGACCGACCTCGCGGAGCCATGCCGGGGACCGGGGTGAAGCGCTGGCCCGGCCCTCTGGATCGCTTCGTCGCTCCGCAGCTCGCAATGACGGCGGGCGTCGCCTCACCGTTCAGCCGGGATCGAATAGGTCCCCGTCGCGTGGCAGACCATCTCGGCCTCGCCCTGCGAATAGAGCCCGACCTCGCCGACAGCGAGCCGCTTGCCGAGCTTCATCAGCTTCGCCTCGCCGATCAGCGCCGCCGGCCCCGGCTTGCGCAGGAAGTTGAAGGCGAGGCTGGTGGTCACGGCCAGCGCCACCGGCCCGATCTGGGCGAGGATCGCCGCATAGAGCGCGAGATCGGCCAGCGCCATCATGGTCGGGCCGGAGATGGTGCCGCCCGGGCGCAGATGGCGCTCGTGATAGTCGCAGCGCATCCGGGCCGTCATCGGCCCGACCGCCTCGACGAAATAGGTGCGCCCGCCATGGTGAAGCTGGGGGAAGACCTCGTCGAGATAGGCTTCGATCTCGGAGGCGGTCATGCGGGTGGTCATGCGGAAAACCGGAAGCTGAAGCGGGTCTTATCCCCTTGCAGCATGGCGGACCCGCCCCGACAATAGGCCGAAATGCCGAAAGGGAATGCCATGAACGCCCATCACGAGCCCGACGCCGCCCCCGTGCTGCTGCGCGCGGATGCCGACGGCATCGCGGTGCTGACGCTCAACCGGCCGCAGGCGCGCAACCCGCTGAGCGAGGCGATGCTGGCGGCGCTGAGCCAGGCTTTCACGGCCATCGCCGCCGACCGTTCGGTCAAGGTCGTCATCCTGACCGCCGCCGGGCCGGTCTTCAGCGCCGGGCACGACCTCAAGGAAATGACGGCGCATCGCACCGATCCGGACCGGGGGCGGGCCTATTTCGCCGATATCCTCGGGCGCTGCTCGGCCACGATGCAGCAGATCACCGCCCTGCCCCAGCCGGTGATCGCCGCGGTCGAGGGCACGGCGACGGCGGCCGGCTGTCAGCTCGTGGCGAGCTGCGATCTCGCCGTCGCGGGCGAGGAAGCCCGCTTCTGCACGCCGGGCGTCCATATCGGCCTGTTCTGCTCGACGCCGATGGTGGCGCTCTCGCGCAACCTCTCGGCCAAGCATGCGCTGGAGATGCTGCTGCTCGGCGAGATGGTGCTGGCGGCGGAAGCGGCCCGAATGGGCCTCGTCAACCGCGTCGCGCCGGCCGGCGGGGCGCTGGCCGAGGCGCGGCGGCTCGCCGCGATCATCGCCTCGAAATCGCCGGCCACCGTGAAGATCGGCAAGCGCGCCTTCTACGAGCAGCGCGAGATGGGGCTGAAGGCGGCCTATGACCACGCCTCGGCGGTGATGGTCGAGAACATGCTGGCACGCGACGCCGAGGAAGGCATCGGCGCCTTCATGGAAAAGCGCGCGCCGGTGTGGGAAAAGCCGTGAGGCCGTCCTGCCCGGGCTTGATCCGGGCATCCCGCAAACCGGAAATCGCCCCCGAAGAATTTCCCGGCTCCACGCTTCGCCTCGCCCGGGAACGACACAGAGTATCCGCATGAACCACGATTCCTATCCCGACAGCCTGATCCGCGACATCCTCAAATCCGTGAAGCGGATCGCACTGGTCGGCGCCTCGGCCAACGAGGCGCGGCCGAGCTGGATCGTGACGAAATACCTGCTCGAGCGCGGCTACGACATCGTCCCGGTCAATCCCGGCCTCGCCGGCCAGACCATCCTCGGCAGGACGGTCTACGCCTCGCTCAGGGCCATCCCCGGCCCGGTCGACATGGTCGAGATCTTCCGCAACTCGGACGCCGCCGGGCCGATCACCGACGAGGCGCTGGCGCTCGATCCCTTGCCCAAGGTGATCTGGATGCAGCTTTCGGTGCGCAACGACGCGGCCGCCGCCCGCGCCGAGGCGAAGGGCCTCACCGTCGTCATGAACCGCTGCCCGAAGATCGAATACGGCCGGCTTTCCGGCGAGATCGGCTGGCAGGGCATCAATTCGCGCATCCTCTCGGCCAAGAAGCCCGCGCTCGCCGGCAAGGGCTTCCAGAAGCTGTCGATCAACCGGCCGGGGACGTAGCGGGTTTCGTTCTCCCCGCGACAAAAAGGTTCTCGCGGAGCCTCATCCTGAGGAGCAAGCCTGCGGCTTGCGTCTCGAAGGATGCTCCAGCAGACTCCCGAACTATCCGGAGCGCCCTTCGAGACGCCGGGGACGCGGCTCCGCAGGATGAGGGCTTGGAAGCGGGCCGATCGGAGGCTGGACCATGCGCGAGCTCGCCACCACCTGCTGCATCGCCGGGGGCGGCCCGGCGGGGATGATGCTCGGCTTCCTGCTGGCGCGGGCCGGCGTCGAGGTCACCGTGCTGGAAAAGCATGCCGACTTCCTGCGCGATTTCCGCGGCGACACCATCCACCCCTCGACGATGCAACTGATGCAGGAGCTCGGCCTGCTCGACGATTTCCTCAAGCTGCCGCACACCGAGGAGCGCAGCATCGTCGCCCGCTTCGGCGACAGGGACGTCCCGATCGCGGATTTCAGCCATCTGCCGGTGGCCGCACCCTATATCGCCTTCATGCCGCAATGGGACTTCCTCGATTTCCTGGCGGATCGCGGCCGCGCGCTGCCGGCTTTCAGGCTGCTGATGCGGACGAAGGCGACCGGGCTGGTCCGCTCGGGCGGCCGGGTCGCCGCCGTCACGGTGGAGACGCCCGAGGGCGAGGCGACGATCTGGGCCGATCTCGTCGTCGCGGCGGACGGGCGCCATTCCGACCTGCGGCAGGCCGGCGGCTTCACCGTCCGGGAGATCGGCGCGCCGATGGACGTGCTCTGGTTCCGGCTGTCGCGGCGCGAGAGCGACGCCGGCCAGACCTTCGGTCAGGTCGGGCGCGGGCGCTTCGCCGTGATGCTGAACCGCGGCGACTACTGGCAATGCGCCTATGTCATCCCGAAGGGCACGCTGGAGACGCTGCGGGCCGCCGGGCTCGATGCCTTCAAGGAAGGGCTGGCCGCATTGCTGCCGGTCGTGGCCGACCGCGTCGGCGAGATTGCGAGCTGGGACGACCTCAAGCTGCTCTCGGTAGCAGTCGACCGGCTGGAGCGCTGGTGGCAGCCCGGGCTCATCTGCATCGGCGACGCCGCCCATGCCATGTCGCCGATCGGCGGCGTCGGCGTGAACCTCGCCATCCAGGACGCGGTCGCCGCCGCCAACCGGCTCGCGGTGCCGCTGCGCGAAAAGCGGGTGACGAACGCCGACCTCGCCGCCATCCAGGAGCGCCGCAGCTTTCCGACCCGGGCGACGCAGGCGCTGCAGGTCGCGATCCAGAACCGCGTGATCACGCCGATCCTCGCCGGCGGCGGCCCGGTGAAGCCGCCCTTCCCGCTGGAACTGCTGCGCTGGTTCCCGCCGCTGCGGCGCCTGCCCGCCCGGCTCGTCGGCATGGGGTTCCGCCCCGAGCATATCGGCCCGCAGCTCGCGCCCGCCCGGCCGAATTGACGCTGCGAAGACCGTTCGTTAAATCGAACAGAGCATTCGCATATCAGATCACTTCAGGGAGCACGCCATGACCGACCGGATGCCCGGCTTCAACACGCTCGCAATCCATGCCGGGGCCGCGCCGGACGCGGCGACGGGCGCGCGCGCCACGCCGATCTACCAGACGACCTCCTTCGTCTTCGACGATGTCGACCACGCCGCCTCGCTGTTCGGCCTGCAGGCCTTCGGCAACATCTACACCCGCATCGGCAACCCGACCAACGCGGTGCTCGAGGAGCGCGTCGCGGCGCTGGAAGGCGGCACCGCCGCGCTCGCCGTCGCCTCCGGCCATGCGGCCGAGTTCCTGAGCTTCCACGCCCTGCTCCAGCCGGGCGACGAGTTCGTCGCCGCCCGCAAGCTCTATGGCGGCTCGATCAACCAGTTCAACCATTCCTACAAGAGCTTCGGCTGGAACGTGATCTGGGCCGATCCGGACGATATCGAGAGCTTCGCCAAGGCGGTCACGCCGAAGACCAAGGCGATCTTCATCGAATCCGTCGCCAATCCCGGCGGAGTCATCGTCGACATCGCCGCGATCAGCGCCATCGCCAGGAAGCACAACATCCCGCTGATCGTCGACAACACCATGGCGACGCCCTATCTGCTGCGCCCCTTCGAGCACGGCGCCGACATCGTCGTGCATTCGGCGACGAAGTTCCTCGGCGGCCACGGCAACTCGATCGGCGGGCTGATCGTCGACGGCGGCTCGTTCAACTGGGTCGGCGACGACCGCTACCCGATGCTCTCCAAGCCGCGGCCGGAATATAACGGCATGGTGCTGGGCGAGACCTTCGGCAACTTCGCCTTCGCCATCGCGACCCGCGTGCTCGGCCTGCGCGATCTCGGCCCGGCGCTCTCGCCCTTCAACGCCTTCATGCTGCTGACCGGCATCGAGACCCTGCCGCTGCGCATGCAGAGGCACTGCGACTCGACGCAGAAGGTCGCGGAGCATCTCGCCAGGCACCCGGCGGTGGAGTGGGTCAGCTATCCCGGCCTGCCCGGCGACAAGTACCACGAGCTCGCCAAGCGTTATGTGCCGAAGGGCGCCGGCGCGGTGTTCACCTTCGGGCTCAAGGGCGGCTACGACGCCGGCGTCAAGCTGGTCTCGAACCTGAAGCTGTTCTCGCATCTCGCCAATATCGGCGACACGCGCTCGCTGGTGATCCACCCGGCCTCGACCACCCACCGCCAGCTCAACGACGAGCAGAAGATCCAGGCCGGCGCCGGCCCGCAGGTGGTGCGGCTCTCGATCGGGCTCGAGGATGTCGAGGACCTGATCGCCGATCTGGATCAGGCGCTGGCCTGACGGCCTTTTTTTACGGAACCGCGTCGTCATCCCGGGCTTGACCCGGGATCCATGCCGGAACCTTTCCGAAAAGGGCTCCGGCGTGGATCCCGGATCTCCGCGGCGTTTATCTTAGGGCCGATCGAAGATCGGCCCTAAGGGCTGCGTCCGGGATGACCCGCGTTCTTATGAAAACATACTGCTATCCCAGCTCGGCCCGGATCCGCGCCGCCGTCTCCGCCTGCTCCGCGGCGGGAGGGCGCGGCGGATTGCGATAGGTCACGACCTCCTCGGCGATATAGCGGCGCGAGGTGACGTCGTCCGAACTCACCATCGGGATCAGATGCGCATGGGCATGGGCGACATCGTTGCCCGTGAACAGGAAGGCGACGCGGTCGACGCCGTAGATCGCCTTCAGCGCCTTGGCGACGCGCTGGCCGAGCTGGATGATCTCGGCCGCCAGCTCCGGCGGCAATTCGTCGAAATAGGGGTAATGCGCCCGCGGCACGATCTGGACATGGCCCGGCCGCACCGGAGCGATGTCGAGGAAGGCGACGAGGTTCTCGGTCTCGGCGACGCGGTGCGACCGGATGCGGCCCGCCGCGATGCCGCAAAACAGGCAGGAATCAGACGACATCGGCACGCTCCGCCGCCAGGCGCGTGAGATGGACGACGGCCATCGCGAGCACCGCGAAGGCCAGTGCCTGATGCGCCAGCCCGGCCCAGAGCGGCACAACCAGGAGCAGCGTCACGATGCCGAGCACGGCCTGCGCCGCGACGATGCCGGCGATGGCACGGGCGCGCCGGGCCGCGCTGGACTGCGGCGCCGCGCGCTGCAGCCGCCAGAGCTGCCAAAGCGCCGCCGCGAGCAGGACATAGGCGCCGAGGCGGTGGTTGAACTGCACCAGCGCGACATTGTCGACGAAGTTCTCCCAGAAGGGCTGCTTGGCGAACAGCAGCGAGCCCGGCGGCACCACGGCCCCGTCCATCATCGGCCAGGTATTGAAGGTGAAGCCGGCCTTGGAGCCCGCCACCAGCCCGCCGAGCGCGATCTGGACGAAGGTCAGCAGCAGCAGGAGCCAGGCCATGGCCGCGCTGCCGGCGGTCTCGGGCCGGCGCTGCGGCGTCAGCCGGGTGGCGAAGGCGACGACGGAGGCGAAGAACAGCCCAGCGAAGGTGAGATGCAGCGTCAGCTTCACCGGCGCGACGGCGACCATGCCGGGCTCCAGGCCCGAGGCCACCATGATCCAGCCGATCGCCCCCTGCAGGCCGAGCAGCAGCCCCATGCCGAACAGGACGGCGATCCGGCGGCCGGGCAGCAGCCGGCGCAGCGCCACGACGAGGAAGCCCGCCAGGAAGACGAGACCGATGAAGCGGCCGAGCTGGCGATGGCCCCATTCCCACCAATAGATGAACTGGAATTCGCCGAGGCTCATGCCGTTGTTGAGGATCTGGTATTGCGGACTCGCCCGGTACTTGGCGAACTCCTCGGCCCAGGCTCCGGCGGAGAGCGGCGGCATCGCGCCGGTGATCGGCTTCCACTCGGTGATCGAGAGACCGGAGCCGGTGAGCCGCGTCGCGCCGCCGACGACGATCATCAGGAAGACGAGCGCCGCCACCGTCCAGAGCCAGCGGCGGATGCCGGCATGGTTCGCGGTCAGGGCCGGTGTGGCGGCCGGCTGGTTCAAGGCAATGCTCACGCGACGGACCTTTGGGCGCGGTGGGCGCTTCACAAGCGCGGTCGGGGGTGACATAGCGCGAAGGAAGCAAGTTCTGGTCGCAAAAACGGTACCCCGCTTTTGCGGGACATGCTTTAGACCCGTCTCAACAGGGCGACAATGATCGCGTTGCCGCAGCAGCGGCCGAGCCAGAGCCGAACCCGGCAGGGAAACCGATGAAACAACGCACGCGCAAGCTGGTCGGAACCGTGCTGATCCTGGTCTTCGTCTGCGTCTATGCGCTCGTCGCGATGGCGCTGGCGCAGGGGCGGATCACCGAGGCCTCGAAGCTCGTGCAGGGCATCGCCTATGTCGCGCTCGGCCTCGCCTGGGTGCTGCCGCTGCTGCCGCTGATCCGCTGGATGGAACGCAGGGACGAGGCGTAGGGCGCAGCGCTCGCGGAGCGCGGCCGCGCCCTACTCCGGATCCGACCGCCGCCCCCGGTTGCGCAGCCAGAAGGGCAGGCCCGAAAGCAGCGCCCGCAACGCCGCCTCGTTCTGGTGCAGGCCGTTCAGCGAGACGCGCGGCAGGGCGTGGAGATGGCCGGCATGCTCCGGCAGAAGATGCCCGGGCCTTGTCGTGACGGCGCTGTCGAAGCCGGCCTCGCCGGCCAGCGCGAACTCCCGCCTCCCGGCCGAGCCGGGATCGCCCACCGGATAGGCGAAATGGCGGATGGGCAGGCCGAGCTCGGCTTCGAGCCTCGCCTTGCTCTCGACGATCTCGCGCCGCGCCGTCTCGGCATCATGCTTCGCCAGCATCGGATGCGTGAGCGTATGGGCGCCGATGGCGATTCCCGGCGCGCCGGACAGCGCGCGCAAGGTCTCCCAGGGCAGGCATTCGCGCGCGACCAGCGCGGCCGGGTCGATGCCCGCCTGCCGTGCCAGATCGGAAACCGCCGACAGCAGAATCGCTTCCGGACCTTTGCGCAGACGCCAGTAGAGCCTGGCGAAGGCGCGCTCCTTTTCCGCGTCGGTCCCGGTACGGGCGAGGAAACGGCCCCCCGGCAGCGCCAGATCGAGGCGCGACAGGGCGCGGATCGCCTCTTCCAGCTCCAGCCACCAGAGCCGGGCCGTGCGATCGGCGAAACCCGGCGTCACGAACAGCGTCCAGGGCGCGCCATGCTTCGCCAGCACCGGCCAGGCATATTCGACATTGTCGCGATAGCCGTCGTCGAAGGTCAGCGCGACGAAGAAGCGCTGGCGCTTCGGGCTTCGCAGCCGGGCGAGAGCCTCGTCGAGCGGGACGAGGTCGTAGCCCTCGGCCCGGATCAGGCCGAGTGCGGCGTCGAGGAAATCCGGCGTGATCTCGAGCAGCGCGTTGGGCGCGAAGCCGCGCGGCCCGGCCGGGCGGACATGGTGGAGCGTCAGGATGACGCCCTTCCCCTGGGCGAAGCTCCGGCTCCAGCGGTCGGCGCCGGTCGCCGCCATGATCCTGAATGCGGCCGCGATGGCCCTGTGTCGTCCGTTCATCGCCTGTCCGTGCAACCGCCCGCTAACGCTATCGCGCGATCGCGCCGCCGGCCGCACGATCTTGACCGATCCGTTCACAATGCCGGGTTAAGGAAGGGCCGTCCTGTCCTGCTCGCGAGGCGACGGCGCGTGCCTGCCCCCATTCCGCCCCCTTCCCTCCGACCCACCGGCCCTTCCGGAGCCGCAGCCGCGCCTTGGGCGTCGATCGCGGTCGAGACGGAGATCGCCGCGATCGCGGCCGAATGGCGCGGCTTCGAGGCGCGGGCGCTGGTCACCCCCTATCAGAGCCATGGCTGGGTAAGCGCCTTCGTCGCGACGGTGGGAGAGGCCCATGGCATGGAGTTCCGCTACGCGCTGCTGCGGGATGCCGGGGGCGAGCTCTGCGCGCTGCTCCCGCTGGCGATCACCCGGCGCAGCGGCATCCGCTTCGCCGAGTTCATCGGCGGCAAGCACGCCAATTATCACATGGGCCTCTACGCGCCCGGCTTCGCGGAGCGGCTCGACGCCGGGCTCGCCGCGCGGATGCTCTTCGAGATCGGCCGGGCCATCGGCGGGCTCGACGCACTGGTCTTCATCAACCAGCCGACGCAATGGCACGACATCGCCAACCCCGCCGCCCTGCTCGCGGCGGGGCCGAGCCCGAGCCGGGCCTACAAGCTCGCCCTGGTGCCCGGCGACGGCGAGGCCACGCTCAGGCGCTCGATGAGCAGCCACGCCCGCAAGAAATTCAAGAACAAGCGCAGCCGCTTCGCCGATTTCGGCCCTTCGACGGTGACGCGCGCCCGGACGCCGGCCGAGATCGAACGGGCGGTCGACGCCTTCCTGCAGCAGAAGGCCGAGCGCTTCCGCCGCATGGGCGTGCCCGATCCCTTCGAGGAGCCGGCGATGCGCACCTTCCTCGCCCGGGCGGCGACAGGCGACGGCGAGACCCCGCCCGCCGTCGAGCTCTATACGCTCGACCTGAAGGGCGCCTGCGTCGCCACCTATATCGGCGCCGTTCAGGGAGGCCGCTTCTCGGGCATGGCAACCTCCTTCGACATGGCCAGCGAGACCGCCAGGGTCAGCCCGGGCGAGCTTCTGCTCGCCGCGTTGATCAGGCTGAAATGCAGCGAAAACTTCGCGGCTTTCGATCTCGGGGTCGGCGAGGCGCGCTACAAGACGACCTTCTGCGACGCGCATGACGACCTCGTCGACAGCTTCCTGCCGCTGACCCTGAAGGGCCGGTGGTTCGTCAGGGTCGCGCAGGCGAAGCGGGAACTGAAGCGGCGGATCAAGAGCTCTCCCAGGGCGCTCAGGCTGGCGCAGCGCGCCGCCCGCTGGCTCAGGCGGCGGCCGGCCGAGACAGCCGGTGGCGAATAGGAGGAGCCATGCCCGGCGCGGGAAAGCAGCCATCCGGCCGGCGGCACGACGGCACGCTCAGGCCTGTGCCGGCTCCTCCTCGACGCGCGGCATGCGCGCCATCGCCGGGGCGCGCTCGGCATCGAGCACGAGCGAGACGGGCCCCTTGACCAGCTCGCTCAGGCGATAGCCCGCCTCCAGCGCGTGGCCGTTTCCGGCCTGGCCGCTCATCACCAGCCCGCCCTGGGCGCGGCGCGCGACCGGCTCCAGCATCGCGCCCTCGTCGCTCGAGGCGGCCGCGACCAGCACCCAGTCATAGGTCTCGCACAGCGCCTCGAGCGCGACATCGACCAGATCGGGCGCGGCGAACACCGCCTCGCGCCCGGCCCGGCCCGGCCCGATGCTGTGCAGGCGCGAGCCGGCCTGCCGCATGATGATGTCGGAGAACAGCGCCTCGCCGGCCAGCAGCTCGGAGAAGCCCGGTTCGCCATGGTCGTCGTTGCGGGCGAGATCGAGCAGGATGCAGCGGCAGCGCTGCGACAGCGTCTCGGCGAGCTCGCGCGGCCCGACCGCTCCTTCGCCCCCGGCGTCGAGCACCAGCGCGAGCGGCGCCAGCCCCGGCGGGGGCTCCTCTGTCCGGTCGGAGAGCGCGGCAAGGATCGCCTCCGGCTTCTCGGGATCGAGCCGGATCTGGCCCAGACGGCCGGCATGGGTGAGCAGGCCCGCAACCGCATCGCGGCGCGGCCGCTCCGGCGCCGGGCCTTCCGGCCTGCGCCCCTCCTCTTCCTCCTCACCGACGGAGACCCAGCGCGGCCCCTGCGGCGCCGGCGGCAAGGGGCGCGCCTGCCCGTTGAGCAGCTCCCGCGTCACGATCGTCCCCAGCGCGATCAGGAAGGTCGCGAGCGTCGAGACCAGCACGATCGGCAGCTTCTTCGGGAAGGAGGGATCGGTCGGCTCGACGGCGCGCGAGATGATGCGCGCATCGGCGGGGGCGCCGTTCAGGGTGTCGCGGGCGGCGGCCTCGCGATAGCGCTGCATATATTGCTCGAGCTGCTCGCGCAGGGTGCGGGCGTCGAGCTCGAGCGCGCGCAACTGCACCTCGCTGTCATTGGCGGAGGCGACGCTCTTCTTCTGGCCGTCGAGCGCGGCCTGGAAGCTCTCGACGCGCTGGCCGGCGATCTTGGCCTCGTTCTCCAGCGTGCGGACGGCGCGCTCGGCGGCGGCCCGGAGCTGGCCTTCGAGGTCGCCGAGCTGGGCGTTCAATTCCTTGATGCGCGGGTGGCCCGGCAGGAGGCTGCGCGACTCGGCGGCGATCTGGGCGCGCAAGGTGACGCGCTGCTCGATCAGCCGGCGCACCAGCTCGTTGTTGGCGACGTCCGGGATCTCGAAGGTGCGGCCGCGCTTGATCGCATCGCGGATCAGCCCGGCCTTGGCCTGGGCCTCGGCCTGCTGGCTGCGCGCGGCGGAGAGCTGGGTGGAAAGGTCGGCGAGCTGCTGCGAGGTGATGCTGGTATTGTTGGGGCCGGCGAAGAGGCCGTGCTTCGCGCGGAACGTCTCAACCCTGGCATCGGCCTCGGCCACGCGCTTGCGCAGGGGCTCGATCGTGGTCGAGAGCCAGGCGGAGGCGCTGCGGGCGTTGTCCTGCTTCGCCGCCTCCTGGAATTCGAGATAGGTCTCGGCGATGACGTTGGCGGCCTTCGCGGCGAGCGCCCGGTCCTGCGAGGTGAATTCGATCGCGACGATGCGCGAGCGCGCCACCGGATAGACCAGCAGCCGGTCGAAATACTTCTCCAGCACCCGCTCCTCCGGGGAGCGGTCGGCCGGATGGGTGCCGAGACCGATCATCACCGCGACCTTGCGCAGTGCCCCCAGCGCGCCGGCGCCGGAATCGAATTCGGGATTGCCGACGAGGCCGATGCGCTTGATCGCCTCACGCGCCAGGTCGCGCGACATGATGACCTGCACCTGGCTCTGCACCGCCTCGGCATCGAACTGGCCGGAGGTATCCGGCGCCGACTGCCCGGGCAAAGCATAGAAGCCGCTGCGACTCTCCAGAAGCAGGCGCGCCTCGCCGGTATAGCGCGGCGTCACCACGTTCACCGCGAGGAAGGAGAGACCGAGCGCGGCAAGGGTCGGCACGACGATCCAGGCCTTCCGGCGCTTGATCGCCGCCCAGAGCGCGGAAAGGTCGAGCATATCGCCGCGGCCTTCGCCACCACCCCGTGCCTCGGTCCCAGCTTCAGCGGTCATGACCCACCCATGTGACGCAGAACTCCCGCATCCCCGCAGGCATGCCGCGTCATTTAAGGCTCGGTAAGGTTATTGTCCGGTAAATGCCGCAAGACGCCACCGGCGAAAGCAGTGCACGCCCTCCGCCACCGGGCGCCTGACGGCAACGCCGCGCCCGGCTGCGTGCCTAGAGCATCGGCCCGAAAAGCGGGCTGCGGTTTTCGGGAAAAGCCGATGCAAAATCAAAGAGTTAGCGCATAGGACTGAATACGGTATTCAGTCCTATGCGCTAGGGTTTCGCGGGCCCCTGCCCGTCGGGCGCGACGACGTCGCCGGGCTTCTGGCCGGGCCCGCAATCGCCGAGCCGCCGCGACTCCACCACCAGCCGGCGCTCCAGCGGCGCGGACTGGCCGGGCATGCCGGTCAGCCGCGTCGCGCCCTCGCTGCGGATCGCGTTCTCGAAATCGCCGGTGACGACGCTGCTGCCGGAAGCCTTGATCGGCCCCATCGCGCATTCGGTCTCGATCGCGTAGCCCGTGGCGGTCCGGGTCACCAGGAGCTTGGAGCAGGTTCCGCCGGCCAGGCTCCCGGCCAGGGAGCGTTCGGTGTCCGGCCCCAGGCACTGCTTCGCCACCACCTCGCCCTGCTCGCCCTGCGAACGGGTCTCCCAAAGCCCCGGCCGGCGCTGCGGCAGATCCTCCGCGAGCGCCGGGACGGCCATCGCGAGGACGGTCACGGCAAGCGCTTCTGGCCTCATCTGCGATCTCCACGCGGGAATCATCCGGGCTGCGAAACCAGACAAGGCCCTCGCGGCGGCCAGAATAAGGCGCGAACTCCGAGCGCCCGTCCGCCGCCCGCAGCCCCACGCTCCCCGGGAAGCGGCTCCGGGAGCCCGGCGGAAGGCTTTGTTAACCATATCCGTCCTATAGCTCGGCGCGAATTACGCATGGGTAGCCAGTGATGAGTCGTCGCCTCGCCTCCTTCGCCTTGGCCGCCGCCTTGACGGCGGGCGCCTGCGCGCCCGACTATCAGACGACGGACACCGCGCTGGCCCAGCCGGAGGGCCCCTACCGGCTCGCCAGCGGCGACAAGCTGCGCGTCATCGTCTTCGGCCAGGACAATCTGTCGAACATCTATGCCGTCGACGGCTCGGGCAAGATCTCGATGCCGCTGATCAATACGGTCTCGGCCCAGGGCCGCACCACCCAGCAGCTCGCGCGCGAGATCGAGGCCAAGCTGCGCGGCGGCTATGTCCGCGAGCCGAAGGTCTCCGTCGAGGTCGACACCTACCGGCCGTTCTTCGTCCTCGGCGAAGTCACGAATTCCGGCCAGTTCCCCTTCGTCAACGGCATGACCGTGCAGAACGCCGTCGCCATCGCCGGCGGCTTCACCCCGCGCGGCCAGCGCAACTCCGCCGAGATCACGCGCCAGATCGACGGCCAGACCGTCACGATCACGGTGCCGATCACCTATCCGGTCCAGGCCGGCGACACGATCGTCATCAAGGAACGCTGGTTCTGACGCCCCTGCCCGGCCCTGCCGGCGCGGACTCCGGCGCCGCGCCGCTCAGCATCCTCCATGTCTTCCGGGCGCCGCTGGGCGGGCTCTTCCGGCATGTGCTCGACGTCGCGCGCGGCCAGGCCGAGCGCGGCCACCGGGTCGGCATCTTCTGCGATTCGACGACGGGCGGGCAGCGGGCCGACGAGGTCTTCCGGGCGCTTTCGCAGACCCTGGCGCTCGGCGTCACCCGGGTGCCGATGTCGCGCTATCCCAGCCTCACCGACCTGCGGGCGCAGATGGCGCAGATGGCGCTGCGCCGGCGGCTCGATCCCGACGTGGTGCATTGCCATGGCTCGAAAGGCGGCGTCTATGGCCGTTTGCCGGCCCTGTTCGCGCCGGGCCGGCGCTACGTCACGGCCTATACGCCGCATGGCGGCAGCTTCAACTACAGGCCCGGCAGCGTCGAGCATAAGATCTATATGGGCGTCGAGCGCCTGCTCGAACGCGCGACCGACATGTTCCTGTTCGAGAGCCGCTTCATCGCCGGCCGCTTCGAGGCCTATGTCGGGCACCCGCCGAGAACCGCCCATCGCGTCGTGCTCAACGGCATCTCCGAGGCGGAACTCACCCCGATCGACCATGGCGAGGCGCATTTCGATCTGCTGTATCTGGGGGAGCTGCGCTCGGCGAAGGGCGTCGACACGCTGATCGACGCGCTGGCCCTGCTGCGCCGGCGGGACGACCTGGCGCCGCGCATCCTGATCGTCGGCTCGGGGCCGGACGAGGCGGCGCTGAAGGAGATGGCCCGCGCGCGGGGCATCGCCGAGCAATGCGTCTTCGAGCCGCCGGGGCCGATCCGCAAGGCGCTGGCGCAGGCGCGGATCATGGTCATCCCCTCGCGCGCGGAGTCCCTGCCCTATGTTATCCTCGAGGCCGCCGCCGCCGCCCAGCCGATGATCGCGACCGATGTCGGCGGCATCAACGAGATCTATGGCGAGCGCCATCGGCACCGCCTGATCCCGGCCGACGATCCGGCGGTCCTCGCCGGAGCCATTGGCGCCATGCTGGCCAGGCCCGAAGCCGAACGGCGGGCGGAAGCGACCGATCTCGCAAGGCATGTGCGCCAGCATTTCCGTCTCGACGCCATGACCGACGGCGTGATCGCCGCCTACCGCGCGGCACTCGCGGCGCGCCGCGCGGACGAGCCCGCGGCTAGAGCAGCTTGAGTCCGACCACGCCGGCCACCACCAGGGCGATGCCGAGCCAGCCGGCCGGCGCGATCCTCTGCCCGAAGGCGAGCGCGCCGATCACAGCCGTGGCGACGAGGCCGGCACCACCCCAGACCGCATAGGCGACTGAAAGGTCCATGCCCTTGATCGCCTGGGCGAGCGCGCCGAAGGCAGCCATCACCAGCACCACCCCGCCCACCCCGGGCAGGCGATGAGTCAGGCCGTCCGAGCGCTTCAGCAGATAGGTGCCCGACAATTCGAGGACGACGGCGCCGAGCAGCCAGAACAGGGGAATGAGATGAACGGTGGAGGCATTCACACATGCCTCCCCTCGCTCGGGAGAGCCTCATCCTCCTCCTCGCCGCCATGGCCGACGCCAGCCTTGATCAGGACGATACCGGCCAGGATCGCCGCCAGCGCGACCATCCGCCCCGACGTCAGATGCTCTCCGAAGAGGACATGCCCGGCAGCGGCGATGCCGACGATGCCGAGCCCCTCCCACACCGCATAGGCGACCGCCATGGGAATGACGCGCAGGGCGACGCTGAGCAGCGCGAAGGACAATCCGATCAGAAGCAGCGGCAGGATGCCGACGAGCCAGGATGCGGAGACGACCGACTTCAGCGCGGCCGTCGCGATAATCTCGACGGCGATGGCCGCGAGCAGAACCAACCAATGAAAAGACATGTTGCACACGGGCGAAGCCACGCCGCACGGCGCATCAGCGCCGCAAGAACAGCCTAGCAATCGTTAGGGTTTTAAATCGTGAGTTCCGATGAAATCGCCTTGCCGGAGCTTCGCTCCGGAAAACCGAACCGCGGAGGGAGCAACGCCGCAAAAGCATGGCCCATCACGCGAAATATGTGCTTCTCAGACACTCATCGAAGCGAAATATGCTGATATCAAGACCTTCTGTCAACGGATAAACACTATCGATTATCCAAAACGACCGCAGACGATTGCAAAAACAGGCGCAGAAAACCTTAAGCAACCCCTTGAAACGGAAGGGCAATTTTGAATTCTTCGGAAGCGGCGAAAAAACTGCGCCGATGCCCTCTCGCAAAGCCGCGAGCGGCCCCCAAATCACTTGGAAAACGGATATGATCGCGACGAGTCCGGTTAAGCGTTCCGAGAGCAATTTCTGCTAGCACACGGCCCGGGCAGCGGCATGAGACGCTGGTGTCTGGACGGGGATTGGGCGTCATGGGTGCTTTCGATGTCCGCGACATGATGAAGGCGGAGGCCAACGGCGCGGCCTCGCCGTCATCGGGCGCGCAGTCAGGAAACGGGCAGACGCGCCGCTTCCATCCGCTCGCGGAGCGGATCGCGGCCATGCCGGTCAAGCCGACGCTGTCGACGGTGATGATCGAGGGTCTCGTGCGCCTGCTCGATCTCGTGATCGTTCTGGTTGCGGGCGGACTGGTCTATTGGCTCTATGTGGGCGGCAAGGTCGCGCCACCTCTCACCTACCAGATCGCGATCCCGGCCTTCGCCATCGGGACGCTGATCACGTTCCAGAGCCTGCAGCTCTATCCGATCGGCGCGCTGCGCCATTTCGCCGGCTCTGCGGTGCGCCTGCTCGGCGGCTGGACGATGCTGTTCCTGATCGCGCTCGCGATCATCTTCCTGCTGAAGGTCGGCAGCCAGATCTCGCGCGGCTGGCTGGTCGGCTTCTATCTCGGCGGCGGCGCCGCGCTCCTCGTCGGGCGCTTCGCGGCGGCGATCACGATCCGCCGCCTGACGCGCTCCGGCCGGCTCGAGCGGCGCACCGCAATCGTCGGCGGCGGCGAAGCCGGCGCCGCGCTGATCGAGGCGCTCGAGGCGCAGCCCGATACCGGCCTGCGCATCTGCGGCGTCTTCGACGACCGCAACGACGCGCGCTCGCCCGATCTCGTCGCCGGCTATCCCAAGCTCGGCACCATCGACGACCTCGTCGAATTCGCACGCCGCACCAAGCTCGACCTCGTCATCTTCACCCTGCCGATCTCGGCCGAGGCGCGGCTGCTGACCATGCTGCGCAAGCTCTGGGTGCTGCCGATCGACATCCGGCTCTCCGCCCATATGGCGAAGCTGCGCTTCCGCCCGCGCTCCTATTCCTATCTCGGCGCCGTCCCGGTCCTCGACGTGTTCGACCGGCCGATCGCCGACTGGGACGTCGTCGTCAAATGGCTGTTCGACAAGATCGTCGGCACGCTCGCGCTGACCGCGCTCGCGCCGGTGATGCTGGCGACCGCGATCGCGATCAAGCTCGACAGCAGCGGGCCGGTCTTCTTCCGCCAGAAGCGCTACGGCTTCAACAACGAGACCGTCGAGGTGCTGAAGTTCCGCTCGCTGCGCAACGACATGGCCGACCATACCGCGGCCAAGCAGGTCACCCGCGACGATCCGCGCGTCACCCGCGTCGGCCGCTTCATCCGCAAGACCTCGATCGACGAGTTGCCGCAGCTGATCAACGTCGTGTTCAAGGGCGACCTCTCCCTGGTCGGCCCCCGGCCGCACGCCATCCACGCGCATACCGCCAACCGCGCCTATGAGCAGGTGGTCGACGGTTATTTCGCCCGCCACAAGGTCAAGCCCGGCATCACCGGCTGGGCGCAGATCCATGGCTGGCGGGGCGAGACCGATACCGAGGAGAAGATCCAGCGGCGCGTCGAGCACGACCTCTACTATATCGAGAACTGGTCGGTCCTGCTCGACCTCTACATCCTGCTGAAGACGCCGTTCTCGCTCCTCACCAAGAACGAGAACGCCTATTAGCCCCCTCTGCCGGGCGTGCCGGCGCGATGCGGCGGGAAGAGATCTGGATTCCGGCGCGACAGGCCCCATCTTCCGGGCAGAGGTGCAGCCATGGCGAGCGGATGGGCTCCGGACGGGGCCGTTCAGGACCAGATCGACGATTCCATCAGCGATGCGGTGCGCCTCGCCCGCTCGCGTCTGCCGACGGGACCGGGCGAGATCCACTGCCGGGAATGCGGCGAGGAGATCCCCGAGCCGCGGCGCCGCGCCATGCCCGGCGCCCGCACCTGCATCGCCTGCCAGACGGCCCTGGACCGTCCCGCCGCCGCCAGTGCCTATAACCGGCGCGGCAGCAAGGACAGCCAGCTGAAATAGCCGGCCCCGCCGGGCGGCCCGCCCGCCCGGGTTTTTTGCGATAACGGGCAAGGTTTCCGCAAGGCACCGGCCGAAAGCGAACAGGGAACAGGTCGGGCGCTTCGAAAGAGCCGCCTCGCCCGGGGCCATTTGCGCTAGCTCAATGAGCCTCGCGCGGCCCGCCCCTACCAAGCCCTCGAATCAGTGGGATTTGAGATGGTCACGGAAATCGCGGTTTGCATCGGAATGGTGGCGGCGGGCCTTGTCGGCTGGGCTGCCGATCGCAGGCTCAGGGACAGGCGCTGGGGCGTTTGCCCGCTGCGCACAGACCGGGTCTGCGGCTGCGGAATCCGCAACGCGAAGCTCGTTCGCCTCTGCTCCGGGGACGATGCGCGGCTGCCCGGATGACACTCCGATGAAAAAAGCCCCCACCGGGCGTCCGGCGGGGGCTTTTTCGTTTTCGGCCTTCCGGGTCACCGGCGCCGGATCATCACCAGCGCGGGCGCGGGCCGTAGCCGTGGCGCGGACGCGGGCCATAGCCGGGGCGAGGACCATAACCGGGACGCGGGCCGTAACCCGGGCGCGGGCCATAGCCAGGACGAACGTAGCCGGGACGGCCATAGCCGTGCGGCCGGGCGCCCTGCATCATCATGAGCCGGCGCTGCTTCGCTGCGGTCATCGTGAACGCGACCGGCGCCTTGTCCAGGCGCTGGGCCAGATCCTGCGGCAGGGTTTCGGATGCCAGAGCGGGGGTGCCGAATGCGGCTCCCAGGGCAATGGCGGCGGACAGGACAAGAAATCGCATGCGAAACTCCTTCGGTTCGTCTGAGCAATCAACACGGTGAAAGCTCAATGGTTCATGAACGCGGCCGTCGGAAAGCGTTCATGCCGGCCGATGTTAGGGTCCGAAGCACATTTTCCCAAACGCGACCGGAGAGCATGAGCTCCCTCCCGGCCGGAAGGACGCCGGCATGCATGCCGGGAATCCGCACCACCGATCTCCGGCAGACACGCCGGAAACCGCCCTTCGGGCCCGTGGCCCTGCGGTGCTCAATTCGCTGATCCGATTGAAGATATGGTCGGAGCGAGAGGATTCGAACCTCCGACCCCTTGTCCCCCAGACAAGTGCGCTAACCGGGCTGCGCTACGCTCCGACGGAACGGCTTATAGTGGCGCACTGCCCCGGATGCAATCCGCTTCGACACGGCGGCAAGATTAGTTTCGGGTTCCTCCGCCGCCACGGCAGAACGCCGCCCGCGCCGGGCGATTTAACCCTGCTTCGCTCATCCCGGTTGTGGATTTCGGTCCGGCAGCGCATTTTCCAGGCGAGGATCGGGCTCCGGACGCCGGCGGCCGCGCCCTCACCTCCGATTCCGCATCCAGCAAGCGAATCTCCTGCCTGTGGAAACCGCGATCCCGCAAACACCCGCGCAGGCCACGCTGCGCCAGAGCTTCGCGGCGCTGGCGCCACACTGGCACTCCGACTGGGCCTGGGAGCATTACGAATCGACCATCCTCGCGCTCGCGCGGCATTACGGCCTGCATCGCGTCTGCGAGATCGGGGGCGGGCGCGACCCGCTCTTCACCGCCGAACAGGCGGCGGAACACGGCATCGAGCTCGTCGTCAACGACATCGACGCCGGCGAGCTCGCCCTCGCCCCGCCCGGCCTGCACACCGCGCGCTTCGACATCGCCGGCGACCTCTCCGGCGTCCGTCCCGCGGATGGCGGCTTCGACATGATGGTCTCGCGCATGGTCTTCGAACATGTCGACGGCGTCGAGCAGGCCTGGCGCAACATCCATGCGCTGCTGGCGCCAGGCGGCGTGGCGCTCGCCTTCTTTCCGACCCTCTGGGCGCCGGTCTTCGCGCTGAACCATATGCTGCCGGAGAAGGTGTCGCGGGCCATCGTCCACGCCCTCTTTCCGCGGCGGCGCAGCGGCGGCGACGATCCGATCTTCCCGGCCTTCTACGACGGGTGCCGCGGCAGCGCCCGGCGACTGACCCCGATGCTGAACCGCGCCGGCTTTCGTGACGTCCATGTCCAGCCTTTCTGGGGCCATGGCTATTTCGAGCGGATGCCGGGCTTGCGGCAGCTTGATCACGGCTTCAACGCCCTGGCCGCCGCCGCCGACTGGCGCCTGGTGACGACCTATGCCTATGTCCTGGCCCGCAAGGAGCCGGCCTGAAGCGGGCGGCGTTCCGGCCGCTTTCTGATCCTTTGCCGCCGCCGGCGCGGCCCGGCGATCGCTGCGCCGGGCGGCCGGAGCCGCCCGGGATGACCCGCCTCAGAGCCGGCTCAGCCAGCCGGTCAACAGGCTGAGATCGGTGTGGGAGAGACCGTGGCCGGAAGGCAGGCTGCGATGCTCGACCGCCGCCCCCTCCGACGCCAGAAGCGCCGCCAGCCTTTCCGAATCGGCGGCCGGGACGATCGGATCGAGCAGGCCCGAAAGCAGGAGCACGGGCTTGTCGGAGAGGTCGGCCGTGGGCGGATCGCGGAACGGCGGCATGGCGCGCAGCAGCGCCGCCCCCGCCAGCGCCTCCGGGCGCAAGAGCAGAAGGCTCGCCGCGATGTTGGCGCCGTTGGAGAAGCCGACCGCGATCGGCGCCGGCAGGCCGTAGCGCGAACGGGCCGCCTCGATGAAATCGGCGAGCTCATGCGTGCGGCGGCTGAGGTCGGCCTCGTCGAACACGCCTTCCGCCAGGCGGCGGAAGAAGCGCGGCGCGGCGCCTTCCAGCACCTTGCCGCGCGGCGAGAGCAGGCTCGCCCCCGGCGCGACGGAACGGCCGAGCGCGAGCAGGTCGCGCTCGTCGCCTCCGGTGCCGTGCAGCAGCAGAAGCGGCTTGCGAGCCGGATCGCCGCCCGGCTCGAAGACGTGGATGAAGCCGGTAGCGGTGTTGGTCTCGGTCATGGGTTCTCTCCCTTCGGGAAGCGGAGGGACCGCCCTGCCCCGTTGACGGCGGCAGGGCGGCTCGGTCGTGCCCGCTCAGTCGAGCGCGGGCAGCACGGCCTCGATCTGGGCGCGATGCGCTTCCAGCCCGGCGGGCAGCTTGAGCGCACGGCCCAGCTCGGCAGCAGGCTCGTCCACGGCGAAGCCGGGGACGTCGGTCGCGATCTCGAACAGCACGTGGCCGGGCTCGCGGAAATAGACCGAACGGAAGTAGTTCCGGTCACGCTGTTCCGTGGTCCGGATGCGATGGTTCTCGACCAGGCGACGCACCATCTCCTCCTGCGCCGCGTCATCGGCGGCCCGGAAGGCGATGTGATGCACCGAGCCCGCGCCCTGCCGGGCCGGCAGGAAGCCGCCGGCGACCCGCAGGTCGATCACGCCGCCGACCTTCGTACCCTCGACCGCATAGCGGATCAGCGCGCCCTCGCGGGCAGTCTCGGCAAAGCCGAAGACGTCCGTCAGGATCGCCGCCGTCGGCGCGGCATCGGCCAGAAGCAGGCTGACGCCGTGGAAGCCGCGGATCGCGTTCTCGGCCGCGATGCCGCCTTCGGTCCAGTAGGGCTCGGTCTCGACGCCGGGCAGGCCGACCAGCGCGAGCCGCATCCCGTCGGGATCGCGGAAGCTCAGGACGGACTCGCCGAAGCGCTTCGCCGGCGCCTCGTGCGGCACGCCCAGCTCGACGAAGCGATGTGTCCAGAAGCCGATCGCACCTTCCGGCACCCGGCAGACGGTCTCCTGCGTCTCGCCGATGCCGAGGCGGCCGGGCGTCGCATGCTCCCAGGGGAAGAAGGTCAGGATCGAGCCCGGCGCCGCGTCGGCATCGCCGTAATAGAGATGATAGGTGCCGGGATCGTCGAAATTGACGGTCTTCTTGACCAGGCGCAGGCCGAGCACGCGGCCGTAGAAGTCGAGATTGCGGCGGGCCGGGCCGGAGATGGCGGTGACGTGGTGGAGTCCATTGATCTGCATGGTGACGATCCTCCTTTCGAAGAGTGCTTTGGCGGGCGCCGCCATGACCGGAGCGTTCCGGGGATCGGCGGCGTCGCCGTTGGCCGAAAGATCGTCAGTGTTCCGTCCGGGCGCCAGAGCAAACACATTGCTTCAATGCAATGTGGTATGTCTAAAATTACAATTTTAATTGCAACGAATGCAGACCGACCTTCGGCGGCGAGATCGATTCCCACTCCCCCGGAGACACGACCATGACCGACACCCGCTTCGCCCCCTATGGCGCCCTCGCCCTGCGCTCCGAGCGCTCGCTCCTGCCGGCGAAGGCCGCCCTTGCCTGAGCCTCGCCCTCGCAGGCGCAGCGCCGGCCTCTCCGGCGCCGTGCTTGAACACGGAACCGCCTTGGCGGAGAGTGGCGCGATGACGTCCGCTCCCCGCTCCAATCCGGGCAAATCGCTGGCCTGGGACGATTTCCGCCTGATCAAGGCGATCGCCGACAAGCGTGCCCTGCCCGCCGCCGCGACGGCCCTCGGCATCAACCATTCCACGGTCTTCCGGCGGCTCGGCCAGATCGAGGACGCGCTCGGCGTCAGATTGTTCGAGCGCCATCGCAGCGGCTATATCGCGACGCCTGCCGGCGAAGAGATGGTCCAGCTCGCGGGCCGCGTCGACGACGACATCCACGCCTTCACGCGCCGACTCGCCGGCCAGGAGATCAAGCCGGCCGGCGAATTGCGGATCGCGACCAACGACACGCTGCTGGTCGACCTGCTGACGCCGGTCTTCGCGCAGTTCCTGTCGCAGTGCCCGGACATCCGGCTCGATATCCTGATCGGCAACCAGGCCGCCAATCTCTCGAAACGCGACGCCGATATTGCCATCCGTGCCACCGACAGCCCGCCGGAAACGTTGATCGGCCGCAAGCCCGCGCGCATCGCCTGGGCGCTCTACGGCCGCAGCTCAGACTTCCCCGGGCCGGAACTGCCGCCGGTCGAGGCGCTGTGGCAGCGGCAATGGGTGTCGCTGGGCGAGCAATTCACCCAGTTGAGCGCCGTGCGCTACCTCGCGCGCCATGTCGCGGCAGAGCACGTCGTCTACCGGCTCAACACGGTTCTCGGCCTCGCCGAGGCGATCGAAGCCGGCATCGGCATCGGCTTCCTGCCCTGCTTCATCGGCGACGTCAGGCCGGGCCTGGCCCGATTGGCCGAGCCGGCCCCGGATCTCGCCGCCGATCTCTGGCTCCTGACCCATCCCGATCTGCGGCACACGCCGCGGGTCAGGCTGTTCCTCGATTTCGCCTTCGGCGCGCTCGCACGGCTCAAGCCGCTGGTCGAGGGCGACCGGACCGGCGCCGCCCGGCGCGACGAGGCGCAGGACTGAATCCCCGCCGGATTGCGCACAACGGTTCTGCCGGCGACCGAAGCGGGCTATGATCGCGCCATGGAGATCATGGTTCCGCTCATCGCCGGCCTCGCGCTGCTCTGGCTGATCGGCCGGGGCGTACCCTGGAACGCCAAGCTGATGACGATCGTGGTGACGCTCGCCGTCATCATCCTGATCGTCGCGCTGGAACGCGGCGGCTACTGGCCCGAGGCCTTCCGCCGCCGCTGAGCCTGCCGCCTCAGGCCGAGGCGAGCTTGAGCCCGACGATGCCGGCCACGATGAGACCGATGCAGGCGAGCCGGAGCGCGTTCGCCGGCTCGCCGAGCAGGGCGATGCCGAGGATGGCGGTGCCGATCGTGCCGATGCCGGTCCAGACCGCATAGGCCGTGCCCACCGGAAGGCTCTTCAGCGCCAACCCGAGCAGGCCGAGGCTGACCACCATGCTGGCGACGGTGAGGGCGGTCGGCACCAGCCGGGTGAAGCCATGGGTGTATTTCAGCCCGATCGCCCAGCCGATCTCGAACAGTCCCGCGATGAAAAGAGTGAACCAGGCCATGACGGCCTCCTGAGGAATCCGGCGAGGTCGTCCACGCCTGAAGAAGAGAAGGCTGCTCGCCCGAGGTCGTCCTCGCCCTGCAAGCTAGAGCATCGGACTGAATACCGCACGCGGCACGGCAACCGCCATTCCGGTTCCGTACGGAACCACCACCGTCATTCCGGGGCATGGCGAAGCCATGAGCCCGGAACCCAGAACCGATGCGCTTTGTCGGGAAGTCGGTCGATCGGGTGATGCCGTCTCGACCCGGGCCATCGGTTCTGGGGTCCGGGCTCGGGCCTTGCGGCCCGCCCCGGAATGACGGTGGCGGATCATGCGCCGATACCGACAGCCCGGGCGAAGCGCGTATGATATTCAGTCCGGTGTTCCAATATGCGAATTCATCCGTTCAAGCGCCGATGCGCGCCCCGCCCCTGCGATGTGAGGATTCGCGCGCCGCGGCCGGGCGGTTGCGGGCTCAGGCCGGTTCGTCGGCCGGCTTCAGCGCGTTTTCGAGGATGCGGCGGCATTCGCCCAGCTCCGCCATCACCGCCGTGAGCACCGTGATGTCGTCGAGCCCTTCCGGGACGGGCTGGCGCGGCGGCGTCCGCTCATGGCCGGGCTGCACGCCTGCCGCCGGCGCGGCGGAGCCGGGATCGCTCGCGGGTCCGACCGGGGCGCCGCGGCCGATCGCCTGGACATGGCGCGGCCCCTGCTCCTTGAGGATGCGCTGCAGGCCCTTGATCGTATAGCCTTCGCCATAGAGCAGCCGGCGGATGCCCTTGAGCAGGGCGACGTCGTCGGGGCGATAATAGCGGCGGCCGCCGCCACGCTTCAGCGGCTTGATCTGGTTGAAGCGGGTTTCCCAGAAACGCAGCACATGCTGGGGAACGTCGAGGTCCTCGGCGACCTCGCTGATGGTCCGGAAAGCATCCGGGCTCTTGGTGTCCATCTCGGCCTCCGCATCCGCTTCGCCGGCGTGGAACTCAAGCTTCACTCGGCCTCACCCTCACTCAACTGCCCGTTGATGCGGGCCTTCATCACGTTCGAGGGCTTGAACACCATCACGCGGCGCGGCTCGATGGGCACCTCGACACCCGTCTTGGGATTACGCCCGATTCGCTCGCCCTTGTCGCGCACGACGAAGGAGCCGAACGAGGACAGCTTCACATTCTCGCCGCGCGCCACCGCATTGCAGATCTCGTCGAGCACGGTCTCGACCAGCTTCGACGCTTCCGTCCGCGACAGCCCGATCTTCTGGTAGACAGCCTCGCACAGATCCGCACGAGTCACCGTTTGCCCCGACATTCACATCCTCCAAAGGCGGATCACGGGCGGGGCGTCGAGCCACCACCTTTCGCCAAATACGGACGGCGGACGCTAGGCGCCCCCGCCGCCCCGGTCAATCCTCGAACACGGGATTTGCGACCGCGGCGGCCAAAAAACAGCCCGAATTGGCTAGAAAACATCACAAATTGCGCGAATTCCGAAAGTCGGCTCACCAACGGATCAGAGCCGACCCCCAGGTGAAGCCGCCGCCCATCGCCTCGACCAGCACGAGCTGACCGGGCTTGATGCGGCCGTCCTTGTGCGCCTCCGCCAGGGCCAGCGGGATCGAGGCCGCCGAGGTGTTGCCATGGCGGTCGACGGTCAGCACGACATGGTCATGGCTGATGCCGAGCTTGTCGGCGGTGGCGTCGATGATCCGGCGATTGGCCTGATGCGGCACGAACCAGTCGATATCGGCGCCGGAAAGCCCGGTCTCGGCGAAGGTGTGGCGCACCGTCTCGACCAGGTTGTTGACCGCATGGCGGAAGACCTCCTTGCCCTCCATGCGCAGGAAGCCGACCGTCTTGGTCGAGCCGGCGCCGCCATCGACATAGAGCTTGTCCTTGTAGCGCCCGTCCGAGCGGATATGGGTGGTGAGCACGCCGCGATCCTTCAGCGTCCCCTCGCCCGGCACGGCCCGCAGCACCAGGGCGCCGGCCCCGTCGCCGAACAACACGCAGGTGGTGCGGTCTTCCCAGTCGAGAATGCGCGAGAAGGTCTCGGCGCCGATCACCAGCGCGGTCTTCGCCCCGCCGGTGACGAGGAACTTGTCGGCCGTCGCCAGCGCGAAGACGAAGCCGGAGCAGACCGCCTGCACGTCGAAGGCGGCGCCGCCCGTGATGCCGAGCGCGGCCTGGATCTGCGTCGCGGTGGCGGGGAAGGTGTGGTCCGGCGTCGCGGTGGCGACGATGATCAGGTCGATCTCGGAGGCGTCGATGCCGGCATCAGCGATGGCGTCCTGCGCCGCCTTGAGCCCGACCACGGAGGTCGGCTCGTCATCGGCCGCGATATGGCGCTGGCGGATGCCGGTGCGCTGGACGATCCACTCGTCGCTGGTGTCGACGCGCGCGGCGAGTTCGGCATTGGTGACGATGCGGGCGGGAAGATAGGAACCGCAACCGATGACCTGGGAGCGCAAGATGGACAAGAAACGTTTTCCCTATTCGGTCTCGGCCGGCTGCGCCGTCGACGGCGCCGGCTGGGTGCTCGCGGCGACCATCTCGCGCAGCTTCGCCATCAGGTCCTCGCGCGCCATCTCGTAGCCGAGTTCGGCGGCGCTGGCGAAGCCGACGGCGTCCGTGCCGCCATGGCTCTTGATGACGATGCCCTCCAGGCCGAGGAAGACGCCGCCGTTGGATTTGCGCGGGTCGAGCTTCTCGCGCAGCGCCGCGAAGGCGCCGCGGGCGAAGACATAGCCGATCTTGGCCATCAGCGAGCGGCCCATCGCCGCGCGCAGATAGGAGGCGATCTGGCGGGCGGTGCCCTCGGCGGTTTTCAGCGCGATATTGCCGGTGAAGCCTTCCGTCACCACCACGTCGACCGTGCCCTTGCCGAGATCGTCGCCCTCGACGAAGCCGTGATAGGCCAGATGCGGCAGGTCGCTCTCGCGCAGGATGCGGCCGGCCTCCTTGACCGCCTCGACGCCCTTGATCTCCTCGACGCCGACATTGAGCAGCCCGACCGTCGGCCGGTCGAGGTCGAAGACGACCCGGGCCATGGCGGCGCCCATCACGGCAAGATCGACGAGATGGCGGGCATCGGCGCCGATGGTGGCGCCGACATCGAGCACGATGCTCTCGCCGCGCGCCGTCGGCCACAGGCAGGCGATCGCCGGCCGGTCGACCTGCGCCATCGACTTCAGGCAGAATTTCGACATCGCCATCAGCGCGCCGGTGTTGCCGGCCGAGACGGTGACGTCGGCTTCCCCGGTCTTGGTGGCGTCGATGGCGCGCCACATCGAGGATTTGTAGCGGCCGTAGCGCAGGGCCTGGCTGGGCTTGTCGTCCATCTTCACCGAGATCTCGGTGTGGTGGAAGGTCGTCACGGCCTTGAGCTTCGGGTGCTGATCGAGCAGCGGCAGGACGATCTTCTCGTCCCCGAACACGACGAAGCGCGCATCGGGGCGCCGCTCCAGCATCAAGGCGGCGCCGGGAATGACGACGGAAGGGCCGTGATCCCCGCCCATCGCATCGAGCGCGATTGTAACTGGTCTTGTCATGGAGTTCTGGTGTGTCCCGGAAGCGGCCGACCTTCGATCCGGGGCGGCTCTTTGCCGGCCGGACAATAGCGGTTTGCGATCAACTCGCAAGCCGCGCAGGCGGTTTGGCGCTGCTCAAACATCGTTACGATTCGTGTCCGGCCGCGAGCGGCGCATCGGCCGCGTCATGTCGCGTCGCGCTTCAATTTCGCGAGCGCGGCGAAGGGAGAAACCTCCCCGGCCGACGGCGCCGGCTGCTCGAAGCTCACCCCGGGCTTGCGCGGATAGGGATCGAGCGAAAGCGCCAGGAATTCGAGCGTGATCGCCCCCAGATCGATGACGCCGTCGACGATCGGCTCTGGCGGGTCGTCCTCGTTCAGCAGGACCTCGATGTCGATCCCGGCGACGTCCGAGCCGCGGCGCGGAACGGCCTGCGGGTCCTCCTGCGGCGCGAAATCGAGCTTCACCGGCACGTCGAGCTTCGCCGGGAACGGTTCGAGCGTGACGACGCAGCTCTGATGCAGATGCGCCTCGATGCGGCCTTCGAGCTTCACCCGATCGCCGTTGCGCGTCGCCAGATAGCGCGCCGTCAACGCCTCGACCGAAGGCAGGCCGAGTGCGGCCGCGATGGCGGCGCGCTGCGCCGGATCGGCCTCGAGCACGATCTCGGTGCCGCGCTGGCGGATGGTCTCGACCCGCACGGGGTGGCGGAAGGGCGCGGCGCCCGGATGGTCAAGCGTCATGCGCGGCCTCCTGGTTGGCGAAGGCGGGAAAGAGCGGCTCCCGGCTGAGAAGCGCGTCGAGATCGAGGCCGGAGAGCTCCGCCCGGGCCGCGCGCAGATAGGCAGCCAGCGCCGGAGCGCCCGAAGGCGAGACGTTGCGGCGCAGAGTCTCGACCAGGGCCTCGTCCTCCGGCCCGGCGAAGCCTGCCTCGCAGGCCTGGAGGCGGCCGTAGAACATCTGGCCGATCTTCTTCATCCGCTTCGGCACGGCGATGTCGCTGACCCCGCCATTGCGGAAGCCGAGCTCGAGATAGCCGAAGCAGGCGTCGATCAGCTCCTGCGAGAGGTCGCCGGCGGGCGGCGGCAATTCGCGCAGCCGCCGCAGCACCAGGAACATGTGCAGGGTCAGCGATTCGAAGCGGCCCTCGAAGCTGTCGGGAATACCGCCTTCGAGATAGAGCGCCGGCCGGCGCGACGCCTCGGCGACCCGCCCGAACAGCGCATCCACAGGTGCGCGCCGCTGCGCACGCTTGCCGAACCAGCCGAAAATCACACCTTTGCCTTCGCCCGGTCGCGTTGCCGGCGTCCTCGCCTTGCCAAAGCCATCCTCGGGCGTTACGCCAACCCTGCCCCCTTTGACAAGCGGCTTGGAACGATCACAGACCGTCACCAGCCGCCCCCGCCTCTGGACCGTGCCCGCATGAATCCCATGTCCCGCCGTACCGCCCTGTTCGGAGCCCTCGCGACCTCGTCCCTGGCGCTGGCCGGCTGCGGCCCCGACGCCGGCGGCTTCATGCTGCCGACATCGACCGGCATCAACGAGGAGTTCAACCGCGGCTTCGTGATGGACGACGCGCTGGTCGCGCAGATCAAGGTCGGCATGGACGTGCAATCCGTGCTGCAGATCCTCGGCACGCCTTCCACCACCTCGACGGTCGGCAACCGCACCTTCTACTATATCAGCCAGCGGATGCGCCGGCGCTTCCAGTTCCAGGACCCGCAGATCATCGACCAGCAGGTGCTGGTGATCTATTTCAACAAGAGCTTCAAGGTCGAGCGCATCGCCAATTACGGCCTGCAGGACGGCGTGATCTTCGACTTCATCAGCCGCAGCACCCCGGCCGGCGGCGAGGAGCAGAGCTTCCTGCGCAACCTCTTCCGCGGCGTCACCAAGTTCAACCCGCTGGGCGGGCTGAGCAGCAACTGATCGCGACGGCCCCTGCCGAAGCAGGACAACCCCGCGACCTCGTCGCGGGGTTTCCTTTTCCGGAGCCCGTCGCCGCGGTCAGGCCGACGCCGGCGCCCTGCGTTCCGGCAGCGTCATCGCCATGACGCCGAGAACCACCAGCGCGAGCCCGGCCCAGGCCGTCGGCTGCAGGCGCTCGCCCAGGAAGACGAGGCCGATCGCCACCCCGATCGGCACGCGCAGATAGGACACCGCCGTCGTCCCGACCGAGCCGAGCGTGCGGATCAGCCGGAAATAGATGGCGAAGGCGAGCGCGGTCGAGAACACGGACAGCGCCAGCAGCGCGAGGACGGATTCCCGCGACGGCGCCAGCGTCCACGGCCTGTCGACGATCAATGCCGCCGGGATCAGCAGCGCCGTGCCCGCCAGCATCGAGCCGGCGGCCGGCAGCAGCGGGTCCATGCCGGCGAAATGCCGGCCGAACAGCGCCGCGCAGGCATAGGCGATCGTCGCGGCGACGATGGCGAGCTGCGGCAGAGCCTGCGCCCCCAGCCCCGCGAAGGCATCGGCCCCGACGATCAGGCTGATCCCGGCGACGCCGGCCGCGACGCCCAGGCCCTTGCGCCAGTCGGGCGGGCGGCCCGGCATCAGCGCGAGCGAGATCACGAAGACGAAGACAGGCGTGGTGCCGTTGAGGATCGAGGCGAGGCCGGCATCGACGCTGCGCTCGGCCCAGGCGATCAGCGTGAAGGGCACGACGCTGTTGAGCAGGGCCTGCGTCAGAAAGCGCCGCCAGGCCACGCGGTCGCGCGGCATCCGCAGGCCGCGCCAGCGGATCACCGCGAGCAGGATCGCGCCGGCGATCAATGTGCGGGCGGCGATCAGGGTCAAGGGCGGGATCGTCTCGACGCCGAGCTTGATGAAGCTGTAGGAGCCGCCCCAGAGCGTCGCCAGCGCCAGCAGCAGCGCGAATTCGGTGGTTCGGTTCGGGGCGGCGGGTGTTTCGAGCGCTTGCGTGGGCATGGTCTCTCCTCGGTCGGCGGGACCATGCCAGCGGCGCGACGCCGATGCATGCGGGAACGCTACGCTCACGGCCGTAACTTGCGGAGTTGATTCAAGCGGTTGCCGCATTGATTCAAGCGTAACTCGCAAGTCTTTGGCTTCGCAGATATTTCTCCCGGCGGAAGAGGCTAAGCCTCATTGCGAGCGAAGCGAAGCAATCCAGGGGACCGGGTGGAACGCTTCAGGCCAGTCCCTCCTGGATTGCCTCGTCGCTTCACTCCTCGCAATGACGGTGCCCCACATGAGGAAACCCGCGGCTTTCGCCGCGGGTCGAATGGTTCAGGCAATAGCCTGCGCTCAGGAATGCGCCAGGATCGCCAGCAGCAGCAGGGCGATGATGTTGGTGATCTTGATCGCCGGGTTCACGGCGGGGCCCGCCGTGTCCTTGTAGGGGTCACCGACGGTGTCGCCGGTCACCGAGGCCTTGTGCGCCTCCGAGCCCTTGAGGTGGCGCACTCCGTCCTTGTCGACGAAGCCGTCCTCGAAGCTCTTCTTGGCGTTGTCCCAGGCACCGCCGCCCGAGGTCATCGAGATCGCGACGAAGATGCCGGTGACGATGACGCCCATCAGCATGGCCCCGACCGCCGCGAAGGCGTTGTTCTTGCCGGCGATCCAGTAGATCACGAAATAGGTCACGATCGGCGCCAGCACCGGCAGCAGCGAGGGCACCACCATTTCCTTGATCGCGGCGCGGGTCAGCATGTCGACGGCGCGGCCGTAATCGGGCCGGTCCTTGCCTTCCATGATGCCGGGCTTCTCGCGGAACTGCTTGCGCACCTCCTCGACCACCGAGCCCGCCGCGCGCCCGACCGCCGTCATGCCCATGCCGGCGAAGAGGAAGGGGATGAGGCCGCCGAGCAAGAGGCCGACGACGACATAGGGGTTCGACAGCGTGAAGTCGACCGTGACGCCCTTGAAGTACTGGAATGCCGTGGAGCCGGCCTTGTTGGCCTCGGAGATGAAGAAGTTCAGGTCCGAGGTATAGGCGGCGAACAGCACCAGCGCGCCGAGGCCGGCCGAGCCGATCGCATAACCCTTGGTGATTGCCTTGGTGGTGTTGCCGACCGCGTCGAGCGCGTCGGTGGAGTGGCGAACCTCCTTGGGCAGGCCCGCCATCTCGGCGATGCCGCCGGCATTGTCCGTCACCGGGCCGAAGGCGTCGAGCGCCACGACCACGCCGGCCAGCGCCAGCATGGCGGTGGTGGCGACGGCGATGCCGAACAGGCCGGCGAGGATATAGGACACGATGATGCCGGCGATGATGACGATCGTCGGCAAGGCAGTCGCCTCCAGCGAAACCGCGAGGCCCTGGATGACGTTGGTGCCATGGCCAGTCACCGAGGCCTGGGCGATCGAGACGACCGGGCGCTTGCCGGTGCCGGTGTAGTATTCAGTGATGATGACGATGAGCAGCGTCACCACGAGGCCGACCAGCGCGCAGCCGAAGAGAGCGCCCGAGGTGAAGGTGACGCCCTGCGCGGTGGTGAAGGCGGCCGAGAAGCCGCCGAACATGACGTAGTTCACGGCGGCGATCGCCGCGACCGAGAGCACGCCGGCGGCGATGAAGCCCTTGTAGAGCGCGCCCATGATCGACTGGTTGGCGCCGAGCTTGACGAAGAAGGTGCCGATGATCGAGGTGACGATGCAGGCCGCGCCGATCGCCATCGGGTAGAGCATCATCGTGCCGAGCGTGGGCTGGCCGGCGAAGAAGATCGCGGCGAGGACCATGGTCGCGACCAGCGTCACCGCATAGGTCTCGAACAGGTCGGCGGCCATGCCGGCGCAGTCGCCGACATTGTCGCCCACGTTGTCGGCGATGGTCGCGGGATTGCGCGGATCGTCCTCGGGAATGCCGGCCTCGACCTTGCCGACGAGGTCGGCGCCGACATCGGCGCCCTTGGTGAAGATGCCGCCGCCGAGGCGGGCGAAGATCGAGATCAGCGAGGCGCCGAAGCCCAGCGCCACCAGCGAATCGATCACCGTGCGGCTGGCAGGCTCGAAGCCGAGGCCGGAGGTCAGCACGCCGTAATAGACGGCGACGCCGAGCAGGGCGAGGCCGGCGACCAGCATGCCGGTGACGGCGCCGGCCTTGAAGGCGACGTCGAGGCCCTCGCCGAGCGACTGCATCGCGGCCTGCGCCGTGCGGACATTGGCGCGCACCGAGACGTTCATGCCGATGAAGCCGGCGACGCCCGAAAGCACCGCGCCGATCAGGAAGCCGATCGCCACCCATTTGCCGAGCAGCCAGAAGAGCAGCACGAAGAGCACGACGCCGACCATGGCGATGGTGAGGTACTGACGCTTGAGATAGGCCTGCGCGCCTTCGGCCACCGCGCCGGAGATCTCCTGCATGCGCTGGTTGCCGGCGTCGCGCTTCATCACGTCGCCATAGGCCCAGACGCCGTAGGCTATGGAAAGCGCACTCAATATGATGATGAGAAGCAGAGCTGACATTCGTTTTCCTGACCTTGAGCTTCCGAGCCGTCGGGAGCGCTGCCGCTCCTCTTTTGCAGCGTTGGACGTCAGGCAGCGAAAAAACGGGCCCAAAGACGAAAAGGCCCGCTCTGCGTCGCCAGTGTCAGGCGAATTTGTGGCAAGTTTCGGCGAGGAGCGCAAACCGCTGCGCTTACAAATCCGCTCGAATGTCAGCCGTTCGCGGAAGCGAGGTCAGAGCGGCACGTCGCGGTTGACGTTCTTGTAGAGCAGGTAGCAGGCGTCGCCCTGGCCGGTCGGATAGAATTGCTGCGGGCAGTATCCGCCCATCCAGATGAAATCCCGCGCCCAGATCTCGTGCCAGTCTGCGCCGAGCAGGTAGAGGCCCTGCCCCTCCAGCATGTAGAGACCGTGCTCCATCACATGGGTCTCGACCGCCGGGAAGCAGACGCCCGGCTTGAACCACATCAGGTTCATCTCGAAGTCGAAGCGCAGATCGCCGTAAGGCAGCAGGAACTGGAAGCCGCGCCCCTCCATGCCGGTGTGATTCGTCATCGGCACCGCGTCCTGATGGGACAGGATCGGCCCCGGGACGGCGAAGCCCGGCGCCGGCTCGTAGCGCTTGCGCAGCGCGAGCACGCGCACCGTCTCGGCCGTCTCGTTGCGCAGGGTGAAGGGCGTGCCCGGCGGCAGATAGGCGAAGCCGCCGGCCCCCAGCGGCTTCGCAGCGCTTCCGGCCAGGCCGAAGGCCGCCTCGCCCGCCAGCCCGTAGAAGAAATGCTGGACGCCCTCCTCCGCGAAGGCGGCCGCGGTTCCGCCGCCGGGCGCGATCTCGAGCACATACTGGGCGAAGCCGGCGCCCAGCACCGGCGCGGCGAGGATGCGCGCGATCGTGTCCTTGTAGTGCGGCAGGCGGCTGACGAGCACGCCCTCGGGCGGCATGAAGGCGTAGTTCGGGCGCACGACGCCACGGTTATGGCCGATCGCCCCGGGCGGGACGCGGCCCGTGGCCGCCGGAAACACGCGCTGGTTCATCTCTTCGCCTTTCCGCGCCGGCGGCAGCCGGTGCCGCTCAGGCGGCCGGGCTGACGGTGCGCTTCTGCGTACGCTGCCAGATGACCAGCAGCAAGGCGACCGCGACCGGCGGGAAGACCAGCCAGTTCACCGTATCCCAGCCACCATGGCTGAGCAGGCCGCCGGACGAGAAGGAGGCGATCGCCACCGAGCCGAAGACCAGGAAGTCGTTGGCCGCCTGCACCTTGACCCGCTCCTCCGGCCGGTAGCAGTCGGTCACCAGGGCGGTGGCGCCGATGAAGCCGAAATTCCAGCCGATGCCGAGCAGCACCAGGGCCAGCCAGAAATGCGCGACGCTCAGGCCCGCGAGGCCGACGACCGCCGCCAGCGCCGTCAGGACGAGACCGGCGATGGTGATCGCCTCCTTGCCGAAGCGCTCGATCAGCTTGCCGGTGAAGAAGCTCGGCCCGTACATGCCCAGCACATGCCACTGGATGCCGAGCGCGGCGTCGCCGACCGAATGGCCGCAGGCGACCATCGCCATCGGGGCGGCCGTCATCACGAAGCTCATCAGCCCGTAGGCGACGAGCGAGGCGATCACCGAGGCGATGAACTTGGGCTGGCGCATGATCCGGCCGAGCGGGCGGCCGAGATCGCTGCGAACCGCCTTCATCGGCGGCGCATGCAATTGCGAGACGATTGCTATCGCGAGCAGGGCGAGGCCGCCCTGGGCGAGGAAGCTCGCGGCGAAGGGCGCGGCCGGCGTCAGATCGCGCGTCCAGTAGACCGATTGCGGGCCGATGATCCCGGCCGCCAGCCCGCCGAGCATCACCCAGGAGATGGCCCTAGGCCGGAAGGCCGGGCTCGCCGTATCGGCGGCGGCGAAACGGTAGCTCTGGACGAAGGCGCCGTAGAGCCCGCAGACGAAAGTGCCGAGGCAGAACAGCCAGAACAGCCGGGAGGTGACGCCGCCGGCCGCCAGGCTGGCGCCAACCGCGCCCACCAGGGCGCCGATGAGATAGCCGCCGCGACGGCCGAGGCGGCGCATGATCATCGCCGCCGGAATGACGCCCGCCGCGATGCCGAGCTGGAGCAGGCTGACCGGCACGGTCGCGAAGGTCTGGTCGGAAGCGAGCTGGGCCCCGACGAGGCCGCCGAGCGAGACCACGATCGCGGGGTTGGCCCCGCCGAGCGCCTGCGCGCCCGAGAGGATGAGCGCGTTGCGCTTCGCGAGCCTGTCGCCCTCGGCGACCGGGACATGCTGGTTCATCACTACGCCGTTCCGCGGCACCGCGCGGAGCCGCCCGTCAGAAATGGGAGAAGGAACCGCGCGCGAAACCCTGCCCGCCGCCCTTCCCGCTGTAACGCACCGCGCCCGCCTCCGGGACGATCCGGCCGATCGGCACCAGCGGAACGCCACGCTCCGCAGCCGCCACGATCAGAGCAGAATAATCTCTTTCAGACGCCGTGCAGAGAATTTCGTAGTCGTCTCCTCCGGTCCAGGCCAGTTCCGCCAATGCGGGATCGGCCATGAGCGCGGCGCGGGCCGGAGCCGAGAGCGGAACCGCATCGAGGTCGATCTCGGCGCCGACGCCGGAGGCGTTCAGGAGCTTGGCTAGGTCCCCGACGAGGCCGTCCGAGACGTCCATGGCGGCGCTCGCATGGCGCTGGAGCGCCTCGGCGAGGGCGATGCGCGGCTGCGGATGCAGATAGCGGTCGGCGAGGAAGCGGCGCTGTTCGTCGTCGAGCGCCGCGACCCAGCCGGGCCTGTCGGGGCCATGCACCACGAGGCCGAGGGCGCCGTCCCCGATCGTGCCCGAGACCAGCACGACATCGCCCGGCCGCGCCCCGGCGCGGCGGACCATCCGCCCGGCCGGCACCATGCCGAAGGCGGTGACCGAGAGGGTGAGCGGGCCGGCGGTCGAGACGGTGTCGCCGCCGATCAGCGGGCAGCCGACCTGCTCCGCCAGTTCGCCGAGCCCGGCGGCGAAGTCTTTCAGCCAGGCCTCGGTCCAGTCGCGCGGCAGGGCGATGGTCAGGACGAAGCCGTCCGGCTTCGCGCCCTTGGCGGCGAGATCGGAGAGGTTGACGGCGAGCGCCTTCCAGCCGATCGCGGCAGGCGGATCGTCGGGAAAGAAATGCACGCCGGCGACCAGCGCATCGGCGGTGACGACGACCTCGTAGCCGCGGCCGGGCCGCAGCAGACCGGCATCGTCGCGCAGGCCGAGCCCGCCCGGCCCCGCCAGCGGCGCGAAATAGCGCTCGATCAGCTCGAATTCGCCGGGGCGCTGGTCATCGGTCATTGCTCAAACGCCCTCCCCGGCCGCTCCCTGGTCATCCCGCACAAGCGGCGCAGCCGCGCCGATCCGGGATCCATGCCTGAACCGCCACCGGAAACGCTCCGGCATGGATCCCGGGTCTCCCTTCGGTCGCCCGGGACGACGGCGGAGTGTGACTACGCCGCCGGGATGTCGAACTCGTCGGCGCGGAACTCGCGGGCCATGCGGTCGAGCACGGCGTTGACCATGCCGATCTCCTCGCCGTCGTAGAAGGCGCGGGCGACGGCGACATATTCGGAGATGACGGCGCGGGCCGGCACGTCCTTGCGGAAGGCCAGCTCGTAGGCGCCGGCGCGCAGGATGGCGCGCACCACCGCCTCGACCCGCTTCAGCGGCCAGCCCTTGGCCAGCAGCTCGTCGACGGTGCGGTCGACCAGCCGCTGCTCGCGCACGACGCCGCCGAGCAGGTCGCGGAAGAAGGCGATCTCCGCCTTCGGCAATTCGATCTCCTCGACCTCCTTGCCGATCCAGAACGCCTCGAACTCGGCCATGGCCTCGTTCACGCCGCGGCCGCCGACTTCCATCTCGTAGAGCGCCTGCACGACCGAGAGGCGCGCACCGCGCCGCTTCTCGGCCCGGCTCATTCCGGCTGCTCCGGCTCGGCGGCCTCGGCCAGCGAGCGCTTGTAGCGCAGCACGGCGAGCGCCGCCTCGGCCGCGCCGCCGCCCTTGTCCATCTCGGAGCGGTTGGCGCGGGCCCAGGCCTGCGCCTCGTTCTCGACCGTCAGGATGCCGTTGCCGAGCGGCAGCGCGAAAGCGACGGACAGGTCCATCAGCGCGCGCGCGCTCTCGCCGGCGACGATGTCGTAATGGCCGGTCTCGCCGCGGATCACGGTGCCGAGCGCGACGACCGCCTCATAGGGGTCGATCGCCTCGTCGGCGGCGCGCAAACCGATGACGATGGCCGAGGGAATTTCGAGCGCGCCGGGAACGGTGACGACGTCGACGCGGCAGCCGGCCTTTTCGAGCACCGCGGTCGCGCCCGCGAGGAGCTCGTCGGCGAGCTTGTCGTAGAAGCGCGCCTCGACCACCAGCACGCGGGCGCCGTCGATGTCGAGCGCGGAAGTTGCGGCCGCCTGGGCCGAGATCTGCCGGGGTCCGGCCATGGTTCTTGTCCTTGTTGCAAGCGGTTGCGGCCAAAACGGCCGAACCGGACAGCCCTCATCCCGAGAAGCCGTTTCGCGGCTCCTCGGGATGAGGGCTCGAATTCTTGAGTTGGGCGCAGGCTCTTACCCTTGCGGACGCGCCTCCGCAAGCCGTGCGGCATACCGTGCCATCAGATCGACCTCGACATGGACGGGGTCGCCTTCCTTGCGCTGGCCCCAGGTGGTGACGGCGAAGGAATGCGGGATCAGCAGCACGGTGAAGACGTCGTCCTCGACCGTGTTGACCGTCAGCGAGGTGCCGTCGAGGCTGACCGAACCCTTGGCCGCGATGAAGCGGGCGAGCCCCTGCGGCGCGCGGATATGGAAACGCGCGGTCGCGCCCCAGGGCTCGTCGGGATCGGGCTCGATCGCCTCGATCTTGAGGATGCGCCCGACACCGTCGACATGGCCGGTGACGAGATGGCCGCCGAGCTCCTCGCCGACCTTGAGCGAGCGCTCCAGATTGATCCGGGTGCCGGGCTCCCATTCGCCGACCATGGTCTTGGCCAGCGTCTCGGCCGCGGCATCGACCTCGAAGACGCAGCCGGGCTCGCCATCCGCGCGCGGCCGCAGCGCCGTGACGGTCAGGCAGACGCCGGCGCAGGCGATCGACGCGCCGATGGCGATGCCTTCCGCCTCATAGGGGCTGGCGATGGCGAGGTGCTTGAGGTTCGGCCCCTTGCGCTCGGACTCGACGACCTCGCCGATGGCGGTGACGATGCCGGTGAACATCAGCCTCTCCTCACGAAATGCTCGAAACGATCGCCGCCGATCCGGTCGGTCTCGGCGAGGCGGTAAAGATCGGGATCGGCCAGCAATCCGGCAAGCCCCGGACGCAGGGCGACAATGCCGGGCTCGCCCAGCGTCTTCGGCGAGGTCGAGACGACAACCTCGTCGGCGAGCCCCGCCAGCGCCAGCTTCTCGCCGATGCGCGGGCCGCCCTCCGAGAAGACGCGGGTGATGCCGCGCGCGCCGAGCAGGGCCAGCGCCTCGCGCAGGTCGAGATGGCCATCCGGCCCGGCCGCGAC
>Ga0180223_1000466_pt1 | contig 51010 bp, 44 predicted proteins | sample eDN5th30CKraftOP_FD_151337 | JGI IMG/M metagenome (GOLD analysis project Ga0180223, IMG submission 151337) | Enriched Organic Plus compost microbial communities from Emeryville, California, USA - eDNA 5th pass 30_C Kraft OP (version 2) (version 2) ... | reverse complement strand
ATCCCCTGGGCGGCCTGGGAAATCCGGCAGGTGCCGATCGAGGCGACCGCGGCGGGCATCGGCTCGGCCGCCTATCTCGGCGTCGTGGTGACGGTGGCGGGGCTGTTTCTCTGGATCCACCTGCTGCGCACCGTCCCCGCCCGGATCGCCGCCGGCATCCAGTATCTCCAGCCCGTTGTCGGCGTCTCCACCGCCTCCGCGATGTTCGGCGACGCGCTCGGTCTCTTCTTCGTCCTGGGCGTCGTCCTGGTGCTCGGCGGTCTGGCGCTGACCGTGACCACGCCCCGCAGGCGCGAGGCTCCGGCCGCACCGTGAGCCGCCCGCGCTAGAGCATCGGACCAAAAAGTGGAATCCACTTTTTGGAAAAATCCGATGCATTAACAATGAGATAGATCATCGTTACCGCGTCCGAAAGGACGCGCGATGATCTAATCCGACGTGCTGCTCTCCCAGGTCGCATGGGCGACGGCCGGCAGCCTCTCCAGCTTTTCCACGACGAGGTCGAGCTCCTTGCGGTCGACCGCGGTGCTGATCAGCCGGGCGACGATGTCGACGGCCTCCTCGCTGCGTTCGATCGTGGTCACGTCGCTGACCGGGTACTGCGCCGCCTCCAGTTGCTCGATCAGGACGTCGCGCGTTTCAGCGAGCGCGGCCGGCCTGGTGGTGACGACGACCTCATAGGTCGCCTCCAGCGCGCGCTCGTTCAGCGGGATGCGGTTGATCGCGTTGACCAGCGGGCGCAGCAAGGTGTTTCCGGCGATCACGAACAGCGTCACCAGCGCCGCTTCAGCGGCCATGTCGGCGCCGGTGCAGGCGCCGACCGCCGCCGAGCACCACAGCGTCGCCGCCGTGTTGAGCCCGCGCACGTTCATGCCTTCCTTCATGATCACGCCCGCGCCGAGAAAGCCGATGCCGGAGACGACATAGGCGATCACGCGGATCGCGCCCTCCGCCCCGGCGAGCCGCATGGCGAGGTCGACGAAGGCGGCGGCGCCGACCGCCACCAGCACCGTCGTCCGCAATCCCGCGGTGCGCTGGCGGTATTGCCGCTCGGCGCCGATCAGCGCGCCGAGGACGAATGCCGCCAGCAGGCTGAAGCAGGTGTCGAGGAAGGGAAAGAGCTCGAAAGTCTGGACGAAGCGCATCAGGGGTCTCCGGCGCGATGCGAGACGCGGTCTCGCCCGGCAAGATCACGCCCGCATGAAGCCTGCGGGCGCGATGCCGGCCCGCTTTATCGCGCGCCGCGCCGGTTGTCGCCAGCCTTGCGGGCGGGTCGGCGACCGGGCGCGGCCTCGCCGGTCGCCGCCTGCGCGCTTGAGTGTGCGGATCAGCCCTGCCAAGAAGGAGAGGCGGCCTCCGCGGGCGGCCGCCTCGTGATGGCTCACGGCGAGAGAACGGTGATGACAGGACGCCTATCCGTTTCGGCTCTCGCCGGCACCCTGCTCCTGCTCGCCGGCTGTGCCGGCGACCCCAAGGGCACGCTGGTCCCCGTCGCCGCGGTTCCACGCGACACCAGCAAGGTCTCGATGCTGGTCGTGACCACCCGCGCGCCCGACCAAAACCCCGGCATCCTGTTCTCCGGCGAGCGGGGCGAAATGTCCTTCGCCGAGATCGTCGTCTCGATGCCGCCCGACGCGCGCCGGAAGGCCGGCGAGGTGCAGTGGCCGAGCCGCCTGCCGGGCAATCCGGAGACGGATTTCGTGACCTCGAAGGTCGAGAAGCTCGACCGCCGCCAGGCGGTGGCCCTCTTTCACAACGCCGTGCAGAAGGTGCCGAAGCGGCGCGTCCTGGTCTTCATCCACGGCTTCAACAACCGTTTCGAGGACGCGGTCTACCGCTTCGCCCAGATCGTCCACGATTCGCGCGCCGAGGCCGTGCCGGTGCTGTTCACCTGGCCTTCGCGCGGCTCGATCTTCGCCTATGGCTATGACCGGGAGAGCGGCAACTACTCCCGCGACGCGCTCGAGAACCTGCTGCAGACGCTGGCGCGCGACCCCGCCGTAGGCGAGGTCTCGATCCTCGCCCATTCCATGGGGAACTGGGTGACGCTCGAGGCGCTGCGCCAGATGGCGATCCGCAACGGCCAGATCCCGGCGAAGATCGCCAATGCGATGCTGGCCGCCCCCGATGTCGACATCGACGTCTTCCGCAAGCAGGTCATGGAGATGACCGGCCGGCGGCCGCGCTTCACCATCTTCGTCTCGCAGGACGACCGCGCGCTCGCCGTCTCCCGCCGCGTCTGGGGCAGCACCGCCCGGCTCGGCGCCATCGACCCGGATGCCGAACCCTACCGCACCGCGCTGACCAGCTCCGGCATCACCGTGCTGAACCTGACCAAGCTGCAGACCGGCGACCGCCTCAACCACGGCAAGTTCGCCGAGAGCCCGGAGGTCGTGCGCCTGATCGGCTCGCGCTTGATCGAGGGGCAGCCGATCACCGATTCCCGTATCGGTCTGGGCGACCGGCTGATCCAGGTCACGGCCGGCGCGGCGAGCGCCGTCGGCACGGCCGCGGGCCTCGCCGTCTCGGCCCCGCTCGCCGTCATCGACCCGCAGTCGCGGCAGGGCATCGCCGACCATACCGAGGAGCTCGGCCGGTCGCTGCGCAACGCCTCCGACGCGGTGACGGCACCGTGAGGCAAGCGAGGCCGGAATGAGCCAGTTGCTGCGTACCCGCCCGGCGACCACCGACGCCATGCTCGCCGTCTTCGACGATGCCGCGACGCTGCGGCACGCACTGGCCTTCGAGGCGGAGCTCGCCCGCGCCGAGGCCGCCGAAGGGCTGATCGGCACGGCGGAAGCGGAGGCCGTCGCCGCGCTCTGCGCCGGCATCGCGCTCGACCCCGCCGCCCTCGCCGGCGAGGCCGCGCTCGCCGGCACGCTCGCCATCCCGCTGGTGGCGCGGCTGCGCCGGGCGCTGCCGGAGGCCGCGGCCGGGAGCCTGCACAAGGGCGCGACCAGCCAGGACGTCGCCGATACGATCCTCGTCCGGCAGATCCGCGAGGGGCAAGCCTTGCTGGACGCCGATCTGGCGCGGACCGCCGGCGCCCTCGCCGCCCTCGCCCGGCGCCACGCCGCGACCCCCGCCATCGGCCGCACCCTGCTGCAGGACGCCCTGCCGATCGGGTTCGGCCTGCGCATCGCGCAATGGCAGGCCGGCATCGTCGATGCGGCCGAACGCCTCCGCCGGGAGGTCGAGCAGGGCGCCACGCTCCAGTTCGGCGGCGCCGCCGGCACCCGCGCCGGCCTCGCCGGCAGGGGCGCGGCCGTGGCCGCCCGCCTCGCCGCCGCCCTCGGCCTGCCCGATGCGGCGCCCTGGCACGCCCGCCGCGGCGGCATGGCCGGCATCGCGACCGCGCTGGCGATCGTCATCGGCGCGCTCGGCAAGATGGCGCGCGACGTCTCGCTGCTGGCGCAGAACGGCGTCGGCGAGGCACGCGAGCCCGCCATTCCCGGCCGGGGCGGTTCCTCGGCGATGGCGCATAAGCGCAACCCGACCGGCTGCCAGGTCGCGCTCTCCGCTGCGCTGCGCGCGCCGGGCCTCGTCGCCGGCCTTCTCGCCGGGCTGCCGGCCGAGGAGGAGCGCGGCCTCGGCGGCTGGCAGGCCGAGGGGCCCGCCCTGGCCGATCTCTTCCTGCTCGCGGCCGGCGCCGCCGAGGCGATGGCCGCTATCGCGGAAGGGCTGGAGATCGACGAGGCCGCCATCGCCCGCAACCTCGCCGCCGCCGGGCCGGGCGTCGACATCGGCGAGAGCGAGGCGCTGACCGAAAGCCTGCTGACCGCCCGGTCTCAGCCGTTCGCCCGGTAGTCGGAGGGCGAATGCCCCGCCCGCTTGGCGAAGAAGCGCGAGAAATAGGCCGGGTCGGAAAAGCCGAGGCGGAACGAGATCTGCGCGATCGTCAGCGAGGTGTAGACGAGGTCGCGCCGCGCCTCGATCATCAGCCTGTCCTGCACCACCCGCGCCGCCGAGCGGCCGAGCACCTCGCGGCAACTGCGCGACAGATGCGGCACCGAGACGCCGAGCGCGCGCGCATGCTCGCTCAAGGGTTCGTGGCTCTGGAAGCGGGTCTCGACCCGCTCGATGAAGCGCCGCACCAGCCCGGCGCGCCGGTCCTTCGCCGGCTCTGCGCCCGCATGGGCGCCGCGCGCGGCCCGCGAGAACCAGGCGGCGATCAGGTCGGCATAGGCGGCGAGGGCGAAGGCGCGGTTCGGCCGGTTGGCCCCGAATTCGCGCGTCGCCAGCCGCATCAGCGTCGCCAGCGCCTGCGTCTCCGCCGCCTCCGGCGCGGTCTGCAGCAGCGCCGGGGCCGCGAGCAGCGAGCGCGCCTCGGGCTCGGCATCGAACAGCCGCCTCAGCGAGGTTTCCGCGACGCTGGCGACGAAGCCCTCCGTGTCGACGATGAAATCGAACTGGTGGATCGTCGAGGGCGGCAGCAGCAGGGCCGAGCCCGGACGGAGCTCGCGCTCGCGCCCGTCGATCCGGGTCCGGCCGCCGCCGCCGATGACGAGGAAGAACTGGAAGAGCTGGTCGTGGAAATGCGGCTGGATCGTCCAGCCATGCAGGGCGCTGCGGGCGACGATCGGCTCGATATGCAGCGCATCCGGGAAGCGCTCCGTCAGGCGCTCGCCGTAGAGCCAATAGGCGGGAATGGTGGCCGGCATGCCTCCTCGCGATCGATTTGTCCAAGAGACTGCGCGAATCCTCCATTCCGTCAACCCTGCCGGCATGCGTAGCCTGCGGCACGAAACGGCGGCACCAGATCGCCATCGCCGCGGGGGAACGCGAAGAATGCGCACGCAGGTCGCCATCATCGGCGCCGGCCCGGCCGGGCTTCTGCTCGGCCAGCTCCTGTCGCGTGCCGGGATCGATAATGTCATCCTCGAGCGCCGGAGCTGCGCTTACGTGCTGTCGCGCATCCGCGCCGGCGTGCTCGAGCAGGGCATGGTCGACCTGCTGCGCGAGGCCGGCGTCTCGGACCGGCTCGACCGGGAGGGGCTGGTGCATGAGGGCGTCAACCTCGCCTTCGGCGGCGTGCTCCATCGCCTCGACCTGAAGCGGCTCACCGGCGGCAGCACCGTCACCGTCTACGGCCAGACCGAGGTCACGCAGGACCTCGTCGAGGCGCGCCGGGCCCTCGGCCGGCCGACGGTCTACGAGGCGGAAGAGGTCGCCCTGCACGGCATCGACACGGCCGTGCCGCGCGTCAGCTTCCGGGCGAACGGCGCGCAGCGGGAGCTGCGCTGCGACTTCATCGCCGGCTGCGACGGCTATCACGGCGTCTCGCGCGCCGCGATTCCCGCAGGCGCCCTCGCCACCTTCGAGCGCGTCTACCCCTTCGGCTGGCTCGGCCTGCTGGTCGACCGCCCGCCGGCCGCCGAGGAGCTGGTCTATGCCCGGCACGAGCGCGGCTTCGCGCTGTGCTCGATGCGCTCGGCCGCGCGCAGCCGCTATTATCTCCAGGTCCCGCTGGAGGAGCGCGCCGAGGACTGGACCGACGAGGCCTTCTACGACGAGCTGCGCCTGCGGCTGCCGGCCGAGGTCGCGGCAGCCCTGCGGACCGGCCCCGCGCTGGAGAAGAGCATCGCGCCGCTGCGCAGCTTCGTCGCCGAGCCGATGCGCTTCGGCCGGCTGTTCCTCGCCGGCGACGCCGCCCATATCGTGCCGCCGACCGGGGCCAAGGGCCTCAACCTCGCGGCGAGCGACGTGCGCTATCTGTTCGACGCCCTGCGCGAGCATTACCGCGACGGCTCCGACGCCGGCATCGCGGCCTATTCCGCCCGCGCCCTCGCCCGGGTCTGGAAGGCCGAGCGCTTTTCCTGGTGGATGACCGGGCTGCTGCACCGTTTCCCCGGCAGCAGCGCCTTCGAGGACCGCATGCAGCAGGCCGAGCTGGACTATCTGGTGAGCTCGCCGTCGGCCTCGGCCGCGCTGGCGGAGAACTATGTCGGCTTGCCTTACCACGGGGAAGCGGGCATTGGCCCTCTGCAGCCTTTCCGAGACGGCTCCGGGCCGCCCGGCAGGTGACGGCAGGAGCCGAACGCGCGACAAAAGCAGGGTCAGGGAACGGGAGGACGGCAGATGATGAACAGGCGCATTTTCGGCAGGCTCATGCAGGCGGGGGCTCTGGCGCTGGCGGGGGGGCTCGGCCTCGCCGGTGCGGCCGCGGCCGACACCGTCAAGGTCGGCATCATCGGGCCCTTTTCCGGCCCCTTCGCCCTGCAGGGCAAGAACTTCCAGGCCGGCGTCGAGGCCTGGCTGGCGCAGAACGGCAAGTCGGTCGCCGGCCATGACGTCGAGATCGTCTATCGCGACCTGCCCGCCGCCAATCCGCAGCAGGCCCGCGCGCTGGCGCAGGAGCTGATCGTCCGCGACAAGGTGCAGTATCTCGGCGGCGTCTACTTCACGCCGGACGCGATGGCGATCACGCCGCTGCTCAAGCAGGGCAACGTCCCGCTGGTGATCTTCAATGCCGCGACCTCGGCGATCATGACCTCCTCGCCGCTGGTGGTGCGGACCTCCTTCACCACGGCCCAGACCACGACGCCGCTCGGCAAGGCGGCGGTCGACCGCGGCGTCAGGAAATTCGTCACGGCCGTCACCGATTACGGCCCCGGCGTCGATGCCGAAATGGCCTTCAAGAAGGCGGTGGAGGCCGCCGGCGGGCAGGTCGTCGAGACCATCCGCATGCCGCTCAACACCACCGAGTTCAGTCCGATCATGCAGCGCATCCGCGATGCCGGCGCGCAGGGCGTCTTCGCCTTCCTGCCGTCCGGACCGCCGACGCTGGGCTTCGTCAAATCCTTCAACGACACCGGGCTGAAGCAGGGCGGCGTCAAGCTCTTCGCCACCGGCGACCTGACCCAGGAATCCGACCTGCCGGCGCTGGGCGAGGCGGCGAGCGGCATGATCACCGGGTTCCACTACGCCGTCTCGCACGATTCCGACGCCAACCGGCGCTTCGTCGCCGCCGCCGAAAAGGCGATCGGCGGCCCCGGCCAGCTCTCCTTCCCGGCGGTCGGCGCCTATGACGGCATGTATGTGATCGCGAAGATGATCGCCGCCACCGGCGGCAAGCAGGATGCCGAGAAGGCGGTCGAGGCGGTGAAGGGCCTCGCCTGGGAAAGCCCGCGCGGCCCGGTCAGGATCGACCCCGAGACCCGCCACATCACCCAGACCATCTATCTGCGCGAGGTCGCGAAGGACGACAAGGGCCACTGGATCAACAAGGAGATCCAGAGCTTCCCCGAGCAGGCGGATCCCGGCCTGGCGAAGTAAGGCAGCCCCGGAGCCTCCGTCATTCCGGGCGCGGCGAAGCGAAGACCGGAATCCATCGTGGAGCGGCAGGCCCTTCGATGGATTCCGGAGCGGCGCCGCGGAGCCTGTCCCCGGGCCGACCGAAGGAAGGCCGGGCCCGAGGGCGGCTTGCCCGCAATGACGCCATGCACCTGATCGACGTTCCGACGAGGCCCGACCATCCATGCAGACGGCCCTCAGCATCGCCCTCGACGCCTTCGCCTACGGCATGGCGCTGTTCATCATCTGCATCGGCCTGTCGCTGACGATGGGGCTGATGCGGCTGGTCAACCTCGCCCATGGCGCCTTCGCCATGATCGGCGGCTACATCGCCTCCTACGCGGCGCGCGATCTCGGCCTCGGCTACGGCTTCGGCATCGCGCTCGCCGTCGCCGGCACGGTGCTGATCGCGGTGCCGCTCGAACGCCTGCTCTTCCGCCGCATCTATGACCGCAGCGAGCTCTCGCAGGTGCTGATGACCATCGGCATCACCTTCTGCGTCATCGGCATCACCAATTATTTCTTCGGCCCGACGCTGAAGACCATCCCCCTGCCCGCCGATCTGGCGCGGCCGATCGATCTCGGCTTCCGCAGCATCGCCGGCCACAGGCTCTTCGTCATCGCCAGCGGCCTCGCCGTCGCCGGCGGGCTCTGGTTCCTGATCGAGCGCACCGGCTTCGGCATCAAGCTGCGCGCCGCCGTCGAGAACGCCCCGATGTCGCGCGCGCTCGGCGTCCGCACCGAGCTGATCTACGCCGCGAGCTTCGCGCTCGCCGTCGCGCTCGCCGCCTTCGGCGGCGCGGTCGGCGCCGAATTCCTGCCGATCGAGCCCTATTACGCCCTGCGCTACATGGTGACCTTCCTCGTCGTCGTCTCGGTCGGCGGGGCGGGCTCGATCCCCGGCGCGCTCGCCGCCTGCCTGCTCCTCGGCGCGATCGACGTGACCGGGCGCTACCTCATGCCCGATTTCGGCAATTTCTTCTTCTACCTCGCGGTGATCCTGGTGGTCTGCGCCTTCCCGCGCGGCCTGATGGGACGGGCCCGGTGATGGCGCAGGCTTCCGCCCCCATGGCAGCCGCCACGCCCGCGCACGGCCTCGGCCGCGACCTCGCCGGGCTCGCGCTCATCCTCGCCGCCGGGCTCGCGGGCTACTGGCTCTTCCCCGACAACCTCTCCTTCCTGACCCGTCTGATCTCGATCGCGCTGCTGGTGCTCTCGCTCGACCTGATCGTCGGCTATTGCGGCATCGCCTCGCTCGGCCAGGCGGCGCTCTACGGCGCCGGCGCCTATGCCGCCGGCATCGCCTGCCTCAACGGCGTGACCGAGCCCTTCCTGCTGGTCCTGATCGGGGCCGGGGCCGGCGCCGTCACCGGCCTGCTCGCGGGCGCGATCATGCTGCGCGCCCATGGGTTGCCGCAGCTCGTGCTCTCCATCGCCATCGTCCAGCTCCTGCACGAGGCCGCCAACAAGGCCGCCTGGCTGACCGGCGGCAGCGACGGCCTCGCCGGCATGGCCCCCGCCCCGCTCTTCGGCCTGTTCGCGTTCGATCTCTGGGGCCGCGCCGCCTATCTTTTCGGGCTCGGCCTGCTCGTCGTCGTCTTCGTCGCGCTGAAGCTCCTCGTCCGCTCGCCTTTCGGCATGGTCTGCCGCGGGCTCAAAGAGGACCCGCTGCGGGTGAGCGCGCTCGGCATCTCCGCCTTCCCGGTGCTGCTTCGGATGTTCGTGATCTCAGGCGCCGTCGCCGGCATGGGCGGCGCGCTCGGCGCGATCTCGACCCAGGTCGTCGGGCTCGACAGCGTGAGCTTCGAGCTCTCCGCCAACGCGTTGGTCATGCTGGTGCTCGGCGGGCTGGGCAATCTCTACGGCGCGCTGATCGGCACCGTCGTCTTCATGGCGGTCGAGCATGTCGTCGCCGCGATCGACCCGTTCCACTGGATGACGCTGGTCGGCGCGCTGCTGGTCGCCATCGTGCTCTTCGCCCCGCGCGGCCTCTCCGGCACGCTCGACGAGGCCGCCCGCATCCTGACGCGCCGTCCGCGGAGGGCAGGGCCATGAATCCGGCTGCCGCCAGCCCCGTCTTCGAGGTCGCGCATCTGTCGAAGTCCTTCGGCGGGCTCAAGGTCAACCACGACGTCTCGATCGCCATGGCGCCGGGCGAGCGCCTCGCGCTGATCGGTCCCAACGGCGCCGGCAAGACCACCTTCGTCAACCTCGTCACCGGCCGCATCCGGCCAAGTGCCGGCTCGGTTCACCTCGGCGGCGAGGACATCACCCGCCTCGGCGCCGTCGCGCGCGTCCGGCGCGGCCTCGTGCGCACCTTCCAGGTGACGCGGCTCTTCCCGGAGATGACGCCGGAGGAGCATGTCATCATGGCGACCCTGCAACGGCAGGGCCGCGCCACCCGCATCCTCGCCCGCTTCCACGGCGCCGGCGCGGCGGCCGACGAGGCCGCCGACATCCTCGCCACACTCGGCCTGACCGAGGTCGCCCGCCGCAAGGTGGTCGAGATCGCCTATGGCCAGCAGCGGCTGCTGGAGATCGCCATCGCCATGGCGCAGCGGCCGAAGGTCCTGCTGCTCGACGAACCCGCCGCCGGCGTGCCCTCCGCCGACACGCCGCTGATAGAGCGCGCGCTGGAGCGCCTGCCGGCCTCGCTCGCCGTGCTGATGATCGAGCACGACATGGACCTGGTCTTCCGCTTCGCCCGGCGCGTCACGGTGCTGGCGGCCGGAGAGCTGATCTTCCAGGGTCTGCCGGCCGACGTCGCCAGGGACGACAAGGTCCGCGAGGCCTATCTCGGGAGCTATGCCCATGCCGGCCGCTAGCCTCGACGTCCGCGGCCTGAGCGCCGGCTACGGCCAGACCCATGTGCTGGAGGATGTCTCCTTCTCCGTGCCGGCGGGCGGGCGCCTTTCCATCCTCGGCCGCAACGGCATGGGCAAGACCACGCTGATGGCGACGCTGATGGGGCTGACCCGGCGCTATGCCGGCAGCATCGGCGTCGATGGGCGGGACGTGACGGCCCTGCGCACGACCGGCCGCGCGCAGGGCGGCATCGGGCTGGTTCCGCAGACCCGGGAGATCTTCAAGGGGCTCACCGTCGAGGAAAACCTCTTCGTCGGGCTGAAGGATCGCCCGCGCCGGGCGATCGACGAAGCCTATGCGCTCTTTCCCCGGCTCGGGGAGCGCCGCCGCAATCTCGGCTCGCAGCTCTCGGGCGGCGAGCAGCAGATGCTGGCGACCGCCCGCACCATTCTCGGCCAGCCCTCGATCCTGCTGCTCGACGAGCCGCTGGAGGGCCTCGCCCCGGTGATCTGCGACATGCTGATGGCGGCCTTCGCACAGCTCGCGTCGAGCGGCGCGATGACCATCCTCTTCGTCGAGCAGCGGCTCGAAAGCGCCCTCGACTTCGCCGAGGAGGTCATCATCCTCGAACGCGGGCGGATCGTCTGGTCGGGGACGTCCTCGGCCTTGCGTGCCGATGGCGATGTGCTCGAACGCTATGTCGGCGTCGGCGGGCTGCACTGACGGAGAATCCACAGCTGAGTCCTCATCCTGAGGAGCAGCCGCATGGCTGCGTCTCGAAGGATGCTCCAGAGGGCTCCGGAACCTTCTGAAACATCCTTCGAGACGCGCTCTACGAGCGCGCCTCAGGATGAAGGCTCGGATGAATGGTGCCGCGATTTCGCTTCAAATGCTGAACCGCGCCCCGGCCCGCGCCAGCCCGCCCGAGATCGCGACCGGGGTGCCGTCCGCCCGCCAGCAGGCGGCGCCGGTCAGCGTGCCGTCCGCGTTGAAGGCGATGGCGTTCATGCCGCCGGCCACGCGCGGCGAGCGCATGATCCTGTGCCCGCGCGCCGCGAGGCCCTCGGCCACCGCCTCGGGAATCGCCTCCTCCAGCTCCAGCACGCCGCCCTCGGTCCAGACGCGCGGCGCCTCGACCGCTTCCTGCAGGCTCATCCGGTGGTCGATCAGGTTGACGATCGCCTGCAGGGCCGAGGGGAAGATGCGCAGAGCGCCGGGCAGGCCGAGCGCATAGGCGATCCGCCCCTCCTTCAGCACCATCATCGGCGCCATCGAGGTGAAGACGCGCTTGCCCGGCGCGATCGAGAGCGCGCGGCCGGGATGCGGATCGAAATTGAACATGTAGTTGTTGGCGATCATGCCCGTGCCGGGGATCTGCACGCAGGCGCCGAACAGCCCGTTGATCGTCTGCGTCGCGCTGACGACGTTGCCGTCGGCATCGGCCACGGTGACATGGGTGGTATCCGCCGATTCCCCGCCCGAAAGCCCCGCCGTCCAGCTTTTGGCCCGGCCCGTCTCGATCAGCGCGCGCCGCTCGGCGGCATAGGCCTTGTCGATCAGCTGCGCGACCGGGACCTCGACGAAGGCGGGGTCGGCCGTCGCCACGGCACGGTCGGCGAAGGCGATCTTCAGCGCCTCCGCCAGCAGATGCACCGCATCGACCGAGCCGAAGCCGAGCGCGCCGATCTCGTAGCCTTCGAGGATGTTGAGCATCTGGGCGATGTGCACGCCCGAGGAAGAGGGCGGCGGCGGGCCGACGATCTCGTAGCCGCGATAGGAGCCGCGGATCGGCTCGCGCGTCTCGGTGCGGTAAGTGGCGAGATCATCCGGCCCGATCAGGCCGCCATGCCTCGCCATGTAGTCGGTCAGCGCCGCCCCGAGCGCGCCGCCATAGAGCGCCCCGGCGCCCTCCCCGGCGATCAGCCGCAGGCTCTGCGCATAATCGCCCTGGACCAGCCTGGCGCCCGGCTGGAGCGGCGCCCCGCCCGGAAGGAGCATCGTCGCGAGACCGGGATCGCGGGCGAGATCGGCGGCATTGTCGGCGATGCAGTTCGAAAGATAGGGCGTCACCGTGAAGCCCCGCTCGGCCAGCGCGATCGCCGGCTGCAGCACATCCGCCAGCTTCATGCTGCCGAAGCGCTCCAGCGCCTCGCACCAGCCCTTGAGCGCCCCCGGCACCGCCACGGCCTTCGCCCCGACGACATTTTCGCGGTCGCGCGTGTCGCGCTGCTTGCCGATCTCGTCGGAGAGACAGTCATACATTTCCGGCGTGGCGCGGCCGGGCGCGGTCGAGAGATTGTCGAGGACGCGATGGCTGCCATCCGCGAGGCGGATATGGCTCAAGCCCCCGCCGAGGACGCCGACCATCATCGGCTCGGCCACCGTCAGCGCGAACAGCGCGGCGACCGCAGCGTCGACGGCGTTGCCGCCGGCGAGCAGCATCTGGCTGCCGGCGGCCGAGGCGAGCGGATGGTTGGTGACGACCATGCCGCGCGAGCCGGTGGCCGGCTGCTTCTCGCAGGTGAAGTCGGCGACGCGGCGGGCGGGAACGGAGAGAGTCATGCCCGCAATTGAGCGCGTGTCGCGGCACAGGTCCAGACGGCTTCCCGCAAGGCGGTCCGCGCGCCGGCCGCATGACGGATTTTTCGCCGGATCGTGTTCGCCCGGCGGCGCCCGGGCGTTGCGCCCGCCGCCGATCCGGATATCACGAGGGACAGGCTGCGAGACGCCCCGGACGCACAGGGCTCGAGGACACCGATGAGCGCAGAGAAGCGCCCTGCCAAAGCCCGGAGAAAACCGGCCGCCAGATCCGCTCCGCCGGAGCCGGACGGCGTCGAGGTTCCCTTCGGCTATGTGCTGGAGGAGCAATACGGCTTCCTGCTCCGGCGGGCCCAGCAGCGCTATCTTCCGCTTTTCCAGGAGATGATGGGGCCCGGCGGGCCGACGCCGACCCAGTTCGCGGCTCTGTGCAAGCTCGCGGGCGGGGCGGAGATCTCGCAGAACCGGCTCGGCCGCCTCACCGCCATGGACCCGGCCACGATCAAGGGCGTGATCGGCCGCCTCGCCGAGCGCGGACTGGTCGAGCGCCTGCCGGACCCGAACGACCAGCGCCGCCTGCTGATCCGGCTGACCGAGGCGGGGCATGCCGCCATGCCGGAATTGTTCGCCAGGGCGAAGGCCATCACCATCGCGGCGCTGGCGCCGCTCTCCCCGGCCGAGGCGAGGCAGATCGTCGCCCTGCTGACCCGGATGAGCTGAGCCGGCGCCTCAGGCGGCCGCGGCGCCCTGCCGATGGATGGCGCGCCAGATCGTGAGCGGCGTCGCCGGCATGTCGAGATGTCGCACCCCATGGGGCGCGAGCGCATCGACGATCGCGTTCATCACCGAGGGCAGCGAGCCGGCGCAGCCGGCCTCGCCGCAGCCCTTGGCGCCGACCCGGTTTGTGCCGGTCGGGACGCCCTGGCTGATGAAGGAGAAGAACGGCACATCCGACGCACGCGGCATGGCGTAGTCCATATAGGAGCCGGTCCTGAGCTGGCCGTCCTCGTCATAGGAGGTCAGTTCGTAGATCGCCTGGCCGATGCCCTGCACCACGCCGCCATGCAGCTGCCCCTCCACGATCATCGGATTCACCAGCGTGCCGAAATCGTTGACCATGACATAGCTCACGATCGCGACCTGCCCGGTCTCCGGATCGATCTCGACCTCGGCGATATGGCAGCCATTCGGATAGGCCGAAGGCGCCGCCTTGAAGACGTGGTCGACATCGAGCGTCTGCGGCAGGTCGTCGGGCAGGGCCGGTCCCGTCCGCAGCCTCGCCGCCAGCTCCATGATGCCGATGCCGCGGTCGGTCCCGGCGATGCTGAAGCGGCCGGCGGCGAACTCGATATCGGCGACGCCGGCCTCCAGGACATGCGCCGCGAGCAGCTTGCCCTTCTCGACGACCTTGTCGCTCGCCTCGATGATCGCCGAGCCGCTCGCCATGATCGATTTCGAGCCGCCGGTGCCGCCGCCGGCGATCAGCCGGTCGCTGTCGCCCTGCGCCAGGCGGATCCTGTCGAAGGGCACGCCGAGCTGGCTGGTCAGCACCTGGGCGAAGGGCGTCCAGTGCCCCTGCCCGTAATCGAGCGTGCCGGTGACGATGGTGACGGAGCCGTCCGGCTCGAAATGGATGCCGCCCATCTCGTTGCCCGGCGGGGCGGTGACCTCGAGATAGCAGCCGATGCCGCGGCCGCGCAGCTTGCCGGCCCTGTGGCTGGCGCGCTCGCGGGCCCGGTAGCCCTTCCAGTCCGCCGCCTCCAGCGCGCGGGCGAACAGCGCCGGGAAGTCGCCGCTGTCGTAGAGCGTCCCGACCGGCGTGGCCCAGGGCAGCGCCCGGGCCGGGATCAGGTTGCGCCGGCGCAGCACGGCTCTGTCGATCCCCATCTCGCGGGCGGCCGTGTCGATCAGCCGCTCCATGAAATAATTGCCCTCGGGGCGCCCGGCGCCGCGATAGGCCGAGATCGGCACAGTGTTGGTGACGGCGCAGCGCGTCCGCACCTCGACCAGCGGCGTGCGGTACATGCCGACGCTGTTCTTGGCGATGTTGAGCGTCGCCATCATCGGCCCGACCGGGGTGAGGTAGCCGCCCAGATTGCCGAAGCCGGTGAAGCGCGTCGCCAGGAAGCGCCCGCGCGCATCCAGCGCGAGCTCCGCCTCGAACACCATGTCGCGGCCGTGATGGTCGGAAACGAAGCTCTCCGAGCGCTGGTCGGTCCATTTCACCGGCTTCCGCAGCAGGCGGGCCGCATGCAGCAGCACGACATATTCCGGGAACACCGAAGCCTTCATGCCGAAGGAGCCGCCGACATGGCCGGTCACCAGCCGCATCCCGTCCTGCGGCACCCCCATCGCCGCCGCCAGGCTGTTGCGCATGCCGAAGGCGCCCTGGCTCGGGGCGTGAAGCGTGTAGCGCCCGCTCTTGCGGTCATGGCTGGCGATCGCGGCGCGCGGCTCCAGCGGGTTGACCACGACGCGGTTGTTGACGATCCGGAGCCTCGTGACATGCGCGGCCGCGGCGAAGGCGGCGGCGACCTTGCCGGCATCGCCGGACTGATGGTCGACGATCAGGTTGCCCGGCACCTCGTCGAAGAGCTGCGGCGCGCCGGGCGCCAGCGCCTCTTCGACCGAGGTGACGGCGGGCAGGACCGCGATATCGAGCCCGACCGCCTCGGCGGCGTCGCGGGCCAGGGCGGCGGTGCGGGCCACGACCATGGCGACGGGATCGCCGACGAAGCGGACCTTGCCCGCAGCCAGCGCCTGCCGCGGCGGGCGCCGCATCGGCGTGCCGTCGCGGCTGGGCAGGTCGACATTGCATTTCAGCGGGCCGTAGCCCTGCCCTTCGAGGTCATCGGCCGTGTAGACCGCGACGACGCCCTTCATCGCCCGGGCCGCGGCGACGTCGATCCCCTCGATCACGCCATGGGCGTAGGGGCTGCGGACGAAGGCCGCGTAGAGCTGCCCTTCCACGGCGAGATCGTCGGTGTAGCGGCCGCCGCCGCGCACGAGGACGGCATCCTCGTTGCGCGGGAGCGACTGGCCGATGCCGGCCTGGGCCGCAGGCGGGCGGGACTGGGAAACGTGCATGTTCATGACGGGCACCGCGGTCGAAACTGAGCGCGGCTACACTGACCGAAAAGCGCCGCCCCCGCTGTGCAGATGCCGCATGGTCGATATCCGCATGGCGGGTACAGGCCCGGCTCGCCCCGTCAGGCACATTTCTCCGGGCTCATTTCTCGACGAAGGCCTTCTCGATCACATAGTCGCCGGGCTCCCCGTGATTGCCCTCCGCGAGCCCGCGCTCGGCGAAGATCGCCTTGAGGTCGACCAGCATCTGCGGCGAGCCGCAGAGCATGAAGCGGTCGCCGGCGGCATCGAAGCCCGGCTCGCCGATATCGGCATAGAGCTGGCCCGAGGTCATCAGATCGGTGATCCGGCCGCGGTTGCGGAAGGGCTCGCGCGTCACCGTCGGATAGTAGACGAGCTGCCGGCGGATCATCTCGCCGAGGAACTCGTCCTGCGGCAGCTCCCGGGTGATGCGCTCGCCATAGGCCAGCTCGGCGACCTGGCGGCAGCCATGGACGAGCACGACCTTCTCGTAGCGCTCATAGGTCTCGGGATCGCGGATCAGCGAGAGGAAGGGCGCGAGCCCCGTGCCCGTGCCGAGCAGGAAGAGCCGCCGGCCGTCCTTGAGATTGTCGAGGACGAGCGTGCCCGTGGCCTTCTTGCCGACGATGATCGCGTCGCCGATCTGGAGATTTTGCAGGCGCGAAGTGAGCGGCCCGTCCGGCACCTTGATCGAGAAGAATTCGAGAGTCTCGTCGTAATTCGTGCTGGCGACGCTGTAGGCCCGCAGCAGTGGGCGCTCGCCGACCCTGAGCCCGATCATGGTGAACTGGCCGTTCTTGAAGCGGAAGGAGGTGTCGCGCGTCGTCGTGAAGCTGAACAGCGTATCCGTCCAGTGATGGACGCTGAGGACCTGTTCCTCGTAGAAGTTGCTCATCGCATCGTCCTTGGCGGCTCGGTTCCGGCTGTCTAGCGGAGATATCCGGCCGCCGGCGCCGGTGGATAAGCAGAAATCCGCGCCGAAATCAAAATATTCCTCTTTCTTCTCATTGGAGGCATTCCAGCAGAACGTTCCGAATGCGCATGCGGATCGCGGGAGAACTTTCAACCCCGCCGGCGATAAATCCGCACCGCCCATTGGCGTCGCGCTTCGGGAGGCGCCTGCACCCGTCCCGCGCCGAACCCGGCCCCGCATGCCTGGCGAGCAAGGCGGCCCGGCTTTTTCGCATCGCCATGCCGGGCGGGAGAGGGTACAGATGTTTGCTGCGCTGCGCCATGGAAGCGCATTCGCCCCCGTCGGGGGCCGGCGGAAGGCCCCTCGCGGTCCTGTCCCCGTCCGGGCCGGCCAGGCCCACCGGCGCCGGCTCCGCCGCCCGGCAGTTGACAAGCCTTCCGGCGCCTCGCAAATTCATATGTGTACAAACAATCCTCCGGCGACTGGCGCCATCCGGGCACCGGCGTGGAACGATCGTGAAACGGGTCCGGTAAGGCGATCGGGACAACCGGGCGCCACGCAGCCGCATCCCTCGAGGACGACAGCGATGACAATCGACCGCAGGCGTTTCCTGGCAGCCGCCTCCGGCGGCGCGGTGGCGCTCGCCGCTCCCTCCCTGGTCCAGGCGCAGGGCGCCGGCGCGATCCGCATCGGCGAGATCAACAGCTATACCGCGCAGCCGGCCTTCCTGAAGCCCTACCGCCAGGGCTGGGAGCTGGCGCAGGCCCAGGTCAACGCCGCCGGCGGCGTGCTCGGCCGCCGGATCGAGACAATCTTCCGCGACGATGCCGGCAAGCCGGAGGATGCCGTGCGCCATGCCGGCGACCTGATCAACGCCGAGAAGGTCGATCTCCTCTCCGGCGGCTATCTCTCCAATGTCGGCCTCGCCATCGCGGATTTCGCGGCGCAGAACAAGCGGCTCTACGCGGCCTCCGAGCCGCTCTCCGACGCGCTGGTCTGGTCGAAGGGCAATCGCTACACCTTCCGCCTGCGGCCCTCGACCTATATGCAGGCGGCGATGCTGGTCGAGGAGGCCGCAAAGCTCAAGGCCCGGAAATGGGCGCTGGTGGCGCCGAACTACGAATACGGCCAGTCGGCGGTGAAGTGGTTCAAGGAGCTGCTGAAGAAGGCCAGGCCCGATGTCGAGTTCGTCGCCGAGCAGTATCCGGCGCTGGGCCGGATCGACGCCGGGGCGACGGTGCAGGCGCTCGAGGCCGCGAAGCCCGACGCCATCTTCAACGTCACCTTCTCCGCCGACCTGACCAATTTCGTCCGCCAGGGCAATACGCGCGGCCTGTTCGAGGGGCGCGACGTCGTCTCGATGCTGACCGGCGAGCCGGAATATCTCGACGCTCTCGGCGCCGAGACGCCCGAAGGCTGGATCGTCACCGGCTACCCCCATGCCGATCTGGCGACGCCGGAGCATGTCCGCTTCCGCGACGCCTACCAGGCCCGCTACAACGACTATCCGCGATTGGGCTCGGTGGTCGGCTTCGACACCATGAACTCCATCGCCGCCGCGCTCGCCAAGGCGGGCACGACCGACAACGAGGCGCTCGTCGCGGCGATGGAGGGGCTGAAATTCCCCTCCGCCTTCGGCTCGGCCGAATATCGCGCCATCGACCATCAGGCGACGCTCGGCGCCTTCGTCGGCAGGACGGCGCTGAAGGACGGCAAGGGCGTGCTGGTCGACTGGCGCTATGCCGACGGCGCCAAATACCTCCCCTCCGACGACGTCGTGAAGACGCTGCGCCCGGCCGGGTAGCGGTCACCGTCATCGCGAGGAGCGCGGCGACGAGGCAATCCAGGGGCGGCGGGCTGAACGGTCGAGCCAAGCTCCCTGGATTGCTTCGCTGCGCCCGCAATGACGGCCCGGCTTGATCCTGCCGGTTCTCCGGTTAAGCCTGCAAGCGTGCCGGCGGCGTCCCGCGCCCGGCCTCGATACGGGTTCGCATGCTCGATCTCATCCTCACCCAGACGCTGAACGGGCTCGCCTCGGCCTCCTCGCTGTTTCTCGTGGCGTCGGGGCTGTCGATCATCTTCGGCGTCACCCGGATCGTGAACTTCGCCCATGGCTCGCTCTACATGCTGGGCGCCTATCTCGGCTGGACGCTGGTCGAATGGCTCGGACCGGCGAGCCCGCTCGGCTTCTGGGGCGGCGTCGCGCTGGCGGCGCTGCTCGTCGCCGGCATCGGCGCTCTGATCGAGATCGCGATCCTGCGGCGGATCTATCAGGCGCCGGAGCTGTTCCAGCTTCTCGCCACCTTCGGCGTCGTGCTGATGATCCAGGACATCGCGCTGGCCGTATGGGGGCCTGAGGACAAGCTCGGTCCGCGCGCGCCGGGCTTCAGGAGCTTCGTCATCCTGTTCGACAGCCGTTTCCCCAGCTACGAGCTCCTGCTGATCGCGATCGGGCCGGCGGTGCTGGCGCTGCTCTGGTTCCTGTTCCGGAAGACGCGCTGGGGCACGCTGGTCCGGGCCGCGACGCAGGACCGCGAGATGGTCGGCGCGCTCGGCGTCAACCAGCGCCTGCTCTTCACCTCCGTCTTCGCCTTCGGCGCCGGGCTCGCGGGCCTCGGCGGCGCGCTTCAGCTCCCGCGCGAGGCGGCGACGCTGCATATGGACCTGTCGATGATCGCCGAGGTCTTCGTCGTCGTGGTCGTCGGCGGCCTCGGCAGCGTCGCGGGCGCCTATCTCGCGGCGGTGCTGATCGGCGTCCTGCACGCCTTCGGCATCCTGATCTTCCCCAAGATCACGCTCGTCCTGGTCTTCCTGGTCATGGCCGTCGTGCTGGTGGTCAAGCCCTACGGTTTGCTGGGCAGGCGTCCGGCCGGCCAGCTGCGCGCGACGACGGTCGAACCGCTGCTGCGGCCGGCCGACCGGGCGACGAAGCGCGCGGGGCTGCTCGCTCTCCTGCTGCTCGCCGCCCTGCCCCTGGCCGCGCCGGACTACCTCCTGCTGATCCTGACCGAGCTCCTGATCTTCACGCTCTTCGCCGCCTCGCTGCATTTCATGATGGGGCCGGGCGGCATGGCCTCCTTCGGCCACGCCGCCTATTTCGGGCTCGGCGCCTATGGCGCGGCGCTGGCGGTGAAATGGCTCGGCGCGCCGATGGAGCCGGCGCTCCTCTTCGCACCCTTCCTCGCCGGCATCGCCGGCGTGGTCTTCGGCTGGTTCTGCGTCCGGCTGTCGGGCGTCTATCTCGCCATGCTGACGCTCGCCTTCGCGCAGATCGCCTGGGCGACCGCCTTCCAATGGGTCGAGCTCACCGGCGGCGACAACGGCATCCTGGGCGTCTGGCCTTCGGCCTGGGCCGTCTCCAAGACGGCGTTCTACTATCTCGCGCTCGCGATCTGCGCCGCCAGCGTGCTGCTGCTGCGCGTCATGATCTTCTCCCCGCTGGGCTATGGGCTGCGCGCCGCGCGCGACAATGTGCTCCGGGCCGAGGCCATCGGCATCGACACGATGCGCGTGCAATGGGCCGCCTTCGCGATCGCCGCCCTGGCGGCCGGCGTCGCGGGTGGGCTCTTCGCCTTCTTCAAGGGCTCGGTCTTCCCGACCTATCTGGCGATCCCGCGCTCGGTCGACGCCCTGCTGATGGTGCTGCTCGGCGGCGTCCAGACCGTCTCGGGGCCGATCGTCGGCGCCTTCGCCTATGCCGGTCTCAGCGAGCAACTGGCGAAGCTCACCCTGTACTGGCGCTTCGCGCTCGGGCTCGCGATCGTGCTGCTGGTCATGCTCTTCCCGCGCGGGCTGGTCGGCGGCTTCCTCGCCTGGCGCGAACGGCTCGGGCCCGGGGAGCGCGCGCGATGAGCGCCGCCGCCTCCTCGGCCGCCCCGGTGCTGGCGGTGCGCGATCTCGCCAAATCCTTCGGCGGCGTGCATGCGGTGCAGGGCGTGTCCTTCGCCGTCGAGGCCGGCCGGATGGTGGCGCTGATCGGACCGAACGGCGCCGGCAAGACGACCTGCTTCAACATGCTGGGCGGCCAGCTCAGGCCGGACCGCGGCGAGATCGCCCTGAAAGGGCTGCCGATCGCGGGGCTCCGGCCCCGCGAAATCTGGCGCCGCGGCGTCGGCCGCACCTTCCAGATCACCGCGACCTTCTCCTCGATGACCGTGCGGGAGAACGTGCAGATGGCACTGATCTCGGATGCCCGCGGCATCTGGAGCCCGTTCCGGGCGGCGCGGACGCAGCATGCCGCGGCCGCGGAGGCGCTGCTCGCCGAGGTCGGCATGCTGGAGCAGGCCGACCGCGCCTGCGGCGTGCTGGCCTATGGCGACCTGAAGCGCGTCGAGCTCGCGGTCGCGCTCGCCAACCGGCCCGGCCTGCTGCTGATGGACGAGCCGACCGCCGGCATGGCGCCGCGCGAGCGCATCGCGCTGATGGCGCTGACCGCGCGGATCGCGTCCGAGACGGGCATCGCCGTGCTGTTCACCGAGCACGACATGGACGTGGTCTTCGCCCATGCCGACCGGGTGATCGTGCTCGATCGCGGCCGGCTGATCGCCGAGGGGCCGGCCGAGGCGATCCGGCAGGATCCGCAGGTGCGCGCGGTCTATCTCGGCTCCGGCACGGTCTCGGGAGGCCATTGATGAGCGCGCTTCTCGCGATCGCCGGGCTCGATGCCTATTACGGACGCGCCCATATCCTGCAGGGCGTCGGCTTCGGCATGGGCCGCGGCGAGGTGCTCGCCCTGATGGGCCGCAACGGCGCCGGCAAGTCGACGACCATGAAGGCGGTGATGGGGCTGGTGCCGCCGGCGCGCGGCACGATCCGTTTCGACGGGCAGCGCATCGAGGGGCGCGAGCCCTTCGCCATCGCGCGGCTCGGCATCGGCTATGTGCCGGAGGAGCGGCGCATCTTCTCCGAGCTGACGGTGATGGAGAACCTCGCCGTCGGCCGGCGCCCGCCGCGCGAGGGTGCGCCGCACTGGACGCCGGAGAAGCTCTTCGCGCTCTTTCCCAATCTCGGCCGCATGCGCGACCGGCCGGGCGGGGCGATGTCGGGCGGCGAGCAGCAGATGCTGACCATCGCCCGCACGCTGATGGGCAATCCGCGGCTCCTGCTGCTGGACGAGCCCTCCGAGGGCCTCGCCCCGGTCATCGTCGAGGCGATGGCGGCGACCATCCTTCGGCTGAAGGAGGAAGGCATGAGCATCCTGCTCTCCGAGCAGAACCTGCATTTCGCCGGCAATGTCGCCGACCGCGCCGCCATCATCGAGAAAGGCGTCATCCGCTTCACCGGCACGATGGACGCGCTCAAGGCGAACGAGGCCGTCCGGACACAATATCTCTCTGTGTGACGGAGCGCGGCGGCCGGCGGAGCCCACACACCGCGGCTGGAGCATCGGACCGAAAAGTGGATTCCACTTTTCGGTCCGATGCTCCAGCAATGAGAGAGATCATCGTTACCGCGTCCGGAAGGACGCGTGATGATCTAAGCCGACCAGATCTGGCTGTCCGAGGTCGAGCGGACATGCTGGACGAGGAATTCGTTGAACACCCGGATCTTGGCCGGCAGGTGGTCGCGATTCTGATAGGCGATGTTCATCGTCAGCATCGGCAATTGCCAGTCGAGCAGCACGGGCACCAGCCGCCCCGCCTCGATATCGGCCTGCACGATATAGAGCGGCTGGATCAGGATGCCGAGGCCGACGATCGCCGCCTGCCTGATCACCTGCCCGTCATTGCAGTCGAGGGCGGCGCTGATCCGCACGATCCGTTCGGTGTCGCCCTTCGCCAGGCGCAGCGAGAACGGATCGGCGGCAAGATTGTAGACCAGCATGTCATGCTGGGCGAGGTCGGCCGGCGTCCTGGGCCGGCCGCGCTCCGCGAGATAGCCCGGGGAGGCTGCCAGCACGCGCCGCATCCGCCCGAGCCGCCGCACCATGATGTTGGTGTCGGGCTCGTGCAGCCGGGTCCGGATGGCGACGTCGATGCCGGCCTCGATGAAGTCGAGATAGCGATTGGCGACGGCGATATGGACGCTGAGTCTGGGATAGAGCCTGCGGAAAGCCGGCAACATCGGCGCCAGATAGATCGTCGCGAAGGAGAGCGAGCTGGTGACGCGCAGGACCCCCTGCGGCGCGAGCGTATGCGCGTTCACCGCATCCTCTGCCTCGACGAACTCGCTGAGCAGGACGCTGCTGCGCTGGTAGAAGGCCTGCCCGGCCTCCGTCAGCCAGAGACGGCGGGTGTTGCGTTCGATGAGCCGGGCCGCGAGGCGCTCCTCCAGCGCCGCGAGATGCCGGCTGGCGGCGGCATTCGACATGCCGAGCGCTTCCGCGGCCCGCGACAGGCTGCGCAGCTCGGCCGTCTTGACGAAGACTTCGAGCTGCGCGAGGCGGTCCATATTTCCGATTTCTGCAAAAGAGACTTCCTCAAACTCGTCTTTATTTCCGTGTTTCGCAAGCCTTAGTTGGTTGCAACAAGAACGACCCTGGGTCGAGGAAACGCTCATGTCAGGTCCGGTCCGCCACATCGTGATGTGGCGTTTGCGCGGCGACACGCCGCAGGAGCGCAGCGCCGCGCGCAGCAAGGTGAAATCCGCCTTCGAGGGCCTCCGCGGCCGCATCGACGGCCTCACCCATGTCGAGGTTGGCGTCGACGTCAGCGATGTCGACTACGCCTGCGATGTCGTGCTGGTCAGCGAGTTCGCCGACCGCGGCGCGCTCGAGGCCTATGCCAGCCATCCCGAGCACCTGCGGGTCCGGCAGGAACTCGCCGATCTGAGGATCGCGCGCTTTCAGGTCGACTATCTCGCTGACGCGAGCGCCACGGCCCCCGCCGCCCAGCCCTCGCACCACCGCAGCGAAGCCGTCGCCGGCAAGTGAGCCTGCGGCTCGATCCCACCCCGTTCCGCGAGAAGCGCCGATGATCGAGACCTTCAGCTACGAGGCTCTGCCGTCGCGGGTCCGCTTCGGACGCGGCACGATCGAGGGCGTCGCCGCGGAGGTCGCGCGGCTCGGCGCCAGCCGGGCGCTGGTGCTGACGACGCCGCAGCAGAGCGCCGCCGGAGAACGGCTCGGAGCCCTGCTCGGTCCCGCGCTCGCCGGCTATTTCGCCGAAGCCACCATGCATACGCCGGTCGAGGTGACCGAGCGGGCGCTCTCGACCCTGCGCGATGCCGGGGCCGACTGCGTCGTCGCGCTGGGCGGCGGCTCGACCACCGGGCTCGGCAAAGCCCTGGCGCTGCGCACCGGCGTCCCGCAGATCGTCATCCCGACCACCTATGCCGGCTCGGAAATGACGCCGATCCTCGGCCAGACCGAAGGCGGCCGCAAGACGACGATCCGGTCGCTCGACGTGCTGCCCGAGACGGTGATCTACGATGTCGACCTGACGCTCAGCCTGCCGCCGATGCTGTCGGCGACCTCGGGCGTCAACGCCATGGCCCATGCCGTCGAGGCGCTCTATGTGCGGGACCGCAACCCGATCATCTCCCTGATGGCGGAGGACGGCATCCGCGCTCTGTCCTCGGCCCTGCCGATCCTGGTGCACGAGCCGGCGAACATCGAGGCGCGCGCCAACGCGCTCTACGGTGCCTGGCTTTGCGGCTGCTGCCTCGGCGCGGTCGGGATGGCGCTGCATCACAAGCTCTGCCACACGCTCGGTGGCAGCTTCGACCTGCCCCATGCCGAGACGCACACCGTCGTTCTGCCGCATGCGGTCGCCTACAACGCCGCGGCCGCGCCGGAGGCGATGGCGGCGATCTGCCGGGCGCTCGGCGCGCCCGATGCGGCGCAGGGCCTGTTCGACCTGGTGCGTGCGCTCGGCGTGCCGACGTCGCTGGCCGCGCTCGGCATGCCGGAAAGCGGCATCGAGACGGCGGCCGACATCGCCGTCGAGAATTCCTACTGGAACCCGCGCCCGGTCACCCGCGATGCCATCCGCGACCTGATCGCCAACGCCTTTGCCGGCGAGCGGCCCCGCGCCGCCCTCGTCGAAGACACGGAAGCCTGAAGCCATGGCCCGCCGCATCCTCCTCTCGGGCGCGACCATTCTCTCGATGGATCCGGCCACGGACGACCTGCCCCGCGGCGACATCCTCGTCGCGGACGGCCGGATCGCGGCGATCGCGCCGCGCATCGAAGCGGAGGATGTCGAGCGGGTCGACGTGGGCGGGCGGATTGCCGTGCCGGGCTTCGTCAACGCCCATATGCATAGCTGGCAGACCGGGCTGCGCGGGCTCGCGGCGGACTGGACGCTGCTCGAATATTTCCGCTGGGTCCATGCCGGCCTCGCCACCCTGTTCAGGCCGGACGATATCGGCATCGCGACGCTGATCGGCGCGCTCGGCCAGATCGATGCCGGCACCACGACGCTGGTCGACTGGTGCCACAACAATCCCACCCCCGCCCATACCGACGCCGCGGTCGAGGCGCTGGCCGAAAGCGGCATCCGCGCCGCCTTCTTCCATGGCTCGCCCAAGCCCGACCCCAGGCCCGGCGAGCCGCATTTCTCGGAGGTGCCGCATCCGCGCGCCGAAGTCGAACGGCTGCGGCGCGGCCGCCTCGCCGGCGATGACGGCCTGCTGACGCTGGGCCTCGCCATCCTCGGCCCGCATTACGCCACGCTGGAGGTCGCCCGCGCCGATTTCCGCCTTGCCCGCGAATTCGGGCTGGTCGCCTCGATGCACCAGGGCGGCGGCGCGGCGAAGACGCCGGGCGGCTGGGAAACCCTGATCGCGGACGGGCTGGTCGGCCCCGGCATCAATATCGTCCACGGCAACGACCTGCCCGACGCGCTGCTCGGCCGGCTGGTCGATCTCGGCGCCTCCTTCTCGGCGACGCCCGAAAACGAGATGACGCAGGGTCACGGCTTCCCGATCACCGGGCGCCTGCTGGCGCGGGGCGTCGCGCCCTCGCTCGGCGTCGATCTCGAATCCGTTCTCGCCGGTGGCATGATGGGGGTCGCCCGCACCGCGCTCGGCATGCAGCGCGCGCTCGACAATGCCGAAAGCCGCCGGGAGACCGGCGCCATTCCGCCGACCTCGACGATCCGCACGCGGCAGGCGCTGTCCTGGATCACCCTCGAAGGGGCAAAGATGCTGGGCCTCGCCCATCGCATCGGCTCACTAGCTCCGGGCAAGCAAGCCGACATCACCCTGATCGATGCGCGGGCGCTGCATCTGCAGCCGGTGCACGACCCTGCCGCCACGGTCATCATGCAGGCCGGGCGCGGCGACGTCGAAGCCGTGATGATCGCCGGCCGCTTCGTGAAGCGGGACGGCCGGCTGCTCGCCGGAGGCCTCGACGAGAAGCTCGCGCGCCTCGCGGAGTCCGGTATGCGGATCGTCGAGGAGCTGCACCGGCGGCAGCAGGCGGCTTGAGGGCAAGGGAATGACGCAGACGCACAGCATCGGCTGGATCGGCCTCGGCAAGATGGGACTGCCCATCGCGACCCGCCTCGCGGCGGCCGGCCACGACATCGCCGGCTTCGACCGCGACCAGGGCCGCATCGCCGAGGCTGCGGGGGCTGGCGTGAAGCCCGCCGCCACGCTGGCGGAGGCGGCCTCGCGCGACATCGTCATGGCCTCGCTGCCCGACGACAAGGCGCTCGCTGCCGTCGTGCTCTCCGGCGGGCTCCTCGAGACGATGCGCGAAGGCGCGATCCTGGTCGAGACATCGACCGTCAGCCCGACGATCTCGGCCGAGGTCGCGCAGGCCGCCGCAAAGCGTGGCGTCGCCTATCTGCGGGCGCCGGTTTCCGGCAACGCCGCCATTGCGCACACCGGCAATCTGACCTGCTTCGTCTCGGGGCCGCGCCCCGCCTTCGACGCCTTCCTGCCGGTCGCCCGGGATTTCACCCGCGCCCAGACATATCTCGGCGAGGCCGAGGAGGCGCGTTTCGCCAAGCTCGCGGTCAACCTGATGATCGCGGTCTCCGCCGCGATGATGGGCGAGAGCATCGTGCTCGCCCGCAAGGGCAATGTCGCCTGGCAGGATATTCTCAACGTGCTGACCAACAGCGCCGTCGGCTCGCCCATGGTGCATTACAAGGCCAAGAGCCTGGAGACGCGCGATTTCGCGCCGACCTTCTCCTGCCGCCAGATGGCCAAGGATCTCGACCTGATCATCGGCGCCGGCCATGCCGCCGAAATGGCGCTGCCGCTGGCAACGCTGACGCGCGAAACCTATGGCGCCCTGATCGGGCGCGGCGAGGGCGAGGCCGATTTCATCGCGACCGTGCGCCTCGCCGAATGGCTCGCCGGGCTCGGCGAGCCCGAACTCGACACCGACGAAGGGAGGCTCAGATGAGGAATTTCGACCAGAACAGCATCACCCAGGCAGTGCTGGAGCGCGTCGCCGCCGCCCCGGACCCGCGCATCAGGCAGATCAGCGAGGCGCTCGTCCGCCATCTCCACGACTTCATCCGCGAGGTCCGGCCGACCCAGGAGGAATGGGCCAAGGGCATCGCCTTCCTGACCGAGACCGGCCGGATGTGCACCGGCACGCGGCAGGAGTTCATCCTGCTCTCCGACACGCTCGGCGTCTCGATGCTGGTCGATGCGATCAACCACGACCATCAGCAAGCCGTCACCGAGAGCACCGTGCTCGGCCCCTTCTATGTCGAAGGCCCGCCGGAAGCGGCGCTCGGCAGCGACATCTCCGGCGGCCTGCCGGGCGAGCCGATGTATGTCTCGGGCTCGGTCGCGGCGGCCGATGGCAGTCCGCTCGCCGGCACCATCGTCGACGTCTGGCATTCCGACGAGGACGGCTATTACGACGTGCAGCATTCGGACGACGCCGCCGATCTCGTGGCGCGGGCGCGCTTCCGCACCGATGCCGAGGGCCGCTTCCATTTCTGGTCGATCAAGCCCGCCGCCTATCCGATCCCGCATGACGGGCCGGTCGGCAAGATGCTGGAGGCGCAGGGGCGGCACCCCTGGCGGCCGGCGCATGTCCATTTCATGATCGCGGCGCCGGGCCATGAGACGCTCGTCACCCATGTCTTCGTCTCCGGCGACCAGTATCTCGATTCCGACGCCGTCTTCGGCGTGAAGGACTCGCTGATCAGCGACTTCGCCCGGCAGCCGGCCGGCACCGCCCCGGACGGGCGGGTGCTCGACCGGCCCTGGTGCCGCCTCAGCTACGATTTCCAGCTCAACCCCGCTGCGGAGGCCGCGCACCGGGCGGCCTGACCCGCAGACCATCGACCGCAATCAAGAGAGCCCGGCCAGCGGGCCATCGCGGAGGAAAAACCATGTTGACCAGACCATCCCCCGAGGGGAAAGCCGTGGACACGGCGCTGGCGCGGCTGAGCGAAACGATCGGGCCGCGCATCACCCGCGCCGCCGGCATCCTCGCCGATCACGGCCGCAGCGAGGCCTATCACCCGCCCTGCCCGCCCGATCTCGTCGCCTTCCCGGAAACCACGGAGGAGGTGCGCGGCATCGTGACCCTGTGCCGCGACCTCAGGCTGCCGGTCGTGCCTTTCGGCGCCGGCACCTCGCTCGAAGGCAATGCCGCGGCACCGCAGGGCGGGATCACGATCGACATGTCCCGCATGAACAGGCTGCTGGCGGCGAGCCCCGAGGACATGGATGTCCGCGTCCAGCCCGGCATCACCCGCAAGCAGCTCAACGCCCAGCTCCGCGACACCGGCCTGTTCTTCCCGATCGACCCCGGCGCCGATGCCTCGATCGGCGGCATGGCCTCGACGCGGGCCTCCGGCACGATGGCGGTGCGCTACGGCACGATGAAGGACAATGTCCTCGGGCTCGAAGCGGTGCTCGCCGATGGCCGCATCATCCGCACGGCGCGGCGCGCCCGTAAATCCTCCGCCGGCTACGACATGACGCGCCTGCTGGTCGGTGCCGAAGGCACGCTCGGCGTCATCACCGAGGTGACGCTGAAGCTGCACCCGCAGCCGGAAGCGATCTCCTCCGCCGTCTGCGCCTTTCCCGACCTCAAGGCCGCGGTCGACACCGCGATCGCCGTCATCCAGTCGGGCGTGCCGGTGGCGCGCATCGAATTGCTCGACGCGGTGATGATGCGCGGCATGAACCTGCACGCGAAACTCGGCCTGGCCGAGGCGCCGCATCTCTTCTTCGAGTTCCACGGCTCGAAGAGCTCTGTCGCCGAGCAGGCCGAGACGGCGCAGGCGCTGGCCGGCGAGTTCGGCGGGCAGGGCTTCGCCTGGGCGACCTCGCCGGAGGAGCGCAGCCGCCTCTGGCACGCCCGCGACAACACGCTCTATGCCGGACTCGCCCTGCGGCCGGGCGCGCGTGCGCTGGTCACCGATGTCTGCGTGCCGATCTCGCGCCTGGCCGAATGCCTCGTCGCCACCGCCGCCGATATCGCGGAGAGCGGCCTCGTCGCCCCGGTCGTCGGCCATGTCGGCGACGGCAATTTCCACCTCCTCGTCCTGCACGATCCCGACAGCGCGGAGGAGCTGGCGCGGGTGAAGGCGTTCAACGAGCGCCTCGTCCGCCGGGCGATCGGACTCGACGGCACCTGCACCGGCGAGCATGGCGTCGGCTTCGGCAAGATGGATTTCCTCGAGCTGGAGCTGGGCGCGACCGTCGACGCGATGCGCCTCGTCAAGCAGGCGCTCGACCCGCTCGGGATCATGAATCCCGGCAAGCTCTTCCGCTCCCCGCCGGCACCGGGAGGCACGCCATGAACGCGATGACCGCGACCAGGCCACGCCTCGACGCGCCACCCCCGCCGCGCCCGGCCGAAGGCAAGCCGCTGCTCGAACTCAAGGGCATCTGCAAGACCTTCCCGGGCGTGAAGGCGCTCGACGACGTCTCCTTCGCCGTCTGGCCGGGCGAAGTCCACATGTTGCTCGGCGAGAACGGGGCCGGCAAATCCTCGCTGATGAAGGTGCTCTGCGGCGCCTATCAGGCCGATGCCGGCGAATATCTCCACAAGGGCGAGACGGTCGAGATCCGCAACCCGGCCGATGCGCGCAAGCTCGGCATCGCCGTGATCTTCCAGGAATTCTCGCTCGTCCCCTATCTCGACGTGGCGCAGAACATCTTCCTCGGCCGCGAATTCCCCTCGCGCATCCCCGGCCTGATCGACCGCCGGCGGCTCTATCGCGAAGCCCGGGCCGTGCTCGACCTGATCGGGCTCGACATCGACCCTAGGACCAAGGTCCACACGCTCGGCGTCGCCCAGCAGCAGATGGTCGAGATCGGCAAGGCGCTGTCCCAGGACGCGCGCATCCTAGTCATGGACGAGCCGACCGCCGCGCTCTCCGACCGCGAGACGGAGCGTCTTTTCGCGGTCATGCGCCAGCTCCAGGCCAAGGGCGTCGCCATCGTCTACATCTCGCACAGGATGGCGGAGGTCTTCGCCCTCGGCGACCGCATCACCGTGCTGCGCGACGGAAAGCTCGTCGGCCGGGCGCAACCGGACGAGACCACGCCGGACGCGCTGGTGCGCATGATGGTCGGCCGCAATGTCGACATGAGCTATCCGCGCAACTTCACCGAGCAGCCCGGCGAGATTGCGCTCGAGGTCAAGGGACTTTCCGCCAAGAACGGCATCCGCGACATCGACTTGACGGTGCGCGCCGGCGAGATCGTCGGGCTCTGCGGCCTCGTCGGCTCCGGCCGCAGCGAGGTGGCGCGCGCCGTCTTCGGCGCCGACGAGATCACGGCGGGCGAGGTGCGCGTCTTCGGAAAGCCCAAGCGCGGCGGGCCGGACGCTTCCGTCCTCGCCGACATCGGCCTTATCCCGGAAAGCCGCAAGACGGAGGGGCTCGCCCTGATCCGCACGGTCGGAGACAATCTCGCCGTCGCCGGCCTGCCGAAGCTGTTCCCGGACAAGCTGTTCTCGCCCGGCCGCGCGCGCCGAGCGGCCGAGGATCTGATTGCGCGGCTCAGGATCGCGACGCCGTCGTCGAACCAGAGCGTCGGGCTGCTCTCCGGCGGCAACCAGCAGAAGGTGGTGATCGGCAAATGGCTCGCGGCCGGAACCCGGCTGTTCATCTTCGACGAGCCGACCCGCGGCATCGATGTCGGGGCCAAGTCCGAGATCTTCGCGCTGATCGACCAGCTCGTCGCCGAGGGCGCGGCGGTGCTGATGATCTCCTCCGAGCAGGCCGAGATCGTCCATGTCTGCGACCGCGCCTACGTCATGCGCGGCAAGCGCATCGTCGGCGAACTCTCCCGCGCCGAACTCTCCGAAGAGAACATCGTCAGAATGGGGATGCACGATGAGTGATCAGGCCGTCTCCTCTCCGGCGCCGCGTATTCTCGCCATACCGGGCGTGTCGGTGGCGCTGATCGGGCTTTCGCTGCTCTTCGCCGTGGCGAGCCCCGGTTTCCTCACCTCCGGCAACCTCTCCAACGTGCTGGTGCAGTCGGTCATCCTGCTGCTGCTCGCTTTGCCGATGACGCTGATCATCATGACCGAAGGGCTCGATCTCTCCATGGGTGCGGTGCTGACGCTGGCCTCGCTGGTGCTGGCGCTGATCGTGGTCTCGACGCAGTCGCTCGCGCTGGCGCTGCTGGGCGCGCTCGGCGTCGGGCTCGTCTTCGGGCTGGTGAATGGCTGGCTGATCGCCGGCCTCTCGATCCCGCCCTTCGTCGCCACGCTCGGCACGCTCGGCGCGGCGCAGGGGCTCGCCCTCGTGGTCAGCGACGGCCAGAGCGTCGTCGGCATCCCGCGCTTCGTCCGCCTGATCTATTCCGGCGAGACCTTCGGGATCCCGACGCCGATCCTGATCGGCGCGGGCTTCTACGCCCTCTTCCACATCCTGCTCTATCACACCCGCTTCGGCACCTATGTCTGCGCGCTCGGCGGCAATCGCGACGCGCTGACGCTCGCCGGCGTGGCCTGGAAACGCCTGCTCGTCGCGGTCTACATGCTCGGCGGCGCGATGGCCGGCGTCGCGGCCCTGCTGATGACGGCGCGCATCAATGCCGGCCACCCGACGGCGGCGATCGGCATGGAGTTCGACGCCATCGCCGCGGTGGCGCTCGGCGGAACCTCCTTCGAGAAGGGCAATGGCTGGCTGCTGGGAACCCTGCTCGGCGTGCTGACGGTCGGCGTGCTGCGCAACGGCCTCAACCTGATGGCCGTGCCCTCCTCGGTGCAGGTCGCCTGCATCGGCGCCCTCGTCATCGCCGCCCTCCTCATCGACAGCCTGCGGAGCACCCGGCCATGAGCACCGCCAGCGACGCCCCTGTCCGCGCCCCCGGCTTCCATGTCTCGCGCGAGGTGCAGCAGCTCGCCTACCGGCTCTTGGCGGTCGCGCTGCTCTGCGCGGCGCTGAGCTTCGCCGCGGAGGCCTTCTTCACCGCCAACAACATCCTCAACGTGCTCAGGCAGGCCAGCCTGCTGTTCTTCCTCGCCTCCGGGCTGACGCTGGTGATCCTGACCGGCGGGCTCGACCTCTCGGTCGGCGCCAATATCGGCCTCTCCGCCTGCTTCGCCGCGACCGCGATCAAGGCGACCGGCTCGCCCGCTCTCGGCACGCTGGCGGGACTCGCGACCGGCCTCGTCATCGGCATCTGCAACGGGCTGATGGTGGCGAAGCTGCGCATCCCCTCCTTCATCGCCACCTACGGCATGCTCTGGGTACTGCACGGCATCACCTATTACTACATGGCCGGCGAGACCATCCATGGTTTCCCGCCCGGCTTCCGGCAGATCGGCTCCGGCTATTTCCTCGGCGTCCCGATCCCGGTCTATCTGATGCTGGCCTTCCTGCTGGCGGGCACGGCCTTCGCCCAGCGCACGATCTGGGGGCAGCAGATCTACGCCATCGGCGCCAATCCGGTCGCGGCGCGCCTCACCGGCATCCCGGTCGATCGCCGGCTGATCCTGGTCTACGCCATCTCCGGCGCGATGGCGGGCGTGGCCTCGATCGTCTTCCTCGCCCGCCTGAACTCGGCCGAGGGCGATATCGGCGAGGCGATGACGCTCCCGGCGATCGCCGCGGCCCTGATCGGCGGCGCCTCGCTGTTCGGCGGCATCGGCAGCGTGTTCGGCACCTTCATCGGCGCGCTGATCCTGACGCTGGTGCTGAACGGCATGAACCTGCTCGAAGTCAACGCCAACTGGCAGCCCCTCGTCACCGGGCTGATCGTCGTCCTCGCCGTCTGGCTCGACATGGCCGGCCGGCGGCGGGGCTGAGCCAACAGAAGCAACCACCAAAACCAGGGGAGGGAACCCATGTCCAAGTCGAAGCTTCTCGCCGCAGCGCTGCCCGCGCTGCTGATCTCGACCGCGGCGCTCGCCGCCGGCGAGACCATCGCGGTCTTCACCAAGAACCAGACCAACCCCTATTTCCAGACCGTCCGGGTCGGTGCCGAGGTCGCGGCGAAATCGCTCGGCGCCAAGGTGGTGCACTACATCCCGACCAAGCCCGACTCGATCCCCGAGCAGCTCAGCCAGGTCGAGGACGTGATCGTCAAGAAGCCGAGCGCCATCGTCTTCGTGCCGGTCGACTACAAGGCGATGGTGCCCGGCGTCGAGCAGATCAACGACGCTAAGATCCCGATCGTCAACGTCACCGACCGTAGCGCCGGCGGCAAATTCCTCGCCTTTGTCGGCGCCGACGACTACAGCCTCGGTCTGGAGACCGCCCGCTATCTGCTGAAGTCGCTCGGCGGCAAGGGCAATGTCGTGATCCTCGAGGGAGTCAAGGGCTCCCTGACCAATATCGACCGGGTGCGCGGCTTCAACGACGCGATCAAGGAGGCGAAGGAAGTCAAGCTGCTCGCCAGCCAACCGGCCAACTACCAGCGCCTCCAGGGCCTTCAGGTGATGGAGAACCTGATGCAGTCGCATCCGCAGATCGACGGGGTGCTCGCCGCCAACGACGCCATGGCGATCGGCGCGATCGAGGCCCTCGACGGTGCCAACCGCAAGGCCATGGTCGTCGGCATCAACGGCACGCAGGAAGCAGTGGACGCGATCAAGTCCGGCAAGCTGCTGGCCTCGGGCGACTATAACGGCTTCCTGCAGGGCTGCATCGGCACCATGGTCGCGATCCGCTCCTTGCGGAACGAGCCCACGGTGACCGAGGTTGTCCTCAAGCCGACCGTGGTCAACGCCTCGAACTACCAGCCCTACGACTCGCCGCTGGAATCGCGGGCCTGCCCGAGCTGGAGCGAGGCGGCCGCCATGGCCGGCAAGTAGAAACCGAATCCCGATCGTCGCGGCGGCCGGAAGCTCTCCGGCCGCCGCAGGAGTCCGTCCCATGCTGTTTGCGATCCATGCCCTCGACAAGCCCGGCGCGCTCGACGCCCGCCTCGCCAATTACGAAGCCCACAAGGCGTTCCTCGCCGACACCTCGGCTCTGAATGTGCGGATCGTGATGTCGGGCCCGCTGGTCGCCGATGACGGCACGGCGATGATCGGCAGCCTCTTCGTGGTCGAGGCGGCGGACCGCGCGACGGTGGAGCGCTTCAACGCGGCGGACCCCTTCTGGCAAGCCGGCATCTGGGAGCGCGTTTCGATCACCGGCTTCATCCGACGCCAGGGCTGAGGGCGGCCCCGCTGCCCGTTTCAAGGGGGCGGGGGCAAGGCCGGAGAGATGACGGCCGGGGCCTGTTCGCCTGAAAGCCGCCGGACGGTTCCGCCGCAGCCGCCCCTTCCTGGCGCCGCTCCCCGCATCGGCGCTCGCCTCCTCCGACGATCCCGATATGGCCGCGCCGGCCGGCCAAACGGCGTGGGCGCGCCCGCGTTCTGAACCTGCGGGCTCTCCCAAAGGGTGCCGGCCGCGCTCCGAAATAACCCCGACCGCAGCGCAACAACCATCTGATATCAAGATAGTAACTATCAGAATAAAGCGTTTTCTATCACTCCCATCGATAGATAGATTTTTCCGGCAGAGGCTCGAAACCTTCAAGAATTCGCCGGACAAGATCCATGAAAATCGAGAGCGCGATCAATATAGACGACGTCGCTAAGCTTGCGCGAAGCTATCTCCCCAAGATCGCCTATGATTTCATCGACGGCGGCGTCGACGGCGAGGATGGACTGATCCGCAATCGCGATGCCTTCGAGCGCTATCGCCTCGTCCCGCGCTACCTGGTCGATGTCGAGAAGCGCCACCAGCGCACCACCCTGTTCGGCCACGACTATTCGTCGCCCTTCGGCATCTGTCCGATGGGGATCGCCGGCTTCTTCCGGCCCGGCGCGGATCTGATGCTGGCGCGCGCGGCCGCGGCCTTCGACCTTCCCTACATCATGTCGAGCGCGAGCTGCGATTCCATCGAGGCCGCGGCGACCGCCGGCCCGAAGACGACCTGGTTCCAGATCTACGGCACGCGCAGCCCCCATATCACCGCCGGGCTGGTACAGAGGGCCCGGGCGCTCGACGTCAAGGTGCTGATCCTGACCGTCGACACGCCGGTCATGGGCAAGCGCGAGCGCAACATCCGCAACGGCTTCCGGCGTCCGATGAAGATGACGCCGCGGGTGATCTTGCAGGGATTGAGCCGCCCGACCTGGACCTATCGCTATCTCACCGGCGGCGGCATTCCGATGATGGAGAACTGGCGGCCCTATGCCGGCAAGGGCGCCGACGCCAACGCGGTCGCCGATCTCTACGGAAGCGAGACGCCGGCGCCGGCCCAAACTTGGGACGTGCTGCGCGCCGTGCGGAAGGCCTGGCCCGGCCCGCTGGCGGTCAAGGGCATCCTGCACCCGGACGATGCGAGGATCTGCATGGAGCTCGGCGCCGACGGCCTGCTGGTGTCGAACCATGGCGGCCGCCAGCTCGACAGCGCGCCCGCGCCGCTCGACGTGCTTCCGCTGATCGCCGACGCGGTCGGGCACAAGCTGGAAATCCTCATCGACAGCGGCTTCCGGCGCGGCGCCGATGTCGCGAAGGCGCTCTGCCTGGGAGCCAAGGCCGCCTTCTTCGGCCGGCCGGCCATGTTCGGGGTCGCGGCCGCCGGCGAGGCCGGCGCCCGCAAGGTCCTCGACATCTACCGGCAGGAACTCAACCTCGCGATGGGGCAGATGGGCTGGGCCGATGTGGGCTGCGCCGGCCCCGAGGCCATCGTCGACCTGAGCGATCCGAAGCTGTTCCGCGAGCGCCCCCGCAGCGGCGCGCCCATCCGCCTCGAGCGAGCAGAGGGATGACGATGACCAAGCGGATGCATCTGATCAGCTTCAACATGCACAGCCCGATCAACCACAGCGTCATGAGCTGGGCCGATCCGGAGGATGGGCGCCTCGAGGGCATGGCTTCCTTCGATCACTGGAAGCAGCTCGCCCGAACGCTCGAGCGGGGCCGGTTCGACGCCATGTTCTTCGCCGACACCCCCGGCGGCTTCGATCGCTACAAGGAGAGCTTCGACGACTATGTCCGCTATGGCGTGTGCTGGCCGTGCCACGACCCGATGGCGCTCGCGGGCGTCATGCTGGCCGAGACCAAGCATCTCGGCCTGGCCGTGACCCTGTCCACTTCCGGCACCTATCCGTACATGACCGTTCGCCGGCTCTCGACGCTCGACTATCTCAGCGGCGGCCGGGTCGGCTGGAACATCGTCTCCGGCCATCTGCGCGGGGAGCATCGGGCGCTGGGCGTGCCGCAGCTCGAGCACGACGAGCGATACGATCACGCCGACGAATACATGGAGATCTGCCACGCACTCTGGAACGGCGTGAAGCCGGGCGCGATCAAGGCGGACAAGCAGCGGGGCATCTATGCCGACCCGAGCAAGGTCGATGTGGTCGAGTTCGCGGGGCAGCATTTCAACTGCCGCGCCGTTTCCCCCACGCTGCCATCGGCGCAGGGCCGGCCCGTCCTGTTCCAGGCCGGCTCCTCGGGGCGCGGGCAGCAATTCGCGATGAAGCACGCCGACGTCGTCTTCGCGATCCAGCCGCGCCTGAAGGAGATGGCGAACTTCGTGAAGAAGCTCGGCGAGACGGCCGCCGCGGCCGGCCGCGGCGAAGCGCCGAAGGTGGTGTTCGGCGTCCAGTGCATCCTCGGCGGAACCGAGGCCGAAGCCAGGCGCACCCAGGCCGAGATGGCCGAGCGCATCCCGCTCGATGCCGCGCTGAGCCGCATGTCGGGAACGCTCGGCATAGATTTCAGCAAGATGGATCTCGACCAGCCGCTCAGCGGCAACGACACCCAGGCCTCGCGCGGCATGCTGCAGATGCTCGCGAACCTCACGGGCGACGGGAACTCGACGATCCGCGACGCGGTCAAGGTGTTCGGCGCCTCGACCGGCATGACGCAGATCGTCGGCACGCCCGAACAGGTGGCCGACAGGCTCGAAGAACTCTGGCGGGAAAGCGGCTGCCACGGCTTCAACATGACGCCGGCGACCAACATCCGCAGCGTCGAGGACTTCGTCGATCAGGTCGTGCCGCTGCTGCAAAAGAAAGGCGTCTTCCGCCGCGAATACGAGAGCACGACATTGAGCGGCAACCTCGCGAACTGACCGCTCTCCCCCAAGTCACGCAGGAAGCAAAGAGGCCACGATGTTCGCGACGCCCAAGCGAGCCCCCCGGCTCAAGGCGCCCGCCGGCGCTTGCGACACCCATATGCACGTTTACGACAGCGCCTATCCGACCTCGTCGAAGGCGTGGCTGTTTCCGCCGGACTTCCTGCTGGCGGACTACAGGAAGGTCCAGGAGCGGCTGGGCCTTCAGCGAATGGTCCTGGTCCAGCCGGTCAGCTACGGCTTCGACAATAGCTGCATCCTCGACGCAGCCGACGAGATCGGCGACGATGCGCGCGCCGTCGTGACCGTGCCGACCACGATCTCCGACGCCGAACTCGACAGTCTCTGGAAGCGCGGCGCCCGCGGCGTGCGCTTCCACCAGATGCGCGGTGGCATGATGGAATGGCACGAATTGCCGGTGATGGCGCAGCGCCTCGCCGGCAGCGGCTGGCACGTCCAGGTGCAGCTCGACGGCATGGAGCTGCCGCAATACGAGCCGTTGATCGCGCGCCTTCCGGGAACCGTCGTGCTCGACCATATCGGGCGCTACTCGCAGCCGATATCCCCCGATCACGAGGCGTTCCGGTCCTTGCTGCGGCTCGCCGCGCAGGACAACGTCTACGTCAAGATCTCGGGTGCCTACCACATCTCCAGGAGCGGCGGCCCGGACTATCCCGACGTGGCTCCACTGGCGAAGGCGCTGGTGCGCCAATCCACCGAGCGCCTGCTCTGGGCATCGGACTGGCCGCATCCGACGCATCTGAACGAGCATGCGCCAGACGATGCGGACCTGCTCGACTTCCTGCTCGCCAGCACGGAGTCCGACGCCGATCGCAAGGCGATCCTCGCCGACAATCCGGCGCGCCTCTACGGCTTTTGAGGGTCGATCGCGGATGCGGGCGGTTCCCCACGCAGCGAAGCCTGCGACGGAAATTCCCGGCGCAAACGGCGCCGTGCGGCCGTGTGGCCGCCGGCAACTTCCTCGTGGCATGCCGGGTCGTTCGCGCTATCACCGTGCCCAGTTCTTTGGAGGGGGCACGGACATGATCAACAGGATGACCCTGGATCAGCTCCTGATACTCATCACCGTGTCGGAGCTGGGCAGCTTCTCGGCGGCGGCGCGCAAGCTCAACCGGGTCCAGTCCGCGGTCAGCCAATCGGTGCAATCGCTCGAGGATGCGCTGGAGCTGCAGCTCTTCGACCGTTCCCACAAGCTTCCGCAACTCACCGACGCCGGAAAGGCGATCCTTGCCGATGCCAAGCGCATCGTCAGCAGCGCCGACGCCCTCCGCGCTCGCGCGAAAAGCATCGGCACCGTCGCCGAGCCGGAGATCAGCCTCGCGATCGAGCAAGTGTTCCCGAACGACGTCCTGATCGCCACGCTGGACGATTTTCGCGCCAAATACCCGCTCGTCTCCGTCACGCTCTTCGCCGAAGGGCTGGGAGCGCCGGAGCAGTCGCTGCTGGAGGGCAATGCGCGCCTCTCGATCTACTCGCCGGCCTTCAACGGGCTCCCCGGCATCCAGTTCCAGTTCCTCGGCAACGTGCCCGTGTCGTTCGTCGCCTCCTCCCAACACCCGCTGGCGTCGATATCGGGGCTGATCCCGCAATCGGAGATCGACGAGCATGTCCAGCTCACCCTGACGGACCGCACCCGGCGCTATCAGGGCGTCGTGATGGGGACGAAGTGCTGGAGTTTCGTCGACCAGTTCAACCGCCTGGATTTCGCGCTGAACGGCTTCGGCTGGTGCGTGATGCCGACGCATCTGGCCCGCCCGCATCTCGAGACCGGCCGGCTCGTCGAGCTGCGGCTCGCGATCCACCAGGACCGGCCGCTGCTCTTCCCGCTCTACGCGGCCTATCGCGTCAATGAGCCGCCCGGTCTGGCCGCGCAATGGCTGCTCGACAACCTGCGCGAGCGGTTTTCCGAATGGCTGGAACGGCAGGCGCGCCAAACCGAGAACGGCATCCAGATCAGGATCACCCCCGCAGCGCGCTGAACGGCGCCGCGGTCCCACCAGAGGACGGCAACGATGAAATCACCCGTTGAAAGCGGCACTCCGGCGGCGGACCGCGGCGCCTTCCGGCGCACGCTCGGAGAGTTCGCGACCGGGGTGACGGTCATCACAACGGCGGTCGATGGTGCTTCCTACGGGTTGACCTCCAACTCGTTCAGTTCGGTCTCGCTCGACCCGCCGCTGGTTCTCTGGTCGATCAGGCGCGAGAGCCAGAGCTTCGCCGCCTTCGAAGCCTGCGAGCATTTCGCCGTCAACGTGCTGGCCGACGACCAGATCGCGCTTTCGCAGCTCTTCGCCAAATCGGCGCCGAACAAGTTCCAGGACATCGTGCACGGCAGGGGACGGGGCGACGCGCCGTTGCTTGACGGCATCGCGGCCAGCTTCGAATGCCGCCGGAGCTGCGCCTATGAGGGCGGAGACCACCTCATCCTGGTCGGGGAGGTCGAGACTTTCTCGCGCTATGATCGCGCGCCGCTGATCTTCTCCAAGGGGCGCTACGCCGTCACCGCGAACCATCCCGATAGCGAGGCCCTGGCGGTGGAGACGCGCGCCCCGAACCCCGAGGGCGAAAGCGAAGTCCTGTCGAATCTGATGATCCGGGCCTATTCGCTGATCGCCGCGGAAGTGGAGAGAGCGCGGATGAAGGCCGGCCTCGGCCTGACACTGATGCAGGCGCGCTTGCTGCGCGCCTGCGCGGCGAATCCGGGCAGCACCCTCGAAGCGCTGCTGCCCGAGCTGCTGCTCGACTTCAACGCCAGCCAGAACGTTCTCGGAGCGCTGATCTCGCTAGGCCTCGTGACGGCGGATTCTCGAGGCCGCGTCCGGCTCACGCCCGCCGGCGAAGTCCGCGTGAAGGAGATCATCGCGCATGCCCGCCAATGCGAGGAACTGCTGTTCCGCAACGTGCCGGCGGAGGATCTGGCGACGGTGAACAGCACGCTGACGCGCATCATCGAGAGCAACGAGGCGGCCCGGCGGATCGCGGCGTGCTGAAGGAAGCGATCGGAAAACGAAACGCCCGGGATCGCCATGCGATCCCGGGCGCCTCTGTCGCTGAAACCCGTCGGAGCGAGGATGCCGGGCCCCCCCGACCGCCTGGGGCGCCCCTGATCTTGACGCTCAGGGGGGTTCATCTCGACGAGGCCGCGCGGGGGACGGCGACGGGAACCGCCGCCGGGAGCGTTCTCCGGCCGATCGCCCGGTCGGAAGCGCCGCTCAGCGCTGGCCGTCGGCCAGGCCCGGACAGACCCCGTCGACCACGGCGATATCGGCCGCATCCACGTATTTCTGGATGTTCATGATCTCGAACAGCGTCTTGCCCGCCCTGATCTGCCTGCGGACCTCCTGCTCGGTTTCGTTGCGGCGCCTGGCCCGCGCGACGGTTTCGGCCGCCAGGCGGACCGGGATGACGAGGACCCCGTCGTCATCCGCCGCGATGATGTCGCCGGGCTCGATCAGCACGCCGTCGCAGACGACCGGAATGTTCACCGATCCCGGTCCGCGCTTTTCCGGGTGAGCCGGCGAGACGATCGTCGACCAGACGTTGAAACCCATCGACCGCACCGCATCGGTGTCCCGCACCGGGCCGTCGGCGACGACGCCGGCGATGCCCTTCTCCATCGCGAAGGTGGTCGCGACATCCCCCCAGAGGGCGCCTTGCGATATGCCGCCATTGACCAGCACCAGCATGTCGCCGCGCTGCGCGACCTTGAGCGCGGCATGGATCATCAGGTTGTCGCCGGGGTAGTTATAGGAGGTCACGGCCTGGCCGACCGCCCGCTGCGACACGCCGATCGGGCGCATCCGGGGGCTGAGCAATCGCATCCGGCCCTCGATCGCGCCCAGCGCCTCGTGCAGGTCGGCGACCGGAAAGGCGGCGATCTGGTCGAGAAGGTCGCGAGCGCATCGCGGGATCTGCGTGTAAATCACGGACGACATCCTGGGTCTCCTTCGTGCAAGACGGCCTGGGTGAAAGCGCGCCAGCCGGGGCCGCAGCCCCTCAGCCGGAGCGGAGCCTGCTCCCCGTGCCCTTGAGCCGCGCCGCGATCTCGCCGACCGCGCCGCGCGGCAGGAACAGCAGGGCGCCGCCATAGAGCACGCCGAAGATGAGTTGGCTGTATTCGGCGTAGCTGCCGAGGCTGTGCGAGACCCAGACCAGCAGCACGGCCCCGACCAGAGGCCCCCAGAGCGTGCCGATGCCTCCGACGACGAGGATCGCCATCAACTGGATCATGACGCTCAGGTCGAAGAAGGTGCCGTTCACATAGTTCAGGAAATGCGCGTAGAGGCTGCCCGCCAGGGCCGCGTAGACGGCGCTCAGCACGAAGATCTGGATCCGGCACCGCACCACGTCGACACCCAGCGAGGCGGCGGCCGCCTCATGGGCGCCCAGCGCCCGCAGCGCCCGGCCGAAGCGCGAATCGACGATCCTGAACGAGAGCAGGAACAGCACGATCGTCACGAACCAGATGAGATAGTACATCTTCTGCTTCGTATCGAAGGCGAAGCCGAGGATGCTGAAGTCGGGCACGCCAGGGATGCCGGTCAGTCCGCCCGTGACCTCGGTCCACCGCGTGCTGACGATGATGACGATCTGGGCGAAGGCCAGCGTGATCATCGCCAGATAATGCCCGCGCACGCGCAGGATCGGCGCCCCGATGACGAAAGCCACCAGCCCGCTGCCGGCCGTGGCGGCGAGCATGGCCGCCAGCGGCGACCAGTCATAGGTCACCGTCAGAATCCCCGAAGCATAGGCTCCCAGCGCCATGAAGGCGTTGTGGCCGAAGGAGATCTTTCCGGCGTAGCCGACCAGGAGATTGAGGCCGATCGCGACGATGGCGTAGAGGCCCCCCAGCGCCATCACCGTCGTCGCGGAGGCGCCCCCGAAAAACGGGAAGGCCACGACGGCGGCGATCAGGACGAGCACGCTCTGCGTATGAGTAGGACGCCAGCTCATATCTCTTCATTCTTCAGTTCGATGAGAGGGCGGAACAGTCCGTGCGGCCACACGACCAGGAGGCCGAACAGCACGGCGTAGGTCACCGCGTCGCCGTAGACCGACGAAATGAAGGCCGTGCTGATCGACTGCAGGATGCCGATCACCAGGCCGCCGACGATCGCGCCGCGCATGTTGCCCATGCCGCCGATGATCGCGGCCGCGAAGCCGTTGAGGGTCATCGAGACGCCGGCGTCGAACTGCGTGCTGATCAGGGGCGTGAAGACCACGCCGCCGATGGCGCCCAGCAGCGCGGCGAGGCCGAACGACATCGCGACCATCTGCTCGACGGCGATCCCCAGCCAGGCGGCGACGCGGCGGTTGATCGCCGTCGCCTTCATGGCCTTGCCCAGCAGCGTGCGGTCGAAGAAGCCCTGCAGGGCGAAGAACACGGCCACCGTCACCAGGAGCACCCAGAGGGCCTGGCTGCTCAGGGTCACCGACCCCAGTTGCACCGCGGGCAGCCCCCCGAAGGCGGGAAAGGTCAGAGGATCGCGTCCGACGCCCAGCATCACCAGATTAGGCAGCACGGTGGCCACCGCGAACAGCATGAAGACATAGGTCCAGTCCTTCGCGCCGCGCCGCCACAGCGGCCGGATGAAGAGCCGCTCGGTCAGCAGGCCGACGACGACGGTCAGGGCCACGCCGCCGATGATCGCGGCCGGCAGCGGCAAGCCGACCTGGCCGTAGAGGCAGGCCGTCAGCATGCCGCCGAGCATGATGAACTCGCCCTGCGCGAAGTTGATGATCCCCGTCGTGTTGTAGACGAGGCCAATGCCGATGGCATTGATGGCGTAGATCGCGCCAAACACGACGCCGTTGACCAGCAGAACCGGCAGCAGGTCCATCATGAGGATTTTTCTCCCGAGCCGAGATAACTCTCCTCGACCAGAACCAGGCCGCCTTCTCGCAATTCGGAACTCGATCCTTCCATGATGACCTGACCGGTTCGGAAAACGTAGCTTCGGCTGGTGGTTTCCAGCGTGACATGCGCGTCCTGCTCGACCATCAGGCAGGCCAGCCCTTCCGCATGCAGCCGCCGCAAGGTGGCGAGGATCTCCGCGAAGACCATCGGCGCCAGCCCGAAGGACGGCTCGTCGAGCAGCAGCAGGCGCGGCCGGCTCATCAGCGCGCGGCCGATCGCCAACATTTGCTGTTCGCCGCCCGAGAGCGTCGCCGCGAGCTGCCGGGCGCGCTGGCGCAGGATCGGGAACAGGTCGAGGATCATATCCCGGTCCCTGGCGATCACAGCCCGGGCTTCGGCGCGGCGCTGATAGGCGCCGAGCTCCAGATTCTCCATGACGGTCAGCGGGCCGAGCACCTGCCGGCCTTCCGGCACGATAGCGATACCGCGGCCGACGCGCTGGTGCTGCGGCAGATGCGTCATATCCTCGCCATCGAAGACGACGCTGCCGCCGCCGGCCCGCACCGCCCCCGAAAGCGCCATCAGAAGCGAGGTCTTGCCGGCGCCGTTGGCGCCGATCACCCCGACGAACTCGCCGCGGCCGACCCGGATCGAGACGTTCTTCAGGGCTTCGATCTGACCGTAGGAAATTTTAAGATCCCGGACCTCAAGCACGATGCTCACCGCTCCCGAGATAGGCTTCGATCACCTTGGGGTTGCGACGGACTTCGTCCGGGCTGCCATTGGCCAGCGTGCGGCCGAAACTGAGGACGGTGATCTGATCGCAGATCTTCATGACCAGGCTCATGTCGTGCTCGACCAGCACCAGCGTTTTTCCCTGTGCGCGAATGGCGAGCAGCAGATCGGCGAGGCGCGCCGTCTCGTTCGCATCCAGCCCGGAGGCCGGCTCGTCCAGCAGCATGACGCGCGGATCGGTGACCAGGCCGCAGGCGATCTGCAGCAGGCGCTGATGACCGAGCGGCAGGGCGTCGGCCGGCGCTTGCGCCTGCCTCCCCAGCCCGACGAAGGCCAGCGCGGCCTCGGCCGCCTCCCGGAAGCGCCGTTCCTCGGCCTTGACCGCGGGAAGGCGCAGCATCGCCGACAGCATCCCGGCGCCGCCGCGCGTATGGCAGCCGACCATCACTGATTCGAGGACCGTCATTCCGTGGAAGGGATGGATCTTCTGAAAGGTCCGCACCATGCCGAGGCGCACCCGCGCATGCGGCTGGAGCCCGTCCAGCCGTTTGCCGTCGAAGCGGATTTCGCCGCCATTGCCGGGAAGCACGCCCGTCAGCACGTTGAAGAAGGTCGACTTTCCGGCGCCGTTGGGGCCGATCAGCCCGGCGATCCGGCCGGGCGCCACGGAGAAGTCGACCTTGTCAAGGGCCGTGACGCCGCCGAATGTCTTGGTCAGGCCCTGGACGTCGATCAGCAGGCTCGGGTTCACTTCGACACCAGAGCCACGTTTCCGTTCCTGATCTGCGCGACCACCACGCCGCTGACGCCGGAATGGTGCCCGGGCGCGTAGCTGTAGGTGACGCCGAGAACGCCCTGCTGGCTCTGGATACCCTCGAGCGCCTTCTTCAGCGTCTCGCCGGTGACCTCGGGACCCGCGCGCCTGATGCCTTCGGCGAGCAGCATGCCGATGTCGTAGTTCTGCGCCACCCACCACTGGGCCGGCTCGGGATATTGGCCGTACTTGGTCTTGAAGGCTTCGCGGAAGTCCCCGATCGTCTTGGCGCGCGGATCGTCGCTCGGGAAGGTGTCCCAGACCGAGAAGGGCACGGCGGCGAAATAGGTGCCCTCGACGGCGGCCGCTCCGCCGATCTGCATCAGGGCCGAGAGCCCCGCAACCGGGAAGGTCGTGCTGCCGAACACCTTGGCGGCGTAGCCGATTTCCGCCTTCTGCTTAAGGATCAGGCCGGCCGCGGGGCCCGCGCCGGTGACCAGGATCCAATCGGCGTTGGCCGCTTTGAACTTCGACAATTGCGGGATGAAGTTCTTGTCGGTGGCGGAGTTGTAGCTTTCCGCCGCGACCACCGTCAGGCCCTGCTTCTTCGCCTCGGCGGCCCAGACCTGCCCGAGCGTCCTGGCCCAGACGTCGATGGCGCTCAGGATGGCGACCGACTTGGCTCCCTGCTGCTTCAGGAAAGCGATGGCGACGGGCGCTTCCTCTTCGGGTGTCGGCGCGGTCGCGAAGGCGTAGTCGGGCTTGGTCGGCAGGATCGTCGAGCAGACCATGTTCACGACCCGGTTCTTGATCATCATCGGCGCCACGGCCTCGACGATATCGCTGCGCACCGGTCCGACGACCGCCAGCGCCTTCTCGCCCTCGATCATCTTGACCGCGAGCGGAACGCCCTTCGTCGCGTCCGATTCGTCGTTCAACTGGACGACCTCGATCTTGCGGCCGTGAATGCCGCCGGCGCTGTTGATCTGGTCGATCGCCAGCATCAGGCCGTCACGCCCGCCGAGGCCCATATTCGCGACATAGCCGGACAGCGACGTCAGCATGCCGATCTTGTAGGTATTCTCGGCAGCCTGAAGGCCGCCGGCGGCAAGGCTGACGGCCAAGCCCAGCAGAATCCCCGAAATATTGCGAACCTTCATCCTCTGTCTCCTCCCGATCTCTTATTCGCCCGCCTTGCCGGTTGAATCCGGCCTTGCTGCGAGGCATTTGTGTGCTGAATTCCAGTCCTAACTTAATAAAAATAAATTTTCCTGCGACGAAGTCTACGGCTGCCGTGTCCTTCGTCTCGCAATCACAAGTAATGGATACCTCTCGGATTCACGCAAGACCGCGGCAATTCAACTGAAGGTTCAAAAAACGAGCACGAGGCCGGGCATCGCGCCGGTGTCGGTCAAGACATATGGCCTTCGCTGGAATATTGCGTTCCCCTATTCGGCTCTTGAACCCAGCTAAGCTATGACGAAGCCGGGCCGGGGGAAAACCGGCCAAATGTTGATATGACGTATCAGTAAATCCGATGAAACAACCATGAACGTGATCGACAAAGGCGAGACTCGGCCGGAGACGCCCAGGTCTCGCGGGCCGGTGAGCCGAGCGGCGCTCTTCGCCTGCGCGCGAGCATCCGGCTCCGACCTCCGCGGAACCGGACGCAGCCGCGTCATCCCGAACGGCCCCACATGCGCGGACCGCGGCAAGCATCCGGATTTTTCATATGCTGGCTTTCCGGACCATCAACCACGCAGCGGGTGGCTGGTGGAGCTGAGGGGATTCGAACCCCTGACCTCTGCAGTGCGATTGCAGCGCTCTCCCAACTGAGCTACAGCCCCAAGGCGCTGGCCTTCTAGGCCGTGCGTCGCGTGGATGTCAATCGCTTCCGTTGCCTCTTTCGGCAGGTCTCGACGATATTCTGCGGCAACTCCCCGTACCGGCCCAAAAGGAAGACCGATGCGTGCCGTTCTCGACGTGGTCCTGCTCGCGCTGCAGATCTATGTGTGGATTCTGATCGCCTCGGCCGTGCTGAGCTGGCTGATCGCCTTCAATGTCATCAACACCCGCAACCAGTTCGTCGCGACCGTCTGGGACATGCTCTACCGCCTGACCGAGCCGCTGCTGCGGCCGATCCGCGAGCGGCTGCCCAATCTCGGCGGCATCGACATCTCGCCGATCATCCTGCTGCTGATCATCTACTTCATCCAGAGCGTGATCATCCGCTACATCTACCCGAACGTGTTCTGAGGCGGGCCGCGCGCCCGCGCCCTGCGCGGGACGCGACCCGAACGCGGGCAGGACGCATTCGACCTCGCCTGCCCGCCCATGCAGTATGCCGCCGCCGACAAACCGCGGAGGCCGCCTCGTGTACAAGCCCGCCACCCCCTATCGCACCCAGAACTGGACGCTGACCAAGCCCTCGGCCAGCGGCCGGAACGGCATCGTCGTCTCCCAGAGCCGGGAAGCGGCCGAGGCGGGCGCCGCGATCCTCGAGCAGGGCGGCAACGCCGCCGACGCCGCCGTCGCCACCTGCTTCGCGCTGGCGGCGGTCGAACCCTGGAACAGCGGCCTCGGCGGCATCGGCTTCGCGGTCGTGCTCAAGGCCGGCGAGAGCCGCGCGCAGGTCGTCGATTTCGGGCCGGTCGCGCCGCGCCGCGCCGATCCCGCCGACTACCCCCTCACCGGCGAGATGAAGAAGGACCTGTTCACCTGGCCGGAGGTCGCCGGCGATCGCAACATCCACGGCCCGCTCTCCTTCGTCACGCCCTCCTCGGTCGCCGGCTATGCCCGGCTGAAGGAGGCCTTCGGCTCGAAGCTGCCGCTCGCCGATCTGCTCGCCCCCGCGATCGCCCTGGCGAAGCGCGGCCTGCCGGCCGACTGGTACACGACGCTGAAGATCGCCTCCTCCGCCTCGGTGCTGCGGCTCTATGCGGAAAGCGCGCGGATCTACCTGCCCGGCGGCCTGCCGCCGGTGCCGCCCTATCAGGGTTCGCCCGGCTTCATGGTGCTCGGCGAGCTGCCCGCCACGCTCGAGCGGCTGGCCCAGGCCGGGCTCGACGATTTCTACCGCGGCGACATCGCCCGGCGCATCGCGGCGGACATCGCCGCGGCCGGCGGCGTGGTCGATGCCGAGGATCTGGCGAACTGCCGGGCGGAGCTGCGCGAGGCCCCGACCATCGCCTGGCGCGACAGCCATCTGATCCACACCGCCGGCGGCCTCACCGCGGCCCCCACGCTCGCGCGCGTCGTCGCCGGCATGGCCGATGCGCCCGTCGACGCCGCAGGCCCCTCTGCGGCCTGGTTCGCCGAACTCTCGCGCGTGATGCGGCAGGCCTATCGCGAGCGGCTCGCCGGGCTCGGCGCCGCCGCGGCGGCGAAGGAGCCGGGCGACACCTGCACGACGCATCTCACCGTCGTCGACCGCGAGGGCAACCTCGTCGCCGTCACCACCACCCTGCTCTCCTCGATGGGCAGCCGCGTCGTGCTGCCCACGACCGGCGTGCTGATGAACAACGGCATGATGTGGTTCGACCCGCGCCCCGGCAGCGCCAACGCGATCGCGCCCGGGGCCCGGCCGCTCTGCAACATGCTGCCGGTCGTGGTCACGCCGAAGGATGGCGGCTGGCCGCGCCTCGCCGCCGGCTCCTCCGGCGGGCGGCGCATCCTCGCCAGCGTCTACCAGACCCTGGCCTGGCAGCTCGATTTCGCCATGGACACGGAACGGACCGCGCACCAGCCGCGCATCGACGTCTCCGGCCCCGATTCGACCAGTGCCGACCAGCGCCTGCCGGCCGCGACCATCGCCGCGCTGGAAGCCGCCGGGCCGACCCTGCTCGCGGAGCATGCGGTGCTGCCGATCAACTATGCCTGCCCCAACTTCATCCGCGTCGACCGCGACGGCGCCGAGGGATCCAGCGACGCCGCCTCGCCCTGGTCGGCCGCGGTCGCGGCGAAGCGCTGACCCCGGACGCACCGATCCATGCAGAAAAGGCGGCCTACGCGGCCGCCCTTTCCCGTTCAGGCGCCGCGTTCAGGCGCGCTTCAGCCCCCAGGGATAGGGCGCCGAGCCGGGCAGCATGCCGGTCAGGGTCTTGCGATAGGCCGTGCGGATCACGAACTGGCCGAGCGGGATCGTCCCGACCTCCTCCAGCGCCAGCCGGCCGAGCTCGATCGCCTTCTGCTTCTGCGTCGCCTCGTCGGCGCCGTAGAGCCACTCCTCGGCCAGCGCCTCCGCCTTGTCGCTCTTCCACCAGCCGAACCAGCCCTTCTCGCCCTGGCCGCGCACGAGGTTCGACAAGGCGGGGTTGCCCCAGCCCGTCGCCGAACCGGTGGTGTGGAAGATGCTCCAGCCGCCCTTCTCGACCGGCTCGCGGCTGTTGCGGCGCTGGATCACCGTGCCCCAGTCGCTCGCCGCCATCTCGACATTCATGCCGAGCTGCTTGAGCAGCTCGAAGGTCACCTCGCCGAGCGGACCGATATCCGGGAAGTCGGTCGGGTTGATGATCACGACCTTCTCGCCGTTATAGCCGGATTCCTTCAGCGCGGCCTTGGCCTTCTCCAGGCTCTGCGGCATCAGGTCCTCCTGCTCGCCGGTGTAGTACGGCGTGCCGCGCCACCACAGGCTGCGGCAGGTCTGCCACATCGAGGTGTCGTCGCCCTGGGAGGCGCGCATATAGTCCTCCTGCTTCACCGCCATGCGCACGGCTGCGCGCACCTTCGGATTGTTGAAGGGCGGCTGGAGATGGTTGAGCCGGATGATCGCGCCGCGCCCGGCCGTGTCGATGACCTCGCGCTTGATGTCGGGGCTCTGCGCCAGCATCGGCTGGAGGTCGGCCAGGGGCCGCTCCCACCAGTCCACCTCGCCGCGCGTCAGCGCCGCCGCCGCCGTCGCCGGATCGGGCAGCACGTTCCACTCGATCCGCTTGAAATGCGCGACCTTGCCGCCGGCATTGCGGCTGGGGGCCTCGCTGCGCGGCTTGTAGCCGTCGAACTTCTCGTAGACGACCTTGCTGCCGGTGACGAACTCGCCCGCGACGAACTTGTAGGGGCCGGAGCCGACCACCTCCGTGACCTGCTTGTTGGCGTCGGTCTGGGCCAGCCGCTCGGGCATGATGAAGGGCGGGTTGTCGGCCTTCGACAACAGGTCCAGCATCATCGGGAAGGGGCGCGTCAGCTTGATCTCGATGGTCCGGTCGTCGATCGCGTTCCAGGCCTCGACGACCCTGGCGAGGAGCTGGCCGTAAGGATCGCGCTGGCACCAGCGCTTCATGCTCTGCGCGCAGTCGGCCGCCTTGACCGGCGCCCCGTCATGGAAGGAGAGCCCCTCGCGCAGCCTGATCCGCCAGGTCTTCTGGTCGGCCGAGATCTCGTGGCCCTCCGCCATCTGCGGCTGCGGCTTGAGGTCGAGGTCGCCGCCATAGAGCGTATCGAAGACATAATAGCCGTGGTTGTTCGTCACCGTCGCCGTCGTCCAGATCGGATCGAGCGCGGTGAGGTTGGCCTGCGGCACGAACTTCATCAGATCGGCGCTTTGCGCCTGCGCCGTCCGTATCAGCGCCGGCCCCGCCAGGGCCAGCGCGCTCGTCCCCTTCAGAAAATCGCGTCGTTTCATGATCCCTCTCCTTGTTGTTGTGGTGGTGAAACGGGTCGCGGGCTCGCCCTCAGGCGAAGCCCATGAAATTCGGGCTCTCGCTGATCGGGCGAGCCCGGGCGAGCCGGTCGAGATCCGGCACCGGCCGCGCCGTCAGCGGATCGCCGGCGAGCGCCGCCTCCAGCGCCGCCGCCACCGCCAGCACCTTGGCGTCGCCGCCGCGCGGGCCGACGATCTGGAGGCCGAAGGGCATGCCGTTGCGGTCGAGCCCGACCGGCAGCGAGATCGCCGGATGGCCGACGATGGTGACGGCATAGGCGAGCGCCAGCCAGTGGAAATAGGTCCGCGTCGGCTTGCCGTCGATCTGCGCCGGGAACAGCTCGGTCCAGGGCCGCGGGCTCAGGGTCACCGCCGGCGACAGGACGACGTCGTGATCGTCGAAGAAGCGCTGCCAGCGCTGGTAGATCGCCGTCTGCTGCTTCATCGCCCGAGTCACGTCGAGCGCGGAATAGCCCAGGCCCTCCTCGACATTGGCGCGGACATTGGGGCCGACCATCTCCGGCGTATCCCGCACCTTGTCGAGATGGCTGGCGAGGAAGCCGACGGCCCGCAGGATCTCGAAGACCTCGTCGGCCCCCTCGCAATCCGGCGTCGCCTCCTCCGCCGCGTGGAAGAGATGGCTGAAGGCGCCGGTCTTCTCGGCGAAGGTCTCGCGGATCAGCCGCTCGGTCGGGGCGAAGCCGAAATCCGGCGTCAGCGCGACCTTGAGCGAAGCCAGGTCGATCGCCTCCGGCCGGACGAAGTCCTCAGGCCGCCGCACCGTCTTGCCGTGGATCGTGGTGGCGAGCGCGTCGGCACCGTCGTCGGACACCATGGTCGAGAGCAGCAGGCACAGATCCGACACGTTGCGCGCCATCGGCCCGAGCACGGAGAGCGGGTTCCAGCCGAGCGGCCGCTTCTCGCTCGGCACCAGGCCGGGCG
>Ga0180223_1000465_pt1 | contig 51051 bp, 43 predicted proteins | sample eDN5th30CKraftOP_FD_151337 | JGI IMG/M metagenome (GOLD analysis project Ga0180223, IMG submission 151337) | Enriched Organic Plus compost microbial communities from Emeryville, California, USA - eDNA 5th pass 30_C Kraft OP (version 2) (version 2) ... | reverse complement strand
GTTGACCCGCACCACCACCGACTTGCCGTTGTCCAGGTTGGTGACGCGGGCGAAGCTGGGCAGCGGCAGGGTCTTGTGCGCGGCGGTGAAGGCGTACATGTCGTACACCTCCATGTTCGAGGTGCGGCGGCCGTGGAACTTGGCGCCGTAGTAGGAGGCGATGCCCTGCTCGACGTAGCCGTGCGGACGGTCCAGCACCTTGTACTGCTTGCCCAGCACCGTGTACGGCGAGCGGTTGCCGACCGGCGAGCGCGGCTCGTCGGTCACCACCGGCTCGGGGATGCAGTCGACGTTGGGCAGGTGGTCGGGGAGCCGGTCAGGCACCCCGGGCTTGTACAGCCCACCGGCCGTGTAGTGGCCGCGGGTGGACGGGTCCTCCTGCGCCGGCGGGTAGTAGACCCCGGCGCAGTCGCCGGCCGGCGCGGCGCCCGCGGGCGCGCCGCCGGCCCCGCCCGTGGACGGGGCCGCAGGCTTCTTCGGCGCGCTGCCGCAGGCGGCCAGCGCAAGCGCGGCCAGCACCATGGCGGCGTGCAGCCCCAGGGTCCGGGCCCGGCGCCGGGTCATGCCGGCGGGATCTCCCGCCCGGCGATCGCCTCCGACAGCTGGAACACCGCCATCGCGTACATCTTGGAGATGTTGTAGCGGGTGATCGCGTAGTAGTTCTGGAAGCCCAGCCAGTACTGCGGGCCGTTGCTGCCGGCCAGGCTGACCGGGGTGGCGGTGGCGCCCGCCGGCACCGGCGCCTGCGGGGTGTAGCCGCGCGCGGCCAGCTCGGCCAGGCTGTGGGTGGGCGCCCACTCGGACGGCTCGAACGGCTCGCGCCCCGGCTCCAGGGTGGCCGGCACCGCGACCAGGCCGCCGCGCACCCAGCCGCCCTTCTCCACGAAGTAGTTGGCGACCGAGGCGAACACGTCGTCGAGGCTGCCGAACAGGTCGCGGCGGCCGTCGCCGTCGCCGTCCACCGCGTACTCGCGGTAGCTGGAGGGCATGAACTGGCCCATGCCCATGGCGCCGGCGTAGCTGCCCTTGAGCGCGGCGATGTCGAGCCTTTCCTCGCGGCCCAGCGCGAACAGCTGCGCCAGTTCCTCGCGGAAGAACAGCTCGCGCCGCACCTCGCGCTCGAGCTTGGCCGGGTCGCCGCTGCGCGGGTAGCGGAAGGCCAGGGTGTACAGCGCGTCGAGCACCGAATAGCGGCCGGTGTTGGCGCCGTAGCTGGTCTCCACGCCGATGATCGCCACGATCACCTCGGCCGGCACGCCGGTTTCGGCCTCCACCTTCGCCAGCTTCGCCCGGTGCTGTTCGAGGAAGCGGCGGCCACCGTCGATCCGGGCCTGGCTGATGAACATCGGCCGGTACTCATGCCAGGGCTTGACCCGCTCGGCCGGTCGCGACATCGCCGCGACCACGCTGTCGAGGAAGTTCGCCCGGGCCAGGGTGGCCTCGATCTCGGCGGCGGGAATGCCGTAGCGCTCGCTGGTCTGGGCGACGAAGCGCGCGCGCGCCAGCTCGAACGGCACCGGGGTGAGGTCCACCGGCGCGGCGGCCGGGGCCTCGGGCCGGGCCTCGGCCGGCGTGGACGTGGCGGCCACCGGGACCGCGTCCGGCGGGTTCTGGGACACGACGCCGGCGCGGGGCGTGCAGCCCAGCAGTCCGGCGAGGATCAGGCCGGTCAGCACACGGCCGCGCATTGCGGGCTTCCTGGTCATCGAAGACAGATTAGCATGCGCGCGCAAGGCCGCGCAGGCATTGGGATTTCCCGCTTCAGTGCCAGGCATGGACCGGACGGTGGCTGCGCACCGCCATCACCAGCCCCAGCCCGGCCAGCAGCGACACCGCCGAGGTGCCGCCATAGCTCAGCAGCGGCATCGGCACGCCGACCACCGGCAGCAGGCCGGAGACCATGCCGCCGTTGACCAGCACGTAGACGAAGAAGGCCAGGCCCAGCGAGCCGGCCAGCAGCCGCGAGTAGCCGTCGCGCGCCTGCGCCGCGATCCACAGGCAGCGCCCGATCACGAACAGGTACAGGGCCAGCATGGTGGCCACGCCGATCCAGCCGAACTCCTCGCTGAGCACGGCGAAGGCGAAGTCGGTGGTCTGCTCGGGGATGAAGTTCAGGTGCGACTGGCTGCCCTCGCCCCAGCCCTTGCCGGTGAGGCCGCCGGAACCGATCGCGATCTTGGACTGGATGATGTTCCAGCCGGCTCCCAGCGGATCGCGCTCCGGATCGAGGAAGGTCAGGATCCGGTCCTTCTGGTACGGCCGCAGCAGCCAGAACCAGGCCACCGGCGCCACCGCGGCCACGCCGCCGATGCCGACCCCGACCCACCACCACGGCAGGCCGGCCAGCAGCAGGGCGAACACGCCGCTGCTGGCGATCAGCATCGCCGTGCCGAAGTCCGGCTGCAGCAGGATCAGCCCGGTCGGCACCGCGATCAGCACGCCGGTGGCCAGCACCGTCGGTACCCGCGGCGGCAGGGGCCGCGAGTGCAGGTACCAGGCGACCATCATCGGCAGGGCGATCTTCAGCAGCTCCGAGGGCTGCAGGTAGAACACGCCGAGGTTGAGCCAGTGCCGGCCGTGCTTGCCGGTGCCCACCAGCAGCACCGCCAGCAGCGGCAGCAGCGACAGCGCGTACACGATCGGCGACCAGGCACGCAGGCGGATCACCGAGACCCGCGAAAGCGCCCACATCGCCAGCACGCCCAGGGCGAAGCGCGCGCCCTGGGCCTTGACCAGCGCGGCGCCGCCGGAGGGGCCGCCGGCGCTGTACAGCACCGCCAGGCCGAACGCCATCAGCCCGGCCAGGGCCAGGCACAGCGGCCAGTCCAGGGTGCGCACGAAGCGCCCGGCCAGGTCCAGCAACCAGCGCAGGAAATCCCTCATGGGTCGCCTCCCTCCTGGTCGGGCGCGGGTCCGGGGGACGCCGGGGCGGCGGGCGCGTCCCCGCCGGGCCCGGCAGGCGGGGCAGGCGACACCTGCGTGCCGGTGCCGTTGTCGCCGCCGGCCGCGGGCGTGGCCTGGCGCAGCAGGTGCGGCTGGCGCCGGATCCAGCTGCCGAAGCTGTTGCCGGCGGGATTGCGGTCGCTGGCCAGGGTCGGGGTGCGCCGCGACGCCACCGGCGCGGCCGGCACCGCGGCGGCATCCCCGCCCGCGCCGGCGGATGGCGTGCCCTCCCCGGGCTGCCCCGCCGCGTCCAGCGGCGCGCACCCGGCGCCGCCCTCGCTGCAGGAGGCAGGCTGCGGGGCGCCGTCCAGCGGTTCCAGCCCGTCCGGCAGCTTGCCCAGCAGCCAGGCGTCGAAGATCTTGCGCGCGATCGGCGCGGCGGTGCTGCCGCCGTAGCCGCCGCCCTCCACCGCCACCGCCACCGCGATCTGCGGGTCCTCGGCCGGGGCGAAGCCGATGAACAGCGCGCGGTGGCGCAGGTGCATGGGCAGGCTGCGCGGGTCGACCGCGCTGGTGCCGCGGCGGCTGACCACCTGCGCGGTGCCAGTCTTGCCGGCGATCCGGTACGGCGCACCGACGCCGATCGCGCGCGCGGTGCCGCCGGGGCCGTGCACGGTCATCTCCATGCCCTCGCGCACCACCCGGAGGTTGTCCGGGCGCTCGCTGATCCGCTCCGGCTCGCCGCCGGGCAGCGGCGCCCACGGCGCGTCGAAGCGGTCGCGGCGCGCCTCCACCAGGCGCGGACGGCGCAGCCAGCCCTCGTCGGCCAGGGCACCGGTGGCGCGCACCATCTGCAGCGGGGTGACCTTCCAGTCGCCCTGGCCGATGGAGATGTTCACGGTGTCGCCGGGATACCAGCGCTCCTTGCGCTGCTTCATCTTCCACGCCGGGGTGGGCAGGATGCCCGAGCTCTCGCCGACCAGGTCGATGCCCGAGGGCTGGCCGAAGCCGTAGCGCACCAGGAAGCGCTCGATCCGCTCGATGCCCATGTCCAGCGCCAGCTGGTAGTAGTACGTGTTGACCGAATCGGCGATCGACTTGCGCGCATCGGTCCAGCCATGGCCGCCGCGGTGCGAATCGCCCCAGCCACGGCTGGTGCCGGGCAGGTAGAACATGCCGGTCGAAAGCGTGCGGTCCTCGGGCCGGCGCACGCCGCTGTCCAGGCCGGCCAGGGCCAGGAACGGCTTGAGCGTCGACCCGGGGGCCACGCCGCCGAGCACCGCGCGGTTGAACTGCGGGCGCGAGGGGTTGTCCATCAGCGCGCGGTAGTCGGCGTGGGAGATGCCGTTGACGAACAGGTTGGGGTCGTACGACGGCAGGCTCACCAGCGCCAGGATCTCGCCGGTGCGCGGATCCATCGCCACCGCCGTGCCCTCCAGGTCGCCGAACGCGGCCACGGTGGCGCGCTGCAGCTCGGCGTCGATCGACAGGCGCAGGTCCGCGCCCGGACGCGCCGGCACCCGGCCCACGGTGCGCAGGGCGCGGCCCTGGACGTTGGTCTCGATCTGCTCGTAGCCGACCTTGCCGCGCAGCACGTCCTCGTAGGCGCGCTCGATCCCGGTCTTGCCGATGTGGGTCAGCGCGCTGCCACCCTCGCCCAGCGTCTCCAGGTCCTTCTCGTCGATCCGGCCGACGTAGCCGATCACGTGCGCGAACAGCTCGCCGTAGGGGTAGTGCCGGGTCAGGTACGGCTCCATCTCCACGCCCGGGAAGCGCCAGCGGTTGACCGCGAACGCGGCCATCTCCTCGTCGGTGAGGCGCAGCTTCAGGGTGATCGGCCGGAAGCCGCGCCCGGCCTTGCGCTCGCGGCGGAAGCGCTCGATGTCGTCCTCGTCCAGCCGGATCAGCCGGCCGAGCTCGGCCAGCAGCTTCTCGGTGTCGCCGGCCTTGTCCGGGACCACGTCCAGGCGGAAGGCGGGCACGTTCTCGGCCAGCAGCCGGCCCTGGCGGTCGTAGATCATGCCGCGCGCGGGCACCACCGGCCGCGGGCGGATGCGGTTGGCCTCCGAGCGGGTGGCGTAGTCGTCGTGCTGCAGCACCTGCAGGCGGAAATACCAGGCCGCCAGCCCGCCCAGGGCCAGCGCCACGGCGAGGAAGCCGAGCGCGGCGCGGCGCCGGAACTGCTCGGCCTCGGCGTGCGGGTTCTTGCTCGCGCGGCGGCTGCCCATGCGATGGCCTCAGTCCCGGCGGCCCAGGCGCAGGGCGTCCAGCAGCAGGAACAGCGGCGGCCACAGCGCCAGGCCCAGCAGCGGCGCCCACCAGTATTCCCATGGCAGCAGCGGCTGCCCCAGGGCCAGGTTCACCGCCGCGTCGACGATGCGGTCGTTGAGCAGCAGCGCGCCGATCGCCAGCGCCTGCTGCGACAGCGGGAAGAAACGCAGCCGGGCGCGGAAGCGCTGCAGGATGAAGGCCATGATCACCAGCCGCAGGGCCTGCTCGCCGAGCAGGCTGCCGTAGGCCAGGTCGGCGACCAGGCCGCAGGCGAAGGCCAGGCCCAGGCCGGCGCGCGAGGGCGTCTCGATCACCCAGTAGGCCAGCACCAGGGCCAGCCAGTACGGCCGCAGCGGCTGCAGCTGCGCGTGCAGCGGCAGCAGGCCCAGCAGCAGCGCCAGCAGCAGGCTCAGCGGCAGCAGCCAGCCACCGAGGCGGTCGCGGGCGCTCATCGGGTCGCCTCCTGCGGAGGCTGTGATTCGTTATTGGGGATTGGTGATTCGGAAGAGCCGGCGGCCGGCTCCCCTTGCGCGGCCGGATCCTCGGCCTCGCCGGGCTCGCCGGGGACGGGAAGGAGCGGCAGGTCGGGAGCGGCGCCGGGGCGCAGGAGCAGGACGTCGCGGCCGCGGTCCAGCTGCGCGGCCGGCCTCAGCTCGCCGACCAGGAAGGCCTGGCTGTCGTCCGGGTGCAGGGCGGTGATGGTGGCCACCGGGAAACCCGGCGGGAAGCGCCCGCCCAGGCCGGAGGTGACCAGCTGGTCGCCAACCTGCACGTCCTGGTTGAGCGGGATGTCGCGCAGCTCCAGGCGGTCGCCGCGGCCGTACACGATCAGGCGCACGCCGTTGCGCGCCACCATCACCGGCACCGCGTGGTCCGGGTCGGTCAGCAGCAGCACGGTGGACTGGGTCGGGGTGGTCTCGATCACCTGGCCGAGCAGGCCGCCGGCGTCGATCACCGCCTGCCCGCGCTGCACGCCCTGGCGGCTGCCGGCACGCAGCACCAGGCGCTGGCGCGAGGGCTCCAGGTCGATGTCCAGGATCGGCACCAGCTGCACGTCCAGGCCGCGCCGCTCGACCACGCCCAGCAGTTCGCGCAGCTGGGCGTTGTCGACCGCGGCGTTGCGCAGCCGGGTCAGGCGCGCATTGGCCACCAGCAGCTCGTTGCGCAGGCGCCGGTTCTCCTCGACCAGGCTGGCGTGCGAGGCCAGGCCGTCGCGCAGCGCGCCGCGGACCGTCCCCGGCAGGCCGGCGATGCTGCGCAGCGGCTGCACCAGCACCGTGGCCTGGGTGCGCACCCACGACAGCCAGCCGCCGCGGTGGTCCAGCACCAGCAGGGTCACGGCCAGGGCGAGGTAGGCCAGCAGCCGCAGGGGACCGGATTCACCGGGGCGCGCAGCGTGTGGGGAACCGACGTAGGACGACACGGACGGTGATCAGTCGGGGCAGCGCGGCGGAGATGGGAGTATGGCGGCAGCGTCCGCCGCTGGCGAACGCCGCCCCGGCGCGGGGCGGCGCGGAGAGCGCGGGTCAGTCCGGCGCGAAGAACTCGTTGCCGTGCATGTCGACCAGCTCCAGCGCGCGGCCGCCACCGCGGGCCACGCAGGTCAGCGGGTCGTCGGCGACCTGCACGTGCAGGCCGGTCTCCTCGGAGATCAGCTTGTCCAGGTCGGCCAGCAGGGCGCCGCCGCCGGTCAGCACGATGCCGCGCTCGGCCACGTCCGCGCCCAGTTCCGGCGGGGTCTGCTCCAGCGCCAGCTTGACCGCCGAGACGATGCCCGACAGCGGCTCGTGCAGCGCCTCCAGCACCTCGTTGGAGTTGATCTTGATCATCTTCGGCACGCCCTCGGCGAGGTTGCGGCCGGTGATCTCCATCTCCTTGGCCTCGGCCTGCGGATAGGCGCAACCCAGCTCCATCTTGATCCGCTCGGCGGTCACCTCGCCGATCAGCATGCCGTGGTTGCGGCGCACGTAGTTGGTGATCGCCTCGTCGAAGCGGTCGCCGCCGATGCGCACCGAAGCCGAATACACGATGCCGTTGAGCGAGATCACGGCGACCTCGGTGGTACCGCCGCCGATGTCGATGACCATCGAGCCGCGCGCCTCGGACACCGGCATGCCGGCGCCGATCGCCGCGGCCATCGGCTCCTCGATCAGGTAGACGTCGCGGGCGCCGGCCTCCTCGGCCGATTCCTTGATCGCGCGGCGCTCGACCTGGGTGGAGCCGGCCGGCACGCACACCAGCACGCGCGGGCTCGGACGCAGGACCCGGGCCTTGTGCACCTTCTTGATGAAGTGCTTGAGCATGGCCTCGGTGTAGGTGAAGTCGGCGATCACGCCATCCTTCATCGGCCGGATGGTGGTGATGTTGCCCGGGGTGCGGCCCAGCATCTGCTTGGCCTCCGCGCCCACCGCCGCGACCGAGCGGGTGCCGCCGATCGCGCGGTCCTGGCGCACGGCCACCACCGAAGGCTCGTTCAGCACGATGCCCTGCCCGCGGACGTAGATCAGGGTATTGGCCGTGCCCAGGTCGATGGACAGGTCGTTGGAGAACATGCCGCGGAGCTTCTTGAACATCGAGGGGCGGTCCTGGGGTTTCCGGTCTGGAGGAGGCGGGCGTGACGGAACCGGCTGGACGCCGGCGCTTGCGGCGGTCGGCGCGCGAGGCGCGCCGATGGCGAAAAATTGGACAGCGAAAACAGGCCGGCTAGCCTAGCAACGGGGCCGGTCGCGGGCAAGGAATTCCGCGGTAATCCGCGGGTTTGGACGCATCCGGGGCGCCGCCGGCGGCGCCCGCCCCCGAGGCCCGGGCTGGCCGCGCGGGGGCGCAGCCGGTAACCTTTGCGCCGCGGCGCAAGGCCGCAGCCCCTGTCACGCGCGCCGCGCGCGCCCGAGTACCAAGCCGATGTCCACCCTGATCTGTGGTTCCCTCGCCTACGACACCATCATGGTGTTCCCGGACCAGTTCAAGAACCACATCCTGCCGGACAAGGTGCACATCCTGAACGTCTCCTTCCTGGTCCCGCGCATGCGCCGGGAGTTCGGTGGCTGCGCCGGCAACATCGCCTACAACCTCCACCTGCTCGGCGGCAAGCCGGTGCCGATGGGCACCGTTGGCGGCGATTTCGGCCCTTATCGCGAGCATTTCGAGTCCCTTGGCATCGACCTGTCGCAGGTCAAGGTGATCGAGGAGCTGTTCACCCCGCAGGCCTTCATCACCACCGACCACGACAACAACCAGATCACCGCCTTCCACCCGGGCGCGATGATGCGTTCGCACGAGAACCACGTGAAGGACGTGCCGGGGATCACCCTGGGCCTGGTCGGCCCGGACGGCCGCGAGGGCATGTTGCAGAACGCCGCCGAGTTCCACGAGATGGGCGTGCCGTTCATCTTCGACCCGGGCCAGGCCATGCCGCTGTTCAACGGCCAGGAGCTGCGCCAGTTCATCGAGCTGGCCGACTACGTGGTGGTCAACGACTACGAGTCCAACCTGCTGCAGGAGCGCACCGGCTGGACCGACCGCGAGATCGTCTCGCGGGTGAAGGCCTACATCACCACCCAGGGCCCGCGTGGCGCCCTGGTGCATACCCCGGAGAAGACCTACGAGGTGCCGCCGGCGCACGAGCGCCGGGTGGTCGATCCGACCGGCTGCGGCGACGCCTTCCGCGCCGGCCTGATCTTCGGCATCGAGAAGGGCTACGACTGGCTGACCATCGGCCGCATGGGCAACCTGATGGGGGCGCTCAAGGTCGAGCACCCCGGCACCCAGAACCAGCGCTTCGACTTCGCCGAGTTCAACGAGCACTTCCGCCAGCAGTTCGGCTACAGCCTCGAGTAAGGCGGCCCGCGCCGCCGGGCAGGCGCCCGGCACCGCCGTCGCCGCGGGCCAGGCCAGCCCGCGCCTTCGCTTTCAGCCTTCCGCCGGCGGGCTTGCCGCCGCGGGCGCCGCCCTGGCCGCCTGCTCCAGCCAGACCGGCAGATCGCGCCGGCGCACGCCCTGGCGGCGGGCCAGGGCCAGCTGCTCCAGCATCCACTGCCGCCGCGCCGGGTCCTCGCCGGCCAGCGACAGCGCCAGGTCGCGGTCCATCCAGCGCCGCACCAGCACGAACAGGACCACGTGCAGGGCGATGGCCAGCACGCTGACCACCGCCACGACCACGTAGTCCAGGTTCGGCATGGCGGCGTCAGTCCCAGCCCGGCATCTGGCTGCCGTCCAGGCCCCCGGTCTCGAACACCGCGGTGCGGCTGCCGCCGGCCTTCACCGGGAAGCTGATCTCCAGCCGCCGCGCCTGGCGCATGCGCTTCCACAGCCCGCGGTAGTCCTCGATGAACATGGCGATGGCCTCGTCGGTTTTCGGGCGCCAAGCCGACATCGGCCGCGCCGCGGCATCGTCGAACTTCACCTGGACCTTGCAGCCGCCGTAGCAGTCGAAGTCGCCGCCCTCCAGCACCAGGTAGGCGCTGCGCTTCCACTCGGGGTGGTCGCGGATCACCAGCTGCACCGCGGCCGGGCGGCTGCCGCCGGTGTCCACCGGCTCCTGGCTGAGGATCGCCGCGGTGCGCTGTTCGCCCTTGCCGGCCGGCACCCGGGCGTAGTTCCACAGGCTCGCCAGGCGGCGCTGCTCGCGCGCCTCCTCGGCGCGCGCCTTGACCTCCTCCAGCCCGGGGCCGATGGCCGCGGCGGCCTCGCTGTCCGGGTACTGGTCCAGCAGGGCCACGCCGTGGACCCGCGCCAGTTCCCAGTTGCGGTCGGCCACCGCCGCCTCGTACTGGCGCTGCAGTTCCGCCGCGGCACGGGCCCGGGCCTCGGCCTCGGCGGCCAGCTGCGCCTGGCGCTGGGCCTCGCGGTCGGTGCAGGCGCTGGCGCCGGCCAGGGTGGCGGCCAGCAGCAGGGCCAGGGACAGTCGCGGACGGATCGGCTGCATGTCTTGCTTCCTCGGGCGGGCGCGCCGGGTGGGCCGGCGCGCCCGGGGTCTTACTGCTTCGCGCCTTCGGCGCGGGCCAGGATCGCCTCCACCGAGGCGGTGGTGATCGGGTGGTAGCCGGGCCTGGCGCGCTCGAACACCTCGCGGGTGAAGGCCAGGCCGTCCGGCGTCTTCACCAGCTCCAGGTACACCGGCAGGATCAGCTTGCGCCGGCCGACCCGCTGGATGAACTCGCCGGCCGCCGGGCGTGCCTCGAGGTAGCCGCTGCGCAGGGCCAGCGGATACCAGCGCATGGCGATCTCGCCGTTCGGGGTGCCGGTGAAGCGGTAGGCCTTGTCCAGCTGCGCCAGCCGCGCGGGCTCGAGGCTCTGGCCCATGCCTTCCAGGAAGCGCACCCAGGCCTGGGTGCCCCAGTCGGCGGTCACCTGCGGGCTGGGCAGCTCGCCGCTGCCGAGCCAGGCGATGCGCGCGCTGTCCACGCTGGCGAAAGTGCGCGCCTGCGCCGGGGTGGCGAACGCGGGGATGCCGGGCTGGTTGAGCCAGGCGTCCAGCTCTTCCTCGGTCACCGCCATCGGGTTGTCCTTCAGCAGCTTCTCGCGCAGGTAGGCGACGAACTGCTCGCTGTCGGCGCTCTGGAAGGCGTGGTCGTCGAACCAGCCGCGCAGGAAGGGGTCGAACTTCGCGCGGCCCACCCGCTGCTCCAGGAACTGCAGGAACCAGGCGCCCTTGGTGTAGGCCACCTCGCTCAGCGCCTCGTCCGGGTCGCGTGCGGCCAGCGGCGGCAGCACCAGCAGCTGGTCCTGGGCGGCCATGTGCTCCATGTCGGCCTTGACCCCGGCCTGGTCGATCTGGCGCTCCATCTCGGCCAGCTCCTCGCCGTACAGCGCCTCGACGATGCGGCCCTGGACGTAGGTGGTGAAGCCCTCGTTGAGCCAGATGTCCTTCCAGCTGGCGTTGGTGACCAGGTTGCCGGACCAGCTGTGCGCCAGCTCGTGGGCGATCAGCGAGACCAGCGACTTGTCGCCGACGATCACGGTCGGGGTGATGAAGCTCAGGCGCGGGTTCTCCATGCCGCCGAACGGGAACGACGGCGGCAGCACCAGCATGTCGTAGCGCTCCCACCGGTAGGCGCCGTACAGGCCCTCGGTGGCGACGATCATCTGCTCGGTGTCCTCGAACTCCTTCACCGCGCGGTCGACCATGGACGGCTCGGCCCACACGCCGCTGCGCGCGGAGATCGGCTTGAACACCAGGTCGCCGGCGGCGATCGCCAGCAGGTAGGACGGGATCGGCTGCGGCATGGTGAAGCTGTAGTCGCCGTCGCGCACCGCCGCCGGGTCGTTGTCGGCGCTCATCAGCACCATCACGTCCGGGCGGGTGGTGACGTGCGCGCTATAGGTGAAGCGCACGCCCGGGGTGTCCTGCAGCGGCACCCAGCTGCGGGCATGGATCGCCTGCGACTGGCTGAACATGAAGGGCAGCTTGCCGCCCTCGGTCATCGACGGCTCCAGCCACTGCAGGCCGGAAGCCTGCGGCGAGGTGGCGTAGGTGACGCGGATCCTGGCGTTGCGCTGCGGCGCCTGGATGGTCAGCTTGCTGCCGAACACCGGGTCGGCCTCGGCCAGCTCGAACTGCAGCGGGGTCCAGGCGCCGTCGACCTCGCCCTCGACCTTGTCGATGGCCAGGTCGCGGGTGTCCAGCACCAGCTGGGTGGCCTTCGGATCGGCCCACTGCAGGGCGTAGGTGGCGGTGCCCGACAGCTGGCGGGCGTCGAAGTCCAGCTTCAGGTCCAGCGCCAGGTCGGCGATGCGCACCTTGTCCGGCTCGGACCAGGAGCTTTCGTCGTGGCGGCGGGCCGAGGCCTGGGCGGCCTGGGCCGGGCGGGCCTGGGGATTGGCGGGATCGGCCGGACCGGCCTGTTCGCCGGAGCAGCCGCTGGCGGCGGCGGTCATGGCAAGGGTGAGCAGCAGGGCTGGAAAGCGCATGTTCGAGGGTCAAGCGGAAAACAGCGAGTGTACCGCGCGCCCCGCGCCCTGCCCCCTTTCCCAGGCCGGTGGCCCCTGACCCCGGCTGGCGGCCGGCCACCGGCGCAGGCCACGCCACGCCGGGCGCGCCCGCGCCCCGGCCACCCGCCGACGCGCAGGCCGGGCAAGCCGGAAGGACAATCCGGGCCGCCTGGCGGCCCGCGCGCTCAGACCTTGTAGCCGGTATGCACCGCGACGATGCCGGCGCTGAGGTTCACGTAGCCGCAGCGCGCCAGCCCGGCCTCTTCCATCATCGCCTTCAGCTGCTCCTGCGGCGGATGCTTGCGGATGCTCTCGGCCAGGTACTGGTAGCTGGCGGCATCGCCGGCGAACAGCTGGCCCAGCCTCGGCAGCACCTTGAACGAGTGGAAGTCGTAGATCGGCCGGAACCACTCGGCCTTCACCTCGGAGAACTCCAGCACCCGCGCCTGGCCACCCACGCGCAGCACGCGCGCGATCTCGCGCAGGGCCGCGTCCTTGTCGGTGACGTTGCGCAGGCCGAAGGCCATGGTCACCAGGTCGAAGCTGCCATCCGGGAACGGCAGCTTCTCGGCGTTGCACTGCACGTACTCCAGGCCCGAGACCAGGCCGCGGTCGGTGAGGCGGTCGCGGCCGACCGAGAGCATGCCGGCGTTGATGTCGCCCAGCACGATCTGCCCGGTGGCGCCCACGCGCGGCTTGAGCAGCGCGGCGATGTCGCCGGTGCCGCCGGCCAGGTCCAGCACCCGGTCGCCCGGCTTCACTTGGCAGGTGGCGGTGAAGTAGCGCTTCCACGCGCGGTGGATGCCCAGGCTCATCAGGTCGTTCATCAGGTCGTACTTGCGCGCGACCGAGGTGAAGACCTGGCCCACCAGCTTCTGCTTCTCCGTGGCCGGGACGTCCCGGAAGCCGAAGTGGGTGGTGCCGCGTTCGTAGGGGGATTCGCTCATGCGGCAATTATGGCACCACGGGCGTGGAGGCCGCCCGCCGGGCGCGCGGTTCCGGCCAGTTCATAAGCCAAGCTTACAATATGGCTCCCATGGAAACCCACTCCCCCTCCCGCGGCGACGACAGCTTCGGCTTCCTGCTGGTCACCGCCGCCCGCCTGCTGCGCCAGCGCTTCGAGGCCGCCCTGGCCGCGGCCGACCTGGACATGCCCCCCGGCGAGGCCCGCACCCTGGTGGTGGCCGACAAGCTCGGCCCGGTGCGCCAGACCGAGCTGGCTGCGGCGCTGTCGATCGAGCCGATGTCGCTGGTCGCCCACCTGGACCGGCTGGAGGCGCGCGGCATGGTCGAGCGCCGGCCCGATCCGGACGACCGCCGCAGCAAGCGCGTGCACCTGGCGCCGAAGGCGCGCCCGGCCCTGCGCCGGATCCTGCGCGTGCTCGGCCAGGCGCGCGAGCAGGCCATGCAGGACTTCGGCCCGGACGAGACCGCGCAGTTCCACGACTACCTGCGGCGGCTGTGCCGCAGCCTTGGCGCCGCGCCCGGGGACGGCAACGGCTGAACCCCGATGGACCCGCGCTACATCCCGCGGCAGTGGCTCCCGCACGAACGCCCGACCTTCCCCGGCTCGCCGTCCACGCCCCACCATCCCACCCTGCGCCGGCTGCAGTTCGCCGGCGTGGGCGTGCTGGTGGCGCTGGCCGGCGGCCTCGGCAACGCCCTGGTGAGCGCCAACCTGCCCTACCTGCAGGGCAACTTCGGCGCCTACGCCTGGGAAATGCAGTGGCTGCCGGCGGCGTTCTTCATGACCAGCATGTCGGCCAACCTGGTGCTGGTGAAGTTCCGCCAGCAGTACGGCCTGCGCCTGTTCACCGAGATCTGCCTGGCGCTGTACGCGGCCATCGCCCTGGCCCACCTGTTCGCCAACGACCTCGGCTCGGCGGTGGCGGTGCGTGCCGCGCATGGCCTGTGCGCCACCGCGCTCAACTCGCTGGGCGTGTACTACATGATCCAGGCCTTCCCGCCCGAGCACCGCCGCAAGGCCCTGGCCATCGCCCTGGGCCTGACCCAGCTGCCGATCCCGCTGGCGCGGATGTTCTCCACCGAGCTGCTGCAGCTGGGCGAATGGCGCGGCCTGCACGTGTTCGAACTGGGCCTGGCGATGGTGGCGCTGGCCGGGGTGCTGGCGGTGAAGCTGCCGCCCGGCGACCGCTACAAGGTGTTCGAGCGGCTGGACCTGGCCACCCTGCTGAGCTTCATCCCCGGCGCCGCGGGCCTGGCCGTGGTCCTGGCCTTCGGCCCGGTGCTGTGGTGGACCGACACCCCCTGGCTGGGCCTGGTGCTGGCCGCCTCGCTGGCCCTGCTGGCGGTGGCCGCGGTGATCGAGCACAACCGCCGCAATCCCATGCTCAACCTGCGCTGGCTGGCCAGCGGCGACCTGCTGCGGCTGACCCTGTCGATCCTGCTGATCCGCGTCTGCCTGTCCGAGCACAGCTTCGGCGCGGTGCGCATGTTCCAGCAGCTGGGCCTGGACAACGCCCAGCTGCAGGTGATGTCGGCGATGGTGGTGGCCGGCTGCCTGTGCGGGATCGCGGCCAGTGCCCTGACCCTGGCGCCGCCGAACTTCCCGCAGCAGCTGATCGCGGCGGTGCTGCTGATCGCCACCGGCGCGTTCATGGACGCGCACGCCACCAGCCAGACCCGGCCGGCACAGATGTACCTCAGCCAGTTCCTGATCGGCTGCGGCAGCACCGTCTTCATCGCCCCGGCCATGCTCAGCGGCATCGGCAAGGTGCTGGCCCAGCCGCGCAACTTCATCAGCTTCATCGTCCTGTTCGGCATGGCCCAGGGCCTGGGCAGCCTGCTCGGCAGCGCGGTGCTCGGCAGCTTCCTCACCGTGCGCACCCGGCTGCACGCCGCGCGCCTGGGCGAGGGCCTGGAGCTGCCCGACCCGCAGGTGGCCGCGCGCCTGCACGGCTACGCCGCGCTGCACCTGCACGACGTGCCCGATGCGGCGCAGCGCCAGCTGCAGGCGCTGCGCATGCTCGGCCAGGCCACCGGGCGCGAAGCCACGGTGCTGGCCTACAACGACCTGTTCCTGCTGGTCGGCTGGCTGTCGCTGGCCACCCTGGCCTGGCTGCTGGCCGACCTGTACCTGCGCCGGCGCAAGGCCGCGCCGCAACCCACCGCACCCGGCGCGTCGCCCGCGCCCGCTTCCCCCGCACGCCCATGAACGCCCCCGCCACCGCCTCCCCCACCGCCTCCACGCCGCAGCCCGCCGCGCCCCGGCGCCGGCTCTTGGCCACACTGGGCATCGCCGCGCTCGCGCTGGCGGGGATCGGACTGGTGCTCTACGCCTGGCAGGTCCCGCCGTTCCACGGCGCCATCGAACGCACCGAGGACGCCCAGGTGCAGGGCCAGGTCACCCTGGTCGCACCGCAGGTGGAAGGCTACGTGGTCGAAGTGGCGGTGCAGGACTTCCAGCAGGTCCGCCGCGGCCAGCTGCTGGCGCGGATCGACGACCGCATCTACGCCCAGCAGCTGCAGCAGGCCCGGGCCCAGCTGCTGGCCGCCCGCGCCGAGCTGGCCGCCTGGGACCAGCAGCGCCGCGGCGCGGCTGCCGCCAGTGCCCAGGTCGCCGCCCGCATCCAGGCGCAGCAGGCCCAGCGCGAGCATGCCGATGCGGTGCTGCGCCGGGCCAACGAACTGGCCGCGCAACGCCTGGTTTCCGAACAGGACCGCGAGGCCGCGCTGGCCAGCGACCGCCAGGCCCGTGCCGACCTCGTCCAGGCCCGCGCCGCGCTGCAGGCCGCGCGCGAGAACGAGCGCGGCATCGAGACCGGGCGCCGGGGCCTGGAAGCGCGGGTGGCCGCCGCCGAGGCGGCGGTGGAACTGGCCCGGATCAACCTCGACAACACCCGCATCCTCGCACCGCGCGACGGCCGCCTGGGCCAGGTGGGCGTGCGCGAGGGCGCATACGTGGCCACTGCGACGACGCTGATGGCACTGGTGCCGGACGAGCTGTGGGTGGTGGCCAATTTCAAGGAGACGCAGATGGCGCGGGTGCAGTCCGGGCAGCCGGTGCGCTTCACCGTCGACGCGCTTGGTGGCCTGGCCCTGTCCGGCCACGTGGAGCGCATCGCCCCGGCCACCGGCGCGCAGTTCTCGGTGCTGCCGCCGGACAACGCCACCGGCAACTTCGTGAAGGTCCCGCAGCGCATCCCGGTGCGGATCGGCATCGACCCGGGCCAGGAACCGCTGCTGTCGCGCCTGGCGCCGGGCATGTCGGTGGTGGTGGCGGTGGATACCGGCGCCTGACAACCACGCCCGTCCGGCGTACGCTGGCGCCCCCCTCCGCAACCTGACCGCGACCGTGAGCATCGATTACCGCAGCCTGCTGGCCATTGCCATCGAGGAAGCCCGCCAGGGCCTGGCCGAGGGCGGCATCCCGATCGGCGCGGCCCTGTTCCGCCGCGACGGCACCCTGCTCGGCCGTGGCCACAACCGCCGGGTGCAGGAAAACGATCCTTCCGTGCACGGCGAGACCGATGCCTTCCGCAAGGCCGGGCGCCAGCGCTCCTACCGCGACACCATCATGGTGACCACGCTCTCGCCGTGCTGGTACTGCAGTGGCCTGGTCAGGCAGTTCGGCATCGGCACGGTGGTGATGGGCGAGGCGGTCAACTTCCAGGGCGGGCACGAGTGGCTGCGCGAACAGGGCGTTGAGGTCATCGACCTCAACGACGCCGAGTGCATCCGCATGCTCGGCGACTGGATCGCCGCCAACCCGCACGTGTGGAACGAGGACATCGGCGAAGACGACGCCTGCGGCCACGGACACTGAATGACTGATCCGCGGCGCGCGGGAGGTTCTCGCCGCCTGCACGCGCGCCGGCCGAGACTCGGGCCATGCCCGAGTCCCCCGACGACCTGGTCGTCCTGCGCCCGGAAGGGCTTTACTGCCCGCCCGGCGATTTCCACATCGATCCGTGGCGGCCGGTGCCGCGCGCGGTCATCACCCATGGCCATGGCGACCACGCCCGCGGCGGCATGGGCGAGTACCACTGCAGTCGCGACAGCATTCCGATCCTGCGCTGGCGCCTGGGCGGGCAGGTGGTGCACGCGCACGATTACGGCAAGGCCTTCACCCTCGGCCGGGCACGCGTGTCGCTGCATCCGGCCGGGCATGTACTGGGCTCGGCGCAGGTAAGGATCGAGGCCAATGGCCAGGTCTGGGTCGCCTCGGGCGACTACAAGCGCCAGCCCGATCCCACGTGTGCTCCGTTCGAACCGGTCCAGTGCGACACCTTCATCACCGAGGCGACCTTCGGGCTGCCTGTGTACCGCTGGCCGGACACGCGCCAGGTCGCGGTCGACATCGTGCAATGGCGGCGGCAATGCGCCGAGCGCGGCGAGGCCGCGATCCTGTACTGCTACGCGCTGGGCAAGGCGCAGCGCGTGCTGGCCGAACTGCGCGGACTGGATGACGTGCCAGCGCTGCTGCACGGTGCGATCGACGCCGGCGTGCAGGTCTACCGCCAGGCCGGCATCGCGATGCTCGATACCGAACGCGTCTCGGACCTGCCACGCAACGCCGACTGCGCCGGGCGCCTGGTGATCGCCCCGCCTTCGGCCGCAGGCAGCGCCTGGCTGCGGCGCTTCCGTCGCGCCCAGCACGGCTTTGCCTCCGGCTGGATGCGGATCCGTGGCAACCGCCGCCGGCGCAACGTGGACCGCGGCTTCGTCATCTCCGACCACGCCGACTGGCCCGACCTGCTGCGCACCATCGCCGACACCGGCGCGCGCCGGATCATCGCCACCCACGGCAACACCGACGCCCTGGTGCGCCACCTGTGCGAACAGGGCGTGGCCGCCGAGTCCTTCCACACCGGCTACGGCGATGAAACCCTGCAGGACGCCGCAGCGGCCGGCGAGCCGCAGGAGCCGGGCACATGAGGCGCTTCGCCGCGCTCTACCGGCAGCTGGACCGCAGCACCGCCACCGGCGACAAGCGCGCGGCCCTGGTCGCCTATTTCCGCGATGCGCCGCCGGCCGACGCCGCCTGGGCCCTGCACCTGCTGTCCGGCGGCAAGATCTCCGGTGCCGGCCGCAAGATCGCCGCCAGCGGCGAACTGCGCGCCTGGGTGGGCGAAGTCGCCGGCCTTCCCGGCTGGCTGGTGGACGACAGCTACTCGCAGGTGGGCGACCTGGCCGAGACCGTGACCCTGCTGCTGGACGACCCGCCCGATGCCGGCGCCGACGTGCCGCTGTCGGAATGGATCGAACGGCGCCTGCTGCCGCTGGCCAATGCCGTGCCGGAAGTACGTCGCGCCGCGATCATCGAGGCCTGGCGCAGCCTGTGCTTCGACGAGCGCCTGGCCTTCAACAAGCTGCTGACCGGCTCGCTGCGGGTGGGTGTGTCGCAGCGACTGGTGCAGCAGGCGCTGGCCGAGCTGTCCGGGGTGGATATCGCCCGCATTGCCCAGCGCATGCTTGGCGCCTGGACGCCCGATGCGGCCTGGATGCAGCACCTGCTGGACCCGGAAGAGCAACCAGGCGACCGCCAGCAACCCTATCCGTTCTTCCTTGCCTCGCCGCTGGAAGCCGAACCCGGGAACCTGGGCCTGATCGACGACTGGCTGCTGGAATGGAAGTGGGACGGCATCCGCGTGCAGCTGCTGCGCCGCGCCGGCGAGGTGGCGCTGTGGTCGCGCGGCGAGGAGCGCCTGGATGGCCGCTTCCCGGAGATCGAACAGGCCGCCATCGCGCTGCCCGACGGCACGGTGATCGACGGCGAACTGCTGGCCTGGCGCGATGGCGAGGATGCGCCGCTGCCGTTCACCGCGCTGCAGACCCGAATCCAGCGGCGCAACCCGGGCGCGAAGACCCTGGCCGACACGCCGGTGCGGGTGGTGGCATACGACCTGCTGGAGCTCGATGGCCAGGACCTGCGCGCGTTGCCGCAACTGCAGCGCCGCGCGCGGCTGGAACGGGTGCTGGCGGCGCTGGATGGCCCGCGCATCGCGCTGTCGCCGCAGGTGCAGCCCGCCAGCTGGGAGCACGCCGCCGCGCTGCGCATGCAGTCGCGCGGGCGCGGCGTGGAAGGCCTGATGCTCAAGCGCGCCAGTGCCGCCTACCAGTCCGGCCGCCGCCGCGGCGACTGGTGGAAGTGGAAGATCGACCCGCTGACCATCGACGCTGTGCTGATCTACGCCCAGGCCGGCCATGGCCGGCGCAGCACCCTGTTCACCGACTACACCTTCGGCCTGTGGCACGACGGCGCCCTGGTGCCGGTGGCCAAGGCCTACTCCGGGCTGGACGACGCCGAGATCCTGAAACTCGACCGCTGGATCCGCGCGCACACCCTGGAACGCTTCGGCCCGGTGCGCTCGGTGGAACCGGTGCAGGTGTTCGAGCTGGGCTTCGAAGCAGTCAACCGCAGCAGCCGGCACAAGTCCGGCATTGCCGTGCGCTTCCCGCGCATCCTGCGCTGGCGCCACGACAAGCCGGCCGCCGAGGCCGACGTGCTGGCCACGCTGCAGGCGCTGGCGCGATGAGCGGCGCGCCGCCGGCCACGCCACCGGCGCCTCCGCGGCCGACCGCGGCCGCATTGCGTCGCGCGCGCCGGCAACTGGATGCCTGGTTCGCGCAACGCGAATGGATTCCGCTGCGTTTCCAGCGCGAGGTCTGGCGCCGCGCCCTGGCTGGCGGGTCAGGCCTGCTGCACACGCCCACCGGCAGCGGCAAGACCCTGGCGGTGGCCGGCGCGTCCCTGCTCGAGGCGCTGGCACGCGCCGAATCCGCGCCAGCCACGAAGCGCCGCATGCGCGCCGCCGAGGCGCATCCCCTGCGCCTGCTGTGGATCACCCCGCTGCGCGCGCTGGCCAGCGATACCACCCGCGCGCTGCGCGAGCCGGCAGCGGCGCTGGGCCTGGACTGGCGCGTGGGCCATCGCACCGGCGACGCCTCCGCGCGCGACCGCCGCCTGGCGCGCGAGGGCCGGCTCGACGCGCTGGTGACCACGCCGGAATCGCTGGCCCTGCTGCTGTCCTATCCCGACGCGCCGGAGCGCCTGCGCGCGCTGGACATGGTGGTGGTCGACGAGTGGCACGAGCTGCTGGGCAACAAGCGCGGCGTGCTGCTGCAACTCAACCTCGCGCGCCTGCGCGCGCTGCGCCCCGGGCTGCGCATCTGGGGCCTGTCGGCCACGCTGGGCAACCTCGGGCAGGCACGCGAGGTGCTGCTGCCGCACGTTCCCGGTGCGGCCCTGGTCGGCAGCCCCCGCGCCCGCACGGTGGCGGTGCGGACGCTGCGACCCGAGGGCCGTGAACGCTTCCCCTGGGCCGGGCATCTGGGCCTGGGCCAGCTGGCGCGCGTGCTGCAGCGGCTGCTGGCGGTGCGCAGCAGCCTGCTGTTCACCAATACCCGCGCCCAGGCCGAACTCTGGCACCAGGCGCTCGCTGCGGTCTGGCCCGAGGATCCGGCCACCCTCGCCCTGCACCACGGCTCGCTGGACCCGGCCCTGCGCGGCGCCGCCGAGCAGGGACTGCGCGAGGGCACGGTGCGCTGCGTGGTGGCCACCTCGAGCCTGGACCTGGGCGTGGATTTCCCGGCGGTGGACCAGGTGCTGCAGCTGGGCAGCCCCAAGGGCGTGGCGCGCCTCCTGCAGCGCGCCGGCCGCGCACGCCACCGTCCCGGCGAATCCGGCGCGATCACCTGCGTTCCCACGCACGCGCTGGAACTGCTGGAGTTCGCCGCCGCCCGCCATGCGCTCCGCAGCGGCCGGGTGGAAGCGCGCCCGCCACCGCGGTGCCCGCTGGACGTGCTGGCCCAGCACTGCGTCAGCTGCGCGCTGGCCGGCGGCTTCGAGCCGGATGCGCTGCTGGCCGAGGTGCGCGGCACCCACGCCTTCGCCGGGCTGGACGATGCGACCTGGCGGGCGGTGCTGGACTTCATCGTCCAGGGCGGCCGCGCACTGTCGCACTACCCGGACTTCCACAAGGTGGTGCGCGCCGCGGACGGCCGCTGCGTGGTCCAGGACCGGCGCGTGGCCCTGCGCCACCGCCTGTCGATCGGCACCATCACCAGCGACGGCAGCGTCACCGTGCGCCTGCTGCGCGGCGGCACGCTGGGCGCGGTGGAGGAACAGTTCGTCGGCCGCCTGCGTCGCGGTGACCGCTTCCGCTTCGCCGGCCGCCTGCTGGAGCTGGTGCGGCTGGAGGACATGACCGCCTACGTGCGCCTGGCCCGTGGCGGCGAGGGTGCGGTGCCGACCTGGCGCGGCGGGCGCATGCCGCTGTCCTCGCAACTGGCCGACGGGGTGGAGCGGTTGCTGGCCGTGCCCGACGGCTCGCTCGAGCTGCTCGCGCTGGCGCCACTGCTGGCGCTGCAGGAGCGCATCTCCGCCCGGCCCGGACCGGACCGCCTGCTGGTCGAGCGGCTCCGCCTGCGCGGGCGCCAGCACCTGTTCGTGTACCCGTTCGGCGGGCGCCAGGTGAACGAGGGCCTGGCTGCGCTGTTCGCCCTGCGCTGGGGTCGGCTGCAGCGCAACAGCTTCGCCTTCGCCGCCAACGATTACGGCCTGGTGCTGTCGCCGGCGCAGCCGGTGCCGGTGGACGAAGGCCTGCTGCAGGCGATGTTCTCGCCACAGGCACTGGCGGAGGACCTGCGCCAGGCGCTCAACCTCGGCGAACTGGCACGCCGCCGCTTCCGCGAGATCGCGCGCGTCTCCGGCCTGCTGGTGCCCACACTGCCGGGCCGCCAGCTGCGCAGCCTGCGCCAGCTGCAGGCCTCCTCCGGGCTGCTGTTCGACGTGTTGAGCCGCCACGATCCCGGGCACCTGCTGCTGGCCCAGGCCGAGCGCGAGGTGCTGGAAGGCGAACTGGAACTGGACCGGCTGGAACAGGTGCTGCGCGACCGCGGCGCGCGCGCGCTGGTCCTGGCCCGGCCGCCGGGGCTGACCCCGCTGTCGTTCCCGCTGTGGGCCGAGGGCCAGCGCGGCCAGCTCAGCACCGAGGACTGGCGCACCCGCGTGCGCCGCGCCGCCGAACGTGGAGACCGGGCCAAGTGCCCAGTCCGCTGCGGATCGCGACGTCGAAATCGAGCGCATCGAGGTCCGCCGTAGGGACGCTCATGTCGAGGCGCACGCGCAGGGCAGGCATGCGCGCCTTGAAACGGCCGAGCTTCGGCGCCAGCCATGTCGCGCCGACCGTCGGCAAGGTCGTGATGGAAAGTTCGTCCTGCGCACGCTCGACCGTCTGGGCGACTGCGGCTCGCATCGTGGCGAATGCGCCGGAGATCGCCGGTGCGAGCATGTCCCCATTCGCGGTCAGTTCCACGCGGCGCGGGAAACGGCGGAAGAGCACTACGCCAAGCCGCGCTTCGAGTTGCTTGATCTGGTAGCTGACCGCCGCCGGGGTCATGTTGAGCTCGGCGGCCGCCCGCGAAAAGCTGCCCAGCCGCGCGGCCGCCTCGAAGGCGCGCAAACTCGAGAGCGGCGGCAAGGAGGGCGGAGGCACACGGCAAGTTTAGCTTGCCCTGCGAGCCTCGCCCCGGGTCGACCGGCGCGGTGTTCCCCATGCCGGGTGCCCCGGGGTGGCGGGCTGGCGGGGCGCACAGGGCCGCCCCGGCAGCTCGCCAAGCGGCCGGCGTCAGGCCGGCTGCAGCCCCGGCCGACCGCGCTCGACCACGAAGCTGGCGTAGGTGCGGACCGGTTCGTCCGGTACCGTCACCCGGTCGAGCACCTTCAGGTCGCCGCGCCACTCGTCGCGGGTCACCTCGCACAGCACGTAGCCGCGGCGATCGGTGATCGCCTTGAGCTGCGGATTGAGGCTGCGCGCGTTGCGGTTGAAGTCGTCGTCCTCGCCGGCGCCGTCGGCGCCCGAGCTGATCGACGTGGCGAGGAACTCGGTGGAGATCACGCCGGAGTCCTCGTGGTCCTGCAGCAGGTCGCTGGCGAAGTGCCGATGCGCGTCGCCGCACACGGTGACCACGTTCTTCATGCCCGCCTCATGGATGTGCCCCAGCAGGCGGCGGCGCGGGCCGAGATAACCGGACCACTGGTCCATGGAATGCACGACCTCTCCGGTTTCGCGCGAGCGCATCGCCAGGTTGGCCAGGCTCACCTGGTGGGCGATCGCGTGCCAGCGATGGTGGTCCGGGCGCAGGCCGTCGTACAGCCAGGCTTCCTGTTCCGCGCCGAGCATGGTGCGCGAAGGATCGGCCACCGCGTCGTTCTGGGGACCGTCGCGGTCGCCGTTGACCTGGTCGCTGCGGTACTGGCGCGTGTCGAGGAAGTGCGCCTGCAGCAGGTCGCCCCAGCCCGCGCGGCGATACATGCGCATGTGGCCGTTGTGCGGCATCGAGCGCCGCCGCAGCGGCATGTGCTCGTAGTAGGCCTGCATGGCGACCGCACGGCGCAGCATGAACAGCTCGGGCGGCGTGCCGTCCTGGTCGAACTCGCCGGCCCAGTTGTTGTCGATCTCGTGATCGTCGAAGCTGACGAACCAGGGCACCGCAGCGTGCGCCGCCTGCAGGTCCGGGTCGCTGCGGTACTGCGCATAGCGCCGCCGGTAGTCGTCCAGCGAATAGATCTCGCCGCCGACGTGGCGGCGCAGCGGCATGAACGGGCGGCCGTTGAGCATGCGCTCGCCAGGGCCGCGGTCGGGGCCTTCGTATATGTAGTCGCCGTAGTGGAAGACGAAGTCCAGGGGCTCCTCGGCGATCCGGCGCCAGGCCGTGAAGTGGCCCTCCTCCAGGTGCTGGCAGCCGGCCACGGCGAAGCGCACGCGGTCCACGCGCGCATCCGTCGCAGGGAGCGTGGCGCTGCGGCCGACCGGACTGGTCGCACCGCCTACGGCGAAGCGATACCAGTACGGCCGTCCGGGCGCCAGGCCCTCGACCTCGACATGCACGGCATGCGCGAGCTCCGGCCGGGCCAGCGCTTGGCCATCGCGGACGACGCGGCGGAAGCCTTCGTCCTCGGCCAGCTCCCAGGTCACCGCCATGGGCCGCATCACCATGCCGCCGCCCTGTTCCAGCGGCTGCGGCGCGAGCCGGGTCCAGAGGACGAAGCCATCGGGCGCGGGCTCTCCGGAGGCGACGCCGAGCTGGAACGGGTCGCGGTCGAAGCGCGGATTGGCAAGCAGGTTGCGCGGTGCGGCCTGGCCGAAGGCCATGCCGAACGGCGCGAGGAGCCCGCTGGCGGCGCCGGTGCCCAGCGCCTTGAGCAGGCGCCGGCGGTTGATGTCGTGGGTCATCTCGGACGGTTCCGGAACGGGCGCCGCGCCCGTGCGGGCGCGGCGCGAAGGCGGGTCAGAACGAATAGATGGCGTGGAAGTACACGCCCTGGCCGTACTCGTCGCGCTGAGAGATCGTGCCGCCGATGTCGCGCGCGTGGTACCACTCCGGGCTCGCATCCAGCAGGTTGTCGATCTCGTACTTGAACGTCCAGCGCTCGCCCACCTGGTGCCAGAAGGAGAGATCGACCGTGGTCATCCGGTTGACGAACTTGTCGTTCCATGGCGTGGAGCCGATGGAGCCGAGGTAGTCGTCCTGGTGGTTCACCGACAGGCGCGCGGTGCCGCGGATCGCGGGGATGCGGTAGCTCAGCGTCAGGTTGGCCATCCAGTCCGGCTGGTACTGCATGCGGTCGAGCTTGCGGCCGCTGCCGTCGGCAACGTAGTTCATCTCGCCGTCGAGCCAGCTGACGTTGAACGAGGCGCCCAGGTTCGGATGGAAGCCGAACGAACGGTTCACCAGGGCGAGCTCCAGGCCCTGGATCATCGATTTCTCGGCATTCATCGGCTGGCGGATGCGGTTGGTCAGCCCGTCGACGACCTCTTCGGTGGTGAGGGTGAAGATGTCGTCGGCGATGTCCTTGCGGAACGCGGTCAGCGCGACCAGGGCGCTGCCGCCGAAGTAGCGCTCGATCGCCAGGTCGTAGTTGTCGGCGCGGCGGGGGTCGAGATCGGGGTTGCCGCGGGTGATGCTGCAGCCGCTGGTTTCCTCGCCGCAGGTGCGGCTCTCGGCCTGGGCGAGCTGCCCGGGCGTGGGCCGGCCGATGGTGCGGCTCACCGAGCCTCGCAGCTTCCAGTTCTCGCCGAGATCGTGGACGACGTTGAACGACGGCAGCCAGCTCCTGTACTCGCCGCTCGGCCGGGTGACCTGGTCGGTGAGCGTGCCGTCTAGGGTCAGCGGGGTGCGGGCATCGAAGCTCGCATCGTCGTAGCGCAAGCCGAGGATGTAGTGGGTCGCGTCGGTCGCGTAGTGCAGCGACAGGTAGGCGTTGGCGACTTCTTCCTCGTAGGCGTAGTCGGAGATCGTGCTGTGGTGCCGGGTGGCCGCCTGGTCGACCGGCAGGTTCGGGAACACGCTGCCGTAGAAGCGGTCGTAGTCCGGCCACGGCACGACGAAGCCGTTGCTGCCGTGGTGCGAATAGCCGGGGTCGTACATGTATCCGGTCGCGTCGCTGCCGGTGACCTTGCGTATGCTGTCCACGTCCTTGTCCATGCGCAGGCGGCTCCAGCGCACCCCGGTCACGAAGCCCAGGCCGGTCGCGCCGGGGGCCACGTTGAATGAGTAGTCGGCGCGCAGGTCGAGGACGTTCTGCTGCGCCCGGGTGTAGGTCATCTCCGCCGAGCGCAGCACGTAGGTGTTGGAGAGCGGGTCGCCGGTGTATCCGGCGAGCTCCGGAAGCTCGCTCATCCGGTAGCTGAAGTACTGCCCGCGCGGCGTCGTGCGCGTCTGCAGGTAAGGCTGCGTGTCCTTGTAGACCTCGCGCGTGTAGCCGGCGCGCAGCGACAGGTCGGACAGGTCGCCCAGCCGCCAGTCCATGCCGCTGATCAGGCCGCTGGCGGTGCGGTCCCACTGGTTGTAGCGCACCACGGACTGGATGTAGTCCACGGCCACCGTTCCACTGTCCCGCAACCGTTCGGGGAAGTTGCGGGGGTTGCCCAGCAGGTTCGTCGAGTTCATCGTCGACGATTCCCGGCGGTTGTAGGCATAGCCCATCGCGAAGGCGTCGACGTCCTCGCGGGGGCGCCACTCCAGCTTGAGCGAGGCGCCCTTGTTGGTGATGACGTTGCTGTAGTCGCCCCAGGCCAGCTTCGTCAGCGAGTTGTTGCCGTCCCAGCCCAGCGCCGGGTCGGGCGCGGCGATCGTCTGGCCGGCCTCGTTGAAATAGGTGCGCGCGTCGCTCCAGATCTTGCTGGAGTTGCGCACGCGGTCCTGGTAGCGCGCGGTGAACACCACGCCGAACTGCTCGTCGGCGCCGAAACGGCTTGCGAACGCGGTCTTCAGGCCCTTGGCCCAGTGCGACCTGCCGGCGCCGCCCGCGTTCTCGCCGGCCGGGCCCTCGAAGCTGGAATAGATCCCGTAGGCGTCGGCCATGAAGTAGGGGCTGGCCGTGGCGAAGGCCGATCGCGTGACGATGTCGACCGCACCGCCGATGGCGGCGGCATCCTGTTCCGCGGTGAACGCCTTGAATACGTCCACGCGTTCGGCGATGTCGCTGGGGATCAGCTGCAGGTTGACGCGGCGGCTGCCGCCGCCGTTCTCGCCGGTCGTCGCCAGCGCCAGGCCGTCCAGCGTGGTCACGTTGAGGTCCGCGGAGATGCCGCGAATGGTGATGTAGCGCGGCTCGTCGCCGTCGCCCTCGAAGCTGACTCCCGGGACCTGGACCAGCATCGAAGCGATGGAGTTGTCGCCGGTCGGCGCCTCGAGGTCGTTGTACGTGACCGAATCGACGATGACGTCGGCGTCCCGCTTCACGTCGACGGGCTGGTAGCCGTAGTCCGCCACGACGCGCACGGCGTCGAGCGTGCTGACCGGGGTGTCGGCGGCGACTGCATCTTCTGCCATGCCGGGGGCCGTCGGCGCGAGCGCCAGGATGCCGGAGATGACGACGAACAGGCGGCTTCTGCTGCAAGTGGTGCGCTTCATCGGGTTCTGCCAAAAAAGAAAGGCCACCGGTCGGTGGCAGCGCGGCATGGTAGTCGCCAGTGCGTTTCAAATTTTTCTTCGCGAACATTGCAGGGCGATGAAACCCGCGTGCGCCTTGCGACGCCGAGTTGTCGACGCGATCCCAGAAACGGCTGGAGCGCCGCCATGGACGCTGAGTGGCGCACGCGGCTGGCCGGCGAGCCGGTGCACCTGCTGGGTGGCCGCGCGCTCTGGCGCCCGCGGGCGCGCGCCCTGCTGGTGGCCGACCTGCACCTGGGCAAGGGCGATGCCTTCCGCCGCGCGGGGATCGCCATCCCCGGCGGCGGCACCGCGCACGACCTGCAGCGCCTGGATGCCCTGCTGGCCGCGCATCCGGCCCAGGTGCTGTGGATCCTCGGCGACCTCCTGCACGGCCCGGCACCGCGCGCACACTGGCTGGCGGCGTGGCAGGCCTGGCGCGCAGGCCATCCCGGCTTGCGCATCCGCGTGCTGCGCGGCAACCACGACCGCGCCCTGGACGCGGCCGCGCTGGGTGTCGAGGACGCCGGCAGCGAACAGCGCGATGGCCCGTTCCTGCTGCGCCACGAGCCGCGCCCGGCGCCGGACGCGCACGTGCTGTGCGGCCACCTGCACCCCCTGGCCGCCCTGCCCGGCATGCGCCGGCGCTGGCCGGCGTTCTGGCTGCGCGAGCGCCTGACCGTGCTGCCGGCGTTCTCGGCCTTCACCGCCGGCGTGGTGCCGATGCAGCAGCCGGGCGAGCGCCTGGTGGCGTGCGTCGAGGACGAGGCCTTCGCCCTGCCGCCATGGCCGCGCTGAACGCTGTGCGATGAAGGCCCTCTAAAGCGCCAGCCACCAGCCGCCGAGGAACGCGCCACCACCGCCGGCGCAGTGAAGCAGGCATCGGCGATTCCGCTGCATGACGCGCGCGGAGGCTCGCAGATCGCGAAGCAGACCCGGAGCACGTCCGCCGGGTGGCGCGTGGCCCGCGGGGCGGCACAAATCGCACGGCCTGCACGCCGTGCTCCGCATGATCCAGGGCACGCCCGACGAAGACGGAGGACCTCAGATGAGGATGACGCCCGCCCAGTCCGCCCTGCTCAATGCCCGCGAGAAGCAGCTGCTGCAGGCGCGCGGGCCGTACGAAGTGAAACAGCTGGCCACCCTGATCCGGCGCACCCGCGAACTGCGCGACCGCCAGCGCGACCTGGCCCAGCGCCAGCGCGTGGCGGCAACCACGCAGGGACGCTCCAGGGAATCGGCCACGATCACGCGCACCTTGCGCAAGGAGCAGCTGTTCAGCCGCGCCCTGGAGCACTTCGAGGCACAGCTGGCCCGGATCAACCGCGAATCATCCGATGTGATGGGCGAGCTGGCACTCGGCAACAACGCCGCCGCCTCGCGCCCGGGCCGGCGCGCGACGACCGCGGCCGCGCCGCGCGAGCCTTCGGCCGGGAGCGCGAAGAAAGCCGGCGTGGCCAGGTCGCGCACCGGCGTTGCGCTGCGCGGGCGCGCCCAGGCGGCTTTCCGCTAGCAAGAAGGGCCGGCACCGCCATGGTGCCGGCCCTTCCATGCCAGGCGTCGCGACCGCTCAGAGGATGTAGCGGCTCAGGTCCGGATCCTGCACCAGTTCGCCCAGGTGCTGGTCCACGTAGGCGCGGTCGATGGTGATCGCCTGGCCATCGCGGTCCGGGGCCTCGTAGCTGAGGGTGTCGAGCAGGCGCTCGAGCACGGTGTGCAGGCGGCGGGCGCCGATGTTCTCCTGGCGCTCGTTGACCTGGGCCGCGATCTCGGCGATGCGCTCGATGGCGTCGGTGGTGAATTCCAGCTTCACCCCCTCGGTGGCCAGCAGCTCCACGTACTGCCGGGTCAGCGCGGCCTTGGGCTCGGTGAGGATGCGCACGAAGTCTTCCTTGCTCAGCGCGCCCAGTTCCACGCGGATCGGGAAGCGGCCCTGCAGCTCCGGGATCAGGTCCGAGGGCTTGGCCAGGTGGAAGGCGCCGGAGGCGATGAACAGGATGTGGTCGGTCCTGACCGTGCCGTACTTGGTGGACACGGTGGAGCCTTCCACCAGCGGCAGCAGGTCGCGCTGCACGCCCTCGCGGGAGACGTCGCCGCCGCCCACGTTCTCGCCGCGCTTGGCGACCTTGTCGATCTCGTCGATGAACACGATGCCGTGCTGCTCGCAGGCCTCGATCGCCGCGGCGCGCACGTCGTCCTCGTTGACCAGGCGCGCGGCCTCCTCCTCGATCAGCTGCGGGCGCGCGGCACGGATGGTCAGGGTGCGCTTGTGGGTGCGGCCGCCGCCGAGGCTGGCGAACATCTGCTTGAGCTGCTGGCCCATCTCCTCCATGCCCGGCGGGGTCATGATGTCCACGCCCGGGGCGGCGGCGGCCAGCTCCAGCTCGATCTCGCGGTCGTCCAGCTCGCCGTCGCGCAGCATGCGGCGGAACTTGGCGCGGGTGGAATCCTCCGGGCCGGACACCTGCACCTCGGCGGTGCCGCCGCCGAAGCCCGGCACCGCGCGGCGCGGCAGCAGCGCGTCGAGGATGCGCTCCTCGGCGCGTTCCTCCGCCTGCAGGCGCACGCGCGCCTTGGCCTGCTCGCGGTACATCTTGACCGCGGTATCGGCCAGGTCGCGGATGATCTGCTCCACGTCCTTGCCCACGTAGCCGACCTCGGTGAAGCGGGTGGCCTCGACCTTGACGAACGGGGCGTTGGCCAGGGTCGCCAGGCGCCGCGCGATCTCGGTCTTGCCCACGCCGGTGGGGCCGATCATCAGGATGTTCTTGGGCATCACCTCGTTGCGCAGCTCCGGGTCCAGCTGCATGCGCCGCCAGCGGTTGCGCAGGGCGATCGCGACCGCGCGCTTGGCGGCCTGCTGGCCGACGATGTGGCGGTCCAGCTCCTGCACGATCTCGCGCGGGGTCATGGTCGGGGAATTGTTCGCGGTCATCTGGGGGATCCGTGATTCGTTATTCGTGGTTCGTGATTTGTGGCTGGAAGAAGCAGCACCGGGCCGGTTCGCGACGGAAGTGAGTTGAAGGAGCGCTTTGCTCTCTACGAATCACCAATCCCGAATCACGAATCCCGGCTCTTGAATCCCGGTTCTTCCTCACAGCTCTTCGACCACCACGTTGCGGTTCGTGTAGATGCAGATGTCGCCGGCGATGCCGATCGCCTCGGTGGCGATGGTGCGGGCGTCCAGTTGCGTATGCGCCAGCAGGGCGCGCGCGGCCGACAGCGCGTAGCTGCCACCGGAACCGATGGCGATGATGCCGTCCTCCGGCTCGATCACGTCGCCGGTGCCGCTGATGACCAGCGAGGTTTCCTTGTCGGCCACCGCCAGCAGGGCCTCGAGCTTGCCGAGGCGGCGCTCGGTGCGCCAGTCCTTGGCCAGCTCCACCGCGGCGCGGGTCAGCTGGCCATGCTTCTCAAGCTTGGCCTCGAACAGTTCGAACAGGGTGAAGGCGTCGGCGGCGGCGCCGGCGAAGCCCGCCAGTACCTGGCCGTCGCGGCCCAGGCGGCGCACCTTGCGCGCGTTGCCCTTCATCACCGTGTGGCCAAGCGTCACCTGGCCGTCGCCGGCGATGGCCACCTTGTCGCCGCGGCGCACGCAGACGATGGTGGTGGCGTGGAACACATTGGGGTTCTGGCTGGGGTCCATGCGGCACTCCGGGGATCGATAGCTCCCTCAGTGGGGGCTGACCCGGACCGGTTCAAGCCGGCCGCCGCCAGGCCTGGCGCCCGCCGGCGATGACCACCGCGCGCAAGCCCATTGGGCATCCAGGGCCCGGATCCCCACCGGGGCCAGGCCAGGCCCGCCATCGCCACGCCATCCAGGCCGCAGCCCAGCAGTCCACCGCTCGCGGCAACCGGGACCGCGGCGGGCAGTCTCCGCACGCGACGCCTCGCTGGCAGCTGCGCGTGCGATCCCCTTCCACGGGCCCGGCAAGGCCGCGTCGCCGCAAGTCCATCCACCGCACGCGGACGCGGCACCGGCCGGGTTCCTGCCCGCGATTGGCGGCCTGCCGCCCGCGGGTCCGGCCCGCGGCGGCTGGCAGGCGGCTGCGGAGCATCTGCCGGACCGTCGGCACTGCAGAACGTGCAGGCTCCGGCGCGGCACCTCCACGCCCCCGCCACGTCGGCGACGCGTGCTGTTCACGGCTCTGGCGCCAAGGTCGTACGCCTGGCCGGGCCCCCGGCGCAGCAATCCGAGTGGAGATCCCAATGCTGGCCACCACCTACCGCCGCCCCCGCAAGATGCGCATCGAGCATGTCGCCGAGCCGGAGATCGAGCATCCGAACGATGCCATCGTGCGCGTCACCCGCACCTGCATCTGCGGATCGGACATCCATATCTACAACGGCCTGGTGCCCGACACCCGGGTCGGCTCGATCATCGGCCACGAGTTCTGCGGCGTGGTCGAGGAAGTCGGGCCCTCGGTGCAGAACCTGAAGGTGGGCGACCGGGTGCTGGTGCCGTTCAACATCTTCTGCGGCAGCTGCTATTTCTGCCAGAAGGAGCTGTACGGCAACTGCCACAACGTCAATTCGCAGGCCAGCGCAATGGGTGGCTTCTACGGTTACACCCATACCGCCGGCGGCTACGACGGCGGCCAGGCCGAGTACGTGCGCGTGCCCTTCGCCGACGTCGGCCCGACCGTGATCCCCGAGGACATCCACATCGAGGACGCGGTGCTGCTGACCGACGCCTTCCCCACCGGCTACCAGGCCGCGGAGATGGGCAGCATCCGCGAGGGCGACACCGTGGTCGTGTTCGGCGCCGGTCCGGTCGGCCTGTTCGCGGCCAAGAGCGCGTGGTTCTTCGGCGCCGGCCGTGTGATCGTGGTCGACTGCGAGGACTACCGCCTGGAGTTCGCGAAGAAGTTCGCCCACGCCGAGACGGTCAACTTCCGCGAGGTCGATGACGTCGCCACCCACCTGAAGAAGATCACCGACTGGCTGGGCGCGGACGTGTGCATCGACGCGGTCGGCTGCGACGCCACCGGCAGCGCGTTCCACGGCATCACCGGGAAGATCCTGATGCTGCAGGCCGGCTCGCCGATCGCCCTGCACTGGGCAATCAACAGCGCGCGCAAGGGCGGGCGCATTTCGATCGTCGGTGTCTATGGGCCGACCTTCAACATGATTCCGATCGGCAACGCGGTGAACAAGGGCCTGACCCTGCGCATGAACCAGGCCAGCGTGAAGCGCCACCTGCCGCGGCTGATCGAGCACATCCGCGCAGGCCACATCTCCCCGCGCGAGGTCATCACCCACCGCATCCCGCTGGAGGACGTGGCCGACGCCTACGACATCTTCGTCAACAAGCGCGACAACTGCATCAAGACCGTGCTGGTCCCGCCTTCGGCGCGGGCGGAAGCATGAGCCGGCGCGCACAGGAGCAGACCATGGATCGCAGCAGCTACGCCCACATCCCCGGCTGGGGTTCGGACCTGGAACGCGGGAACCGCCCGGCTGTGCCAATGGAACGCACCCCACCACGGCTGGACGTGCCGTGGAGCGAGCCGCCGCCGCGGCAGCCGATGACCGTCGAGGTGCTCAAGTCGGTCGAGCGGCCGGAGCATTCGCGCACGTTCGGCACCCGCCTTCCACCGAAGGGCCTCAGCGGCGCGATCCGCCGCGCCGCCTTCCGCCGCAGCGAGAACGACATCGGCCACTGGTTGGCGCTGGTTGCCGCCGACCGGGTGAACATCGTCGAGGGCCTGTGCCAGGACGTGCGCCGCTCGCCGGCCAAGGCCATCATCGCCGGGCTGGGCATCGGGCTGGCGGCCTGGTGGCTGCTGCGGCGCGACTGAGCGGCCGGAACTTCGATCCTGGCCAGCGCCGCTGGCACGCGGCTGCGGCCTCCCGGCGCCTCAGCCGCCGCGCAGCGCCCTGGGCGCCCGGCGCTCCCAGGCCAGGCGGACCAGCGCGGCCACGATCTTCGGGTTGGCGCCGGCCAGGCGGATGCGCACCCCCACCGCCTTGCTGCCCCAGGTCAGGGTCTCGACCCAGGCCGGATGCAAACGGACCGCCAGTTCCCGCTGCTCGTCGTCGAGGAAGAGGTGCGCGTGCTTGCCGTCCGGCGGCATGGTCGCGAAGATCCTGCCCCCGACCCGGAACGAGGCGTAGTCGAAGTGCGGGGCCTCGCTGGCCTCCGGCAGTGAGAGCGCGTACTGGCGCAGTTGTTCCGGCTTCATTGGTAGCCTCCGGGTGCCGGGCTTCAGGAGCGCGGTCGCGACTCCCGGTAATGCGTGCCCACGCATAGCAGGGCGCAGACCAGCAGCACGCTGTACTCCATGCCGTTGCGGCCCAGGCCGACCACGAACCAGCCCTCGGGCAGGTGCACCAGCACCAGTCCCGCCAGGTAGATCGCGGCAAAGCCCAGGCTCAGCGGGAACACCAAACGGCGCAGCGCGAACAGGGCCGAGCCGACGATCTCGTACAGCGTCACGCCCCAGGCGATCACCGGTCCGATCATGAAGCCCAGGCCGTCCAGCCACTGCCCGAACGGCGCCACCGCGCCGGCGAACAGGCGTGCCCAGCCATGCGCGGCGATCAGCACCGCCAGCACGAGGCGCAGCACGGTCCACAGCTTCTCGTCGCGGGAATGCATCCTCGTCCTCCACTGCCCGCGGGCGCTGCCGGTTGCGGCGCTACCCTGCCCAGGATGGCCCGCCGCTGGAACCCGGCGGGGCGACGCAGGCAGGGTACGCCGGAATCGCCTGCGGGGCATCTCCGGGCCGGCCTGCGCCGCCCGCCGCTAGCCCTTGCGCCGGGCGCGCGGGTGCGCGGCGTCGTAGACCTTCGCCAGGTGCTGGAAATCGAGGTGGGTATAGATCTGGGTGGTGGCGATGTCGGCATGGCCGAGCAGTTCCTGCACGCCACGCAGGTCGCCGGAGGACTCCAGCACGTGGCTGGCGAAGCTGTGCCGCAGCATGTGCGGGTGCACGTGCTTGAACAGCCCCTGGCGCGCGGCCAGCTGGCGGATCCGCACCTGCACCGCGCGCGGGCTGATCGGGCGGCCGCCGCGGCCGGGGAACACGAAATCGTCGCCGCCTGCACCGGTGGACTTGCGCCACTCCTGCAGCGCGCGGCGCGCGTGCGAGCCCACCGGCACGGTGCGCTGGCGGCTGCCCTTGCCGAGCACCGTGACCAGTCCTTCCTCCAGCTGCAGGTCGCGCCAGCGCAGCGCGCACAGCTCGCTCAGGCGCAGGCCGGAGGAATAGAACAGTTCCAGCAGGGCACGGTCGCGCAGGCCCAACGGGGCGTCGGTGTCCACTTCCACCAGCTGCACCGCCTCGTCCACGTCCAGCACCTGGGGCAGCTTGCGCGGGGCGCGCGGCGCGCGCAGGCCGGTGGCCGGGCTGGCGGCGATCGCGCCGTGCTTCAGCAGCCAGGCGTAGTAGCTGCGGCAGGCGGACAGGCGCCGCTGCAGGCTGGTCGGCGACAGCCCGCGGCGGTGCTCGCTGGCGATGAACTCGCGCAGCTGCGCGCCGTCCAGGCGGGCGGCCGCGGCGCCGCGCGCGGCAGCCCAGTCCTGCAGCGCCTGCAGGTCGCGCTGGTAGGCGTCCAGGGTGTGCGGCGACATCGCCCGCTCCACCCGCAGGTGCTCGAGGAAATCGTCGATGCCGTTCGTGGTCATGGCGCCGGGGCCGGGGACATGGGTCGCATCATGCGCCCGCCGCGGCGCGGCGGGCGCGTGCCGGGCTCAGGGCTGGGCGTCGAAGCGCGCCAGCGCGGTGGCCAGGGCCTCGCCCATCATGCGCAGGAACAGGGTGCCCATGCCCGGGTAGAAGCGGTTCGGGTCGTGGCTGCCGACCGCGACCAGGCCGGTGCCGGCCAGCGGCAGCAACGCGCTGGACTGCACCTGCTCGCGCGCCTGCCCGTACAGCACCGCGTTCTTGTCCGCTTGCAGGCGCCCGCACAGCGGCTCGCCGGAGGCCAGCGCGTCGCGGAACGCGCCCAGTTCCGGCGCGTCCTCGGCCACCACGCGCAGCCACTCGGCGTCCTCCAGGCCCGCCACCGGGCGGAACGAGACGATCCGCACCAGGTCGCCGGCGAAGTCCTCGGCCAGCGAGGCGGCCATCGCGCGCAGGGTCTCTGCGCGGCTGTCCTGGCGCATCAGCGACAGGGTCAGCTGGTGGGTGCGCACCGCCAGCTGCTCGTTGACCTGGGCGTTGGCCGACAGGTCGGCCAGCCGCCGCGACAGCTCGCGGTTCTTCTCCCGCAGCACCTCCAGCTGGTAGCTGGCCAGCGAGGCGGTGCGTCCGTCCTCGCGCGGCACCACCAGGCTTTGCGCCAGGTCGGGGAACTGCTTGAGGAAATCCGGGTGCCGGCGCAGCCAGGCAGCCACCTCGTGCGCGCCGAGTTTCTCCTGGGTCTCGCTCATGCCTGCCACTCCCCTTCGAATACGAATGCGGCCGGTCCGGCCATGATGATCGGTGCGTCGTCGGCCGCCCAGCCGATGCGCAGGTCCCCGCCCGGCAACGACACCGTGGCCTGCCGCGCGATGCGGCCGCGCCGCACCAGCGCGGCCACCGCGGCGCAGGCGCCGCTGCCGCAGGCCAGGGTCTCGCCCACGCCGCGCTCGTACACGCGCAGGCGCACGTGGTCCGGCGCCAGCACCTGGGCGAAGCCCACGTTGACCGACTGCGGGAACGCGGGCGAGGCCTGCAGGGCGGCGCCAAGCCCGGCCACGTCGGCTGTGCCCACGTCGCCTACCTCGATCACCGCGTGCGGATTGCCCATCGACACCGCGCCAAACACGACGCGGCGGCCATCGAGCTCCAGCGCGTACTCCGCCGCCTCGGCCTCGAACCCGGCCAGCGGCACCGCAGCCGGGGCGAAGCGCGGCGCCCCCATGTCGACCGCGTAGCGGTCGTCGCCCAGTACCTGCACCTGGTGGATGCCGGCGGGGCTGTCGACCACGAAGCGTTCGCCGCGGGCGGCACCGTCGCGCACCAGCCAGGCGGCCACGCAGCGCGCGCCGTTGCCGCACTGCCCCGAGGGGCTGCCGTCGGCGTTCCAGATGCGGTAGGCGGCCACCGCGCCGGCGCTGCGCGGCGGCTCGATGGTCAGGATCTGGTCGCAGCCCACGCCGCGGTGGCGGTCGGCCAGGCGCGCGGCCAGTGCCGCGTCCGGCGGTGGGCTGCCATCGCGCAGGTCCAGCACGACGAAGTCGTTGCCGGCCCCGTGCATCTTGCTGAAGCGCAGGCGCTCAGCCATCGCCATCGTCCGCGCCTGCGTCCTCCGGCACGGGCAGCGGCCCGGCCGGGGTGGTGGGAACGTCGCCCGGCGCGGGCGCGTCCGGCTCCACCGGGGAACTGGCCGGCGGCGCGGGCGCCGGGTCCTCGACCGGGACCGGCTTCTGCGGCATGACCAGCGGGCCCTTGTTGCCGCAGGCGGCCAGCAGCGGCAGCGCGGCAAGTGCCAGGAGCAAGGCGGAACGTCGGATGGTATCCATGCGCCGAGTATAGCGACGCGCTGGTGCAGGCCGGTTCGCCGGCTGCCATTCACGGCGGCGGATCGGCGCCCTCCGGTGGCTCCGGGCGCAGCCACAGCCAGGTGCCGACCACGGCCATGCAGGCAACCGGCAGCACCACCATCCAGGCGCGGTGCGAGGGCACGGCCAGCATCACCCCCAGCAGGACCGCGGCGCAGGCGAGCATCGCCCAGGTCGCCGCCCATTTGGCCCGGCGTGGTACCGCGCGGTGCTGGCGCCAGGCGCCAATCACCGGACCGAAGCGCGGATGCTCCAGCAGCCGCCGTTCCAGCCGCTCGGAGCCGCGTGCCGCGGCCCAGGCCGCGACCAGGATGAAGACCGTGGTCGGCAGGCCCGGCAGGAAGATGCCGAGGATGCCCACGCCGAGGCTGGCGTAGGCCAGCAGCCACCAGGCCCAGCGGAAGCGGTCGCGGTTGCCCATCGGCGCATCATAGGCCGGCGGGCGTGGCGCGTCCGTGGCCGCCCGGCCACGGACGCTGCAGGAAGGCATGGCGTGCGCGGGCGGCAGGCCCGCGCACGCGCCCGGGTCAGGGCTTTTCGGCCACGCCCAGCTGGTCGAGCACGAAGGCGTAGTACTCGGCCTGCTCGCGGAAGCGGCGGAAGCGGCCGGACTTGCCGCCGTGGCCGGCGTCCATGTTGGTGCGGAACACGATCGGCGCGCTGCCGGTGTTGAGGTCGCGCAGCTTCGCCACCCACTTGGCCGGCTCCCAGTACTGCACCTGCGAGTCCCACAGGCCGGTGCCGACGAACATCGCCGGGTAGGCCTGGGCGCGCACGTTGTCGTACGGGGAGTACTTGAGCATGTACTCGTAGTACTGCGGCTGCTCCGGGTTGCCCCACTCGTCGTACTCGTTGGTGGTCAGCGGGATCGACGGATCGAGCATGGTGGTGACCACGTCCACGAAGGGCACCTGGGCCACGATCACCTTGTAGTCCTGCGGCGCCTGGTTGGCCACCGTGCCCATCAGCAGGCCGCCGGCGCTGCCGCCCATGGCCGCGACCCGGCCCGGCGCGGCATAGCCCTGCGCGACCAGGGCGCGGGTCACGTCGACGAAGTCGTTGAAGGTGTTCTGCTTGCGCAGCAGCTTGCCGTCCTCGTACCACTTGCGGCCCAGTTCCTGGCCGCCGCGGATGTGGGCGATGGCGTAGACCACGCCGCGGTCCAGCAGGCTCACCACCGGGCCGTTGAAGCCCGGGTCCATGGAGATGCCGTAGCTGCCGTAGGCGTACTGGAACAGCGCCGCGGTGCCGTCCTTCCGGAAGCCCTTGCGGTAGACCAGCGACACCGGGATGCGCACGCCGTCGCGCGCCTCCACCCACAGCCGCTCGGTGGCGTACTGCGACGGGTCGTAGCCCGGCACCGCCTGCTGCTTGAGCTGGCGGCGCTCGCCGGTGGCCACGTTGAGCTCGTAGGTGGTGGCCGGGGTGGTCAGCGAGGTGTAGCCGTAGCGCAGCCACTGGGTGTCCGGCTCGGCGTTGACCGACAGGCCCATCGAGTAGGCCGGCTCGTCCGCCGCCACGTACTGCTGGCTGCCGTCGGCGCGCAGGATGCGCACCCGCTCCAGGCCGCCGGAGCGCTCGCCGACCGCGGTGAAGCCGTCGAACAGCTCGTACTCCTCGATGAACACCTCGGGGTCGTGCGGCAGCCAGTCCTGCCACTGCTTGCGCGAGGTGGCGTCGCTAGGCGCGGTGACCAGCTTGAAGTTGGTGGCGCCGTCGGCGTTGGTGCGGATCACCCAGCGGCCGCCGTGGTGGTCGGCGTCGTACTCCACGTCGCGCTGGCGCGGCGCCAGCACCCGGAACTCGCGCGGGTCCGCGGCCGGGGCGTAGCGGACCTCGGAGGACACGGTGCTGTCCAGGCCGATGGTGATGTACTTGTCGTCGCGGGTGCGGCCGATGCCCATGTAGAAGGAATCGTCCTCCTCCTCGTACACCAGCGGGTCCTGCTCCGCCGGGGTGCCCAGCACGTGCTTCTTCACGCGCACGGTCAGCAGCGTTTCCGGGTCGTTCTCGACGTAGAACAGGGTGCGGTTGTCGTCGGCCCACACCAGGTTGGGCGAGACGCCCTTGATGGTGTCCGGGTAGACCTCGCCGGTGGCCAGGTTGCGGAAGCGGATGGTGTACTGGCGGCGGCCGACGTCGTCCTCGGCCCAGGCCAGCAGGGTGTTGTCGGGGCTGACCTCGTAGTCGCCGACGCTGAAGTAGTCCTTGCCGGCGGCCAGCTGGTTGACGTCCAGCAGCACCTGCTCGGCGGCGAAGTCGCCGGCCTCGTTGGCGGCCTGGATCGTGACCGCGTCCACGCCGGGGCCGTCCTTGCGGCGGGCGTGGACCGGGTAGTCCTTGCCCTTCTCGTAGCGCGAGTAGTACCACCAGCCGCGCTCGCGGTACGGCACCGAGCTGTCGTCCTGCTTGATGCGCGCGACGATCTCCCCGTACAGCTTCTCCTGCAGCGGCTTCAGCGGCGCCAGCAGCTGGTCGGCGTAGGCGTTCTCGGCCTCCAGGTAGGCCAGCATGCGGCGGTCCTGGCGGGTGTCGTCGCGCAGCCAGTAGTAGTCGTCCTGGCGGGAGGCGCCGAACGGGGCGGTCACCGTGAACGGCTTGCGCTCGGCGTCGGGCGGGGCGGCGATGGCGGGGGGCGTGGTCATCAGCAGGGCAAGTGCGAACAGGAAGGGCATTCTCATCGATGCGGTCCCGGGATGGAAAACGGAAGGGTCCGCGCGCGCGCGGACCCCGGAACCAGGCGCCCCCGGCCAGGGCCGGGGGCGCGAGGGATCACTTCTTGGCCTTGGCCGGCTGGCTCAGGCGCTGCCAGAGGAAGGCGTAGGCCAGCGCGCTCATGTGCGCGGCCTGGGCATTGTTGGCCGCGCCGCCGTGGCCGCCCTCGATGTTCTCGTAGTAGGTCACGTCCTTGCCGGCATCGATCATCCTCGCCGCCATCTTGCGCGCGTGGCCCGGGTGGACGCGGTCGTCGCGGGTGGAGGTGAGGAAGATCACCGGCGGGTACTCCTTCGCCGGGTCGAACAGGTGGTACGGCGAGAAGGTCCTGATGAACTCCCAGTCGGAAGTGTCCGGGTTGCCGTACTCGGCCATCCACGAGGCGCCGGCCAGCAGCTTGTTGTAGCGCTTCATGTCCAGCAGCGGCACCTGCACCACCACCGCGCCGAACAGCTCCGGGTACTGGGTCAGCATGTTGCCGGTCAGCAGGCCGCCGTTGCTGCCGCCCTGCACGCCCAGGTGCTGCGGCGAGGTGATCTTGCGCTTGACCAGGTCCTGCGCGACCGCGGCCATGTCCTCGTAGGCCTTGTGCCGGTTCTGCTTGAGCGCGGCCTGGTGCCAGCGCGGGCCGTACTCGCCGCCGCCGCGGATGTTGGCCACCGCGTACACGCCGCCGCGCGACAGCCAGGCGCGGCCGAGGCCGCCGGAGTACGACGGGGTCAGCGAGATCTCGAAGCCACCGTAGCCGTACAGCAGGGTCGGCGCCTTGCCGTCCAGCTTCAGGTCCTTCGGCCGCACCAGGAAGTACGGCACGCGGGTGCCGTCCTTGCTGGTGGCGAAGTGCTGCTCGATCGCGTGCTTGCTGCTGTCGAAGAACGACGGCATCGACTTCAGCTGCTCCGGCTGCTGGCCGATGGCGGCCAGCGACAGCGTGGTCGGGGTCAGGTAGTCGGTGGCGGTCAGCCACACCGCGTCGGATTCGTCGCTGTCCACCGCGCCCACGGCCAGGGTGCCGAACGCCGGCGCGCCCACGAACTCGCTGCGCTTCCAGCCGCCGGCGGCCGGGGTCAGCACGTGCAGGCGGTTCTTCACGTCCTCCAGCACGTTGAGCACCAGGTGCGAGCGGGTCCAGGCGAAGCTGGCCAGCGAGCTGCGCTCGGTCGGCTCGAACAGCACCTGGAACTCGCGCTTGCCGGCCATGAACTCGTCGAAGTTGGCCGCCAGCAGCGAACCGGCGGCGTAGGTGCGGCCGCCCACGGACCACGGCTCGCGCAGCTCCAGGGTCAGCCACTGGCGCTTGACGCCCTTGTTGGCCGAGTTGGGCGCGTCGACCTTGGCCAGCTTGCCGTCCTTGCCGACCAGGTACAGCTCGTCGTTGTAGAAGGCGATGGTGCGGCTGACGAAGTCGCGCTCGAAGCCCGGGGTGTCGTCGTGGAAGGCGGCGATGTACATGTCGTCGTCCTTGCCCTCGTACACGACCTCGGCCGACTCCAGCGGGGTGCCGCGCTTCCAGCGCTTGACGATGCGCGGGTAGCCGGACTCGGTGGTCGAGCCGTCGCCGAAGTCGGTGTAGACGTAGACGGTGTCCTGGTCGATCCAGTTCAGGCCGCCCTTGGCCTCGGGCCGGAAGAAGCCGCCCTCGACCCAGGCCTTGCGCTTGAGGTCGAACTCGCGGGTGACGTCGGCGTCGGCGCCGCCGCGCGACAGCGCGATCAGGCAGCGCTCGTAGGCCGGGCGCAGGCAGTCGGCGCCGTGCCACACCCAGTTCTCGCCCTCGGCCTTGTTCAGCGCGTCGAGGTCGAGGATCGTTTCCCAGGCGGGATTGGGCTTGCGGTACTCCTCGAGCGTGGTGCGGCGCCAGACGCCGCGCTCGTGGTTACGGTCCTTCCAGAAGTTGTAGTAGTACCCGCCGATCTTCTGCACCCCGGGGATCTTGGCGTCGGAGTCCAGCACCTCGCGGATGCCGGCCTCCATGGCCTTGAACTCGGGCGTGGAGGCGAGGGCGGCGTCGGTCCGGGCGTTCTGGGCGCGGACCCAGGCCAGCTGGCGCTCGCCGGTCACGTCCTCCAGCCACTGGTAGGGATCGTCGGCCATGTTGGACTCCTGGGCATGGGCCACCCCGGCGGCGGCGAGACCGGCGACGAGGCAGGCCTGGGCAAGACGCGACATACGCACTCCGTGAAACTGGGACAGCCGGCGAAGCTAGCACAGCGCCCGCCGGACGTACGCATGCCGATGGTCAGGGGCCCGAGGCGGTCCCGGCCGCGCTCAGGCGGCGGCGCGGCGGCCGAAGCCGGAAGCCCGGCGCCCCCCGCGGCGGCGGGCCTGGACCCGCGGCCGCAGCTGGCGCAGGCGGCGCGCGGCGGCCGGCAGCGCCGGCGGCAGGCGGAAACGGTGCAGCGCCCACCATGCCGCCAGCGGCATGCCCACCAGCCACAGCGGCCACCAGCCGATCCACTCGGAGGAACCGCGCAGCGGCGGCACCAGGCATACGCCCAGCAGGCCGGTGGCGAACCAGTAGCGCAACAGCCTTTCCAGGTTCGATTCCGGAGCCCCGGCCGCTTCGGGTTGGCGGGGGGCGGCGGCGGGGGTAGGCGACCAGTTCGACATGGCTGCGGCTCCTTGTTGGGAGGCGCAGGTTGCCGGGGGGCCATCTCACCGGCTGCGATGGTGTACCCCCTCCGCCTGCGGGGAGGTCGGGGGCGAGAGCCGGGCTCCAGCCGCAGCGATCACTGCCAGGGCCTACGGAAGCACACCGACTTTGCGGGCAATGCTGCAACCGGTGCCCGCGCCCGGGGAGCCCGGAGTTCCGCTTCTTGCGGGCCCCAGCCGGCGCCGGGTTGCCGGGCCCTTCCCCTATCCCCGGGAGGAAGAGGGAAGCATGACCCCCGCCTCAGCGGTCGTACTGCGCCAGCGCCAGCGAAAGCAGGCTCTTGGCCTGCTCGCGCAGCACCGCCGGCTCGACGATCTCGGCATCGGCACCGTAGTGCAGCACGTCCATCAGCAGCTCGCGCGAGACGCTGTAGGGCACCTTCAGCTCGTAGCGGCCGTCGGGCAGGAAGCGGCCCTGCTGGCGCGAGTGCCAGTGCTCGTCGGCCACCCAGCGCGCGACCTTGGGGCTGAACACGATGGTCGCCCAGCCCTTGGGCTCGCCGGAGAAGATGCCGTAGCTGGAAGCGAAGTGCTGGTCCAGCACGCCGTCCTCGACATCGTGCGCCGGCTCGTCCAGCAGCCGCGCCTGGCTGATCCGGTCCACGGCGAAGCTGCGCAGGCCCTCGCGCTCGTGGTCCCAGGCATCCAGGTACCAGTTGTCGCGGTAATGGGTGATCCGCTGCGGCGAGACCTTGCGCCGGGTGATCTCGTCGGTGGAGCGTGCGCGGTATTCGAAGGCCAGGCGCTTGCGCTCCAGCACCGCCGAGGCGACGGTGCGGAAGCTGGTCTCGTCCAGGCGGCGGCCGCGGTGCGGGATCACCCGCACCCGCTCCACCGGCCAGCGGCTGGTGCCAGCCTGGGCGGCAAGCAGGCCCTCGATGCGCTGCTGCAGCGGCGCCAGCACGCTGGACAGCACCCCGGCGCCGGTGCGCCGCAGCAGCTGCTGCGAGGCCAGCAGCGCGTACAGCTCCTCGGAGCTGAGCCACAGCCCCGGCAGCTCGAACCGCTCGCTCTCGGCCGCCGCGTAGCGGAAGCCCGCCTCGCCGTCGCCCTCCACCGGCGCCATCAGCGCGTCGCGCAGGAAGGCCAGGTCGCGGTAGACGGTGGCCCGGGAGCAGCCCAGCTCCTCCTGCAGCCGCGGCACGGTCACCGGGTAGCGCGCCGCCTTGAGGATGCGGTGCAGCGCGTTGATGCGTTCGTAGCGGTCCATGCCCGCGATTATGCGCGGTTGCAGGGCCCGCTGCGACGGAGGCCGGGCGACCCGCCCTGCCGGCCGCGCTTGCCTGGCTCGCAGGCACCCGGCCCACCGGCGCGGCTCGCGCCAGCTGCGGCACGGGGCGTGCGGGCGGGCGCGGGGCCTACAGGAACTCGCCGGCCCCGCGCTCCAGCAGCTCGGCGGCCAGGCGCCGGCCCAGCGCCGCCGGGTCGGCGGCCGGGCCCTCGCCTTCGGCGCGCACGGCGCGGCCGTCGGCGGCCGAGCCGACCAGGGCCTGCAGGTGCAGGCGGTCACCGCGCAGCTCCGCGTAGGCGGCCACCGGCACGTGGCAGCTGCCGTGCAGGCTGCGGTTGAGCGCGCGCTCGGCCTCGATCACGGTGCGGGTGGGCGCGTGCTCCAGCACCGACAGCAGGCCGAGGGTGCGTTCGTCGCCGGCGCGGCACTCGCAGGCCACCACCGCCTGCGCCGGCGCCGGCAGCCACTGCGGCGGCAGCAGGCGGGAGCGGATGCGCGCGTCCAGGCCCAGCCGCTGCAGGCCGGCGCACGCCAGCACGATGGCGTCGTACTCGCCGGCGTCGAGCTTGGCCAGGCGGGTGTTGACGTTGCCGCGCAGGTCGCGCAGCTGCAGGTCCGGGCGGCGCGCGCGCAGCTGCGCCTGGCGGCGCAGCGAGGAGGTGCCGACCACCGCGCCCTGCGGCAATGCGTCCAGGTCGGCGCAGGCGTTGCTGACGAAGGCATCGGCCGGGTCGGCGCGCTCCAGCACCGCCGGCAGGGCGAAGCCCGGCTCCAGCTCCATCGGCACGTCCTTGAGCGAGTGCACCGCGCAGTCGGCCTCGCCGCGCTGCATCGCCAGCTCCAGTTCCTTGAGGAACAGGCCCTTGCCGCCGATCGCCGCCAGCGAGCGGTCCAGGACCTCGTCGCCGCGGGTGCTCAGCGGCACCAGCACCACCTCCAGGCCGGGATGGGCCGCGCGCAGGCGGGCGGCGACGTATTCGCTCTGCCACAGGGCGAGCGGGCTCTTGCGGGTGGCGATGCGCAGGGTGTCCATGCGCGCATTATCGGCGAAGCACGCCCCCGGCGCCTTGCGCGGAACGCTTGCGCCGGTGGCCTGCCCCTGCCCGGCTGGCGCTCAGGGCTGCTGCAGGGCCTGGCGCAGCACCGGCACGCAGCGCCGGCTGACCTCCAGGGCCGGCCCGCCGCTGCGCAGCAGGGCCTGGACGTGGCCGTCCGGGCCGCGCCGCAGTTCGGACAGTTCGCGGCGCGCCACCAGGCAGTTGCGGTGGATGCGCACGAACAGGTCGCCGAACTCCTCTTCCAGCGACTTCAGCGATTCCTCGATCAGGTCCTGGCCGCGGGCGTGGTGCACGACCACGTACTTCTCCTCGGCCTGCAGATAGCGCACGTCCTCCAGCGGGATCACCCGCAGGCTGCCGCGCAGGCGCGCGCACAGCTGGGTGCGGCGCTGCGCCGGGACGGCGTTGCCGCGCCCGGCCAGGAACGCGCGCACGCGCTCCAGCGCGGCGGCCAGCCGCTCCGGGCGCACCGGCTTGACCAGGTAGTCGATCGCCGCGGCCTCGAACGCCGACAGCGCGTGCTCGTCGTAGGCGGTGCAGAACACCACCGCGGTGGCCGGGTCGCTGCCGGCCAGGCGCCGCGCCACTTCCAGCCCGTCCATGCCGGGCATGGCGATGTCCAGCAGCACGGCGTGCGGCTGGTGGCGGGCGCAGGCCTCCAGCGCCTCGCTGCCGTCGCCGGCCTCGGCCACCACTTCGACTCCTGCATCGCCGGCAAGAAGCGTGCGCAGGCGCTCGCGCGCCAGCGGCTCGTCGTCGGCGATCACCAGCTTCAGGCTGTGCATCAGGCGGATTGCGGATTTTCCCCGCGGCCATGGTAGCCGCGCCGGCGGCCGGCCGCCATCCGTCCTCGCCGCCCCCCCGTTCCGCGCCTCAGCGGAAGCGGCGTTCCAGCCAGTCGCCGAGGTCGGCGATCTCCTGCGCGCAGACCTGGTGGGCCATCGGGTAGTGGTGCCATTCCACCTCGAAACCCGCCTGCTCCAGCGCGCGCGCGCTGGCCTGCCCGTGCTGGAAGGCGACCACCGGGTCGGCGCTGCCATGGGCGAAGAACACCGGCTGGGCCACCGCGTTGGGCTCGCGCGCGGCTGCCGCCGCGGTGCCGCCGGGCAGGTAGGTGGACAGGGCGACCAGGCCGGCCAGCGGCTCGCGCCGGCGCAGGCCGGTGGCCAGGGTGATGGCGCCGCCCTGGGAGAACCCGGCCAGCAGCAGGCGCGAGGCGGGGATGCCGCGCTCGGCCTCGCGGGCAATCAGGGCCTCGACCTGTTCGATCGATTCCTCCACCCCGGCCGCGTCGGCGCGGGTGGCGAAGTCCATGCCGACGATGTCGTACCAGGCGCGCATCGGTACCCCGCCGTTGATGGTCACCGGGCGCACCGGCGCGTGCGGGAACACGAAACGCAGCGCCGGCCAGTGCGGACGCACCAGCTCCGGGACGATGGGGGCGAAGTCGTGGCCGTCGGCGCCCAGTCCGTGCAGCCAGAGCACGGTCCATTGCGGGTTGGCGCCGGTTTCCTGTTCGACGGTCTGCAGCAGCATGGGATTCCCCGGAAAACGAAGCCCCACAGTATGCCCGCTGGCGGCAGGCGCCGCCGCGGGCACCGTCGCGGCTCAGGCGCGGGCGCGCAGTTCGGCGGCGCGGCGCAGCACCGGCGGCGGCTGCAGTTCCTCGGGGATGCACAGCAGGCGGTGCCGGCGCAGCCACTGGCCGGCCTGGCGCGAGGAGGTCAGCCACACGGTCGGGATCGACAGCACCATGCCGGCCACCACCGGCAGCATCCACAGCGCCAGCCCGGGCGACACCGCCCAGGACAGCAGGCCCATGAACGCGCCGAACAGGGTGATGCCGCCGTAGCTGCGCACCAGCGCCGACAGCGGCACGCTGCCGTCGTCGCGCTGCTGCGCTTCCCAGCCGGAATCGCGGCCGGCCAGCACCTCGGCCACGCCGCGCGACTGCCGGAACATCACGATCGGCGCCATCAGCGCGGCCAGCACGCTCTCGATCAGCACGCCGGCGAAGGCGCGCGCCGCGCCGCCGCAGCCACGGCGCTCGGCCGGGTCGGCGAGCATGGCCAGGAAACCCAGGATCTTGGGCAGGAACAGCACCAGCATGGTCGCGGCGAACAGCCAGGCCACGCGCTCGGCGTCGTGCCGGGTCCAGTACTCGATCGGCGAGAACCCGGCCAGCTGGAAGCCGTCCCAGGCCAGGTCGGCGTGGTACAGCGGGATCGCCAGGCCGACCAGCATCAGCATGGCCCACATCGGCGCGGTGAAGTAATGGCCGATGCCGACCAGCATGTGGCTGCGGCTGACCCAGTGCAGGCCGGCGCTGCCGACCACCTTCATGTGCTGCAGGTTGCCCTGGCACCAGCGGCGGTCGCGCACCATCATGTCGCTCAGCGAGGGCGGGCCCTCCTCGTAGCTGCCGCCCAGCTCCGGCACCAGGTGCACGGCCCAGCCGGCGCGCCGCATCAGCGCCGCCTCGACGAAGTCGTGGCTCAGCACGTGGCCGCCGAACGGCTCCCGCCCCGGCAGCTCCGGCAGGCCGCAGTGCGCGGCGAAGGCCTCGGTGCGGACCATCGCGTTGTGGCCCCAGTAGTTGCTCTCGGCACCGTGCCACCAGGCCACGCCATGGCCAATCACCGGGCCGTACACGCGCCCGCCGAACTGCTGCATGCGCGCGAACAGGGTGTTGCCATTGACCACCCGCGGCAGGGTCTGCAGCAGGCCCACGCCCGGATGCGCCTCCATCGCCCCGGCCAGGCGCACCAGGGTCTGGCCGCTCATCACGCTGTCGGCATCCAGGATCAGGAACTGCGGGTAGGCGCCGCCGAAGCGCTGCACCCAGTCGCCGATGTTGCCGGCCTTGCGCCCGCGGTTGTCCGAGCGGCAGCGGTAGAACAGCCGGCCCTCGGCGCCCAGGCGCTCGCGCAGGGCGCGGAACTGCTCGACCTCGGCCGCCACCACTTCCGGGCGGCGGCTGTCGCTGAGCACGAAGAAATCGAATGCGTCCAGCTGCCCGGTGGCGGCCACCGACTCGTACACCGCCTGCAGGCCGGCCAGGACCCGCGCCGGGTCCTCGTGGTAGGTCGGCATCAGCAGCGCGGTGCGGGTGCGCAGGCGCGGCAGCGGGCCGTCGGCCGACAGCCCCAGCGGATTGCGCCGGCGGGACAGCAGCACGCAGAAGCCGGCGAAGGCGGTCACCGCCGACAGCGCGATCCAGGCGAACAGGGCCACGAACAGGCCCAGCAGGATCAGGTCCAGCAGGCTCAAGCCGCCAATGCGCAGCACCTGGGTCATGCCCAGGCTGGCGGCGGCGGTGAGCACGGCGGTGGAGCCGACCACCGCGGCGCGTCGCCAGCCGACGCGGGCCGGCGAGGTGGCCGGCCGGACCCTGGCCAGCTCGCCTTCGCGCAGGGACTGGCGCGGCATCGGCAGCGGCGTGGCCGGCGGCAGCCAGGCCTCGGCGGCCAGCGGCCGCGGGGACGGCAGCGGCGCGGGGCACCGCTGGACGGCGGGGCCGGTGGATTCGATGACTTGCAACACGGGTGTCTCCCTCGGTCGCATTCCGGAGCCCGGTGAGGGGCCGGAGGAAAGCGTCGCATCATTGTGCGCCGCACCAAGGGGCTGGGCACGGGGTTGCAGTATTCCCGTTCAGCCGCGTGTTTGCCTTGCGAAGGGTTGGTTAGCCGTGGTTTTGTGACATCAGTCCTGTTCTTCCGGCGGCACCACCAGCCCGTCCGGATCCACCGCCAGGCGTCCGGCCATCAGCACGGCCTGGGTGCGGTTGCCCACCCCCAGCTTGCGCAGCACCGCGGTGACGTGCGCCTTGATGGTCGCCTCGGACACGCCCAGGTCGTAGGCGATCTGCTTGTTCAGGCGGCCCTCGCCCAGCATCTGCAGGACCCGGAACTGCTGCGGGGTCAGCTCGCGCAGGCGCTGGGCCACTTCCTGCTCGTCGCGGCTCAGCGCCGGGGCGGCGGCCGCAGCCGCCGGCGCCCAGCGCTCCCCGTCCAGCACCGTGCTGATGGCGGTGCCGATGGTCTCCGAGTCGGCCGACTTGGGAATGAAGCCCAGCGCGCCGTGGTCCAGCGCCCGGCGCATCACCCCCGGCTCCTCCCGCGCCGAGACCACCACCACCGGCAGCTGCGGGTGCTGGGCGCGCAGGTGCACCAGGGCGCTGAAGCCGTGCGCGCCGGGCATGTTCAGGTCCATCAGCAGCAGGTCCGCGTCCGGATGCGCCTCCACCAGCGCGTACAGCGCGTCCACGCTGTCGGCCTCGTGCAGCTCGGTGCCCGGCAGGATCCGCTGCACCGCCCCGCGCAGGGCCTCGCGGAACAGCGGATGGTCGTCGGCGATCAGGATGGTCATAGGGGCCGTGATTGGGGATGCGTGATTCGCGGTTCGCAAAAGCGGGGGCGGCCGGACCGCCGCCCCGATGGTGACCGAAGCGGGCGCCTCGCTCCTCCGAATCACCAATAACTAATCACGAATCACGACCTCATTTCACCTTGCGCTCGGAGACCAGCGACTCGACCACCGACGGATCGGCCAGGGTCGAGGTGTCGCCCAGCTGGTCCGGGGCGTTCTCGGCGATCTTGCGCAGGATGCGGCGCATGATCTTGCCCGAGCGGGTCTTGGGCAGGCCGGCGGCCCACTGCAGGTGGTCGGGGGTGGCGATCGGGCCGATCTCCTTGCGCACCCAGGCCACCAGCTCCTTCTGCAGCTCGTCGCTGGGCTGCTCGCCGGCCTTGAGGGTGACGTAGGCGTAGATGCCCTGGCCCTTGATCTCGTGCGGGAAGCCGACCACCGCGGCCTCGGCCACCTTCGGGTGCGCCACCAGTGCGCTCTCCACCTCGGCGGTGCCGATGCGGTGGCCGGAGACGTTGATCACGTCGTCGACGCGGCCGGTGATCCAGTAGTAGCCGTCCTCGTCGCGGCGGCAGCCGTCGCCGGTGAAGTAGGTGCCCGGGTAGGTGCGGAAGTAGGTGTCGATGAAGCGCTGGTGGTCGCCGTAGACCGTGCGCATCTGCCCCGGCCAGGAATCCAGCAGCACCAGGTTGCCCTCGGCCGCGCCCTCGAGCACGCGGCCGTCGGTATCGACCAGGGCCGGGCGCACGCCGAAGAACGGGACCGTGGCCGAGCCCGGCTTGAGGTCGACCGCGCCGGGCAGCGGCGAGATCAGGATGCCGCCGGTCTCGGTCTGCCACCAGGTGTCCACGATCGGGCAGCGGCCGTCGCCGACCACGTCGTAGTACCAGCGCCAGGCCTCCGGGTTGATCGGCTCGCCGACGCTGCCAAGCAGGCGCAAGCTGGAGCGGCTGGTCTTCTTCACCGGCGCCTCGCCCTCGCGCATCAGCGCGCGGATCGCGGTCGGGGCGGTGTAGAAGATGGTGACCTGGTGCTTGTCGATCACTTCCCAGAAGCGCGACACGCTCGGGTAGTTGGGCACGCCCTCGAACACCAGCGAGGTGGCGCCGTTGGCCAGCGGGCCGTAGACGATGTAGCTGTGGCCGGTGACCCAGCCGACGTCGGCGGTGCACCAGTAGATGTCGTCCTCGCGCAGGTCGAAGATCGCCTCGTGGGTGTAGGACGCGTACAGCAGGTAGCCGCCGGTGGTGTGCAGCACGCCCTTCGGCTTTCCGGTCGAACCGGAGGTGTAGAGGATGAACAGCGGATCCTCGGCGTTCATGCGCTCCGGCTCGCACTGCGCCGGCTGGCCATCGACCACGTCGTGGAACCAGCGGTCGCGCGGGGCCTGCATGTCGACCGCGCCGCCGGTATGGCGCACCACCAGCACGGTCTCGACGGTATTGGTGCCCGGCAGCTTCAGCGCGGCGTCGACGTTGGCCTTCAGCGGGATCTTCTTGGCCCCGCGCAGGCCCTCGTCGGCGGTGATGATCAGCTTGCTGCCGCAGTCGGCGACGCGGTCGGCGATGGAGTTGGGCGCGAAGCCGCCGAACACCACCGAGTGGATCGCGCCGATGCGCGCGCAGGCCAGCATCGCCACCACCGCGTCGGGGATCATCGGCAGGTAGATGGTGACGCGGTCGCCCTTGCCGACGCCGAGGTTGCGCAGGGCGTTGCCCAGCTTGCACACCCGCTCGTACAGCTGGCGGTAGGTGACCTTCTGCACCGGTGCGGACGGGTCGTCCGGCTCGAACAGGATGGCGACCTTGTCGCCGCGCTTCTCGAGCTGGCGGTCCAGGCAGTTGACCGAGGCGTTGAGCTCGCCGTCGGCGAACCAGCGGATGCGGAAGTCCTCGAGCTTGTAGCTGACGTCCTTGATGACGGTCGGCTTGCGGAACCAGTCCAGGCGCTCGGCCGCCTTCGCCCAGAAGCCCTCGGGATCCTCCACCGATTCGCGGTAGAGGCGCTGGTAGTCGTCCTTGCCGATCCTCGCCTTGGCGGCGAACTCGGGCTTGACGGGGTACAGGTCGGACATGGCTTCCTCCTCCAGATGCCAGTGACTGGACGCCGCGCGGGGGCGTGCGGCAACGGCCCAAGTTTGACGCAAGGGCCGTGACGCAATGCAGCAGTATGGCTACTACCTTGGTCGATAGATGCACTGCAGCATGGCGGCCTTGCGCGCGCGGATCCCGCAACGGCGGGCCCGGATGTCCGGCCGCCCGGCGTTTTCGACTAATGGCGAATAGGCGCTTGCCCGGCAGCGTGCGAAGTCTGGCCGCGCAACCGGCCGCAGAGGGGCGGTCGGTCGCCATTTCGAGCACTCATTCGCAGAGGGAGAGGAGGGGCAATGAGCATGCATCCCGCAAGACTGGTGCGCAGGCCGCTGGCAGCCGCAATGCTGCTCGCGCTTGCCGTGCCCGGCGCCGCCATGGCGCAGAGCGACCGCGAGAAGGAACTTGAGGCGAGGGTGGCCGAACTGGAGCGCCAGGTGCAGGCGCTGCTGACCACCAATC